>Ga0190348_1000069_pt1 | contig 28855 bp, 34 predicted proteins | sample 48721367_MG_FD_161658 | JGI IMG/M metagenome (GOLD analysis project Ga0190348, IMG submission 161658) | Hydrothermal vent microbial mat bacterial communities from Southern Trench, Guaymas Basin, Mexico - 4872-13-6-7_MG | ecosystem: Environmental > Aquatic > Marine > Hydrothermal vents >... | reverse complement strand
TAATACCCTTTAAAAGGAGGATTATATGGGTAGGGTTGGTAGGGATTTTTCAAGCTAATTATACGCATCTATTGTAATGTTTGTTGTATATCTTATTTTTCTTGGTACTATCGATTGCCAGGAGTTAATTACTGATCAAGCTGTTTCCTGTATTATTGCCCTTTTTCTTGCTATTCTTTCCATCTCTGCTCCTACCTTGTTTGTCCAGAAAACCAAAAAGAAAAAAATATAAACCAGAAAGAGGGGATTCAATATAGAATTTGGCATATTAGATTAGGGCTCTTTTTCATTAATTAAATAGGGAACAAATAGCAGATCAAATACGTCTTTATAATAAAACCAATAACAAAATCAACCTACGCTAAGACCCTCCTTTCATTTATAAGCCCGGGAATTCGAACCCCGGGCTTATCTATATTAGTTCGACAGAAAGGGTGGACCATCCAAAGTTTCTCATTGCCCATCCTGAATCACCTGTAAATGGATCGTAGAATTCATTAAATCCTGATTTCAAAACGAGGGAAAGGGTTTTCTCGCGTATTTTTTTGTACATTTCGTATCTTTTATGCCTTAGAAGCCCTTCTGCAATAAACCAGTTTGTGTTTATCCAGGTTGTGCCCCTCCAGATGAATCTTGTGTCTATTAAAGGACCAAAGGAAGATTCATCTATAGAAACACTTGGAATTGGATATTCTGTCCAGAATTCTTTTTTGCTGGTAAGATGCTCAAGAAGTGAATTTGTATATTTTTCTGGTATATCAAGGATAATAGGGAAGAGCGAAGAAATAGTTTTAATCGGTATCGTGTATTCCTCTTTATTCTTATGAAATATGCTGAAGAAAATTTTATTCTTTTTATTCCAGAATTTTACCAGGATACTTTCCTTGACCCTATCTGACCATTCTTTTATGTCTTTTGATTTTTTTCTATCGATACATTGATATAACTTTGATAGTGCTTCAAGACCAAGGCAATATATTGAATTAAATGCGACATCTTCAACATTAAAGATCGAAGATTGGAATATCTTATCCAGGTTCCAATTCCATTTTTTATAATTCTTAAGTAGTTCAGTAATGTGATTTTTCGTGATGCCAGGATTATTTGATTTGTTGCCGAAAGGTATATCAAATTGAGGGGACATATCCATTCCGGATTCCATAGGTGTAATTATAGAAACGAGGTTATCCTCGTCAGGGTCCCTTTCCCTGGAAAGATATCTATAAAAATGCTCAACTTTAGAAATATTGTTTTCTATAAACTCAATGTTTTTTGTCCTCTCGTAGATCTTGAGAAGTGAGATACCAAGAACGGGTGGCTGAATTTCACAGGTAATGTACCTGTTGACTTTTTCATTTACTTCCTTTCTCCACCAGGGATGAAGTCTATCACGTAACCTCAAATTCCAGAAAATAATATGTGGAATAAAGCCATTTGCCTGCTGGACAGAAAGGAGGGTTTCAATTTCTTTCATCGCATATTCAGGATAGAAATTCGCCATAACAATGGAATGAAAAGAAGAATCCCAGAACCACTGATGGTAATGTTTACGATCTGGGGAAATATAGAAGAAGTGTTTTTTCAAACCTTTACTATAGCCCGTTTTAATATTACTAAGAAGTAAATTCTTTGCAGATTCTTTTAAGTCTGAATAATCAGACATAATTAATTAGAAGCAGTGATTTTTATTTTTTTGCTTATTACACCTGCGAGGGTAGAATAAGAAGAGGCGTTCTGAAGATTGCCGTAACAGAGGGCTATAATTGTGCAATCATAAGTCTGCGCAAATGAAAAGTAATATGACGGAATAATACATTCCCTTGTATCTCTGTTAAAATAATTGTCGTAAACCTTCGTGTTACCTCTGTAAATAAAGATTCTCCAGTAGTCTGGTTTGACAAGTGTATCCGACACCACCCATTTAATAGTATCATCTTCACCAATAGAAATAAAACTATCAATTTTAGTCACCCTGAAATCCGATGGAACGTACACATCGCCTGTTACCTCTGGTAGTTCTTTATAGTATATACTTACAGTATGGTGACTATGAGGAAGGATGGTAAGATTATGTCTTGTTAGCGTATCCATCTTAAATGGGGCTAGCGAATCAATAGTAACCGTTACATCTATTAGTCTTCTTCCATCCTCTGTTTCGAATATACCATAGAACCAGCTCCCCTCAGTAGATTTTTCAAAGGATGCATAAACTGCCATCTTTTTCTGGTTTTCACAACCCAACGTAGCAATTAGGTATAATAATCCTACTATAGCAAATTTATTCATAATAAAAGCATACAGTTGTTGTAAGAAAAGTCAAGACAAAAATATACGTGGTTATGAAAAGGTGCGCGGGAAAAGTCTTCTGCTCTTTATTATCATTCTTTAAAATTTGCACATTTTAATCATAACTTACTGTATTTCAATTGATTATAATATTACTGAAGGAATTTCTAAGGAAATTCAAAAAAGTGAAATTTTTCTCAAAAAAGCTCTTGACAGTTTTTATTTACCTTATATATTAGTAAATACAAATATAACAATATGCGTTAAATTGTATATATGTCGAGTAAAAAGGTACTGGGAATATTGATAAGAAGTCTACATAATTTGTAAGGAGGAGAGATTGTGAAAATAAGCGTATACTTTTTGTTTGGAAATTCCGATAAAAGCTTGATACCAATAATTAGTAACAAATATCCCTTAGACAACATTGAATTCTTTCTCCGAACATCTAAACCACATTTACATAACAGAGACAATGAAACTTAGCAGGTACATATTTACAGTAATAGTGTTGTTTATACTCTGGATGCTTCTTACTAATACTTTTAATGGTGCGGAAGTATTGGTGGGTGGAATCTGTTCTTTTCTCATTGCCCTATTTACCTATGCCGCATTTTCGAAAACAGGATTAGTTAACCTACATCCTAAGAAAATATTCTGGCTTATTGTTTACATCCCATATTTTTTGTGGGAGATGGCAAAGGCGAATATAGATGTTGCATATAGGGTAATCAATCCAAGGCTCCCAATTAAACCAGGGATTGTGATGGTCAAGACAAAAATGAAATCAGACGCAGGTAAAATTATGGTAGCGAATTCGATTACATTAACACCCGGCACCTTAACACTGGATATTATAGATGACAAAATGTTCATACACTGGATCTGGGTACAGAGTGCCGATGTTGAAGAGGCATCGAAGCTTATCCCCGGAAAATTCGAGAAAATTCTTATGAGGGCTTTTAAATGATTATTAATATCTTATTTGGTGTAATTGTCCTTGCAACGTTTCTTTCCTTGATTAGAGCAATAATTGGTCCTACCGCTTCTGATAGAATGGTTGCAGTGGATATAATGACTACCATTACAACGGTTGTCCTGGTTGTTCTCTCCTTGATGTTTAAGAGGAAGATATACCTTGACGTTGCCCTTGTATATGCTGTGCTTGCATATATAACAACCCTGGTAGTAGCAAGGTATCTGGAGAAAGGTATATGATCCACCTTATTATTGGTTATATTTTCTTGGGCATAGGTGCTATATTTCTTTTTTTTAGTGCGTTAGGTATTATTAGATTACCCGATGTATATAACAGGTTACAGGCGGGTACAAAGGCATCTACCTTTGGTGCATTATTTTCTGTAATTGGGGTGGGTATTATTGAACCGACCTGGTTCTGGAAGTGCTTCGTTATTGCACTGTTCATCGTTTTAACTAATCCTGTGTCATCACATGCAATTGCAAGGGCAAGTTATAAGGCAGGCGTAAAATTGTGGAAGGGCTCTGTTGTAGACAAATATAAGGATTACGATAAAGATCATAATAAGGAGGATAAAAAATGATTTCCTCTATTTGTGCGCCATCTATCTATATACTTATCATTGTCCTTGTTCTTTTTATGTCAGTGGGAGCCATATTTGCCCTCCATCTTCGTGACTTACTTTCTGCTGTAATAGTAATGGGAGTCGTTGACCTGATTGCTGCAATTTTATTTCTCATTCTTCAGGCACCCGATGTTGCAATTACACAGGCTGCAGTAGGGGCAGGTCTTACCACAGCAATATTTGTCATTGCCATTGTTCGCTCAACAAGGAAGGAAAAATGAAGAGATTGTTTGCCATTCTTTTTCCTTTGTTAATTATCATAGTCTTTTTATATATAATGAAGAACTATATACCATTTTGTGTCGATAGGATGGTTGTTGCAAAGCATTACCTGACAGAAGGTCTTCCAGAAACAGGTTCTACAAACATCGTTACCTCTATTGTTGTTCTATACAGGGGATTTGATACTCTTGGTGAAGTAACTGTTTTATTCTTAGCAGCATTGGGGTTTGGTGCAATTCTTGAAGGAGCAAAAAAGAAAACAAAAGAGATAGTGGCTTCTCCAATTGTGAGAATTTCCACTAGATACCTATTTCCTTTCATCATTATGTTTGGTGTGTATATATTTCTTCATGGACATTTGACCCCAGGCGGTGGATTTCCAGGTGGTGTGATTATTGCTGCGGGAATTTTGCTAATGTATCTCGCGTATAAGGATTTTCGGATTGATCATACAAAATTTAAGATCACAGAAAGCCTTGCAGGCATTATATTTGTTGGGATAGGACTAGTGGGTCTCGCAATTTATGGTTCATTTCTTGCCAATTTCTTACCAGAGGGTCTGCCCCGGCAAATCTTCAGCGCGGGCATTATTCCTCTCATCTATATTGCGATTGGATTTAAAGTTGGCAGTGAGTTAGGAGGATTGGTAGGAGAAGGATTGGAGGACAAAGAATGATATTCTATATTGGAAGTGGTTTACTTATAGGGATAGGCCTTTACGGAATGCTTTATAAAAGGAATCTTATAAAAATTATTATTGGCCTTGATTTCATAGAAACAGGTGTGAATATTCTTATTATTTCTCTCTGCTATGTAAAGGGTGGCACTGCGCCAATATTCTCCCTGCCCAGTCTGAAGCCTTCCCAGATGGTTGACCCCTTGCCCCAGGCGCTTGTACTTACAGCAATTGTCATTGGGGTTGCTGTCCTCGCTATGGCACTATCAATTGTTGTTAGAATATATGATAAAAGAAAAACAATGGATATATCAAAGCTGAAGAGGTTAAAATGGTAAGTCCCATTCTTCTTATAGCGCTACCTCTCTTTTTTGCCTTCTTGATTCCTCTATTTAAAGGTGCAGTTAAATCTATTATCCTCATCCTTGCTTTTCTTATAAATCTGACTATTTCAATTCTTATATTCCCATACGCGATACATAAGGCTATTATTGTTAAAATAGCGAATTTTTTGCCACCTGTGGGAATTAACCTTTTTGTAGGACCTGTAGGAATAACCCTTTCTATTCTTATTTCTGGTATTGGGCTATTGGGTGCTATATACCTTCTTAAGATGGAAAAGACACCCCCCCTTAACAGATTTTATGCCCTTTATCTATTGATGCTGTTGGGTGCGACAGGGATGTCCTTAACAGGTGATATTTTCAATATGTTTGTATTTCTCGAAATTACCACTATCTCTGCATATGGTCTGACCTCCTATAGCAAGAATGAAATAGGGCTTGAAGCAGGAATGAAATACCTGTTGATAGGTTCTCTGGGTGCGAACCTTGTACTTGTGGGTGTAATTTTACTCTATACTACTACTGGTTCATTAAATATGGCGGACATTGCAATGAGGATAAATCTTGTCCCAAAAGCCGTTTTAACCTTTGCTTTTATACTGTTTTTTGTTGGATTTGGCATTGAAGCGGAGCTCTTTCCACTGAATGGTTGGGCACCTGATGCACTTGAGGGAGCGCCCCATTCAATAAGTATTTTACTGTCTTCAGTTATTTCAAAGGTTGGGTTGTACGCATTCTTCAGATTTATCATTACAGTGATGGGATTAACAAATGTTAAGGATATTCTAATATGGTTCGGGATTGCCACACTCTTTATTGGCGAACTTGCCGCATTACGCCAGAAAAGTTTAAAAAGATTACTGGCTTACTCTTCCATTGCACAGTTAGGATTTATCTTTTCTGCGATTTCGGTTGGAACGTCTTTAGCCGTTAGAGGCGCCTTATTCCACATAGTTAATCATGCATTACTTTCCGGGATGATGTTTCTTATAGCTGGTTCTATTATAAAAGATACGAATAATTGGAATATAGAATCTTTAAGGGGTTTAGGAAGCAAATCACGCACATTGGCTTTTGCCTTTACAATTGGTGCATTAGGAACACTCGGGTTTCCCCCATTGAATGGTTTCTGGAGCAAGTTTATGATGATATTGGGAATGATGAAGGGAAAGGCTATTATACCTGTCTATTTTATTCTATTTGCAAGCCTGATCGAGGCGGTATACTACTTAAGACTTGTGTATATTGTATATTTTTCTAAATCTGAACAAAGTATAAATAGAATGCCATTTGCTGTCGCTTTTCCTGTTATTGTTGTCCTTATTCTCATCTTCTTATTGGGATTTTTCCCCTCTTTGATGAATGGGATGCTTACTGGTGGAGTGAAGGATGTGCTTAACCGTTCCTGGTATATAATGAGTGTATTTGGAGGATAGATGTTAACTATTGCATTGTATTTTGCAGGTTCAATAATAACATACTTTACAAAGAAGGCATCAGCTATTATTGCTTTCATTTTTGCTGTTTTAGCCAACATCGCCTTTGTATTTACAAAGCCTTTAAACTTTCATCTTGCCAATTTTAATTTGAATTTTTCTTTAACCCCACTTTCTTATATCTTTGGCATAATAATATTAACATTAGCATCCTTCGTGATGTTCTGCTATCCAAATACAAAGGAAAGACAGTATTATCCTCTGTTTCTTCTTTCTCTTACTGGTATCTCCATAATTCTTCTATCAAATAATTTCCTTTCATTCTTCTTCGGATGGGAATTAATGTCAGTATCTTCCTTCTTTCTTATCTACAATAATAAGGATAGGAAGGCGGGGCTTTTATACTTAGTTGCAAGTGCAGTTGGTGCGTATGGAATCCTTATGGGTATTTCCGTTGTTTATGCGAAGACGGGGAGTATACTTTTTACCTCATTTTCGCAAAATTTAAACTTGTTCAGTCGCAGAGAGATTGTGTATCTTATATTCTTATTCGGAGCGGGCTTCGGTGTAAAGGCTGCACTAATGCCTCTACATATCTGGGCACCTGATGGTTATAGAGAAGCGAGAGACCCATTCACTGCATTCTTCTCAGGTGGACTTTCTAAATTAGGCATCTATGGATTTTTGCTTCTTTTATTTGTTTTCATTGGTACAGATAGATTTGCGACATTTCATATTACAAAGTGGACGCTCGCTTGGCTTGGAGGTTTAACTGCATTTCTGGGTGGATTTTATGCAATATTTCAGACAGATATAAAAAGGCTTCTTGCCTTCTCCTCAATAAGTCAGATGGGCTATGCTATTACTGCTCTGTCTCTCTCCACATCTCTTGGAGTAACTGCTTCATTATATACTGTACTGAGTCATGCCTTATTCAAAGGTATTCTCTTCATTACAGCAGCATCCGTAATTTTAAGGACAGGAAAACACTCATTTGATGAATTGGGCGGGCTTGTAAAAAATATGCCATTAACATTTATTGTTTCAGTTTTTGCAGTTATAGGGCTTAACGGTGTTCCTCCTATGGGAGGATTTCCTGCAAAATGGTTGGTATACGAGGGACTTATAAAGGCACATTACCCCGGTTTGATTGCGCTAATGTTTGCGGCCTCTACAACTGCTTTTCTCTACTCATATAGATTTATACATGGGGTTTTCTTTGGTAAGAGGATGCCTTCCTTAAAGAATATAAAAGAGGCACCATTTGTAAATATACTTTCCTCTACTATTTTGATGCTCGCTCTCTTATTTATAGGGATGTTTCCTGGTTGGGTCGTTGATTTCTTCAGTCCAGCAATTAAATTCCTTGGCTTTAAAGTTATGGTACATACGTTTGGTACACTTTCCACACCACTGGGTAATTTCAACGGATTCCTCGTAGGAATAGTATTTATAATTGCCGGTCTTTTTGCAACAATTGTTTCGCTATTCTTCTCCAGGAAAATGAGGGTTTCCTCTATCGATACATACTCTTCTGGTGAGGCTTTGACAGAAGAAACCCCGTATCATTATAGTTCAAATTTTTACCTTTTCATTCAAAGAGACTTTTCAGGTTTTCTAAGGTTAAGTGCAAGGAAATTCTACTTCTCCATAGCAAGATTCATAGAAAATTCAGCACAGGGATTGAGAAGGATATATACGGGCAATGGTCAAGTCTATATATGGTATGTAATCATTGTGTGGATCGGGTTAATTATAGGTTTTTTATATAAAGGAGGTTTTAAATGACCTGGGCGATTCTAATGCCCTTTATTTTGATGTTTGCAGGACTACTGTATATGGGATTTGCGAGAAAGATACATGCGAGAATTCAAAAAAGATATGGGCCACCCTTCTACCAGAATATATATGATGTAATCAAATTGTTCTCTAAAAGGGAAGCTGCTTTTCATGGAGGAATGTTCCATTTTGGGCCTGTTCTCTCCCTAACAGGTATAATTATGGCATTAATGTTCCTCCCGGTTGGAGGAAAACCTCTTTTCTCATTCCAGGGTGATCTATTTGTTCTTCTCTACCTTGCCGTGATTGCCCCCTGGGGGATGGCATTAGGGGCGGGGAATGCAGAGAATCCGCTTGCCTCAGTTGGGATTGCCAGGGCTTTGACCTTGATGCTTGGTTATGAGATTCCCTTTTTTATAGGTATTATTCCTATCGTCGTTCGTACCCATACGACTCAAATAGTAGAAATTATTCAACTTCAGCAGATAAATGGGTGGAATGTCATTTTATTCCCCATTTCTGCACTTGCAAGTATAATTGCACTTCACGCAATGTTAGGGAATAAACCATTTGATCAACCCATTGCTCCTCATGAGATTGCTTCAGGACCACTTGTTGAGTATGGGGGTAAATATCTTGGAATTCTTCAGCTATATCAAGCAGGTGCAATTCTCTTATCCACGGGGATCTATGTAGATCTATTTTTTGGTGGGGCATCAAACGTTTGGATGTTTTTCCTCAAGACATTTTTGATATATTTTGTGTTACTTTTAATTGGAGAAGTTCTTCCCCGTTTTAGAATAGGCGATGCCCTGAAGTTCTTCTGGAAATGGCCTCTCGGGATTGCTCTTCTTGGATTGCTCGTTGCCGTATTAGGAGGTGTTAGATGAGTGGAATAGGAAAAACCTCAAGAATCAAGTCATTATGGGTTACATACTATGTGACAGGGTGTGGAGGAATTGAGCTACTCCCTGTTATAACATCAAGATTCGACGCAGAGAGATTTGGTATAATCACCTCTGCTACACCAAGACAATCAGATGTGCTCGTTGTTTCTGGATTTTTGACAACAAAAACTCTACGTAGAATTATAAGAACCTATGAACAGATGCCTGATCCGAAATATGTAGTAGCCCTTGGAGCCTGCACCATAAATGGTGGTATATATTGGGATTCTTATTCCACAGCAGACAAGCTTGAACTTTATATCCCTGTTGATGTATATATTGCAGGGTGTATGCCAAGACCAGAATCGATATTTATGGGTTTCGCTCACCTGATGGCAATGATAAAAGGGGATAAGGCGGATGGATGGAAAAGATATCATGAAAATTATAAATGGTATAAGAAAAATCAAGATAAAGCATTGGGGAATAGTAAAAAGTGGAGGGTAAGAGATGTATGAGGATTTGAAAAAGGATATTCAGGGGAAGTTCCCTGCAAAATTTGAAGTGATAAGAGAGAGAAGAATAAAGGTCTCTATTGATAAGAACAGTGTCTTGCCATTTCTATCATATATAAAATCCAAGGGATTTATTCATCTCATATCCATCAGTTGTGTTGATTGGATAAAAGAAAATGAGTTTGAGATTGTGTACCATTTATGGTCATATACTGATGAAATCCATATTATGTTGAAAACAAGAATCAGCAGAAAAAAACCTATCTTTGAAACTGCCTCCGAGATATACCCCGTTGCTCAAACGTTTGAGAGAGAGATCCATGAAATGTTTGGAGTAGATTTCAAGGGAAATAAAAGGCAAATACCCTTTATATTGGAGGATTGGGACGATATACCACCTATGAGAAAGGACTTTGACCCTCTAAAATATGCGAAGAGTCATTTTGAAACGGAAGAATACACAGAAGAGGTCTGGACAAAGGTGAGAAAGATACAAAAATTCAGGGGTGAAGAATGAAAGGGTTTGAATATTTTATAGGACCACAACATCTTGGCATTCCAGGGAATTTTGGGATTATCGTGAATGTAGATGGTGATACAATTGTTAAAGCGCGGGCGAACCCGGGTTATCTTCACAGGGCTTTTGAGAAATTGATGGAGAGAAGGCTTTATCTCTCAAATATTTCTGTTGTTTGCAGGATATGTGTTTTTGATCCGGACCCACAGGAGGCTGCATATTGTATGGCAGTTGAGGAAATCGCAAAAATAGAAGTGCCTGAAAGGGCAAAATGGATTCGTACAATGATTTTAGAATTTGCAAGAATTTCTTCACACCTGATTTATCTTGGTTCTCTTACCTCTGCACTTGGATTATATACCGTTATGCAGTGGGCTCTTACAGATAGGGACTACATCCTTGATTTATTAGAAATGATCACGGGTGGAAGGGTTTATCATATATTTATGCAACCTGGTGGTGTAAGAAGGGATCTCCCTGAAGGATTTAAGGAGAAAGCAAAAAAGGTGCTTGATAGTTTGAAATCAAGACTGAGTGATTATTATAATCTTATATTTGATAACAATATTTTTGTTCACCGTACAAGGGGTGTGGGGGTATTAGACCCTGAATGGGCATTATCAATGGGTGTAACGGGTCCTAATCTTAGGGCATGTGGTTACAAAATAGATGTGAGAAAGGATGATCCCTACCTTGCGTATCCCGAACTTGATTTTGAAGTCCCGGTGCTTGAAGATTGTGATATGTATGATAGGGCAATGTTAAGAATGAAGGAAATAGAGCAATCTATAAGAATTCTTGAGCAGATACTTGATAGAATACCTGACGGCTCTGTATGGAAGCCTGTCCCGAACCCAATAAATTGGGAGGTGCCAAAGGGAGAATCATTTGTAAGGGTTGAGTCTGCGAGGGGTGAAGTGGCATATTATATGGTGAGTGATGGAGAGGATAAACCATACAGGGTTAACGTCAGGGGACCAAGCATTACACATGGTATTCTTGTACTGGAAAAGGTATTGGAAGGGCAGAGGCTTGCAGATATAAGTCCAATTGTATTTTCCCTTGATGTATGTGCACCGAGTATAGATAGGTAGGTGAATAATGAAAAATAAAATAGAGGGATTTTTCAGACCATTAACCGCATTAAAATATCTCTTAAAAAAGCCAGCTACTATCAGGGTGCCATTTGAACCTAAGATGCCCTCTGATAATTATAGGGGAATACACTCCAATGATTTAGAAATGTGTATTGGATGCGGAAACTGTGCAAAGATATGTCCAACAGAGGCAATCAGAATGGTGGAACAGGATGTGGAACCAAAACCTGGTGCAACGAATTTGAGGCCAGAGGTTGATTATGGAAGATGTTCATCCTGTGGGTTATGCGTTGATGTTTGTCCTACTGGTTCTCTTAAGCTATCAGCTGAGTATGTTAAAGTCTCTCCCAGGAGGGAAGATTTTGTTTTTGTTCCTGACGAAAGTAACTATAAAGGGAAAGGTTACAAATCTAATGTTAATTATTCATTGTTAAAACTTGATAGGATTGACTTTGTTGAGGAGAGGCCCCATCTTAAAAGAAACAAGGATTTCCTCTGGGAAATTCTGGGATTTAAAGAGGTAAGAGCAAGGTTAGAGGCGTCAAGATGTATGGGATGCGGAATATGTGTACAGAATTGTCCAGCTGAGATGGATATCCCGGAGTATCTTGATGCAATCAGGAAATGTAAAGACGAGGAAGCACTTAAGATATTTTATAAAACCAATCCTCTTCCACAGATCTGTGGTACTGTATGTACACATAAGTGTGAAGAAAACTGTGTTCTTGGTATAAGAGGCGATCCCATTGAGATACGCTACGAAAAGGGATTTGCTGCCTCAACAATTGAAGATTATAGAAAGGTGATCATACCAGAGATTAAAGAAAATGGAAAAAGGATTGCAATTATAGGAGGGGGGGCAAGTGGACTTGCAGCAGCATACTACTTGAGATTAGAAGGATTTACGGTTAACATATTTGATGCATACCCAAAATTGGGTGGAATGATGAGATACGGTATTCCAAGATACAGATTACCTGCTGATACTATTGATAAAGAAGTAAATTTCATACTCTCCCTTGGTGTAAAAGTAAAGAAAAATACGAAAGTAGGGAAGGATATAGAATTTGAAAAATTACTTAAAGATTATGATGCAGTTTACCTTGCAACGGGATTTCACAAAGGAATTTCGATGGGGATTCCAGGGGAAGATGCCAATGGAGTTTTAGAGGCAGTGAAGATGTTAAGGGATATCAATAGTGGAAAGAAAATAAAAATAGGTAAGAAAGTTATTATTGTTGGTGGTGGAGATGTAGCGATGGATGCATCAAGAACTGCATTAAGATTAGGTGCTCACAAAGTAATCATAATGTATAGAAGAAGAGAAGTAGATATGCCAGCACGAGAAGACGAACGTAAAGATGCGAAAAAAGAGGGTGTGAAGATTATGCCTCAGGCATTACCAATTGAAGTGATAAAAAGAAGAAATAAGATAGTAGGGGTTAAATATGTAAAAACAAAGATGGTTGACCAGGGTCCTGGCAAGAGACCAAAACCTGTTCCTATAGAAGAAAAAATCTACGAAATGGAATGTGATATGCTTATTCAAGCCATTGGACAATCCCCAGATTATTCCCTTTTACCTGAAAAAATAAAGAAAAAATTAGAGATCGAGAGGAAAAGGATACCCGTTGACAAGTATGGGATGACAAAGATTAAAGGCCTCTTTGCTGGAGGTGATATCTATAATAGGAGAGGAGACATTGTAAGTGCAATAAGGGATGCAAAAAGGGCGGTAAGGGGGATAAAAAAATATCTTAAGGTGTCATAAGATTTTTCTGAGTTAAACGTTATTTCTGTTGATATAATCAAAAATCTTTATAGTAATTTTTCTGGTAGAGTTAGTCTATTTATACATTAGAAATTCTTTTTAAATTTATGTAAGGTTATATAATTTAATGTAAGGTTATATAATTTACCCATATTTAATAGACGAACAAATTTTATTGTATGCTCAACAGCATATTTTTTTGCTTCTAAAAATCTTTTTTCTCCTCCCTTTGTCCAGTGGGGATTATCTTTATTTTCTCCAAAGCCAAATGCGCCATGTGGGAATTCATCAAAGAAGAAAAACACACCTGTATATGCTATTTTTAAGGTTTTTGGAGGCTCTAAATTCCTTGAAAAAAGAGCAAGACTGGTCAAATTTTTATCTTCCTTATTTAAGTCTATATAGTTGGAATGACTGAAGAAATCCTGTAACGTATGTAAGGCCCTTCCGAAGTAAAAAAGGATTTTTTTCTTACTCTGTAAGGTCTGATTATCTATTTTCTTTTTTCCAACAATTTCCTTTATTCTTTTTACTGCAAACATAAGATATTTTCTGCCATTCTTGAATGCATCAATATGAATTTTTGGATTTTCCTTGCTGATCAGTTTTCCTCTTTCAAAATGGGATGTGGAAGGAGAACCAAAATCGACAGGACCAATATGAAATCTCAAATCCTGAAATCTACCCACTCTACTAATATAATCTATTGATTTCTTACTAAAACCAAGAGGTGTAAGTGCCTCTTTTATTATCTCTTTGTGAATATCACCCTTTAATGGTGGGAAACCCCAGGCGTCGAAGATACCTCCTTTTTCTTTTATAATTATATGTATTAGGACAATATGTCAAGTGAAAAGGTGAAACTCTGATTGATGCCCAGTTTTTAAGAGTGCATGATTGCTTCAGTCTCTTGACTTTGTTGTTATATTAATTAAAATGCAATATGTTTTTACTGGTAATTTTATCGTTGGCGAATCCACCACAATTTATGAAGGGAGTTTATCTTTCTCCTGGTGTCGTAGGTTCAGGAAAGGGTATTTCTCGATTTTTTTATATGGTGGATATGGGATATATTAACACTGCAGTTGTTGATATAAAAGAAGTAGATGGAATTATCAGATTGAAACTTTACAAGACATTTATAAAAAGGGCGAAGGAACACAATTTATATCTTATTGCAAGGATGACAGTCTTTAAGGATAAATATCTGGCACTAAAGGATAATGGGAAATATGCATTGAAAACCCCAACAGGTAAAATATGGTATGACCCTGTATCTGGCTATTGGGTTGACCCTGAAAATAGAGATGTATGGGAGTATAATTTAAAAATTGCGGAAAAGGCAGCGAAGATGGGGTTTGATGAAATTCAGTTTGATTATGTGCGATATCCTTCTTCTCATATTCCCTATAGAATAAAAGGTAGTAAAACAGACATACTTCTTCAGTTCTGTGATTTTATTAAGCATAAGATTGATCCTATTATCTGGACAGGCATAGATTTCTACGGATTTGCAGCGTGGAATGACACAATCAAACTGGAAGGGCAATCACTACCAGAAATGTCAAAGAGAGTAGATGCAGTTTATCCTATGCTTTATCCTTCGCATTTCGGTAATAGATTTTTGTATAGTTCAATAAAAGAAAAAAGGACATATAATATAATTTACAAATCATTATTAAATACGGAAATTATGGTTCCTGATAGAATAGTGAGGGTAGTGGGATACATCCAGGCATTTGACTGGAAAAAATCAACGCTGGGTAAAGAGTATGTTAAAAACCAGATTAAGGCAGTATACGATGCAGGAGGAGATGGATTTATATTGTGGCATGCAGCAGGTGATTATAAATTAGCATACCGTGAACTGATAGAGTATGAAGTTGAAAGGGATTTAAGCAAATTAAGGAGTTCTTCTTTTGAGGATTTGCGATTCACATTGTCACCTTCAAGACCATAAATTCTCTGGGGATCTTCAAGAGGTAATAAATAATGCCTTAAATGTGGGTGTTGAATGTTTTATCGTCCCTGGATGGGATATTCAGTCTAGCAAGAAGGCAATTAAATTATCTATTGTGTATGAATTCATTTATCCTGCAGGGGGGATTCATCCTCATGATGCAAAAAATTATAACAGGTATGCAGAAGATGCCATTAAAGAATTTTTAAAAGAGAAAAAAATTGTGGCAATAGGAGAGATCGGATTGGATTATTACAGGGATCTTTCCCCGAGGGATGTACAAAGAGATGTTTTTAAGAGACAGCTGAAACTTGCTGAACAGTATAATATTCCTGTTATTATCCATTCAAGGGAGTCAATGGAAGATGCTATTAGCATTGTGAGTGCATACAACGTGACGGGCGTTTTTCATGCCTTTGATGGAACAATTGAACAGGCAGACAAAATAATCAAAATGGGATATAAAATTGGGATTGGTGGTATTGCAACATATAAGAATAGTAAAATAAATATGGCTATTAAAGAAGTGCCACTTGAAGGGATAATAGTAGAAACTGATTCTCCTTACCTTTCTCCTCATCCCCAGAGAGGAAGAAGAAACGAGCCTGCATATATTATTTATACACTTAAGTGGATTGCAGAAGTAAAATCTCTATCCATAGATGAGGTTGCAGAGATAACTTATAATAACGCTCTAAGTTTGTTCAAGATATGAAAATAAAAGAGATAAAAGATATTATTGGAAAAAAGAGATTAAAAAAAAGCCTTGGTCAGAGTCTGCTCATAGATGAGAATATTGCCAGAAAGATGGTTGATACTCTAAAGCCGGAAGGCGCGACCGTTCTTGAGATTGGGCCAGGATTAGGGATTATCTCAGAGAAATTAGTAGAAAAATCTAAAAAGGTAATTGCAGTTGAGATTGATAAATTTTTCTGTGATTTTTTGAAGGAAAAGTTTAATAATATTGTTCTTTTGTGCGAGGACTTTCTTAAAATTAATCCCACAAAATTTAATATAACTCATATAATAGGTTCTCTCCCATATAGGGGATCAAAGAAAATGTTGCTGAAGGTAATAATGGAATTTAAAGGATTGGAGAGAGGTGTATTTCTACTCCAAAAGGATGTAGCTGATGGCATACTTTCTAAACCTGGTTCAAAAAATTATTCGCCCCTTACAATAGTTTATAATATATTTAGTAAGTCGGCAAGGGTGGCGAATGTGAAAAAATTTGCTTTTTTTCCGAGACCCAATGTTGATTCATCTATTCTTCTTGTTAGTTTTCGGAAAACCCCTATATTTCCTGTTAGTAGGGAATTTTTCGATTTTCTCTGGACAATATTTAAGACACGGCGAAAAACGATTTACAATAATCTGAGAGGTTTTTTAGCTCTTCAGCGCTCTGATTTACTGAATAAAAGGGCAGAAGAATTAACGCCGGAAGAGATTTTTAAAATTTATAAGGGATTAAAGGATGAAAGGATTTTACGGAATCTTCATCGAATTAAAGAGAGATAGGTATATTAAATTCAGTGTAGGTAGAGGTGCACACTTTAAGAAAGGTTTTTATCTTTACATTGGCTCTGCTATGGGTGGTATGGGTCGGATAATTAGATATATAGGGGAAAAGAAGAAAAAAAAGCACTGGCACATTGATTATCTCCTCGAGTTTAGTGTAGTTCGGATGGTAATATTTATCCCCTCAGAAAAACGGAGGGAAGAAGAAATAGCAAAAAAAATGGCTTCAAAGTTTGATTATATAAAAGGTTTTGGTTCTACTGACACATCTGCAGATTCTCATCTCTTCTTTTCGCCCTTTATAGATAGACTTCAAGAAGAATTTCTTGCTTTTTTGTGATTTTTTCCGTATAATAAGATTATGAGAAAGCTTATTATTTTTATTATTGTGATACTTGGCTGTGGTCAGAAGGATAAGGAGAAGTTACAGTCACCCAGAGGAATTGAGACCACCCAGAATTTTACAGTATTGGAGTCCTTTACCGGTAAACCAAAATGGTTTCTCAAGGCAGAAAAAGCAATAGAATCTCCAAACGAGAAGATCATCAAAATTTACAAAATCAGATTATCCTTTTTAAATGAAGCCGGTGATACCATTTCGGTGTTGACATCCGATAGTGGTGTTGTAGATAACCAAAATGGTAATTTATACTCCTTAGGAGATGTAAAGGTAGTTACATCTGATTCTATTTTTCTCAGAACAGATTCGCTCCGATGGGATAATAAGAATATGAAAATAAAGACAGATGGTAAGATTAATTATAGGAGTGGGAATGAATCTTTTAGAGCAATAGGTTTCGAGAGCGATCCCAATTTAAAAAAAATTATAATAAAGAAGAAAATCTCTGGTAGTGGAGAATTTAAAGAATGATAGTTTTTCTTATTTTTACTGTGTATACTTATCGTATAAATGCAGGAAGTATGGTAATAATTAATAGAGATACGAGAATATACAATGACAGTGTGAGCATTGTTACAGGTAGATATTTCATCTTTGCGGATAGTGCAAAAGAAACACCCGACACGCTTTTTCTAAGGGGGAATGTATCGATAAAAAATGATAGTATGGAGTTGAAATCAGATTTTGTGAATTATGTACTGAGGACTAAAACCTTTATTGCGGGTTCACCTGTAGATATTACAGAAGGAAGTGATCTTATCCATAGTGATAAACTTTTTTATATCAGTCCTGCTGATTCGGGGATAATGCAAGGGAATTTTCTTTTTCAAAGTGAGAGTTTATTAATTTTTGGGGATTATGCATACCTCAAGGGAAAGAATGTAAAAATATTAGGAAATCCAGAATTCAGAAGTGATTCCTTTGATATTTCTGCTGACACTATAACAGTTTTTACGCAGGACAGTACGATTCTTTTTCAAAAATGTGTGAGAATTGAAAGAAAAAGAGTAAAAGGAAAAGCAGAAAAAATAATGTATTTTAAGAATCAAGAAATCGCTAAGGTATATACAAATCCACTGTTTTTTTCTGGTAGAGATACTGTCCTGGGAGATTCAGGTTACGTGTATATGTCGGAAAATAGAGCAGTGATGTATAATGGAAAGTCGGTTTCACATACAAAGGACGGTGTAAATGAAACCTATGCGGATTCAGTTATATTTTTCTTTAAGAGTGGAAAGATAGATTCCATTGAATTCACAGGGAAAACAAAAGGGGTGTTTGTAAAAAATGGGACTGAAGGCTGAGGGATTAAAGAAATATTACAGAAAAAGACCCGTTGTAAATGGGGTGAGCATCTCTTTAAATAAAAGGGAAATCGTGGGGCTTTTGGGCCCAAATGGTGCAGGTAAGACAACAACATTTTACATTATTATGGGTTTCATCAAACCTGATGAGGGGAAGACTTATTTGAATGAGAAAGAAATTACCCACCTTCCAATGCATATTAGAGCCAGGATGGGGATTGCATATCTTCCTCAGGAACCCTCCATTTTTAGAGGCTTAAGCGTTAGGGATAACCTTATGGCTGTTATCGAAATATTAATAAAAGACAAAGAAGAAAGGGGAAAAATATTTAATCAATTGATGGAAGAGTTTAAATTAGAGCCTATCTCGGACACCTTGGGAGTCAGGCTATCAGGAGGAGAAAGAAGAAGGGTAGAGATTGCAAGGGCACTTATTGCAAAACCAGAGTTTCTCTTACTCGATGAGCCCTTTACAGGTGTTGACCCCATTGTTAGAGAAGAGATACAAAATATAGTTTTGGAGTTGAAGAAAAAAGAGATTGGTATACTTATTACTGATCACAACGTGAGAGAAACCCTTGAAATAACTGATCGTTCTTATATAATGTATGAAGGTAAGATTATTCTTTCTGGAAAAACAGATGAATTAATTAATGATGAAATGGCAAGAAAAATATACCTGGGTGAAAGGTTCAGATTATGAGACGGGATCTTAATCATTTTCAAATACTTAGATTGGAGCATAAACTAAGACCAGAGCAGGTCCAAGTAATAAGGCTTATTCAGACTCCAATATTGGAGCTGGAGCATGCTATCTTTCAACAGCTTGAGCAAAATCCCGTACTCGATTTTGTTCCAGAAGATGAAATTTCGCAAATAAGCGATGAGATAGAAGAAGAAGAAGTGAACTCTGATGATCTTGAACTTGATGAAGAATTCTTAGATTTTCTAAACGAAGATCTTCCAACTTTTTTTGCCCCCACAAGGGACAGAGAAGAAAAATTTAAAGAGCGCTTCGTGTATGCGCCATCCCTTAAAGAACATTTGAAATCTGAGTTAAGGTTTACAGTTTCGGATGAAAAAGAGATAGAAATTGGTGAATTTCTTATTGATTCTATAAATGAGAGGGGTTTTCTTGACATTGATCTGGCTGATGTATCTGAGGCGTTATCTGTGGATAAAGAAAAAATTGAAAAAGTCCTGGGAGTTATTCAAGGATTTGATCCTCCCGGGATTGGAAGTAGGGATTTAAAAGAATGTTTATTGATTCAGCTAAAAAGAATAGGGAAAGAAAAATCCCCTGAAGCAACTATAATTAAAGATTTTTTTAATGAATTTAAAAAATTACAAACAGACATCATTGCAACAAAAATGGGTTTGGAATTAGAAAAGGTCAAAGAATTAATTTCAAATATAAAAAAGTTGAATCTCTACCCAACTAAATCTTTATGGGGGGATGTTAGTTATGTTATTCCTGATGTAATTGTTGAGGAGGATAAGGATAATAGGTTTAAAATAATCATAAATGAGTCTAATATTCCTTTTATGAAGATAAATTTTAAATATCTGGAGGTACTTAAACATCCTGAAAACTATGATAAAAAAACCATTAATTTCATCAAAGAAAAGGCAAAATCTGCCTTTCTATTTTTGAGAACCTTAGAGATGAGGAGGAAAACGTTTAAAAAGATTATAGAGTATATTATCGATCGACAGAGAGAATTTTTAATAAAAGGTGTTCTCTATAAAAAACCATTAAAGCTTAAGGAAATTGCATCAAAAGTGGGTGTACATGAATCAACAGTATCAAGAATATTAAAAGGCGTATATATTCAGACACCAAGAGGGGTTTTCAATGCAAAACAGCTCTTTAGCGGAGGGGTAGGCACTGTTAATGGAAAAATATCAAGGGAGGTTATAAAAGAGAAGATAAAAATAATTATTGCAAATGAGAAGAAGGCAGAACCATTTAATGATAGAGAAATTTCAGAGATGCTGAGTAAGGAAGGTATTAATATAGGTATAAGGACAGTGACAAAATATCGTGAGGAATTAGGCATACCACCTGGACGAATTAGAAAAAAGGAATCATTTTAATGTTTTAATTGTAGGATGAAAAAAATAATGGAAGAAAAAGAAAAAACCAGGGAATTTAGTAAAGAAGACATCGAAAGATTTTTGAGTGATAGGGAAAAAATAAAAAAGGTTGTTGGAAGAATTGGGGGAAGACCAAGCAGGCATGAAAGATTGGCAAATATTGTTTTTACTATTCTATTAATATTTTCTTTTATGCTTCCAGCTTTTTTTCATGGAGTAACGAGGCTTGTTACTATTGAAATAGGGGTTCTACTTATATCCATAAAGATTATTTATTCCTTGAGTAACGAAGCAAGGGTTAATCACTTCGAATTCTGGATCTTAAGTACGATAGAGTGGAGACTGCATGATCTCGCCAATAAAGTTGAGGAGCTGGGGAAAAGACTTGAAGACATCGATAATGTGAAAGAGATGAAAGATAAGAGCGAAATAGTTGAAAATTACAAAGAGAAAGAAGGATAGGTTTCTTTGTTAGTGATCGCTATGTATGTCCCAAAAATTGAAAATCTGAATCTGACACATTATTGGATTATGGAATTTAACATAATTTAATAGTACTTATTTTGAATTGAAATTAGAAGTAATATTAAAATTGGAGGATTTATGGATGAGAGCAAAAGAATAGTTAGAATTATATCAAACGCAAAGAAAAAAACGCCTTCCATTGTTTTTATCAGAGGTAAGGTAAATCCTAAAAAAATTCCTCGTGATGTTAAATATTTTACTGGAAAGGATAGTCTTGTTCTTGTTGGAGATTGGAACGTTATAAGTGATATACTGAATGAAGGTGAAATAGAAGATTTCTTTGTAGAAATAAGAGGAAGATATTCTGCTTTGCCACTTCTTGATCTTAGAAAAGTGGAAGCAAGGGTAGAGCCAGGTGCTATTATAAGAGATGGAGCGAAAATAGGAAAAGATGCAATTATTATGATGGGCGCAGTGATAAATATTGGGGCAGAAATTGGTGAGAGGACAATGGTAGATATGAATGCTGTTATTGGGGCGAGGGCAGTTATTGGTAACGATTCTCATATTGGTGCTGGGGCTGTTATTGCCGGTGTACTTGAACCACCTGGTTCAAAACCTGTAAGAATAGGTGACAATTGTCTTATAGGTGCAAATGCCGTTATTCTGGAGGGTATAGATATTGGAGACAATTCAATTGTTGGTGCAGGCTCTGTTGTGATTGATAGTATTCCAGCTGGGAAGGTGGCAGTAGGTGCACCTGCAAAAATTGTGAAGGACGCAAGTGAAGTTGCAAAGGAAAAGAAATCTATTCTAAAGGAGCTTAGAAATAGGTGAGTAATAAAAGAAAAGGGAAAAAAATGAGGTATCAACCCGACAGGAATGGGGTTCTGCAATTTTTCAAAAAAAACAAGAGTGATTTAATAAGTGCAAAAAATGTTGTGAGGGTAATGGGAAGAAATGCGGGGGACATAATAAAGGAACTTGTAGGAGAAGGAAGACTAATAAAAGTAGGCAAAAGATATATGCTTCCCGAGAGGGCAGGAGTTGTCAAGGGAAAATTCGATGGTAAGGTTGAGGGCTATGGTTTCATTATACCTGAAGACGGATCACAGGATATTTTTATACCTCCGGGGAGTACATTTGTTGCGTTGAACGGAGACATTGTTTTAGCTGTAAAGACAAAAAAAAGGAGAGGAAAGTGGGAAGGTAAAATTATCAGGGTAATAAAAAGGGCAAAGAAAAGGTTTGCAGGCAAAATCATAAATGAGGATGGAATCCTTTATCTGAAACCCGTTGATAAGCATATTCCTTATTTCTTTTTTATTGTCAATGATAAAAAAAGAAAAGAAAGGCCTGGCGATTTTGTAGTCGCTGAGATGTTTGAATGGAAGAATCCAAATGTTTCTCCGTCCTGCAAGGTTATAAAAAAAGTTGGGAAAAAAGAAGTAGAAACTATGCTTATAGAGGAAGAATTTGGACTTAAAGAAGGATTCAGTAATTCTATAAAGAATGAGGTGCTAAACATTCAAATTTTGTTAGATAAGGAGAGGAAGGATTTTGTTAAACAATATGCAGTTACTATAGACCCGGAGGACGCAAAGGATTTTGATGATGCAGTGGCTATTGAGAAAAAAAATGGTTTTTTTTATCTTTATGTCCATATTGCCGATGTATCTGCCTATGTAAGAAAAAATAGTTTGACTGATAGAGAGGCTGAAAAGAGGGGATGTTCAGTATATCTTCCTCATAGAACGTATTTTATGCTTCCCCAGGAGTTAACAAAAAATATTAGTCTTACAGAGGGAAATAAAAAACCTGTCTATTCTGTTATAGCAAAGATAAATTCTGAGGGTGAAGTAGTAGACTACATTATCCAGAGAGGATTAATAGTAAATAAAAAGAGGTTGAGTTATAAATCTGCTGAGGAAATTTTGGAGAGTGGTAACGGTAAAGATCTCAGCACCTCACTAAGAACGATGAAAGAGCTTGCAGATATTTTAACTGCAAAAAAAGCGCACCTTGGCAGAATCGATTTCAAAGTCCCCGAGGTAGAGGTTAAGGTAGAGGATGATAAAGTTTTAAGTATAAGTCCAACAATTAGACTTCCTACCCACAGGATAATTGAGGAATTTATGATTCTTGCCAATGAACTTGTAGCAGAAAATATATACAATAGTAAAAGATCTGGAATTTATAGGGTACATGAGGAACCAGATGATGTAAAACTTATGGAATTTAAAAAATTTGCATATTCACTGGGTTATAAGCTTAAAGGTCTGAGCAGGAAAGATATTCAGAGATTCCTCCTGGATGTTGAGGGTGAGCCGTTTGAAAGAATCCTTAACTATGAACTCCTGAGATGCATGAAGCGAGCAAGGTATGTTGCCATTCCGGAGCCTCATTTTGGTCTGGCATCAAAGCTTTATACGCATTTCACATCTCCCATAAGGAGATACCCCGATCTTGTGGTGCACAGAATTCTTTCAGGAGAAAACTATAGTATAGACGAGTTGAGAAAAATTGCCGATCATTCCACGGAGATGGAGTGGAAATCTGATGAGGCAGAAAGAAAAGCAATAGAAATGTTTACCCTGAAATTCTTGCAGGATCACAAGGAGGAGGAGTTTATAGGTCTTATAAGAGATGTGGCTGCAAGTGGTTTATTTGTTGAATTAGAGGATTTTCTTATATCCGGTTTTTTGCCTGTCTCTCTTCTACCCGATGAAGATTATATGTTCAGAGGAAAAGAACTTTTGGGGCAGAGACATAGATTTTTTGCAGGTGAAAGGATCGCTGTAAGTGTACAAGATATAGAGCCTTTAACTGGCAATCTCACACTTCGATACATTGGAAAGGTCGTAAGAAAGTAAAATACAAATTTTGTTTAGTTAGAATCTGCTACAATTTCAATAATCATCAATAATTAAAAATTAAGGGGCGTGTCACAACAACCATACCCATAAACTTGCTAAAAGCAACGACAGGGTAGCAGGATTAAAACGGTCATCGCCTGCCTTTCGCCTACGTGACACACCCCTCAAGTATAATATAATCAATTATCCTCATTTGTAAAGGGCTCGATTTGCCTCATTAAAAATCAACACAAAAATAGTAAAATATACCTCCAGAAAAGGAGGTATAAATGGGGTTAAAGATGAGTGAGAGAAAGGCAATTACGAAGGAAGTAGCGAGTAGGTATAAGGAAGCGAAGATGGGAAGACGAAGCATGAAGAATGAAGAAGGAATAATGGAAGAACACCCGCCCTTAATCCCTCCCATCAAGGGAGGGAAACTTTTTCCCCATCTCTCCCCCTCAAAAGAAAGAAAATAACCTCCTCGCCCTTGAAGGGAGAGGACTGAGGTGAGGGAGAAGGAAAGGGAAAATTCCTCCCCATTAAACCCGTTACTTTTGATAAAGGGAATAGATGATATTCAAGAACAATTAATTGATACACAACATAAGAAAGGTATAAGAATGGATACAGAAAAGAGACTTGCAAAAAGACTTGATTTCCTACGAAAATCAACACTTAATTCCTTCATTCCTACCCCCGTAATGTGACATTTATAATAGTAAAACTTCGGATATCTCTTCTTTGAAAAAGTGTCAAGTGTTTAAATCTGGTTTACCTCCTTTTTGGCTTGTTTTTTTCCTTTTTCTCTTTTATAATTGTATTATACCAGTCTTCTTTTGGTGCCCTATGGCACACTTTAGTTTTGGGAACCCTGTCCCCTATACTAAATCTTGGCTCTTTAAAAGCCATAAATGTCGGAGGGCGACAGGGTTTACCATTCTCTATACTCTCTATTCTCTTTAAGAACATGATAGGTTACAGAGGCTAACATTCTTGCTGTGGATATTATACTCGCCTGGGTGCTCTTATTTTCTAATCTTCTCTCATAATAACTCCTGAAAAAAGGAGATACCCTTATTGCTGTGAGTGTCGCTTCCACAAAAGCCCATCTTAACCATTTATTTGCATATTTGATAAGTCTACCATGATAAACTTTATTACCTGAAGCATAGGTTGATGGAACAAGACCAGCATAGGAATGAAGATGCTTTGCATCAGGAAACCTGTTTATATCCCCTATCTCAAGTGCAATCATAACCCCAAATATCTTCCCAATACCTGGTATTGTATTCAAAAGCTCAACATATCTATCCCCTCTGAATAAATCTTTTAACCATCTCTCCACCCCTTTTATCTCTTCTTCCAAAAACTCAAGCATCTTAAGATGATTATCCAACAGCCTCCTCTCTTCTTCAGGAAGAGAGATACTGTAAAGCCACTGCCTACCATATCTACCAAAAATATCACTAACACTTGGAGAATTGAGATGATTCCTATCTATGATTACATGTATCCTATTCTTTATCATCGTCTTCAAACTCACAAGAAATGCCCTGTTCCTCGCAATGTATTTCTTCCACCTTATATCCTTTGGTGGAACCCATACCAATGGAATAAGATTTGCCCTCAAAAGGTCACATAAAACCTTTGAATCTATTTTGTCTGTCTTTATCTTCGCATAGGCTATTGCCTTTGTCTTAAAGGGATTCGCAAGAACTAATTTCTCTATACATCCAATGTCTTCAAGTGTATCATACATAACCCCCCAATTCCTACCACATTCAAGAACAGCCTTGTATCTCTCCTCTAAATTTAGCAACCCCTCTATCTCTTCCCTATCGTTCCTCACCTTCTTTGACCACTTCACTCTGCCACCCTCATCCTCACAGGTAAAGTACGACCACCGTTTATGATAATCAATCCCACGATATAACATAATCACCTCCTTTTCCTCATTTATACCCATCTTCCTCAGCCAAGTAAACACTTTTTCATAATATGCTAAATAGTAATTACAGTTGCTTAAAGAAGTCTTGACAAAACCTGATGTCTTTATTAAATAGAATAAAATAGTAGGACATCACTATTAAACAACCACACTATTTCGGTATACTTTTACCGATTCAACCACACTAAATTGGTAGAATTACTTGACATTTAAAGATTACTTTGTATGTTATGGGTATGAAAAAGAAATTGATTCATCGTGATATAAGAGATAAGGTGTGGAAATGGAAGGAAGATAGAGAGGTTATTTTTATTCTTGGGGCGAGGAGAGTTGGGAAAACCACACTTTTAGGTATGCTTTATGATGATGTAAAAGGTCAGAAGATATATATAGACCTTGAGTATACGGATATTTTAGGGGTTCTGAACAGGGGGATAGATAGTTTTTTGAACTATCTCAGGCTTCAGGGAATAGATTTGAATAAGAGGAGTTATGTATTTATTGATGAGGTTCAATATCTCAACAATCCTGCTAACCTTCTGAAATTGCTTTACGACCACCATCCCAATATAAAAATTATTGCGAGCGGCTCGTCTTCTATACATATAAAACAAAAGTTCACTGATTCATTGGCTGGTAGAAAGATCGTGTTTGACCTATCCTCATTTAATATGAATGAATTTTTAAGGGCAAAGGATGAAGAATTATATAACTTAAAGAAGAAATGGAGCAATTTTCAGAATGTAATAGCATCAAAAGAAATAAATCCGGAGATTTCAGCATTTACCAACAGATTTTTGCCTCTTATAGAAGAGTATATTATATGGGGAGGGTATCCTCAGGTTGTATTAAATTCAAAGGTTGAAAAAAAAGAAGGAATTTTGAAAGATATATATCAAAGTTATATTTCAAAAGATGTAAGAGATATAGGAAGGATAGGTAATATTACAGGGTATAATAACCTTGTTGTGATGTTAGCAAGTAGTATTGGGCAGTTAGTAAACAAGGAGAATATATCACGGAATATTAGGTTAAACGTAAAGACAATAGATGATTATATGCTTTTATTGGAGCATACATATATAATAAAGAGGATTTCACCATTTTATAGAAACAAGCGAACAGAGATTGTGAAGCAGAAAAAGGTATATTTTAGGGATACGGGCATTAGAAATATGGCTATAGAGAGTTTCCAGCCGTTTAATATAAGACCTGATAAAGGCTATCTTACAGAGAATTTTGTTTTTAATCAATTACTTAATTATTTTTCATCGGATAATACAAGTTTTTGGAGAACAAAGAATAAAGCGGAAGTTGATTTTATAATAGCCAATGGGGAAAACAATATTCCAGTAGAGGTAAAATCCAGGGAAATGAAAAAACCTGAATACACGAGGTCTTTTTTAGGGTATATTGAAAAATATAAGTCAGAGTTAGGGATAGTTATAAATATAAATTTTGCGAGAGTAGAGAGAGTAAAAAACACAAAAATCCTTTTCGTTCCCATATTTGCGTTATAGATAATAAATCAAAAAATTGGGGTTGGCCCTTGCTTTTTTGCTTTTTTAAAATCAACCAGATATAAATGATAGAAGAATAAAAACAAGTATATAAGGATTCTGGAGACTTCAAATAAATACATAAGATTGTTTGCCTTTTTTGATTATTTTTGACTAAATATTAAAATTTTATATAGAAAAATTTATCAAATGAAGTTATTTCAAGGGTTTCTGGAGAAAATATTAAAGAAGAAAAAGCAAAAAAGCAAAGACCACCCCCATCCATCTTGAGGACGATCTCTCCCTTATCAAAAAAAATCAGATAACAGAAGAATCAGACCCTTTAACAGGGCTTAAAAACAGGAAATATTTCTTTGACCATTTTGTTCATGAAAAGGGCAAAGGGGAGTCTTTCGTATCTCTTTCTTGTAATCGCAGACTTTGATGAATTTAAGCAGTTCAATGATACCTATGAGTATCCTGCAGGGGATAAATTATTGAAGAATTTTGCAAGGGAGTTAGAGAAACACTTTCCAAAAGATTTTGTTGTTGCACGATATGGGGGAGAGGGGTTTGTAGTATATGGAAAGATTTGCAAAGATGAGATGATTGGTCTTGTTCAAAAATTCCGTATTGTTCTTAAAAACAAAAAATGGACAGAAATACCTATAACCTTTAGGGCAGGTGTATCAGAATTTCCAGAGGATGGTGATGATATTGAGGCGCTTTTAAAAAGGGCGGACGACAATCTATACAGGGCAAAGCATTCAGGAAGGGATAGGGTTATGGGTTGAAAATAAATACACCAACCGATGAGTGCCTCTCTACTACATAGGAATCCGCTTACCGCTTTTTCGCTTCTATAAAAAGGTTTGTCAAGTGGAAAGATGAAAAAAACTTTACATTTTATCTCCTTTGCAATTTGCATTTTCGCTTATCTTCCTCCCTCTGTGGTTTAGCGCAGCCTCAGTCGCCATTCTTTACTGTGGTGATTTTTACGCAAGATGTCATATGTTTTTATTATATGCAATGTTATATTTTATATAGGCTCATTTTTCTTCTTTCTGATTTTCTACTTTTTTTACCTTGCTTCTCTTTTTTGTTCGCCTTTACTATATCCTGTTGCCCTTTTTCTCGCTATTCTTTCTATACTACTTCTACCTTGCTTTTCTTTCTACTTCTCTCCTACCTCGCTTTTCTTCCTATTTTGACCCCTACCTCGCCATTTTTTTATAATTCTTCTACCTTGTCTATCTGTCCCGGTATTCTATAAAGAAAAGCGTATCGGAGACCGAGCGGGCAAGGTTCGTGAGATGAAATCTCACTTACATAAGAACCGTAGTTAAAGCTTTTTGCCGTTCTTTACCTCGCTATTCTTGTTATCTCCGCTTCTACCTTGCTTTTCTTTCTATATCAGCTACTACCTTGCCTTTCTTTCTATACTTCTTCTACCTTGCTTCTCTTTCTATATCTCTCCTACCTTATCTGTCCGAGAGACCAAAAAAGAAAAATATACCTCCTACTTCCTTGTCTAATGTGACATCTATAAATAGTAACAACAAAAATAAACCCAAAAATTCAGATAAGGTTTTTTGAGTAGAAATTCAGGCTATATTTTGTCTTAAAGGGGAGGGGATAAGGGGATGTGATTAATTCATTGTAAAGAATTAGA
>Ga0190348_1000068_pt1 | contig 28916 bp, 18 predicted proteins | sample 48721367_MG_FD_161658 | JGI IMG/M metagenome (GOLD analysis project Ga0190348, IMG submission 161658) | Hydrothermal vent microbial mat bacterial communities from Southern Trench, Guaymas Basin, Mexico - 4872-13-6-7_MG | ecosystem: Environmental > Aquatic > Marine > Hydrothermal vents >... | reverse complement strand
ATGTCAGGATTCGACCTGTGTGTCAAGCTTTAAAATCGCTCCGGTATTAAGAATAAAACAGGCCGTCTGCTGCAGATTACTGAGGCACTTTTAATACTTTTTCAGCTCCTTGGCCGCTTTTGGGATTTTGCGGTCTCTGCGGATGCATGGTACTAATGCAGTCTGACCTTCCCGGCCTGCAGGGTGTCGAAAAATTTAACAGTAAATAATCGTGCCACGCTAACTACCTGATTTCATTAAAACAAATTTAAAGTCTCTCCTACTATTTTTGCCTTAAACCGCGCCTATAACGCCCAATTTTCAAAAAACTGTAAAGAATTCCGACACCATTTTGAGCCGGTTTTTTGAATAAAAATCTGGTCTTTTGGTAATTATTTAATGATTATTCAATAATTACAAGATCTCAATGACTCAGCGAAGCAAGGGACTTTATTCCAGAAGGTGTCGAATATTTTTACACTGGCAGTGATAAGGCGCATGACGTGTTTTAAAAATAACTGGAAAATTAGGGAGTTAGAAAAGCGGTATATTTTTTGCTGCGTTAAAAGCGGACAAGTTTAAGTATATTTGATACAGATTCACTATCGACATAGCAAAGTATCACCATGCCGAACTGTACCAGGAATGGCGAAACCAGAATGCCAAAAAGATTTAGCTGGAGTTTCTACCACCATACAGCCCGAATCTCAATCCAACAGAAAGAGTTTGGAAGCTTACGCGTGCGGATGGTCACTCGCAGGTGTAAACAGGTTTTGCCCGATGGGCTCCCGGAATGATTAGTAAGAAGGTTGCGGGCAATCGATTAAGCATCACGTATAAAAAAAATAAAAAATAAGAGGTAAACAAAATGACTAGAATCATTCTAATTTTTTCACTGGTCTTATATAGCCTCTCAGCTGTTTTGGCAAGTGACAGTTTGGAAGCCTCTGACACGTCTCAAGCGCCAACGATTCAACCAATGGGGATAGCAGTAAATGAGCTGGTTAAGAAAAGTCAAGCAGATATTATCTCAATACCGGCACCTGCATCCCCCAGGAAAGGTGAAAAGCAAGCGTACCGGGAAGGTGAGGTGCTGGTCAGGTTAAAGAAAGGGGAAGAGGCCTCATCCTCCTTGGACAGCATACTGGCTTCAGGACGTGTAAGCATTAAAAAACGGTTTGAAGTTCTATCCAGAAAAAGAGGGCAGGATTACGTGCTGATTCAATCCGGCATTATGAGTGCAGCTGAACTTGTCAGACAACTGAACCAAAACCCTAATGTAGATCTTGTATCTTTTAATTATGCCAAGTATTTGGATGCAACAGTACCCGACGACACCTATTTTCAGAAACAGTGGTCGCTGGACAATACCGGCCAGGAATTTCTTACTGGATACACAGGAACGCCGGATGCGGACATAGACGCGCCGGAGGTCTGGGACATCCAGACCGGTTGCCCGGAAGTGGTTGTGGCAGTGCTGGATACCGGGGTGGATTACAATCATCCCGACCTGGTAAACAACATGTGGGTAAATACTCTGGAGGCGTCTGGAACAGCGGAAGTGGATGATGACGGTAACGGGTATGTGGATGACGTGTATGGGATCGACACCGGACAAAATGATTCCGATCCCATGGACATCCATGGTCACGGAACACATGTCGCCGGAACTATTTCAGCGGATGGAAACAGTGGTTTGGGTATAACCGGCGTCAACTGGAATGGCAAGATAATGACCGTCAAGGGGTTTGCGTCAGATATAAGTCTTTATACAGATGCGGAGGTCGAGGCATTTGAATATATCATGGCCATGAAAGATGCAGGCGTAAACGTGGTTGCGGTTAATGGCTCGTACGGAGGATACTATTTGGACCCGATTGCCAGGGATGCTATTGAGGCCTTATGGGATGCCGGTATCATCTTTGTATGTGCAGCCGGTAATGATAGTACTGATAACGATGTAAATCCCCATTATCCTTCTTCCTATGATCTTGATAATATTATTGCTGTGGCAGCTACCGAATATAATGATGACCTGGCTTCATTCTCCAATTACGGGGCCACATCCGTGGATATCGGCGCTCCGGGTTCCCTGGTGTGTAGCACCTATGCCCGCGTCTGGTTTTCGCCCGATCCTGGCGCTGTTTTTTTTGATGATATGGAATCCGGCAGCGGCAAATGGACCGTGTATGGAAACTGGTCAATTACTGATGAAAATCCTCTAAGCGGAACCTACTCGTGGTCGGATAGCCCGGGCGGAGACTATGCGGCGAACACCTATAATACCCTGGTTAGCAATCCCATTGATCTGAGCAGTGCAAGTGATCCACGGGGTCCGCTTCGTTTAGGGTTTTACGCCAACTACGATCTGGAAGAGGGATGGGATTTTTTGCGCGTATATTTCAAATACCCGCCTCAACCCAGTTTTTGGACCATTACGGACGAGAATCCCTATGAAGGTCGGCATTCTTGGTCGGATAGCCCGGGCGGAAACTACCCGAATAATGCAAAAAGCTGGCTCATCAGTCCTGTCGTTAATGTCCCCGTAGCGGGTACAAATACCCGTGTCCGGTTCAGAATAACAGGGCATCTGGAAGAAAACTACGATTTTCTGCGGATCTACATGAGCGCTGACAGTGGTGCAACCTGGTCCCCGTGGTTTTATCAATTTACCGGTGACAAAAGCGCTGGTTGGGAATTTCGGGGGTGTTCCATCCCTGCGGAGTATAGGACAGGTCAGTTCCGGTTCGCCTTAATACTGCTCACAGACGGCTATGTAAATTATGATGGGTATTACATCGATACGATTGAGGTGCTCTCAGATGACATGGGAACCTACTTTTATGACGATATGGGGTCGGGGTTAAACGGCTGGACCACGCCCACAGAGTCATTCTGGGTTTATAAAGGTAATATAAACGGAAGCACCGGCGGAGGCTGGCAGGGCTGGAATGTTGTTTTGACCGATGATTACCTGTGGAATGAGTTCCAGTTCAAATTTGTGCTTAGCGCCGATTCGATTATTAATATGGATGGCGTCTACCTGGATGACATCAGCATCGGTGTTCCTGATGTTTCTCATGAGTACGCCTATATGAGCGGAACGTCTATGGCTGCTCCTCATGTGACGGGTGCAGCCGCATTGATGGCAGCTCAGTATGCGGAAGAAGATCTTGGTGGTAGAATCGATCGCATACTAGGCGGTGTAGATCCGTTGTGTTCCCTTATCGGAAATGTAGAAACAGGTGGAAGGTTGAATCTTTACAATTCAATCACACTGTCTGAATCCTGTGATGGGGATTTTGATGGCGACTCTGATTCGGACGGCTCAGATCTGGCCCAATTTGCAGGTGCTTACGCCCTTGGCAGCCCTGAAGCAGATCTGAATAATGATGGCTTTGTGGATGAGAATGATGTGGCCGTATTTGCTGAATACATAGGGCAAACCGATTGTGAGGTGCAAATGGCGGGAACCTAGCTTGGAAAGGAATGCGAAGGTTCTCCCGGAGATTGGACCTTTGTTTTTTTGACTGGCGCTCTTGAGGTTAATGGTCCGGATTCCCAGGAATGGTTTACAGGAACATATTTACTCAATCAACAAATTTGTCCTTACGGATTAGATTACTATATCAGCGATTGCTTCCACCCTGATTACATAGGAGAAACTGCTTTGGGGATTTACCGAATAGCGGGAAATACTCTGTATTTAGCAATTAATGCCCCCGGAGACCCGAACAGGCCTTCATCTTTTACTCCAGACGGGGCTCGGGTCTGGATATTGAGTAAACAATAATCAGCCAAGTGGGAAGCAGGTCCCAGGAAAGATATAGAAGAGCTATGTAGAAAGAGGAAGAAGATTACCATGAAGATTGACTGGCTCAACATATAATAGGCAACGCCCATGCCCGGTAGATTTTGATTATGATTATGATTTAGTGATTATTCAATAGTTATATTATGATTATGATTTAGATGGAACCGAAATGATACAGCCCTTGGGGTTCTATTCCTCGCCGCTTGCGGTGGGGTAGTTCATTTTATAGACATATATAGCTCAAATCAGCACCGATTGGGTGTCGAAAAATTTAATAGTAAATAATCGTGCCGCTCTAACTATTTGATTTACTTCAAATAAATTTGAAGCCTCTTCTACTATTTTTTGCCTTAAACCGCGCCTATAACGCCCGATTTTCAAAAAACTGTAAAGAATTCCGACACCATTTTGAGCCGGTTTTTTGAATAAAAATCTGGTCTTTTGGTAATTATTTGACAATTATTCAATAATTATAGGGTCTTAATAGCTCAGCGAAGCAAGGGAGTATTCAAGAAGGTGTCGGATATTTTTACACTGGCAGTGATAGAGTGCAGAATATGTTTTAAAAACAATTGGAAATTCAGCGATTTATAAAAGCGGTATATTTTTTGCTGTATTATACCGGGTACCTTTATGGATAAGCTATAAGAAGGGAAAATCGTAACAGCGATTACTCGATTAACTGTCTGTTTTCCAAGGGAATAGCACCATGAAGACTATTATTCCTAATACCAGCCTTATCACTCCCTTTCTTCTTCTCTTCACTAACCTACTTTCCGGGTCTGCCGGTGCTATTTCCAAGGCTCCGGTATCAGGATCACGACGGTCATTATGTCTTCATTGCGCCAGGAAAGCTCTGGTTGTTTCCATATTGAAGAACAGGCCGACGAAGCTGGAGCTGGATGTGAGTGTGTCCTCCTGTGATTACGATGCCTGGTGGGACGATGCCCTTGTACTGGATGGCGGGGCCTATGATCTGGGCATCGTCGACTCAGGTGTGCAGGAGGATCATCCTGCATTTTCCGGCGTTGCTTTCTATACCGATTCATGGAGTACATCGGATACCTCTGATAGTGGACATGGCACACACCGCACCGGGATTGTGGCCAGCGCCGGCTCCACCTACAGGGGCGGTGCCTATGGATTGGACGCCATTATCTGGTCTTTGTCCAGTGGCGGTCAGTCTTTCGTGATCGACCACATGGAATGGCAGGCAGCCTCAGCCGGCCAGCACCCTGAGGTTGTCAATCACAGCCTGGGTTACGGCACCGCTGATGATACCGACTATTCCGATATGGATGCATTTTATGATGCCTTTGTCAATCATTATGACATCATGGTGAGCAAATCGGCCGGAAATGAAAATTGGGATGATTCGGACCCCACTATCACCCATCCGGCACCCGCCTATAACATCCTGGTGGTGGCGAATATGGATGACCAGAACACTCTTGAAAGAACCGACGATGTCAGGCGGGTCTCCTCCAGCGTCGGGCCGACTCTGTCAAATCGAAGGAAGCCGGATATCACAGCGCCCGGCACCAACATCATGTCCACTAACAACAGCTGGGCAGGCACCGGCTCGGGAAATTCTGATCCGAACTGCTGGAGGAGTTACGACTCCCGTCAGGGCTATGACTGGTCGCGCTGCTCGGGCACCAGCCAGTCCGCTCCGCACGTTTCGGCGGCTGTCATTCTCATGGAAGACGGCGGCAACCATATCCCCATGGCCCAGAAGGCCGTGCTGATCAATACCGCCGATGCCTGGGACAGCGAAGATACCGCTACCACCGGCGACGACGGCCCGGTCATGGGATCGCATTGGGACAAGTCTTACGGCTGGGGCTATCTGGACATGTGGGAGGCCCACTTCAACCGTTCGGATTTTTTTGTGGACAGCGTGGTCCCCAACAACGATACAGCCACCCCGGATGATTACCACCTGTATAAGGGACAGATGTACAAATCCAGCATAGAGGCCGAAAAGGCCACCCTGGTCTGGCAAAAGCGGTCCAATTATGTGGCCGGTGATCCACCAACAGTAAAATACTCCCTCAGCGATCTGAATATCCGTCTTTACAACGAACTGGACGGCGGCCTGCTTGACAGCGACCTGGTTGCGAATGACAACGTGCATCAGGTGGATGTGATCGGTGCCGACAGCGGGTGGCACGATGTGGTCATCAAGGTCTACTCCTGGAGTACCGGTTTTGCAGGGACCACGTCCGAGTCTTACGCGCTGGCCACCGAGGAAGATTTCATCGCGGCCGATCCGCCGAGCTTTCAGCGCAATTATTCACGACCCAATTATGTCGGACCGTATCAGACATTTGATGTGATTGTCAGGATTTTTAACAATGGTGATGTCACTGCCCATAACAATACGGTGACCCTGCAGGATATTGCCGGCATAACGGTCAACGGAGACAACAGCCAACCCCTTGGTTCCGTTCTGCCAGATCCGGACAACCCCCAGGTCACCACCTTCTCATTGACAACCAGCGGTGCCAGTGCCGGGACGCACTGGCTGCCTCTTGATTTTGAGAGCAACGGCTATCTGGAAACATATACCTAATAACACAGCGTCGGGGGTGAGCATTATTGTCGAAACCACGCCCCCCACGTCGAGCTGCACTGCCCCTGCCTATGAGAATCATCCACCGATTACCGTCAACTGGAGCGCTGCAGACACTGAGACCGGCGTCTGGTTTACGTATCTTTATGTCAATGGGCCGGGAGATGCAGCCTTTGCGTATACAGGGCTTTACAGTGCAGGAACAGGCGGCACCTTTGATTACACCCCTTCAGCGGGAAACGGGCTTTACCAATTTGCCGTGAGATCAGTGGACAACGGGGGCAACTGGGAAGCTGTGCCCACGGTGGCCGAGGATGAGACTTTTTACGACACAGTGACCCCGTCATCCTCGCTTTCGAGTCCCCCCTATGACGCCGGCGGATCCATATCCATCGATTATTCCGCCTCTGATCCTGCCCCGTCCAGTGGCATTGCATGGGTGGATTTCTGGTATAAATACGGTGCTACCGGCGTCTGGACGTACACGGGACAGTTTTCATCTTCTCCGACCGGAACCGTCTCGTTCACACCGGTAACCGGGGACGGTGTTTACTACTTCGCTTCCCGGGCAAAGGACAACGCGCAGAACCTGGAAAGTTATCCACCCGACAGGGACGACAGCACGATTTATGATACCATAGCGCCCATCGGATCCATAAGCATCAACGGCGGCGCGGCATCAACCGCTTCGCTGATTGTGACGTTGAACCTCAATGCCGGTGACGCCACCAGCGGCGTCTCCCTGATGCAGTTCAGCAACGACAATTCGACCTGGTCACCATGGGAGGCATATCAGTCGACTCGAAACGGGTGGGATCTCTCCTCCTACGGCGGCAGTTCCGCCCCCGGTACAAAGAGCGCATTTGTTCGCTTTCGGGATTATGCCGGTCACGTCTCTTCATCCTATAGTGATACCATTGTATACGCGGTTTCAGCACCGTGTGAAAACGATTTTGATGCCGACCGTGACGTGGACGGTAGAGATCTGGCTAAATTTGCGGGAAGTTTCGATGCAGGATTGATGGCTTCCTTCGCCGCTGATTTCGGACGCGTTGACTGTCCGTGAGGCGTCATGGTATAATTTAAAGTAGCATGTGAGTTTTTATGAGGCCTAAAATGTAAAAATTTATGATTTTATATTTTAGTGTTCATTGTCCTGCTGAAGATAACCATGCACAAAAGGAGGGTAAAATGAAAACCATGGACAAGAAGGAATCATGGAACATCTCCCGATTTTTTCTGGGCGTGCTGTTTGCGGGAGTATTGGTTCTCGGCGGCTGCAGGCTCACCATTAATTCTTTTCTCGCCCCTGATACAGTTGATACCGGTACGGTCATCACTTTTACCCTTCAAGGCTATGCAGAGGATATCAGTGACAATGACACATTGTTCGGCCTGGTCCTGCAGATCCCGGATACCTGGACGGTACTCTCTGCCAAGGTCACTGCGCCCATTGGGATGTCCCTGGCGGAAAACCCGACCTACGAACCGCTCTACACACCAGAAGCTGGTTACCAGGTATGGGTTGGTACCGGCAGCACGCACAGCGGAGAGAATCAGACAATAACGTTCGCGGTGAAGGTCCTGGTGGGTGAGTTCACCGGGCTTATTGGAGACGTCGAAAGTTTCACCGTTAAGGCGGCTACTGGTGTGTACCGGGATGGCGCATGGAACGCCGACGATCCTGAGGGCATCTTTGATTTTGCGGATATCACCGGCGAGCCGCACGTTGAGGAAATCCTGGTCACCAAGGTACTCGACGAGACTGCGCCGGCTATGGTAACGACGTTAGCGGTGACGGATTTGTGCAACGGCATGGCTCAACTTTCGTGGTCCGGATATGATGAAGAAGGACAGGGCGATGTCGTGCACTACAATATCTATCAGGACACTTCCTATTTTAATGATATCTCCGCGAAAACACCTGTCACCACGGTTCCCCTTGGGACATTCTGGTATCGGGTGAATTCCTTGTCTTACGGCACTGAATACCATTTTGCAGTTACCGCCGTGGATGAACTCGGGCAGGAAAACAGCGAGGTGATATCTCAGTCCATTATCCCTCAGGAAGGGGGAACTATTTCGGGCCGGATAACTGGCAATGAATACGGCGATCCCTTGGGCGGCATCCAGATCGATGTCTACGACCATTCTTCCGGACAGTACGTGGCGGGTACTTCGACGGATTTTGACGGCACATATTCTATCTCAAATGTCTGCCCTGGCACCTATAGCGTCAAGGCCGATGGCGGAGAGATTTACGCCACGGAGTGGTATGATAACCGCTCCAACTCCCAGGATGCCGATATGGTGACGGTTGAATCGGGCCAGATTACTTCAGGCATTGATTTTATATTGACTGAGTTTTGTAAGGCTGATTTCGATGACGACGGAGATGTGGACGGATTTGACATGGCCTTTTTCGCTGCCGAAGTAGGGAGAGTGGACTGTCCGTGTGCCGAATTTGAATCCGGCGCCGTCCTCTCCAGTACTGAGGTGGATGAGATCCAGGGTCTTCAGAACGAAATCCTCAGCCTGCGCACAGAACTTGCTGCCAAGGAAAGGCGACTGCAGGAGCTTGTGGATACCTACACCGGCACGGTCAATTAGGACCAGTCGCCTAGGCCCCGGGGTTTCCCTTTGAGAACGAATCCCGGGGTCATTCGGAGTCATCCGAGTTGCTTCTTTCACAAGACATCAATTATCGAAATTATTGATGATGTAATACATGACTACCTTAATTGTGGAGCCCTGAAGGAAGGCTTTGCCAGGGTAAGGCGCATGAATCCCGTTTACTGCCATGAATATCCCCTGGCATTTAGGTGCAAGGGCATGTGGTTCTTCCCGGGCCGCCCCATTCAAAAAAGATGATCAAGAGCAGCCAAGGGAGTAATCTGTGCTGTAAAAGCGCAATTGATGCCTTTTATATTCCACGACTGATGTGAAGATATCATTTGATCGCTTGACAGCCTGATGCCAATAGTGATATACGATTTTTATGTCTTAGGAATCGGTAGAAATGGAGTCTGGGACGATTTCGAACCCTTCATTCACCAGTTCCTGATCAACCTGCTCCCCAATCTGTGAAAATATTTTTCGTCGGCGGTATCGATCTGCAGGTCCTTGTTTGAAAGGCATTCAGCCGTTGTGAAGACTGTTTCTTCGATATTCCACCCGAGGCAAGATGCCCCTCTCACGACGGACCGTTTGGCGTTCAGGTTGTGCCCGGCGAAACCGAAACATGGTGGAGGCGTCATTTTATGTTTGGTTTCGGTTTCCCAGCCCCACCTGCATATACCCACAACAGAGGAGGTCTAGAATGAAAAAATTGCACGTTTCAGTTTTCTTATTGTTGATCTTCATGCTTATTACGGCATCATGGGCAGCCGGTAGCTTTGATGTAAAATGGCGTCAGGTGCCGGATATGACTTACGGTGTCAATATCGAATCTATTGATGCGAGACCTCTTGTGGCCGACGACTGGCAGTGCACCGACCCCAGGCCGGTGACGGATGTGCATTTCTGGGGGTCCTACATCGGATGGCAGGAGAAGTTTCCAGAACCGGTGCTGCCCACTCCCGGCGTGGATGGCTTCTTGATCCGTTTTTATTCCGACGTCCCAGCCGGTGTGGACCAGCCTTACAGCCATCCAGGGGAACTATTGTATGAAATCCGCGTCGCTGAATTTCAGGAAATCTACGTAGCAAGCATTCCGCGATTCGACGAGACCTTCGAACATAAATTTCTGTACAATCTGGATCTTCCGGAGCCGTTTGAGCAGAAAGAGGGGATCATCTACTGGATTTCCGTTGCCGCCATTATGCCTGTTGTGCCTGAATATCCCTGGGGATGGGAGACTTCATCCAACCATTGGAATGATAATGTGGTGACCGGTGATGGAGAGAAATGGAAGGACATCGGAGCACTGCCCCATCCTGTGATCAACTTTGAAGATCTTGTTGCCGGCACTGAGTATCATGTTCCGGACAGCTTCACCAGCGGTGGTATCCCTATTACGGTCGCGCCTTTTCAAACGAGCGGCGGTGGTTGGACCAGTGCAGGAGTCGCCAAAGTGGGGATTGGCGGCCATGCCGGTGGTTCCGGAAATGAGATCAACCTCAATAACGTGAATCTGGATTTTGATTTCTGGCTGCCGTTGACCGGCCTGTCGCTTCGTTTCGGCGAGTATGGCGGGAACCTGAATCTGAAAATCAACGGAGATTTCCGGAATTTTGAAAACTTTGACGAGATTAACGGGGGTGTGATCGGTGGTGTTGAGGTCACAGTCGTAAACGGACATGGAAACGATAAGGGCATACTCAGCCTGTCAGGCGGTTCCATCGCCCAGTTTGCCGTCGGAGGCCAGGAGCTGTTCATTGATGATATTGCGATGGAACGGCGGGCCGATATGGCCTTTGCGCTGAGCGTTCCCTACGCACCGCCCCCGCCCCTGGAGCCGGTCAAATGGCAGCAGCGGCCGGATATGGTGCAGGGGGTAAATATTATTTCCATTCCGACTTCGGACCCCATCATTGTGGGCACCGTCGCCGATGACTGGCTCTGCCTGGATGGAAGTCCGATTTCCGACCTCCATTTCTGGGGTTCCTACGTGCATTGGGGAGAGGATGAGCCGGATCCGCCGGGTCCGTCCCCTGGCGTAGAGGCTTTTCGCATTCAGATATATTCAGATACGCCCGCAACGCCAGCGACATTCAGTCGTCCGGGCAAACTTCTCTATGAGGTTTGGGTAAGGGATTTCACTGAGACCTTTGTGACCACTATACCCCTAGAGGCGGAAAAATTTGAACATAAATTCCGATACGACCTGGATATGCCGCGGCTGTTCTGGCAAAAACAGGATCGAATTTACTGGCTCAACATTTCAGCCATTTCTAGTGTCGGTCATTTTCCTTGGGGATGGGAGAGTTCAATGGACCGGTGGAACGATTACGCGGTTGAGGGCTGGTATCAGGATCCGGATCACTGGTGGTGGGATCTGATTCTTCATCCGTGGATCTATCAATATATTGATATGTCCTTTGAACTTACCACCTGTGAAGGCCCCATCAAGTGGCTGCAATTCCCGGATATGGCGAACGGAATCAATATCGTGTCCCTTCCGGACCAGCCAGTGGTTGCGGATGACTGGCTGTGTATCAATGGCAAGCCTATCACGGAGATCCATTTCTGGGGGTCGTATCTGAGCCCCGAAGGGGACATCCACTGGGAGCAGGAAAATACCGGCCCGCCGGAAAGCCCGCTTCCGCCGCCGCCGGGTGTGGAAGGATTCAGGCTGAGTTTTCATGGGGATATCCCTGCCGGGGTGGACCCGGAGATGCCCTGGAGCCACCCGGGCGAATTGATAAGGGAGGAATGGATTCCGGCCAGCGAGGTTAGTGAACTATACTGGGATTCCGTGCCGCACACAGACGTGACCGGTCTTGTCTGGTGGGAGCACAAGTTCTATTACCAGGTCCGGCTTGAAGACCCGTTTTACCAGGAAGAGGGCAGTGTCTACTGGCTGGATATCGGGGCCAAACCCATTGAGGGAAGCAATTGGTTCTGGGGATGGGAGACGTCCAAGGACAACTGGAACGACAATGCCGTGATAGGTGATGGCCTCCGGTGGAGGGATCTCGGCCGAATGGAGAGTGATTTCGAAGACCTGACGGCAGGCACCAGCTACGCCGTGGGCGATGTTTTTGCGGCGGGGGACCTTTCCTATACGGTCAAGGAATTTCAGTGGAGTAACGGTACCTGGTATAGCGGCGGCCATGCCCTCGTGGGGACCGGTGGTCTGGCCGGCGGAAGCGGAAAAGAGATCAACACCAATAACGTGAATCTGGAATTCGGCTTTGATGCCCCGCTCAGAAGTCTTCACCTGCTCTTCGGGGAGTACGGGGGAAACGTCAATATAAGCGTCAACGGGGATTTCAGAAACTTCCAGAATCTTTCCCAGATCAACGGGACCACCATCGGCGGTGTGGAGGTGAGTGTGGTCAATGGATTCGGCAATGACAGCGGATCGCTCACCCTGACCGGCATGATCGATCAGTTCGGCATTGGCGGACAGGAGTTCTATATCGATGGTTTGCGGGCCTCCGGACTGACAGACATGGCCTATCTCCTGATCATCGACGACGAGACGCCCTATTGCAGAGGCGATTTTGACCGGAACGGCCGTGTGGATAAGGTGGATCTCTCAATCTTTGCTGATGATTTCGGCCGTGCGGATTGTTTTCTGAATGGGACCTGCGAAGGGGATTTCACGTATGACGGAGACGTGGACGGCACTGACCTGGCCGTATTTGCCGCTGAGTATGGTCGAGAGGATTGTCCGTGTGCCTTGCTTCCCATTTCAGAGACTTCAAAATGAGGGAGTATCTCAGTAGAATGTGAAAAGATAGAACAGGCATGGAATATGACGTGTGTTTTCTCTGACAGACACAACACGCTCGCACTGCCATGCCCGGAGGCCTGACCTCGCTGTGCAATCCAAATTTGATCAAAGCATTCAACCAGCTGTTTTAAAAAAAAGAGGGGGCTGGTCACGTGATATGACCAGCCCCCTGTAAGGAATAAGGGTAATTCCTTTATGGACAGTTTATTCTTCCGAAATGCAGTGCAAAAGAACTCAAATCACCGTCCCCGCCAGCTAATTCGGCCAGATCAAGACCGTCCACATCACCATCGATATCAAAATCACCCTCACAGACAATCGGAGACAGGACCACAAATGTCAAGCAGAAGGGGCATCAAATAGACAGAGATCAAATAGACTTTTCGAGCTGAGTTAAACGGAATAGCCATGTTTCATTCTTCTTCTCCTACCCCTTGTCCCCACCATTACAAGGCTGAATAAGGTGTCGAACCGTTTTGCCAGTGTTCCTTTCAGGTCGGTTTATGGGTCCCAAATGAACAAGAGATTTCTATCTCTCCAGCAGATAGGCAAAAAACATCATCCCTCTTCGAGCGAACAAATTCTTATGAGGAACCAAAAATATTCAAGGACAGTCCGTTCTGCCGAAATTGCTGGCAAACCAACCGATATGAACATTACCGGAATCGATAACGCCGGACAAGTTGGAACCATCGACATCTCCGTCCGTGTCCAAATCACCACCACACGCCGGGGTTGACAAAAAAGCACCGGATTCAGAGGACCAGGTCACCCCTTCAGAGACATTCCCGGGTAGCAGGTGTATGGCCGCGGAGATTTCCGTGTAGCCGGAAGATACGTCTCTGCTACTGGATTGGCCGTTTACGGAAAAGCTTGAAACGACGGGGCAACTGACAATCCGAGGCTGTGTCAGGGTCGTGCCGGCGTTAACCAAACGGCGCTCCAGAAGAAAGGCTTCGGAAAAGGCCCACCCGTCTTCATCTTCCCATACCCAATTAATGCAGTTGCCTGCTCCGAAGCAGGCGCTGCAGGTGGCCCGTCCAGAGGGGTTGCCATCACCGGTTATGGTAAAGGTGCCGCTGACCCACCCCTGCAAGGCTACGATGATATCCTCTTCATAGGTGCCCGCCGGGACAGTGAAACTGACGAGGTCTCTCAATTCGCCGTTTGCATCGCCGATGGCGATTCCGGCCTCCGTGCTGGGAGTAGTCCCCGAGCCATAAGCCGTTTGCCAACCCAGGGCCAGGCTGCCCACAGATTGGGCGCCGGCCATATTCTCGCTGGGTCCCTGGAGTTCTTCTGAAAGATAAATGTCCATCTCTTCTTCCACACAATGAACCGCCAGGACTTTTTCAGCCATGCCGCTGGACACATTCCAGTAGACGGCCGCTCTGACATCTCCGGCGACACAAAACCCTGTAACCGTGCCGTACATTCCTAATACCAGAACAACGGCGCAAAAACCAACCTGAAACCATGCAGCCTTGACGGCCAATGCCGACCATCCTAGTCGTGTGTCAAGGTGAACCCATATCTGTCCTGCAGGCATGAGCCAATAGGGATTTCTCCCTCATTTTGTATTTTGGATTCCCTGATTTTATTGGGTTTTTTTGACCCAGGAAGGAAGAACAGACTAATCAGGACAAAAGGAGATTTTTCAAAAATTCAGTTGATGATTTAAAATTTAAAAGATCAAATATCAAGCAGAATGGGCATCAATACGGAAATCACCGTGCTGTGTGCTGGAAATTTTAAAGGAGATAACAGGGGCAGCCGGAGAAACCCTTTACCAGGAATGGATACCCCTCAGGACCACCGACACCATAGAAAGCCTGAATAAGGAATTCATGCAGGAAATTGACAGTATGTCTTTCCGGTTATTATTGGCTTATGAGCCGTCGAATTGTGGATCGAATGTGATTAAAAAGTAAAGGCTTAAAACCGGATGAGATAAAAAAGGCGATGAACGAAAAAAGTCCACCGCCTGTATTTACGGGAAATTGATCCTGTTTATTTCCTGATTTTTTTGCGGCTGCCGAATGCCATCAGACCGGCAAAGCCTGAGAAGAATAGAATGGCGGAGCTTGTAAGTGGGACGGGATTGAGATCATCACCCATTATATTACCGCCGGCGCTGGCAAAATTATAGGCATCAGCGCCCCAATAGGTGATGGTGAAATCCGTGATATAGCTGGACCCATCCCAAAAATAGAAACTGAAGTCATCGGAATTCCCGATATTTAAGGTGTTACCTGTGAAATCCCCGCTTGAGACGGCTATTTCCCAATAGGTGCCGATAGGCTGTGTCACTTCGAATTCAGCAGCTAGAGACGTACCGGACCCAAAGAGCAGATTGAGACCTAATGACGGATCTGCGCCATAATCATATACACCGAAATACCAGCCGTCATTCAATTTCTGGCCGGCTATATTCCAGTTAATGACATCGGAATCACCGTCCGTGGTGGTAAAGTGGTTTGGTATTGCGGCCCCGGCTGCCTGGGCGATACCGAACAAAATGGCGAACACCGGCAAAAAAGCAAAAGTATTTTTTCTATTCATGCAATTATCCTCCTCTTGTTTCTAAGACAGAAGGGAAGAAAGCTCAAGATAATAAAAGCCAACCGATATTGATTATATTTATATCGATTGTATATATCAACTAAATGTCAAAGTAAAGAAATTTTTTAAATTGCTCGTATAACTTAAAAAAGCGTCCGGACTTCTCAGTATTTTCCCTTCAACTCAGTTTATCAGCATGTATCTATATTCCTTGTTTGTATTTAATAGCAAAAACGATGCCGATCTTCCTTTCCATATATTGCCACATTTTCATCAATATAAGGCACTATTTTTCAAAAAAATATATATAGTGTACTTTTTTCTCATTTATAGAAAAGAATATAATTTCTCATTTTATCTAAAATCTCTATTTGTATCCGATATTTTTTAGAGAACAACAGATTGCCTGGACCTGTCCTCCTCAGGCCTATTTCCACTTTTCTTTCAAGGCCATTGCCTTTTCCCTGGTTTGAGGATCCAGTTTTTGCGCCATTGCCTTTTCGAGATGGTCCAGTGCCTGATCCGTATGACCTAGCTCATGGGCAACAATTGAGGCATGTAGATTAATAATACCCGTCTCCGGTGACTTGTTAAGGGCCTCCTGCAGATAGCTCCATGCGGAATTGAATTCCCCGAGTTTGTATTCAATCCAGCCGGCTGTATCCAGAAAGTCTGCGTTATCAGGTTTCCGGGCCAGGACCTGTGCGACCATGTACCTGGCCTTTTTAAGATCCTTGCTGTCTTCTGAATGCTCGGCATACAGATATGACAGGTTGTTGAGAATTATAGGTGAGTTGCTGTATTTTTCCAGAAGCGTTTTGTAGGTCTCTATAGCCTCATTGTATTGTCCGTTATATTCGTAAAGAACCGCGAGATTAGTCCCTGCGGCCAGAGAAGGAGATTTATTGTAGAGTTCTTCCACTTTGGCCAGGACTTCGGATATCTTGCCTTGCTTCAGGTAGACTTCCCCCAGTCCCCGATAGGGTTGCAGCCATGTGGGAGCAAGGTCGATCGCCCTGGAAAATGCCTCTCCTGCCTTTTCCAGGTCTTTTTTTAAAGCAAGGGCCTTGCCGAGATAGTAGTATGCCGCGGCGGACCCGGGTCTTTTATGCACCTCTTCCCTGACGAGCTGAAGGGCCGAATCAATATCGTCATTCCTGATATAAGTCTCCATCAGGGCGGGGATGGCCGCCTGCCATCCATTTTCAGTTCCATATGCCCCTTTGAACCACTTCATTGCCTCCTCTTTTTTGTCCTTTGCAATAGACAATTTGCCCATCTCCATAAAACCAAGGGGGATATCCGGTCTAAGGTCAAGTATGCGTTGAAAGTCCCTTTCGGCCTCATCATATCTCTTTCGAAATGCCTTGATTTCTCCTCTGGTTTTCAAAAGGAGGATGTCTTTCTCATTGAGGGCCAACCCCTTGTCAAGTATGCCTAAGGCCTGGTCATATTCTTTCTTGATCAGGTGATAACGCACCAGTTCAAGACGTAATTGCTGGTTCGCCGGGTCTTTTTTAAGTGCGCTCTTTAATGTATTATTCGCAACGGATTCTTTCTGGTTTAACAGCTGGCAACGGGCAAGCAGTATTTGCGCCTTTGCATCACCCGGACGGGCTACTGCAAACTGATTGAGATGGATTTCCGCCTTGTCAAATTCTGCCTGGGACAACAGTATTTTGCCCAGCAAAAGGTGTGCGGCCATCATCCCCTGGTTATCCTGCAACACCTCTTCGCAAAGACTTTGGGCCTCTTCCAGGTTGCTCTGTAACGCCTTTAAGGAGGCCTTGGCCACTATTACTTTTTCACGGTTCTCCTTACTGAGTTTCTGTTCCAGGATTTTATCCAGTTCTTTATATGCATCCTCTATTCCGCCTGTAACTGCAAGCATTTCAGCAAGCCTAACCGCCGCTTCGATGTCCTTGGGATCTTTCTCAATAATCTCTTCCAGAATCCTCTTTGCCTCTTCGTTCTTTCCCTGCCTGCGCCAGAAGTCTGCCTTTGCTTCCAACGATCGGGGATCAGATGGAAGTCCTTCAAACGCCTTTGTGGCATTTTCTGTAAGGCCTAAACGTTCCAGGGCCTGGGCACGGAGTATCTGCAGATTGGTTTCAGATGGATTCGCCTGAACCATTGCCTCGAGTTGGCGGGCCGCCTCCGCCTTGTCGCCCTGTTCGGCGGCATACTGAACCATAAAGGCATATGAACCCGGATCCTTTGAATCGATCCGGCGCCAATTATTTACCGCGTCGTTCATCTTTTCATACTGGCCGGTTTCTTTGAAACACAGACTCAAGATGGCCTGGACATTTTTATTGTTATCGGCCTCCCTGATTGTTGATAGAGTGTCTATGGCCTTATTGTATTGTTCCTGATGGATCAGTGCATTTGCCCTGATAATCTCAGTCCTGGGGCTGAAGTTATCCGGATTTTTTATTAACTTCAGCTCCTCGAGTGCCTCTTTCCCCTGCCTCCCGAACGCCAAAATGGATGCCACCTCCACCCTGGCTTTATCATAGTCCGGGTTCAGATCGAGGATGGTGCGAAACGTCCCGTATGCCTTTCTGTATTCTTTCTGCGACAGGTATGCATTGCCCAGAGAAAACATCACTTCAACATTTTTGGGGGCAATTTGAAGGGCATTCTTATATTCCAGAATGGCCCGGGTAGAATCTCCCCCGGCCATGAGGGCATCTCCCTTGGAAACAAAATTTGCCACCTTTTCTTCTTTGTTGGTGCAACCCCAACCAATAAAAATCAGCACAATAAACATGACAACTAATCTTGCTGATCTATTTTTTTCCACCGAGCACCTCCCAGAACTTCCCATTCTTTTTTTTGTATTCCTTCTTCTCGGCCCTTCCTCTCAGGATCTCCAGTTCCTTTTCGAGTTCCTTGTACTTATGATCAAATATCGCTATTTTCTGCTCCAGATCCAGGTTCTTTTCATGTTCTTTTGAAAGCATCGCCTGCAATACCCCCGCAAGCCTGTCCTTGTCAGCGGATTCGACTGCGTTAATCCTGTTTTCCAGCTGTTCTATCCGTTCATAAATACCTGCCAGCCTGGTCCTTACATCCGGATCCATAGAGACCGGTAAAGACGGCCCGGGTTCAGACGGCGACCCTGCGTTTCCCTTTCCGTCTTCAATGCCTTCACTAAATATGAGTAATAATTGATTGTCGTCAATTACCCTTTTTACCATCTCCCTGGAGATAAATTTGACCCCGTCTGCAAAGGCATGCGTTAGGGACATATCGCATATTGAATTGATAATCCTGGGAATCCCTCTGGACAATTCAGCTATATACTGGACGGTTTCCCTGGCGAAAATGGGATTTGCAGAGTTGTATCCAGCCACTTTCAGCCTGTGGTCTATATAGTTTTCCACTTCTTCCGGGGCCAGCGGCGAAAGGTGAAAATAAACAGATATCCTCTGTGTAAGCTGGGAGAGGGACGGATGGGAAAGACGCTCTCTTAACTGGGGCTGTCCAACAAGGATAATCTGCAGGAGAAAATCACTCCCGATTTCCAGATTAGATAACATTCTGAGTTCTTCAAAGGTCTCCAGGGAGAGGTTTTGTGCCTCATCGACCATGATTACGCAACGTTCCCCCTTGGTATACTGTTTGAGAAAATGTCCCGACAGGGTTTCAAAGAGATCGGTCTTGCCCTTTGTGGGTGCGTTCAATTCAAACTCTTTCACCAGCATTTCCAGAAATTCCTGCGGGCCCAGATTCGTGTTAAAGAGCATGGCGATATCGAGAGAATCCTTTACTTTCTCAAAAAGGTAATTGAGCAGAGTTGTCTTTCCCGCCCCGACATCACCGGTAAGGGCTATAAAGCCCACGTTATGAATAATTCCGTATTCCAGGTGGGTAAAAGCAAGGTCGTGTACTCGGCTCAGATACAGAAAGTCCGGATCAGGCGAGAGAATGAAAGGCCTTTGTTTAAAACCGAAAAATTTTGTATACATAATCTATAAGCGTTCACGGAACGCTGAAATTGGAAATTGGGAATTTTTCAAAGCTAAATCCTACTGGCTAATAGCTCAATTCTGGCTGTCTAATAACGATAATAATAAGCCATGGATTCGAAACATTTGGAGTCATTCAAGACCGTTCCCAGCAATTTATCCCTGGGAACGAGATTCATGACGGTTTCTATGCTGTCCTGGGATGTAAAATCAGACCTTGCCACAAGTAGTATTGCATCCACATATTCCGAAAAAATAAGCGGATCAGGACAGGTATTCAGCCCTGGCGAATCAAAGATGATATAGCGATCCGGATATCTTTCCTTCAATTCTTTGACCAGGGACTCCATCCTGGGCGAACCGATCACCTCAGGGGCATTAAGCATCTTCCCTCCTGCAGGAAGAACCGTTAACTTATCAATGTTGGGGCTTACAAAAATTTCCTCCAGACTGAGTTTATTTTCAAAATAATCCTTTAATCCCTTTATATCACTTCCCAACCCGAGGAGTTTGTGGATTGATGGTTTTCTGAAATCGATATCTACCAGGAGAGTGGTCTGACGAGTATCCTTTGCCATACTGACGGCAAGGTTTACTGAGACCATGCTCTTTCCTTCTTCCGAATCGAATCCGCTCACCTGTATGGTGTTATGTCCACTGCTTCTGGTACGGTGTAGAATTCTTGTGCGTAAAAGCTTAAACTGATCGTTAACAGGGTGGTCTTCATCAATGGATACGATCTTGTTTTTTTTGAGAATCTCAGGGGGAATTTTAACAAGTCTTGTCTGAAAATACCTGGGGGCGGCAACTTGTTCGGTTTTTTCCGTTTCATTCTCCTGCGATTCCATCTGTCGGTCCGTTGCAAATCCTTGTGTCTTCGCTCTTTCCAGGGCCTTTTTTATTTTACTCATATATGCCTCGCGCTAAAAAAGTTTGAAGTGCCTAAAGTGAGCTAAAATTAAAATTTTTTCCCGAACTTCAGCTCACTTCAAACTTCAGGCACTTCAACCTACGGGAAATCTTGATTGAAATAAACGTACTAATTTTGCATAGAAGACATAGAGATCCATTACAAAAAAGTGAAAAAGTATCAGTACTAGGAAAATACCGCCCACGGCGGTTCCGGCCCGGATAATGGTCCTTTTCTTTTGTCTGGCTTCATCTTCAGGTGTAACAATCGCCGGTATTATGGATAACACGGGAACTCCTGTAAGCCTTTCCATTGTCTCCATATCTCTCACACGCCTGTCAGAGTATTCCCTCATTGAAGCTGCTCCGACGGAAAACCCCATGCCCAGTACGATCCCAATAAAGATAATTGCCAGTCTGTTTGGCTTATCCGGTTTTTCAGGGAGGAAGGCGGGTTCGATAACCTTGAATGTCTCTCCCAGCTGGGCCTCTTCCATTCCCTGTGAGACTCTAGCAGTCAACAGTTTTTGCTGAAGTACCTGGTAATATGCCTTTGTATTCTGATAATCCGTGTTGAGTTCATTGTATTTTTTGGCAATTTCAGGCATTGCATGCAGTTTTGCATACACATCCTTCATCTGGGATTCCAGCCGGTCTTTCTCTGTCTTCAAGGAAGAAACGGACATTGTTATCTTATCCAGATCGCTCTTAAGCGTTATGTAGGAAGGGTTGGTAGCATCTGTAGTTATCTCGGGATTGTCTTGAACGTTAGAGCCGAGTGAGGCGATTTTCTCCTTGACTTCGTTTAACTCCTTCATAGCTGTCTTTACACTGGGATGCTCCTCAGAATATCTCGATTTGAGGTCTGCCAGTTTCAGCTCAAGTTCATCCAGACGCAATTTAAGTTGTCCGATGTGGTTTCCATCCCCCACCTGCTCTTCCAGCAGGGAGATCTCCCTGTTTTTGGCCAGAATCATGGGGTGTTTCTCAGAATATTTGGACAAGAGCTGCGTTCTTTCAAGTCCTGCCTGCTGAAGTCTCTCTTCAGGACTCAAAATCCGGTCTGTGCTATCCGAATACGGATCAAGAGATGCCAGCCTGTTTTTCAGAGCGACTCTTTGTTCCTCCATTAACCGGATCTGCATATTGATATTGCTGATATCTGAATTCAGCTTTTCAACCTTCTGCATATTGAGGTTAGTGAATTCAGGGAGTTTTTCCAGGTGCTTTTCCCGGTATTCAGCGAGTTCTGTGTCCAGGCTGTCCATGGAGGATTTGACTTCCTTCAACTGTTCTTCCAGAAATTTTGTGGTTTCCAGAGCATACCTTTCCCGGGATTCAATGTTCTTTTCCAGGTAGTAGGATGATATCTCGTTTGTGACCAACTGGGCCTTTTTGGGGTCTTCGTCATTGTAGGAAAGGGTAAAGGCAATAGTCAGAAGAACCGGCCTGCTCTGGGTCTCCTTATTTATTTCAGCATTGATGGGCTCCAGCGTAATTCGATCTCGAATCCTGTCCACCAGCTCCTCCGTGGTCAATTTTCCACGTTTTTTCGGTAGCAAATCATACTTTTTGACGAGATTAAGTATCTTTGAACGGGACATCACCTCCTGGGTTATGGTATCGATTCTCTGCTCTGCATATCCAGTAACAGTGGAAGAGACCATGGTAGAAGGTATCTGCTGGCTCTGGATGAGGATAGTTGCCGTAGACTTATATATATTGGGCAAAATAAGGCAGATGGCACCTGAAAGGATCACAATGGATACAAATGGTAAAATCAACCACCATTTACATCTCTTGATAATCTCCTTAATCCTGGTTATGTCCTGTCCCTGTTCCATATTGGGGAAAACCTCCAAAATAAAATAGCTGGCCTGTTATCTTACGTAATGCCTTGATTTTTCAAAGCTAACAGCTAATCGCTCAACATAGGTTATAAGACTAATGCTGCGACAGCAAACGCGGGTATCCGCATGAAACGGTTATCCATCCCCTGAACCTGTCCCTGTCATAATCATTATATTTGGTTTCCTCTCGACCGTATTCGTATGATAGGCCGAAGCTGACAGTCAGGTTCCTGGTAAGTCTCCAGCTTAAGTAGGGTGAAACCCTGATATAATCCGTATCTTCTTCTGTCGGATCATCCTCGGTGGTTGTGTCGTATCCGACCCGGCAATTGCCCGAAACCGTTTCGTTCAGTCGATATTTCAGGGTGGTCCGTATATAGTTTCTTTCGATACCCCTTGCGTCGATAGAATTATAGTGTTCCCGCCCTGCAGTGACCACTGTAGAAAAACGATCAGTCCAGTCGTTATTGAGCTCAAAATTGAAAATGAATCCGTCGTCTTTCCACGTATGCCCTTCTTCCACCGTATCAAGGATCAGGAAGCCGGTATCGGGATAGATAATGAGATTGATGTCCTGAACGCCGTACTTGGTCCTGGTATATCGATATCCCGCTCCAAGTACGAAGTAGGTGGTTTCGCTCAGATCTCTTCGCCAGTAAAGACTGCCCGTAAATGTCCTGATAGTCGAGATGTCTTCATAATCCGCATCATAATAATTGATGAGAAGGCCTGCGCTGTCTTGAAGATTAATGGTCCAGACAGGGTTCACATTGATCTGCCACAAGTCAAGATCAGGATACGGACCATCGGGATAATAACTGAAGTTCCCGCCCCCGCCTAATGTCAAAGAGAATGTATCGCTTAAGGCATATGTACCGGAAAGGTCAACACCATAAAGATACCGGTCTTCCCTCACCCCCACCTGTCCTGCCCTTTCCAGTTCTGTCTCCAGAATTTCGTCCTTTCTGAATGTCCCGTTCAGTGTAGTAAAGAATTTGGGACTCCAACGACGATCAAAGGAGGCCCTGTTTTCGGTGTTGATGGTATCAAGATCCTCGTATTTGCAATATTTCTCCCCGACTAAAGTAGAATCAAGGCGCAGTTGTGTCTGCTCTGTCCGGCCCAGAAGCTGCATTTTTGGTTTTATGGAGGTAATGAAGTCTTCCAGATTAGCCCTTTCAGTAAAAAGGACATTGTCATTATACTTCTGCGTTACCTCTATTCCTGGATTGAACGACCAGTCCGCCCCATTGGTCGCTTTTCCGGAAAGGACAGAGAGACAGAGAAAAGACAGCATGAGGCACAGGGCCTTTTTACGGTACAAGGACTACATCACCCCTTTCAAGCAGTATGTTCTGGTGCAAATTTTCTCCCTTTTTTACCTCATTATAATTAAACGGCAACCGCAGAGTCTTGTCCTCATGGTATCGTATGATATTAATTCCGTCTTCCTTGGCAAAAGTTGACAGCCCACCGGCCATGGCCAGGGCCTGCAGCACACTGAGCGTCTTGGAGACATTGAACATGCCCGGATTTTGTACCTTTCCGATCACGTAATACTGGAGGCTCCCCAACTGGGATACAATAACCGTTGCGCTGGCTTCGGGGATAAAAATACTAATCTTTTCTTCAACCAGCGCCTTTACCTCTGCTGTAGTCTTTCCTGCAACCGTCAGATCCCCCACCAGTGGAAAGGAGACCTTGCCGTCAGGGCAGACCACCAGTTGCCTTGCAAGCTCTTCTTCACCCCAGATTGAGATCTCCAGGATATCCGCCGGTGCGATCACATAGTCACCCGCCCTGCAATCTTTAACATGTAAAAAGCCTATAATGGACAGCATTGAGAATCCCAGCAACAGATAATACGCGATATTTTTCATGGTAATCTCCTGTTTATATTTGATCTGTATATTCTGCCGTCATTAAATCTATATGCACCTGCCACAGACCCTGGCAATATGCTACATGAATAATCCGCGTAAAGTTATCACGGAAAAGGTGGCCAGCGCCACAAGGCTCAGACCCTCCAGTTTGCCTCTAAGTTCTCCAACCAGTACTTCATAGCTGAAAAATAACACGATTATTTTGGATGCCAGCATTCCTGCATGATAGCTTTGAATCCTTTGGTCAGGGAGTATGGGGACCATAAGTACAATAAAAAGGATAAGAAAATCCATGGGACTGACCTTGAATCCTTTTTGCCGCCTGGTGAATTTCAGGGTTACTATTACGAAAAAGGCCAGTATCAATAAGCATAGATTATAGGTCAGCGTGTACTGGTGTGTCATCCAGGCGACGGCGTTTTTTTCACCCAGATATATCAAAGAGGGTATAGTAAAATACATTGTGAGCCTCAGTGTATCCCCAAGCCATTCTTTTTTAAAGATATAGGAGGAGGCAATCAGAATCACAAAAAGCGCTGCAAGAAAAGAAAAATATCTAGGAATAGTATGCGGAATAAACGCAGTGAAAAGGACAAGCGCAGGCAGTCCCAGCTTTACTGTTAAAAAACACGACCTGATCAGTATCCCCCGTTCTTTCAGTACACTTAGCTTACCTTTGAATACCTTGTCTATAATATCGTAGCGTTTTATTTTGTAACCGGATCTTTCTGCAAATAAAAAAGACACAAGTATTATTGAAGAAAAGATTGCATACCAGGTTAAAAGCAATCTGTCAGAAGAAGAACTGAAAAAAAGTGCGGAAGTAACCAGGAGGGACTGAATAATATATATCAAAAATACCGCTTCCGTATGAAAAAAACCAAGGTTGAGAAATTTATGGTGAAGGTGATTTTTGTCGGCCATAAAGGGTGATCTGCCTTCAACAATACGTTGAGTCATAACCGTCAGGGTATCGAGTATAGGAAAACCGAAGAGGATTAAAGGAAGGACGGGGCTGAGAGAAAAACTCTCCTGTGTCAGTTTTATGGCCAGGACAATCCCGGAAAATCCAAGCAGTTGACTTCCGGTATCCCCCATAAAAATTGTTGCCGGGTAAGTATTGAATCTCAAAAAACCAAAAATCACGCCGACCATTGAAATGGCCAGAAGTAAAATTGTAAACATCCCTTCTTTATAGGCCAAATAACCGATACAGGAAAATATAAGGAGACAGATTCCCCCTGCCAGACCATCCAGGCCGTCGGAAAGGTTAATGGCATTTGTGACCCCAACAATAATAATGAATGTCAACAGAAATGATGACCAGTCACTTAGGCATAGACTGCTCGGAATGAGGGTACCCAAAGTTACTATTTTCACTTTGCCATAGAAAATGACAACGAGCGAACCCATGATCTGACCGGCGAACTTGCTTTTATATCCAAGTCCTGTCAAGTCATCTATAAATCCAAAGAGTACAATTATCGCGGAACCAATTAGGAAGGCGTTTACAAAATCGTTCTTCGGCAGGAGAATGAGGGCGGTAATGAAGACGCCCAATGCCATGGAGACCCCGCCAAGCCTCGGTATAGATCTTTCGTGCACCTTTCTCTGGTCCGGAATATCCATGGCATGGAGCCGGATCGAAAGCCTGGAGAAGAGAGGGACCAGAGAAATAGTGAGGAAAATAGAAAAAAACAGCGTTGTCATGATAAGGGACATTGGATTGTAGTTTTACCTAATTTAAGTGATTAGCCTTTAGCGGTTAGCTATTAGTCAATGATTACAGGATGTATTACTATTACAAACTTTCACCCATTGGGTATTATTTCTGATTAAAGTAATGCCCTTATTTCCCAAAGCTAAATGCTCATGGCTAACAGCTAATCGCTCAACTTATGTGTTAGATTATTTTTTTATATCTAAAACGATCGGTTCCAGGTTCAGGGTTCAAAAAACATAACATTCGCTACTATTAAGTGTTATTCTTTTATTCATATCCAGGCATGGCTTCAACCGGGAACCGTGAACGTTGAATCAGTCAACCCGGTTCATAGAAACTGATTCAGTATGGGGACAATCTCCTGTACAAATCCCTGCAACCTCTCTTCTGCCTTTTGGGGTCCTTCTCCTTCATAGACAGGTGTTACAACACGCACAAGGGCTCCGTCCGTCCTGTGTTTAGTTAGCGCGTCCCAAAAATTGTAGATCTTCAACTGGTATGCATTTGTCAAAATACGCCCCCTCTGAGGGAACCAGTAATAAGCAAGCTGTCGGTACACCCCTTTTTGCGTGTAGGCGCGACGAACGCGCATGCTGCCGCCATGAAATCCAGGGGTGGGAATATCTATCTCTCCCGCCTGGTTGAAGATCCATCCGCTGCCCGGAAGACACGTGCCGGGCGAATGGATCGATTCCCCTTTCCGCTGTGACTCGTAATAGGCCGCATAGAAATTTACCGACCTTCCCATGGGATCTTCGTAATTTACAATCACATAATCGCTCAGATCCAGGGCATCGATAAATTTCTGTTCCATAAACTCCCGCCCGCCTGTCCACTTATTGATTTTTAAGGGAAATTCAGCAAAAGACCTTTTTATGGGAATCTTTTCCCTGAATTCCACTTCATTGAAGACAGCCAGAGTAATGCCCAGCAGGGTAATGGCCGCAACAAACTGAGGAGGGGAAAAGAGTCTTCGAAACTCGAATTTCGAGTTTCGAGTTTCCTCTCTTATTTCCTCCCTTGTCTCTTTGGCTTTTGATGCAATATCTTCTTCTGATTCCGGAAAGAGCTTATTTAATATCCATATCTCCAGTAAGAGGATACCGAGAGAAAACATAAAGATAAACCAGCCTGAAAATCCATGAAAGAAACCCTCGGCAATTTTTGCTTCCCACATCTCATAAAGCATTCCTGTCAGGGCGATGCGCAGGCCATTGGTAATAATGGCAAGTGGCGCTGTTGACAGGACAATAAGTGCGCTTTTCCAGAACCTGGCCCTATAAAAATAGGCAGTAAGGACTCCAAGCAGAATGAGAGGGAAAAAATACCGCAGCCCACTGCATGCATCCACTACCTGCAGCTGGGTATATCCAAGGTCTATGATATTTCCTTCTCTGTGTGCAGACATCCCCCAGAGTTGCATTATAGCCACACCCAGCTCGGACGACAGGAGCTTAAGCCTCAATGTGATTTTGGTGTTAAGGAATTGGGGCAGGGGGAACATGGCAAGAGATATGAAGAGGGGAAACCATATTCGCTTCAGTTTGTGCCAGCCCATGTGCAGCCAGCATAATCCGACTGCAACCAGCCAGGAGGATATATAAAGGGTATAGTACTCTCCGGCCAGCTCACCCATCCAGAAAAAGAGAAGCCCTAATAAAAGGGGGACAAGGCCTGCCCAGGAAGCATGGGATATGGTCTGCCTCAGGCTGTTTCTGTTTTCCCATATCAGATATAGAACAATAAAAGGGACGATATAGCAGTAAGTGTAATCTGCTCCACCCCATACAGAAATCATATAATGGTAAGAAGGATAGTACAGACTTATCAGTAATAAGCCGTACAAGAGACCCTTCAGGCAGGATTCAGGTCTTATTTTTAACAATGAATTCATGCTATAAACAGGATCGTCACATTTTAGCTCTATGTTGAGTCATATAATTTTTCCTGAGCGGGTCACTGAGGGCGATACACTGATTACACGGATTATATTTTTCTCCTGCTCCAGCGATATGAAATACCGTGTTAATCCGATTCGGGCCTCAATATCTTCAAAGGTTTTTTCCGGGCAATAAGATCAAAATGTCTGTCTTTATGGACCACTGGAACATCATTTTCTATGGCAATTAAGGCTATATAGGTATCAGTGAGAGGAACTGTGAGCCCCTTTCTGAAAAGTTCAAAAGAAAACCAGGAGAGCCTCCCCCAAAAATTATCTTCTACTGGTAAATAGGTCAGTCCTTTGAGTAAATCGCTGAGTTTTTCGTATTCTTTTCCATCTTTTGCTCCCCTCAGGAACTCAGCCTTTATTATCCCCGGAAGAAGAACATCTTGTTCGGTGATGAGCCGTTTCACGAGCCCTTTTAGTTCCGTATCTCCTTTTCGTTGAAAAGAAGCTATCCAGGCAGAGGTATCGATGATTACTTTAGTCATCTTTTCTCATCTCTTCTAACTCTTCTAAATTGTAACCAAAATCATAATTGCCGATCAGGGAAGCCAATGCCTCTCGCCTTTTCTGGCTGAGATAGGATTCTATAGCCGTAACTATTGCATCCTTCTTTGTCTTCGCCCTGGTCTCTCTTAATAAATCATTCAAAAGCTCATCTTGTATATCTATAAGCGTTCGCATTTAAACTCCTCTCAATATATAATATTTTGAACAAATTATATATCAATAAACCACGTTCAGTCAAGCTTTTGTCCTCTTCCGGTACAATCTCTTAAAGAAACCATTTCACTAATTCCCTGGCACAGCGGCAAGGACAGGCTATTTACAAGATGATATTCTTCCTCCCGCTCCAGCGGGATGGAATACCGTGTCAATCCGTGAAATCCGTGTCTAAAACTTTTTTCTGACACGGGTCGCTTTGCCTTGCGTTTTCGTTTTGTAGGCAAAAATTCGTCCAAAATCGGCCTATTTTGAGGACTGCCTTTAATAATATCTTGTAGGGTATTAACGCCGGCTTAAAACCGGACAGAAATGGCCGGTTTGAAAGTGGGCTTACTGAAACAAACACGCACCTATCCATTATCCATCCGGCAAAAACACGGACCGGGTTATTGGGTGTTAACGGTCTTCAAAAAACGCGCATTTCCTCACCGTTTGTGTATGTGAGTATATGAAAAGCGCACTTTGTTGAGTATTGATAAATTTTCGGTGGGCATGTGCTGGTGTTGCAGTCAAAACGCCTGTCTGCGCCTGCCTGTGCGACGCACAGGCAGGCATGATGTTGGTAACCAAGACGGA
>Ga0190348_1000061_pt1 | contig 30211 bp, 30 predicted proteins | sample 48721367_MG_FD_161658 | JGI IMG/M metagenome (GOLD analysis project Ga0190348, IMG submission 161658) | Hydrothermal vent microbial mat bacterial communities from Southern Trench, Guaymas Basin, Mexico - 4872-13-6-7_MG | ecosystem: Environmental > Aquatic > Marine > Hydrothermal vents >... | reverse complement strand
CCCGACGGGGGGATTGAGGGGGGTACATTTTATGACTAACAGGGGGATACCTAAGAACCTGACAAGTGAGTCAAATGTACTCTAATTTTAAACACAGGGTGTCTCATTTTCATTGACAAGTTCCGAAGACAAAGTCCGCAATTTTAATGCAACATTAAAGCTATATTAGAAAAAGACAGGTATTGATAAACAAATAAGCCGGGAAATAGCAACCTATTTAGAAGAATTTACTTTTATAGCTCGCGGATCAAACCATTCAAGCGGGTCCTCTTGTTTTTCACCATGCCTTATTTCAAAGTATATGCCGTCTTCCACCCATGCACCTCCGCCGGACAGACCTATAACTTCCCCTTCTATAACCTGCTCTCCAACCGTCTTAAAGAACTGTGAGCCCTGACCTATAAGGCTGAAATAGTCGTCTCCATGATTGATTATCAGGACCTTCCCATAACCCGGTATGATATTAATATATTCGACTGTGCCGTCAAAAACTGCCCTAATTTCGCTGCCTCTGGAGGTCGAAAATATTACCCCTGGGCAGCATAGCCTATCATTACTCCAGCCACCGGCATCGGCCCTGGACAGTCTTCCTGGCACAGGGGGGCTCAGCTTTCCTTTCTGTAGGCTAAAGTCGTACATATCTGGTGAAATCGGACCTGAAATGAGACTCTTGGCACTTTTAATACTAAGATGTTTTATAATACTCTGAAGCGACCGCTCAGCGGATTCAAGCTCTTTTAACATCGCCTCATAAAGCTCTCCCTGTTGTCTGAATTCGTCCAAAAAGGCCTGTTTTTCCTGTTTTCGCTCTCTAAAAAGCATGGTCTGGATCTCAATTTCATCAGCAGCGTTTTTAAGGGCCTCTCTTTGTTGTTCCAATTTGATTTCATCCTGAGCAAGTTTCTTGATACGTAGCCTGTAAAGGCGTCTCTGTTCTCGATCGCAATCCAGTATAAGCCTTAAATAGGTCTCTCTTGACAAAAGTTCAGGCAGGGTCTCTGCAGCAAACAATATGTTCAAACTGCCCAGTTCACCCATTTCTCTGAGTGCCCCAAGTCTACGCTCTACCTGGATCTTCAGTGCATCAAGCGACTGTTTCTGGGAGACGAAATCCTTTTGGATTTCAATAAGTGCAAGCTCTTTTTGTGTCCACTCTTGTCGAGTTTTCTGGAGAATTTCCCATTGCTGAGCTATTTTTTCATCCAGTTCTGTTAATTCTTTGATTAATGAGCGTTTACTCGATTCTACGTCGGATGCCCTTTCTCGGTAAGTCGTTATATCTTTTTGAAGAGATTTGAGCCTTTGTTGTTGAACTTCAAGTTCTTTTTCAATCAGATTTTCTTCACCAAAAGCATAAACATGAATTGGTAATATTGCCAGGGCAATAAGCCACAACAATTTCTGTTTTATCACAAGCGCAAAAACCTCCTCATGACCAAGGCGGTACCCGTTACACAAAGCAATACGCTGCTTGCTATTATTGCGACGGTGTAATGCCAAGGGATAAAACAGATGTTCATGCCTCTGAGCAACTCGAACTTGGTTTCAAATCCTTGCAAAAAACTGTAGCCGGCAAAAACGATTCCCAAAGCAAGGCTTGAACCCAAAAGGCCCTGCAGAAAGGCCTCAACAAGGAAAGGACCTTGTATGAACATATTTGTTGCCCCAACCAGGCGCATTATCTCCAGCTCTTCTTTTCTTGCATAAACATTAAGCTTGATGGTATTTGTGACCACGAAAGCAGCCGTAAACATTAAAAGAATTCCAATTATCGCCACAATGGTTCGAACAAGACCTGAAAAAACATGCAGTCTGTCTATCCACTCCTGTCCAAATTGGACCTTGGACACTCCAGGCCACTTGTCTATTTCTCCGGCCAGTTGCTTAATTCTGTCCAATTGAAATACGGCCCTGTTGATCTGAACTTCAAAAGAAGGAGGAAGAAACTCCGGATCAACTCCTTCAAGCACATCCTTTTCTTCCTTTAGAAAATGCTCTAGCCTCCTGAAGGCCTCTTCTGAAGATATGTATGTTACTTTCTCAACTTCCGGCAGGTCTGTAAGCTTCTGGTAGAGATATGGAATTTGGTCCTTTGGTACCTCTTTAGTAAGAAAGATCGTCAGGCCAAGCTCTGTGCCGAATCTATCAACAAAGTCTTGAAGATTAAAATAAAGCAAAGTGAAAAAGGCAAAAATCAGGATAGAGAGGCTGACCACCATTGTGGTTATAAGCTGACCAAAAAAGTTTTGTCTAAGGTCAAAAAATGCCCTGCGGCAAAGAATAGCCAAACTCATTATCAGGTCCTGATTTTTCCATTAAGGAATCTTAACACTCTGCGATGGGTATTTTCAAAAAGTCTTTCATCGTGAGTTGCAAAAATAATAGTTGCCCCCCTTGCATTTAGTTCTTCCATAAGCATCATTACTTCTTCAGTCCTTTGCAGATCCAGATTTCCTGTAGGTTCGTCGGCAAGAATTATGGATGGCCTGTTCACCACAGCTCTAGCAATAGCCACGCGCTGTTGTTCCCCTCCTGATAGCCGCAACGGATACTGATTCATTTTCCCCTTAAGACCAACCCCTTCCAATACCTGCATTACTCTTTGTTCTGCCTGCTTCTTCCCTAAACCAATCACCTCCAAACTCAGGGCAACATTATCAAATATGGTACGATTTGAAAGAAGTTTAAAGTCCTGAAAAATTACACCGATCTTTCTACGCAGATATGGCACTTGGGCACTCGAAAGGGATGAAAGTGCCACACCGTCCACCCATATCTCACCCGATGTAGGATGCTCCGCACAAAAAAGTATGCGTAGCATAGTGCTTTTCCCTATACCGCTGGGACCAGTCAGGAAAACGAATTCACCTTTTTCGATCTCCAAATCAATGCCGGAAAAAACAACATTTTCTGGATAATATTTTTTAAAAACGTCTTTAAATCGAATAATAGATGACTCAAGAGAGATCATGGCAAAATATGGGAAAGACCTTAGCAATACATAAAAAGTGCCGCAAAAATAAATTTAATTGGAAACGCAAAAAGATAGAAGCCTTTTGGTGATTCGAAAACATAAGGTAGTATAGCTATCGGACAACCGGCGATCAAGGGTTAAACTTTCATCGCGGGCATTTACAGGTTCACAGTTCAAGGTTCGCTGCCTCCTTTCATTTAAGTCTTTTAAGATATTAGTCCGATAAAGTAGCCAGATAAATATATTGTGATATCTGAACAGGAGGTAAATTCTTTTATATGGCCAGAATAGACGCTTTTTTTAAATTGATGCATGAACAAGGGGCATCTGACCTCCATCTGGCATCGGGTTCTCCGCCAATTTTTCGCATTAGAGGCAGCCTCCAGCGTATAAAATACAAGATATTGGAAAATGATGAATTAAAGGCAATGCTCTATGAAATTGCCGCTGAAAACAAGATAAAAGTATTTGAAGAAACGGGAGATGTTGACTTTGGATATGAAATTCCAGGTCTTGCAAGATACAGGGCCAACTTTTTTATGCAAAAAAACGGCATCGGTGGTGTATTCAGGGAAATTCCAAGTAAAATTTTGACTGCTGAACAGCTAGGACTTCCCCTTATCATGACAAAGCTATCTATGCTGCCTAGAGGACTGGTACTGGTTACAGGGCCGACTGGAAGTGGAAAATCTACCACCCTTGCAGCAATTATAGATCATGCCAACCGTAATCGTAAGGATCATATTATTACTATAGAAGACCCTATTGAGTTTGTTCATGAAAATAAAGGGTGTCTTGTAAATCACAGAGAGGTTGGTTCCCATACCAGGTCGTTTGGTACAGCTCTTAAAGGGGCACTGCGTGAGGACCCTGACATAATTCTGGTAGGCGAAATGAGAGATTTGGAAACAATTTCTCTGGCCATTGAGGCGGCAATGACCGGCCACCTGGTTATGGGTACTTTGCACACCATAAGCGCAGCAAAAACTGTAGACAGAATTATTGAGATATTCCCTACCAACCAACAGCCTCAGGTCCGGGCGACCCTTGCTGATGCTTTGAGGTCTGTAATATCTCAGACCATGTTCAAGAGGATTGACATAAAAGGCAGATGTGTCGCATTTGAGATCTTGGTTGCCACCCCGGCTGTCAGGAACCTTATCCGTGAGGGAAAGACTTATCAGATCCCGTCATCCATGCAGACAGGAAAAAAATTCGGCATGCAGACATTGGACGACGCCATAATGGATCTAATGCAAAATGGGAAAATAGCGCCTGACGAGGCTTATAACAAATGCGTTGACAAGGCTAAGTTTAAACCTTTTGCCAAAAGCGCACCTGCAGACTTTACAGAGGTTGCCTAAGATGAAACAGGCGGACTTGGATCGAATACTAACCGTTATGCTTAGTGCGCATCCAAGGATATCTGATTTGAACTTTACAGTAGGTCGGCCATGTCAAGTAGCCGCAGATGGTAAGCTTCATCCTGTTGTTATGGACCTTGCCACCGATTACCTTGTACCCTTTCAGACAGAGCAGTTAGCCCTGACTTTAATAAATGATGACCGGCGCCTTTTAGCAGATCTATTTCGGCATGGCTCATGCGACCTATCCTACGTTTTACCCAATGGTCCCAGATTTCGTGTAAACATATTTTCCCAAAGAGGTAACTACGGCATCGTAATGCGTAAGCTGGAGAGCAAAATCCCAAGCATTGAGGACCTTGGTCTGCCGGATTGCTTCAAGACAATGGCCAAAGAAAAAAACGGGATCATATTCTTTACGGGTGCCACAGGTACAGGCAAAACCACATCTCTTGCCGCCATTTTGAATGAAATTAATAATAGAGAACAACTGCATGTAATTACCCTGGAAGATCCTATTGAATTTGTCCATCCTCATAAAAAGGCCACTTTTAATCAAAGAGAGCTTGGCAAAGACGTTGATGCCTTTGCCAGCGGATTGAGAGCTGCCCTGCGCCAGGCACCACACGTGATACTGGTTGGAGAAATCCGTGACAGAGAGACGGTGGATGTGGCCCTTAACGCTGCAGAGACAGGTCATCTTGTATTCAGCACTCTTCACACGGTAAGCGCCGGTAACACAATTAATCGTATTTTAGGCATGTACACAACAGAGGAAGAACAACAGATCAGATCACGACTAGCTGATTCGTTACGCTGGGTGGTAGGTCAAAGATTGTTACCTAAAATAACCGGGGGGAGAATCGCCATTTTTGAGATAATGCAGACTAACATCCGTGTCAAGGACTCTATCATAAATGGAGAAAGCGAGGGAAAGACATTTTACGATATCATAGAAAACGGTCAAGCGTATAATATGCAGACCTTTGATCAGCATATTGTAAGGCTCTTCGAACAAGGCCTCATCGACGAGGATACATCTTTGACATACGCCAGCAATCGCGCAAGCGCTCGCCGGGGTATTGATATGATCAAGAGCCGGAGAGGCGAGAAGACATCTGATATCGATGGATTGAGCATAGATGTCGATTGGGACAATAAACCCAAAGATCTTTTCGAATCCGGGAGATAGTAAAGTGGATATAATTTGTACCGGCTGCAACAGACACTACAAAATAGCCGCAGAAAAATTGCCATCAAACGGTGTAGCATCTTTTATATGCCCAAACTGTAAAAAACGAATAAAAATTGAGATCCCTTCAAATAAAAGCGCGGTGTCCATTGGTGAAAAGACCTACACTACTGATTCACAAGGCTTTGAATCTTTTGATCCCGGCACTAAGACAGCACTTGTCTATTGTCCTGAGACTCAAGTAAAGAAACAGTTACATAAAGAACTGACCGGTCTGGGGTATGAAGTGAGATTGATCAATAAACAAAACGATATCAGGTCCCGGTTTAGATATCACATATATGATTTTATCCTTTTATACCAAAATGGACCGGAGGCAAAAGACGATCTCACAAATATACAGGAATATATAAATTCTCTTCTTATGGACATACGCAGAAAGATCCTGGTGGCCCATATTCATCCCAAAGGTAATCGTCTTGACTCATTGGAGTCCTTTTCAATGGGATCAGATTTAACATTAAGTCCCTCTGACATAGAAAATCTATCCAAAATTCTCCCCTCGGCTTTTAAGACCAAAGAAATAGCTTATAAGGTCTTTTTTGAATGCAAGACAAAGGTGGAAGAGGAAATATTTTAGCACCAAAAGCCAATAAAAAGTATAAGACAGGGCATTAAGGATTTAGATAATATTACTTTTTCATTGGAACTTCCAATCTATTATTCTCTCTTTACAAGATACAGGCCAACGCACCTGCATAAATCAGATCGCTGCATAGACCGGTATCAGAAATGCCGACATTCCCCAGCTTTAGACGCCTTTAAATTTAGGTATTTGAAACACCTGCACTTGAATTTGTCGTCCCTTATATTAAGCTGATTTATAAAATTTGATTATGTGATTGACCTTCATTGATTGAAACCTGAAAATGGGTACCAGGTGATAGACCCTTACTATAGAAAAGGTGCATAATGGACAGACATAACCTTGACCGCCGCAGCTTTTTACGAGGATTAGCCGGCGCTGCAGTCATAGCGGCCGGACTTTCAGAGGCCTCAGCAGAAGAGCCGCCAGTAACGATGGCAAGGGCCGTGCAAAATACAATTAACCCGGATATTCAAAAATATAGGGGTTTGATTGGAGCGCTTGAGGGGTTCTCCGCAACGATTATTCGGGAACATCTGGCCCTTCTTGAAAGATATCGCCAGAAACTTTCCGAAGTGGAGTCCCGTAATCAGACAATTGATCTCGCTTTAGCCAATTCCCTTGCCGGCAGCTGGCGCAACCATGTCATGGCCCGGCTCGAACTGCGCAATTCTGTCAGACTTCATGAATTGTATTTTGACGCATTGACGCCTAAAAGTGTCAAACCGGATCAAAAAATCACCAAGGCACTTGAGGAATCATACGGTTCTTTTGATCAATGGTGGATAAAATTCAGGGCCACTGCTATGGCAGTGAGGGCTTGGGGCATACTTGCGTGGGATAATCAAGCAAAACGAGCTGTAATTTTCGGACTGGACAATGACTCAGAATGGCCTTTAGGGCTTGATCCATTGCTTGTCGTAGATATGGCTGAACATGCATACGTACTTGATTTTATAGGACAACCACTAGCTTATCTGGATGCTTGGCTGGCAAGAGTTAACTGGTTGGCTGTAGAGTCCAGGCTGATCAGTGCCTCAGAAAAATGACAGCAGCACGACATATGCATCATCTGAATTTGAGTTCTAATTATGGATTATAAAATCCAAAATGAACTTGTCGTACCTCAAAAGAACTTAACAGGAATCTCCCACAAGGATTTTACTCCCAATCCGTTGCCATCAGTGCAATCCTTGTCTGGAGTGGAAATCCCTACACTGTCGAGCTAAATATAACCCGGATTTTCATGGATATCATTACACAATAAATATTTTATTCATAAATCTGAAAAAATCTTAATAATCTGTGTCTAGCTAAAATTCTTATGCTCTTAAGTTGAAGACCTCAAAATTGATAAGGGAGTTGATGATGAATGTTAGAAAGGCAGTAGTCCCGGTAGCAGGCCTCGGAACGAGATTTTTACCCGCCACAAAGGCCATTCCCAAAGAAATGCTGACTGTAGTGGATCGTCCGACCATTCAGTATATTGTGGAAGAGATAGTTGCATCCGGCATAAAAGAGGTAGTTCTGGTGACAGCCTCTGGAAAGTCAGCTATTGAAAACCATTTTGATTATTCTTTCGAACTTGAAACATTTTTAGCTCAAAAGGGTAAAATGGATCTTCTCAGGGAGGTTCGACATATTTCAGGTCTTATCGAGGTTGTTTCGATCCGGCAGAAAGAACCTCTGGGCCTCGGACACGCTATCAAAGTCACAGAGCCGGTAATCGGCAATGAGCCGTTTGTGGTTGTGCTTGGTGACGACATGGTAGATGCAACGGTTCCATGTGTTTTCCAAATGCTGAAGGTATTTGACAAATTTCAGAAATCCGTTGTCGCTATACAAAAGGTACCCTTGGATGAAGCCCACAGGTATGGGATAGTAGAAGGTGAAGAAGTGGCAGAAGGGGTCTATAAGGTAGAGAGACTTATTGAAAAACCTTCGCCAGGTACTTCAAAATCCGATCTCGCAATAATAGGCCGGTATGTATTAAGCCCTGATATATATAGTTGCCTTAACAGGACCCTTCCGGGTGTAGGCGGTGAGATCCAGCTAACAGATGCCTTGGACTATCTTAGAAAAAAACAGGGACTATATGCCTATAAGTTCAAAGGGAACAGGTATGACGCCGGAGACAAAATGGGATACCTCCAGGCTACTGTGAATTACGCCCTTGCACATTCGGACCTTGGTGAAAGATTCAAGGCGTATCTCCAAAAACTGGTCGCCAATCTGGATGAGTGAGGAATATTCTTTCAGCACCAGGGATAAAACAACTGTTGAGCTCAAATCCCGGGGCGGCGATCGACTTATAGATGTTGTGCTGCCCTTGCCCATATATAAGGCCCTTACTTACATATTGTCAGGACATAGCATTTGCCCCCTTAGAGGTACTCGGGTCCTGGTACCTGTAGGTCGCAGAAACATGATCGGCGTAGCATGGGGAACCCCTGCAGAAAAACCACCTTCTGTAAATTTAAAAAGCGTTAAAAGGATACTTGACGAACGACCTCTTTTACCTGAATCCCTTATCAGTTTTCTTGAATGGACCTCATCATATTATTTCCATCCCATAGGACAGGTGATAGCCGAGGCATTGCCTCCCGGACTTCTATCCGCTAGTAACCGACGCATAGCCAAAATAAATGGCGGATTGTCAAATAGCAGGGACTGCCGACCGGAGTTTCTGCAATGGTCGACCGAAATTCCTCTGCAGCTCACTGAAGAGCAGGAAATTGTTTTTAATGCCGTTTGTGACGCCCTTGCCACCAAGTCCTATCACCCTATACTCGTGCACGGAGTGACCGGAAGCGGAAAGACAGAGGTCTATCTGCAGGCCGCCAAACAGTGCGTCAGACAGAATCGAAGCGTGTTGATATTGGTACCTGAGATTGCCATGACAACCCAGACAGCGGGGTGGTTCGTTTCCAGGTTCGGTGATGAGGTAACAGTGCTCCACAGCGGCCTGACAGAGGCCCAAAGGCGCAATCAATGGTTTAGGATAAAAAGGGAGAAAAGCAGAATAGTTGTCGGGACACGATCTGCGATATTTGCGCCTTTATATGATCTTGGTCTTATTATAGTAGATGAGGAACACGATCCATCGTATAAACAGTCGGAAAAATTCCGATACCAGGCAAGAGATATGGCATTATTACGTGGCCGGATGTCAAACGCAACAGTGATTCTGGGATCCGCTACCCCTTCAGTATCAAGTTTTAACAACGCCATTTCAGGCAGATATCAGCTGATTACCATGGAAAAACGAGTGGCAAAAAGGTCTCTTCCAAGGGTGGAAATAGTTGATCGCAGAAAAAAGGAGAAAAAAGAGCAACAGCATAAATCAGAACCAACAAGACCGGCATGGCTCTCAAATGAACTTAAAGAGGCGACCAAAGCGACCCTGGAAAAGGGAGAGCAGGTCCTGCTTTTTCTCAATAGGCGTGGTTTTGCAACCTATGTCTTTTGTCCTGATTGCGGACATGTGTTCAGGTGTCCCCACTGCGAGGTCACGCTTACTTGGCATCGTGGAGATAAAAGAACAAACAGCGAAAAAGATGGGGTACTGCGCTGCCATTATTGTGGGATGGAATCGACTGCTCTACCTGTCTGCCCTGAATGCATGGGACAGTCGGTCAAGGCCTTTGGTTATGGCACGGAAAAAATCGCAGCCGACCTTGAAGAGATCTTTCCCAATGCCAGGATCGCACGGCTTGACAGGGATACAGTAAAAGTCCGGAGGCATATGGAAAAAATTGTGCTCGATTTTAGGAAGGGAGATCTTGATATACTTGTGGGTACTCAGATGATCACGAAAGGTCACGACTTTCCCTGCCTTACACTTGTAGGTATATTATGTGCGGATTTATCCCTGAATTTTCCCGAATATCACGCAGCTGAAAGGACTTTCCAGCTCCTTGCCCAAGTGGCAGGCAGGGCAGGACGCGGGAAACAGCCCGGCCGTGTTATAATTCAGACGTGGTCGCCTGATCACTTTGTTCTGGACTGTGCGACCAACCATGACTTCAACGCCTTTTATCAAAAGGAATCAAAGCTTAGAAAGACTTTGGGATATCCGCCTTTTGGACGATTAATTAATCTTCGCTTTTCCGGCCGGGGAAAGGCCCAAGTCTGCGATACTGCAGGTAACATTGCAAAATTGGCAAAAAAACTGGCAACAGGCATTAAGGCCGATGGGGGCTCTCAAGTTGAAATCCTGGGTCCGGCTCCATCACCAAGAGCAAAAATCAGAGACCGCTATCGATGGCAGATACTTTTAAAGTCATCCTCACTTTCAAATCTAAGGGCGCTCTGCTCTATTATTCTATCGAGGAAAGCAGACATTGTACCATGCAGTGTAAGAATGGAAGTGGATGTGGATCCGCATAATCTGCTTTGATTATCCTTGTTATGTCTGAAATGACTCACATCTAATAATGGGATTTGACAAACCATCGAAGTGCATGCCCTACCTTTGAGCCCGTTCCAAGACCCTCCTGCTGTATGGACCGCAGTTAAAAAGGAGATCCATAGCCGACAGATCCTTGATAAATTCTCCCCAGAGCTGAGGATAGACAGGACTGTGATAGTCCAGCCACTGGACAGTGATGCCTGCATCCTTTAGCAGGGAAATGTCGATCCGTCCCTTTCCTGCCCTGGGAGCCACCAGTTTATTCGCACCCAGCTTTTCGGCAACGGCAACCAAAAGACCTGTTCCCTTGGCCTTATTGATGCCTATCTCTGACTGAAGCAGGTAAGAGCTATGTAAATCAATAGAGCGAAAAATATAGTCAATGCAGGCCATGTTCCAGTAAAGCAACTTTTCAGGCGCTCTGGTATAGAGTTGCTCGAAAAAGGCAAAGTGCTCTTGGAAAAACGGGGCGTTCTTATAACAGTGCTCCAGTGTCATCAGGTGTTTACGCCGCCAACCATTTGCATTCAAGACCCGGACCCGGTCAATGGGTTGGAGACCCTGTCCCTTTTTGATCACCGGGATGGTAAACCAAACCGACCCGGTCATGCACTTCAAGCGGTTCCGGTTCATCCAGGAAAATCCCCTTGGATACTGGACCTGATCCAGAAGCACCAGCGTGTCCACTTGCATTGCCTTGTAAATCAGGCCGGGCCAGGGTAAAAATGTCGGTTGGTGGACTGCAAATCTCATTACTAAATCTTGTAAAAACCTTCCGCTGGGATAGATTTTTACCCAGTACTCATTCACAAATTAAGTCTCTTAACCCTCTCTTCTATTTCATCCCTTATCCGGCGCATAGTTTCAAGCGGCCTTCCTGCAGAATCCGGCACAGACCAGTGCTGATAAGATATTCCCGGTAAAAGGGGGCAAGTCTCTCCACAGCCCATGGATATGACAAGATCCGGTTTGCCATGGCGGATTGCTTGTTCGATGGATTTTGGTCTGCGAAAGGCCATGTCAATTCCCCTGTCTTCCATAGCCTCTATCATGAGCGGATTGATCTCGTGTGTCGGGTGGCTCCCGGCACTATCAGCTTCAATTCTGTCTCCGGTATAGCATTGTGTAAATGCGCTTGCCATCTGACTGCGACAACTATTACCAATGCAGGTAAAGAGGACTTTTTTTCTGTTGGCTGAGGGTATCACAAGTGCCTTTGCCTTTTCCATGGCATCTGCAAGGGCCGTGGGATGTCGTCTTATATCTCCAGGCTCTTCAATCTGTCTATAAGTAAGGCTGCCCTTGAAATGCGCGCTTACTGCATCAAAAAAATACTTGGCCGTAAGGCTCACTCCTTCAAAGAGGTCCTTTCCTTTTGTGGCCCCAAGGGATAAAAAAAAACCATGGCGCCAATTTCCGCCTGGATCGTTGAGCTTGTGTATATATTTTCTCGCCCACAGGGCCTGGGACCGATCAATAAGGGCCTTTATCTGGGCTGTAACACCATAAAAAAATATAGGGGTAGCCATTACAATAAGATCCGCGCTGCGAAGCAGGGGGTAGATCTGCTGCATGTCATCATCAATGGGACAAAAACCCTGCTTTTCACAAATGCCGCATTCCTCACATGGAGCAATAGCCATATGGGCTACGTCCAGACACATTGTCTCAGCACCTAGACCTCCCGCCGCATTTAAAAATGTCGAAAGTAAAATACTGGTATTCCCTTCGGTGCGTGGGCTTCCCTGTAATCCTAAGACAAACATGCTGGATTATAGATGTTGAGATGTGTGTGGCAAGACATGCGTTTTAATCTCTATTAGGCCATCAGGCTTTCGATATAAGGGTCTGTGTCTATAAACAAACACTTGAGTTGAATTTTAACGCAGTGTGGCCAAGGTGTATAGTTTTTTATAGCCTGTTAAATCAGTAAATTTTCCGACGGGCCAGATTCGAGCCGATTACCGAGAAGGTATTTTCAGCAATAAATAAAGCGGCCGGGTCAATGGTAAACACGATCTCTTCCAGTTTTTTGAGCTGAATATTGTTGATTACTGTTAAAACAATCTGTTTCGGCGCTCCGGAATAGCCACCTACCCCATTTAGAAGAGTAGATCCCATTTTGAAATGTTGGTTGATCATGGCCGAAATCTCCCTGGGTTTGTCTGAAATGACCAGCACCATTTTTCTTTGGCTGAACATGGAAAGGGCATACTCCATTGCAAAGGAGCTGCAAAAAAGCATTATCATGGAGGCAATAACAAGGTCATTTTCAAAGTATACAAAGCAAAATGTATACAAAACAGCGTTAAAGACAAAATAAAATTTGCCGAGACCGATATTGAATTTTTGGTAAAACAATACGCCCATCACATCAAGACCGCCGTTGGATCCCAGCGACCGCAAAACGATGCCGCACCCCAGACCTGACATTACTCCGCAGATGACTGCCGCATAAAGCTGGTTATGGATTTGAAACCTTACATCCAAAAATGCATAAATGCCGGTAAAAATAATCATGGCATAAAACGAATACAGCAGAAATCGTTTGCTGATAAATTTCCAGGCTATTATAAACAGCGGAATATTGAACAACAGATACCAGATACTGGGGTGCCCCAGACCACCGGCAAAATAAACCAGAGATGACACACCGAAAATCCCGCCGGGAATAAAGGCGTGTTCAAAGGCTATACCCTTCAGCGCCAAAGCAATAATGAACGAACCGGCGGTGATAAGAAACAGGTTCCAGAGAACCGAATTTGTGATTCGTGTATCTACCATCTATGATTATTTTTAGATTATCATTCAGCCTTCTACCAGAGGATAGATACCGTCCTTGTCGTGAATCTCTTTTCCGGTCAGCGGAGGGTTGAATACACAGATCATCCGCATGTCCGAAAATGCCCGCAAATAGTGCTTCTCATGAGCGTTAAGGGCATACATGGTGCCGTCCTGAATTTTAAAAATTTCTCCGGTTTCAATAAGTTCCAGCTCTCCTTTACCGCCCACGCAATAGACCGCCTCTAAGTGATTTTTGTACCAGATAAGTGTCTCGGTTCCGGCGAATATCGTGGTATCGTGAAACGAAAACCCCATTGCGTCTTTTTTTAGCAACAGGCGACGGCTGACCCATGTCCCGGTTTTTGAGGAAATGTCATTTTCAGATCCGATAATTTCTTCCAATGTCCTTACTATCATCACATTTCCCCTGTAAGTTTCTCCTTTTTTTCTTCAACTAGTTCACCTATGGATTGTTCAACAATTGAGATTCCCTTTAAAAGGGTTTCTTCATCAATGACCAGGGGGGGCAGGAACTTGACAACCTGATCGTCCGCACCGGCAAGTTCGATGATCAGACCGTTTTCAAAACATCTTTCCGAAATCTGTGAACAAAATCCCCTTTCCGGAACTTCAAGACCGAATATCATACCGCGTCCCCGAACCGTTGCGTCGAGTTCCGGGAATCTTTCCACAATCGCCTCAATTTTTTTTCTCATGAGCTCTGACTTGTACTTAACGGCATTGCTCAAATCCAGATTGTCCCAATAATGAAGGGCTTCATAGGATGCCACGAACGCCAGGTTATTGCCCCGAAAGGTACCCGTATGCTCCCCAGGCTTCCACTGGTCCAGATCATGCCGGAAAAGCAGAAGCGCCAGAGGCAGACCGGCGCCGATGGCCTTGGACAGCGTTACCATATCTGGCTTGATGCCGGAGTCTTCAAAACTAAAGAAGTCGCCGGTCCGCCCGTTACCTACCTGGATATCATCAATAATGAGCAAAATATCAAATTCATAACACACCTGTGACAGCTCCCTGAGCCATTCTGCACTGGCACAGTGAACCCCTCCTTCCGCCTGGATGGTCTCTACGATCACGGCAGCCGGCAGATCAAGTCCGCTGCTGTTATCGATAAGCATTTTCCGGAAAAACTCCATGGTGCTGAAATCCGGTCCCAAATAATTGTCATAGGGCATAAAGCTGACATTTGAGCGGCTTATGTACGCCTCATCTCGATAAAAGTTATTTCCGGTAATGGAGAGAGCACCCATGGTAAGCCCATGAAATCCATTGGTGAAAGCAACAATGTTTGACCGTCCCTTGACCATACGTGCCAGTTTAATCGCGGTTTCCACAGAGTTAGTGCCGGTAGGACCTGTAAACTGAACCTTGTATTCCAGATTCCGCGGCTGCAGAATAGTGTCATAAAGTTTTGTCAAAAATCTCTTTTTCGCGGTTGTTGCCATATCCAGGGTATGATGTGGCCCTTTGTTAGTAATATATTCAATCAACGCATCGTTAACGCGCTGGTTGTTGTGGCCATAATTTAGAGTTCCTGCCCCGGCAAAAAAATCGATGTACTGTTTGCCCGATTCATCGGTCATTATTGCACCCTCTGAGGATTCGAATATTACCGGAAAGGATCGGACATAACCTCGGACACGTGATTCTATCTGTTCAAAAATTCTCATTAATTTACTCCTTTTTTAAAAATTAATCTGAAATTGGGCCTATATGAAAAAGGATTTCCGGTTCATGACCACTTTTTCCAAAATTCTCAGCGGAAAAGAATTCTTCTTCAAATTCAAACGGCGCATTTAAAACCCGGGCCGTGGCCTTAAAAAGATTGATGGATGGCAAGTTTGAAGCGGTGATAGTGGCATCCATATTTTTAACATTGACTGCTTTAGCATTATTAAAGGCCTCTACCAACATCCGGACGCCCAGGCCTCGTCCGCGATGTTTTTTCTCTACCGCCACCTGCCAGACAAAAATCGTATCCGGTAAATCAGGCGGAATATAAGCCGTAACAAATCCTACTATCTGTCCCTGTCTTTCGGCAGCTATACATGTGCGGCCAAAATGACGGCACATAATCAGATAATGGTACGCTGAATTAACATCCAGTGTTTTAGATGCCTTTGCGATTTCCCAAAAATATTTACCATCCGCAGTTTCTGGGTTACGAAAAACAATATCATCTTTATTCCGGCAGTTATCCGTAATCAAATGTACCTCTAGTGTTCATTATGTTTCATTATTGCAGGATTTAATCTGATCTGACTGAAGTTTCGCAGTTGAAAAAACGATTGAGAAGACATTCAACATACTAAAAAACTAAACAAAGATACAACTGTAAACTACCTTAAACTATTATCACTTTTTCTGCAAAAGTGGATAGCCTAAAGAATTGTTTGACTGGAATTGGAAATTGGAACAGCATTTGATGATTGCATAATTTGTTTGAAAACCGTCGCTGATTCTGATTTAATCCGGCCATCTCGTCGAGCGGATAAGAACGCTGAGAATTTATATACAGCACTCTCTTCCTTGACATGTAGAGCTTTCTTTGGCCTGCGGCCTCAATTGGTGTGTTAATTTATATAATAGCATTCAACGTATGCTGAGCATTCGGATATTGCATGAGTCTAAAAAATAAGAGTATTTAAAAAATGAGTAAACCTGAGAAAGAAATCGAAAAAAGTACTCGCACAACAGACAACAGCTTGCTGAATTCCTTAAGAATCTCGTTATACAGATTGAGTCAGGGGAAGTAAGCATAGGAGAAGAACGAGTGCAGTTACCTGAAGATGTAATGGATGTGGAATATGGTTTCAAAATAGAGAAAGGCAAAAGCGAGATAGAAATAGAGGTAAAATGGAAATCAAAATAAGAATTCAGTGATTGATACAGGTCAATAAGGGCTGGATACCACCGGATCATGATTTTAGAATGGATTCAAAATAACCAGACGGTGCTGTGGTGGCTGGGCGCTTTGTCGATCACAATGTTTATCGGCACGCTAATTGCTGTACCCTGGCTGGTAACGAGAATCCCGGACGATTACTATTTGCAAGACGGACGCAAGAGGTCGCCGATGTTCTATGACAGGAAGGTGCTGCGAATCATTTACCTGATAGTCAAAAACGCCATAGGATATATCTTCATTGGTGCTGGAATCGTTATGCTCGTGTTACCCGGCCAGGGTGTCCTCACTATGCTGGTGGGGACAATACTTATAAACTTTCCAGGCAAACAGGGCTTCGTCAGGTGGCTGGTTTCCAGGCATTCAGTCCTACGCTCGGTCAATTGGCTGCGTCGCCGCGCCGGACGCAGGCCCCTAAACATGAATTGAAGGTCTCTCCTTTTGGCGGTGGTCAATCTTCTGATGGTAAGACTATTTCCGGTTCAAGCAGCTTCCGGATTATAGAAATAGGTTGATTCTCCGGAATTGATTAATGCTTATTTGATTTCCCTGGTTTTCATAAATTTGATCTCGGGCCATTTTTCCAGCACGAATCCCAGCCGCCATTCTGAATCCGCCAAGTAGGTCAGGTTGCCTTCCGCATCCAATGCCAGATTGCGCTGATTCGCCCTTTTGAATTCATCCAGCCGTTTTCTGTTCTCGCACTGAACCCAGCGGGCAGTGGCATAATCGACCTGGTCATAAGCAGCATCCACGTCGTATTCGGTTTTGAGCCGTGCCATAATCACATCGAACTGCAGCACACCAACGGCCCCCAAAATGAATTCACTACCCAGAAGCGGATGGAAAACCTGTACGGCACCCTCCTCGACCAATTGGATCAAACCCTTGTGGAGTTGTTTGGACTTCAGCGGCGATTTGAGACGTATACGACGGAAATGCTCAGGGGCAAAATTCGGTATGCCCGTGAAACTAAGCGGCTCCTTTTTTGAGAAGGTGTCACCGATTTTGATCGTACCGTGGTTATGGATGCCGATGATGTCGCCTGGCCAGGCATCCTCCACAAGGGAGCGATCCTGGGCCATGAAGATGATCGGATTGGCGACCTGGATGTCCTTGCCTGTTCGGTGGTGACGCACCCTCATGCCCCGCCTGAAGCGGCCCGAGCAGACGCGCAGAAAGGCGATCCGGTCGCGGTGCGCCGGGTCCATGTTGGCCTGGATCTTGAAAACAAACCCTGAAAACGCTTCTTCTTCAGGTAAGACCATTCGGGTGGTGGTCGATCTGGGTTTTGGCGATGGTGCCACCTCCACGAAGGTGTCAAGCAGCTCGTGCACACCGAAGTTGTTGATTGCGCTGCCGAAAAAGACGGGTGTCTGGCTGCCCTTGAGAAAGTCCTGCAGGTCGAAAGAATTTGCAGCGCCCTCCAGCAGGGCCACATCGTCGCGCAGTTCATCGGCTTGGCTACCCAAAATTTCATCCAGGAGTGGTTCACTCAAATCACGTATGGTGACGGTGTCCTTAGGCAGACGTCTCCTGCCGGGATTAAAAAGGACCAGCTCCCTGCGTTGGAGATTGTAGATGCCCTTAAAGCGTTTTCCCATACCGATGGGCCAGGAAAGCGGCGCGCACTCTATCTGCAGGCTCTCTTCGATATCATCCAGGAGATCAAGGGGGTCCAAACCTTCGCGGTCAAGCTTATTGATGAAGCTCAGGATGGGCGTGTTGCGCATCCGGCAGACCTCCATCAGCTTACGGGTTTGTGCCTCCACACCCTTGACGCTGTCTATCACCATGACCGCGCTGTCCACGGCGGTCAAAACCCGGTAGGTATCTTCGGAAAAATCCTGGTGCCCCGGGGTATCCAGGAGATTAATCTCAAACCCACGGTAGTTGAATTTCATGACCGAACTGGTCACTGAGATCCCTCGCTCCTTCTCGATGGTCATCCAGTCGCTGGTAGCGTAACGGTTGGCCTTTCGTGCCTTGACTGAGCCAGCCATCTGGATGGCGCCGCCGAACAGCAGCAGTTTTTCGGTCAGGGTGGTCTTGCCGGCATCCGGATGGCTGATAATGCCAAAGGTACGGCGACGGCTGATTTCTTTTTTGCAAGATATATCAAATGTACTCTTCATGTTAATGGTATTATGAAGTTGTCGATTTTTCAGTGGCCAAAATGGCCGCGCGTCTAAAGAAATAAATGATTGAATATCATACATGTTTCGGGAAAATCCATTATATAGGCTTAGCATAAGGCGGCACGGAGACCCAAGTGCAAAAACCGGCATGACGAAAAGGCGCCGGTTCTGCCCGTCGTTTGAAAGGATCTATTCGGACTAGCTGTCAGGCTGATGGCTAAGACGCCTGCTTACAAGAGACAGGGAGGAAAGTTAGTCATATCCCTCCCCGGACCGGGCTAAGCCATGCTTAACTTTTCCCGGCAGAGATAATCCTGATCTCAGGGTGGCGTCTGATAGAAAAGCGCATGCTTATGCTGGACAAATAAAAGCGGGCAAATCCATATTGCTAAGTCAAGAGTTCTCCTAAACTTATTCATAGGGACGATTAATTAGATTATTTTATTAAACCTGTCAACAGAATATTCTGATTCTAAAAAAACTGGTATTTTACAAGCAACTTACTTTATAATATCTTAATATTATCTCAAGTCTATCTTACTAACAACCTGCAGAACTATCCGGCAATGTTCAACTTTCAAAAAATAGCAGAAAACCGGATCAAAGAAGCTATCGAGCGGGGAGACCTTGACAACATTGAGGGTAAAGGCAAACCGCTGGTCTTCGAAGACGACTCGTTAATACCTCCAGACCTTCGGATGGCATACAAAATGCTTAAAAATGCCGGTTTTATCCCCCCGGAGCTACAAAATGAAAAGGAAATCAAGACTGCGATAGACCTGTTGGAAAGCCTTGAAGATGAGCAGGAACGTTACAGGCAGGCCCGGAAGGTAAATCTCCTGGTTACCAAAATCAACATGTCACGCAAGAGGCCAATAAACCTGGAAAAGGATCAGATCTATTACCGTAAGGTAGTAGAACGCACTACAGTCAGAAAAAGGTAATGCCTTCTATAATAGAAAATTACAAAAGAGGCTCCTTAGCCAGGAACTTTTCCCACAATATCTGCGTAGATAATATCCCCAGAAATCCTGCATTGTCTCTGAAGCCCAGTTGCCCACCCTTAGCGCATTTATTCAGGAGTTTGCCCACCCGTGACACATCAAAATAACCGCTCTTGGATAGCCTGTTTGGTGAAAGGATTTCATAAACCAAGGAGATGTCCGGCCTATCCAAAAAACTTTCCTTGTTTGGAGCAAGGTAAGGCCGTTTAGGGCGACTGGCTATCTCTACAGGAAGGAGTCTTTCAAAGGCCTTGCGTAATATATATTTTTCATTCAGGCCCCTGAGCTTTAAACGTGGCGGAACTCGTGTTGAAAGAGATATAACTTTCGGATCAAGGAAAGGGTATCTTCCTTCAATTGAGTGACCCATGGTCATTCTTTCCCCCTGGGAACTCAAAAGATACTCTGACAGGAGCAAACGGGTCTCAAGGAACTGGGCCTGGTGCAACGGGTGCCATAAAGAAAAGGTATCAGGCATACCGGCCTTGAGTTCCTCCATTGAATCATAATCCCCGATGGATTTCTTGAGATTTCGACTGAAATAGGCGGTAAGCGCCCGGGTATTGTTCCATGTAGGACGGTGGGAATAGCCAATTGAATGAGCTAATCTCTGCTGAAAATCAGACTCGTCATAGGATGCATCCGCAAAGGCCAGGCCAAAGGCCTCTATCGGCGTTGATGTCAGTTTTTAACTATGGAGGCGGTAATGGAGGAATCCAGACCCCCGGAGAGATATACTCCAACCGGCACGTCTGCCCTGAGACGGAGGCGGACTGATGCTACCAAGGCGTCTTCAACCTCTTCTGCCCAGGCTGCCTCTGATTTTTTATTATCTTCGTCTCCCTGATTGGGAAAATCCAGATGACTCAACTGCGCTACCATGGTCCGGACTATTTCTTCGCAGCCGTCTCCCAAATCGCTGTTTCCCAAATCATAAAGACCGCAAATGCCACACATTTTTTGAGCCCTGTTTGAATACTTGTCAGCTATTTTTGTAAATTGTCAGAGTTTATGGGGGTCACCATTCACTGTTGCTTCTCTATTATTGATCTTACTTTAACACAGCGACCTTAATTACCCAATTAACCCCATTAATCCCGTTAAAAATTACTTTTTTTTATAATATCATCTAAGACACTGGTACATGTGGATTTTTGTTTGTACAGTGAAATCCATATCGGCGTTCGGAAATTTGAAGATAAATGATTTATAAATGTATGCGATATCGGGGCTTTTGTCCAAAGCCGGTTTGACTGGATTGATCAGTAACTTTTATTTTGACACGACTTATAATTCATCGGTAAAGTCATGGAATTTGAAGATACTGTAACCATACGGAACCGGCTGGGACTTCATGCCAGACCGGCCTGCCGTTTTGCTCAAAAGGCGAGTGAATTTGATGCTACTGTATTGCTTGTAAAGGACGGGAAAAAAGTGGATGGTAAAAATATTCTTGATGTATTAACCCTTGCCTGTCCTCATGGTAGTGTTCTTACAGTCAAGGCAATCGGTCCGGATGCAGATCAGGCAGTGGCGGACCTTAAGACTTTAGTAGAAAATCGCTTTGGCGAGTTGGATTGATAATGATGTCAAAAAAAGAATGTGATCCGATAGTATTAAAAGGAATAGGGGCCTCGCCGGGTGTAGTCATTGGTCCTGCCTTCTTGCTGGATTATCATAAGGTTAAAATCCCAAAAAGACAAATTGAGAAAGTCGAAATTGACCTTGAAAAACGACGCTTTATAAATGCCGTCTCTGAAGCGGAAAATCAGATAAAGCAGTTGATTTCAGAAATCCCCAAAGAGTTTAGAAAACATTCAGGAATTTTTAAGGCCCACTTATTGATGCTGAAAGACCGTATGGTCTACGAAAGGACCTTAAGGTTAATTTCTGAAGAAAAAATTAATGCGGAGTGGGCGCTCAACGTTGCCCTGGACTATGTCAAAGGGCTGTTTGAGCAAGTTAAAGATCAGTATATCAGGGAACGTGTCGGAGATTTTGAGTACGTAGTACGTAGAGTCCAAAAGCTCTTGTCCGGGAGTCCTTCAATGGATTTCAGCCAGCTGGAGAAGCCGGTTATACTGGTGGCACACGATCTGTCTCCTGCTGATACGGTCCAAATGGCCAAAGAAAAAATACTGGCATTTGTTACCGACATGGGAAGCCGAACATCTCACACGGCTATTCTAAGCAGATCGCTCGGGTTTCCTGCAGTTGTAGGGCTGGAAAACGCCACGTCTTCCATACTTTCCGGAGAGACTCTGATTGTAGATGGTTTAAGTGGTGATGTAGTAATAAATCCGAATGATTATCTCTTAAAACATTACATTGAGAAACAGGAGGATTACATACAATATCGTTTGGATGTAATCCAATACAGCAATCTCCCCGCTGAAACACAGGACGGATTCAGGTTCAAAATCAAGGCTAACATAGAGTTTCTTGAGGAGATTTCCTTTGTAATATCCAACGGCGCTGAGGGAATAGGCCTATACCGTACTGAGGTCATGTATCTGGCTCGTAAAGAACTTCCCACTGAAGAGGAGCTTTTTTTGGCTTACAGGGAAGTCGTAGAGCGTATGGGGCCCTTTCCAACGACAATTCGTACCCTGGATATTGGCGGGGACAAGCTCTTGTCGTCTGTCTCGCAATGCGATGAAACAAATCCGGCCCTCGGACTGAGAGCAATTCGGCTTTGTTTGAAAGAGTCAAGCATGTTTCGCACACAGATCAGGGCAATACTTAGGGCCAGTGCCTATGGAGATGTTAGAATTCTTTTTCCTTTGATATCCGGCAGGTCAGAAATAATTCAGGTCAAGGAACATTTGGAAAAGACAAAGTATGAGTTGCAAAGAGAAGGAGTTGCCTTTGATGAGGACATCGATATAGGCATTATGATAGAGGTCCCCTCTTCCGTATTTTTGGCGGATGTGCTTGCTAAAGAAGTAGATTTTTTCAGTATAGGTACAAATGATCTTATTCAGTATTCGTTGGCAATCGACAGAGGCAATGAATATGTAGCACATCTATACGAGCCTTTACATCCAGGCGTTTTGAGGATGGTACATCGTACCATAGAGGCAGCACATGAAGCAGGAATCGAGGTAGCGGTTTGCGGAGAGATGGCGGGAGAACCCATGTATTTTCCTATACTTGTCGGCATGGGTGTGGATGAACTGAGCATGAATGCTTTAGATATACCGAAGATAAAGCGCTTGATTAGGATGAGTAGCCAGGACCAGTGTAATAGTCTGGTTCGAGATCTTCTTGAATTCTCAACTGCACAGAAAATAAGGGGATGTCTTTTAGATTTTCTCACAGCTGACTTCCCGGAGGAATTTGATTGCAGTCAAGGGTTATATCCGGATTTCGTCGGTAGAGACGCCATATTCGTACCCTTGATGACGGAAATGAAAAAAGGCGTCCTGAAGCCTGTCTTGGAATAAACGGTTCTTTCTTCTTACGATGCTGATTTTTGACAGAGTCGGCCAAATGACTACTGCGGCACTGCTGGCCTCTATAGGTTCGGGCTTTGTTGTAGCCTATCAGTATGAGGTGGCAGACCCCTTTATAGCCAGCGTGGCCATCGAAGCCATACTCCCGTTTGGTGCATTCTGGAGGGCCCTTCACTTCTGGACCAGCCAGGCATTTTTCCTTTTACTAACTTATCATGCCTGGCAAAGCATTGATGATCTGGCCAAAATTTCCATGCGACCTTCAAGCCGCAGGAAGTGGACTGTCCTGAGCCTTACGTTGCCCATGAGCATTCTTGCCCTGTTCACCGGTTATGTCCTGCGTTATGATGGAACGGGTCAGGCTGCAGGCACAATTGCCGAGCACCTTCTGCTCAAAATCCCGCTGATTGGCTCCGGGCTCAACCGCTTCCTGATGGCCGGTACAGATGAGGGTTTAAGCCGTGTTTACCTACTGCACCTGCTCCTTACCGCCCTGTTATGGGGGCTTGGCACGTGGTATCACACCCAGCGGGTAATCCTAAGCCGGAAGATTTTTATGGGTTTTCTGGTTATTTCTATTACGGTAGCCATTTTATTCCACGCTCCAATAGACCTGCCTGGGAAAAATATAGAACTTATACAAGGTCCCTGGTTCTTTCTGGGGGTACAAGAACTTCTGCGATTTTTTCCACCATTCGGAGCTGGAATTCTATATCCACTTATACCAGTGATCGCCTTTTCCCTGCTACCCTGGATCAGGAACAGGAAGATACCCTTTTCGCTCCTTATCGGATGGTTTTTGACTTACTTTGGTCTGAGCCTGGCCGGCTGGTTAAGGTCAGCCTGATATTATGCTTCTTACAGGACTGTCATAAAAAGTCCTGGGAAGAAAGACCTTAAGGTGGTATTCCCGACCTGAAAATCGGCAAAACGACGCATGAATACCCTGAATCGTTCCCGTTCATTCGGAGTTACAAGAAAACCGGGCCATGCCCTGTTGGAGATTAACCCATCACCCAAGTCGGTATTTATACTCTGATTGTTTACTAATTTGTTTAATAGGTCTATGAGGTTTCCGGATACCCCTCCCTTATCCAGGTGCTCTATGATTTGGTATATGGCAAGATTCACCGTAATAAGAAAAGGCTCCATATCTGCCTCACTACTGTGTTGGCAGACCTTTTTAGAAGACATTGCCCTGCATGCAAATGGACGGCGCTCATAGACACTGCAAAGTCCTTCATGATCCAAAAATGGGCAGACCCCTTCACCATGCTTTCCCCTGTCGTAAGGAAACTCCTCCTGCCTGAGGCAGAAATCCGCTATTTGATTAGTACTAAGACTAGGCCTGTAAACAGTTCCTGTTACCGCTGAAGAAAGCAACTTTTTAAGATCCGGATCATCAAAAAAAGAGGAAGCCAGCAGGTACCTGGCTTCTATTGATGTGGCAACTATATTTACAGTACAACAGACATGGCAGCCTTGTCGGCAGGCCGGGGAAAAATCTCTAAGGAACAGATCATAAAAGGAATAAATGGCAGCAAGGACTTTGAATTTGTACGAATCATTCATATATAACATGATAAATTCAGTTCACATTTTCTGTCTTTTCGGAAGGTGACTTAAAAACCATAAGGCTATAAGCCTAATCTAATAACTCACAGTAAGACGTTGATGGAGAACAATCCTTGTTCCGTTGTTGTACAACATGATATAGAACGTATCAGATTCCATGGGCTCACCTATTTCCACGAACTCGGCCTGGGGACCAATGTTGTACTTCCAGTAAAGGTCCTTGGCGGAGGAGGGTTTTGCCGGTATCCACTGTCCTAACGTGCAGTCATAATCAGACGGCCCCATTCCCCACGTCATTTCAAATTCGCTTATCGTGGGCCTGCTTCCCCTCTTTATGAGCACATGTACTGTACGTGGCTGATCCGCCATCGGGGCATTGGCTATCTGAACTGGATTCACGCAGTCCAAGATCCCCGTGACAAATTTAAAGTAGCGCACCTGGCCACCCCCAATGTCATAAAAGCCCTGGTGTTCAGAGGTTACAGTTGTCGGGCTGTCATCGACTTTCAAAATTACTGACACAGCAAGCTGCTGACTGCACTCATCATCTCTCAAGTAAATTGTGCCTGAATAGGAACCGACTTTCGTCAGATATGAGTTATTACACGAGACTGAAAACTCTCCAGTGCCTGTCTCATTCAACAAAAGCCAATCAGGCTTGGACAACACGGTAGCCGATACAGGGTTACCATAGTTGTCTTTAACACTGATGGTTTGAGCCTTGGGATTCTCCCATCCCACGTATGCATAGAAATCGAGTGAAGAAGGATTTACCGAGGTTGAAGTGGCGTCAGCCTGTTCCGGAATTTGTAATGTGACATACGTATCATCAATAATACCACCGGCGGCCACCCTAACAAGCCCGGTATAAGTGGAACCCGCTTGCACATCAGAGGCACCGGCATTCAGGTTAAGAATGACCTTGGAGCCTCCTCCGGGGTTTGCAGACAACCATTCCCCTCCCAGGGTCTTGGTCACGCTGCTCACTGTAACTGAATTTCCACATGCTGTTGTAAGGAGGGTAATCTGTTCGGATGTACCAAGTTCAAGTGATCTCGTGACTGAATCACAGAATAGTGTCGTTCCCTCAGGGGTAAAACTGAGAGAGTTACAAGAGCTAAATGTAGTTTCCCAAAGATAATAGTTGGTTAAATTGCCTGATGGTGTCACCAAAAGGTAAAGATAGTAGCTCCCTATAGGAAGATTTGAGACCTGTATATCACTGAATAAAGTTTCATTTAAGGGTCCGGTTATATCTGCCTTCCATGGTGCCGCCTCATCCGACAACTCCTGGAAGACACCGTCTGTCGTCAGAAGATAGATATTGTCAGGGTCTATTTCCGGTGAATATAGGCCAAAATAAATATCTACAGGGCCTGAAAACTGATAAGTGTTTAAGGTTATGCTAAGTGTGTCTCCGCCTGCCGCAACGGTCCCGATACCTATAGGTTTAGCCTGAGTGATATCTTCACTTAATACGGGTAATGTCTCTGGAGAATACGTAAAGCTTTGGCAGTCGTCAGGAACAGGTATAATTGGGGAGTTAAGCAGATCCGAAATGAATACGGAATATAGGCTGTCCCTCGCGGTGCTGACCTCTGGCCGGCCACGTTCGCTTCCCCCCCACATCCACATGGTAAAGTCGTTATAACCCTCTTCAGTTACACAGGGAGTTGTGGCCGATGCAATCTTCAAACCAAATATGGTAACAATTGCAGCCAAAAACAGAATTGAAAATCCCTTTATAGTCTTTTTCATATTCAATTTCCTTCTCTCTCAAAAAAATGTAAGATTATGAATACCTATCTCGAAAACATTCACCCGGTAGGCGAACCTTTTATATATAATAAAGAATCCATTTTCTGATTCATGTTTTTTGATTATAAACTCATCACCAATACTTATTAATATTTTATCTGTTATATACGATCTTGTGTATAGAATACAAGGTCTGAAACACGATTCCGTTAAAAAACCAGAATGCCAGGCACAAAATTTGCTTTCAACACTAATTGTTTAATTCATGACCAAATTATACGTCTTCGTGTAATACAAAGATATAGAGGATAGTATCGTTTCATTTTCCTTACTTCTTAACTCCGGTTCGTACATTTTTATTGTTGTGTGTAATGAACGACTAATCCTCTTTTATAAAGGAAAATAGAAACTGGAGGTTGATATTGAAGAAAAATGACCTCTTAAAACCGACACTGGCTGCCTGGCTGGTGCTTATGGGATGGATAAACTCGAGTTCGGCAGGCGGGATGGCTGATTGCTGTATTCAGTTCTATAAAGACGCCGGATACGAACAGGCCTTTCCATTATGCCGCACGGCCTCAGAACAAGGGGATTCACATGCCCAATACATTCTGGGAAAATTGTATTACTTCGGCAAAGGTATTCAACAAGATTATGCCGAGGCGGTAAAGTGGTACCTCAAGGCCGCTGAACAGGGGTATGCCAAGGCACAATTCAATCTGGCAGTCGCTTACGCCCGCGGCGAGGGCCTGCTTCAAAGCGGTGGGACAGCTGCCGATTGGTATTATAAGGCCGGACTTTCCTATCTTAAGAAAGGCAAAAAGGATAATGCATTGAGGTGTGTAGAGCGGATCAAGTACTTAAAAAAATCGTCAGACTTAAGCGAATCCAAAGCCCTTCTGGCAGACAAGCTTTTAACCAGTATCCACGGAGACGTCACTTCTAAAACCCCGTCGGCTCCGGGAAAAAATCAGAAGTAAAACAGAGGGCTGCCTCATTTGGCACTGGCTCGCTGTTGTGATATGGTAAATCTCTTTGAGGTACAAAAGGAGTATTTTAAGTGGTTAAAACTATTTCCCGAATAGGCGGCAGTCTTAGCCTTAACAAACAGCTTCCAAAGACTCGGGTGTTTGGAGGATGAGGAACTATTTAGAACAATGTCGATATAAAAGAAGGCCTGTACAGCTGAATGCTGAAGTTGGTGCCGAAGTCAAAAAAGGCAATACAGCTAAAAAGTATCTTGTTCCAGTCAAGGTCATTAATCTTTCCATCCAGGGATGTTGTATTATTACTCACACTGTATTAATTAATGGAAAACATCTATTTTTGGAAGATATCGGCTCTAAAGAGATTGAAATCCGAATTTATTTACCCAAAGATCCGATCAATATTCCGGCTAAAGTCATTTGGTTTGATTATGCGGAAGAATATAAAGGATTTAAAGTGGGATTAAGTTTTGGATCTATTGAAGACACCAACCGGAATTTTCTAAAAAGATATCTCTCTTCAAGAGACAGTGCTATAAAAAAGGTCTTATGATCCTGCTGGATTAAGCCTTCCAAGGGATGTTTCAAATGCCTCAAGGGTCCTCTGATTAAACAGCACAAAGCGGACCAGTTTGATTTCAGAATGGACCCGCAAAAAATCAATAATGGTGCGAAGGGCCACAAAAGAAGCTTCTTCCAAGGGATATCCATAGGCCCCTGTGCTGATGGCAGGAAAGGCCATTGAACGAATCCCCTTTGCCAGAGCGACCTCCAGGCTCCTTTTATATGCGCTTGCAAGCAAGCGCTCTGTATTTGGGCTCGATCCCTTGTAGACAGGTCCAACCGTATGGATCACGTACCGGGCCTTGAGCTTATAGCCTCGAGTGATCACTGCGTCTCCTGTATCACACCCTCCAAGGGTTCGGCACTCAGCAAGTAACTCCGGTCCTGCTGTCCGGTGAATTGCACCATCCACACCACCTCCGCCCAGAAGCTTGCGATTGGCTGCATTGACTATAGCGTCGGTATCCTGTTGCGTAATATCCCCTTGCAGCAACTCCAGCATAGACGATCCAATTTTAACCTTCATAATATGGCTCCCCGAATAATTTTATGCAATCTCTTTCTAAATACAATACATATTATCCCAGTAACGGGACCAATTCACCTGTCTCTCTCCAATACAAAGACACTAATCATGAAATTCTTGATCCCTGGCTTTGAGCGATGGCATAAAACATATACTAAAATATCATGCAGGCCAGGATAAACTGGATTAAAATAATTTAAGATAAGGCCGGGTCAATGGGGGCGAAAAGAGAGATTTAATGATAGCTATGTGTGACATTTGTCCCAAAAGCTGATTCGCAAACATTATTAGCTGATTTCTTGCTGCATACAATAATGGAGAGGAAAGAATGGAGAATTCTATAGAAAAGAACATTAAGGCAATTCTGAATACAGTGGTAAGGGTCATTTCAAACCCTGTAGGATTCTTCCATGATATGCCCAAGACCGGAGGTTTTGTGAAGCCTCTCATCTTTATGATGGCGATAGCAGCTATCGCAGGTATTATCCGGGCGATATTGGCGGTTGCCGGGCCCGGCTTTTCAATATCATTTTCCCAGGCCATTGCCTCAATTATCATAGCCCCGATTTTTGCAGGCATATTCGGGTTCGCTGGCGCCGGAATCCTGTTTATCATTTGGAAAATAATGGGCTCCCGGCAGTCTTTTGAGACAGCATATAGGTGCTGTGCATACGCAGGGGGAATTGTTCCCGTAACCACAGTGCTCGGGGTCATACCTTTTCTGGGGCCCATATTGAATCTTGTTTGGATGACATATCTACTGGTAGTGGCGAGCGTCGAAGTACATAAACTTAATCAAAAAATCTCATGGATTGTCTTTGGAACCATATGTGCCGTCTTTATCTTGATCATTATCAGCTCGCAGCTTGCTGCAAGGCAAATAACCAGTTAGATGGATAAATGGAAAAATTACATGGAAAATAATGGAAATGTAATACCCGAAAAGGCAAACAAGACAACGGAAAAATTTTTAAAAGTAAAAAAGTTCCCTGATCCAAAACGGATATCTTTACTACAGGAGGTATTGGGGTGAGAGCCAAGCTCTGGACCACGATGAAGTTCCTGCTTAGGATAGGTCTCAGCGTCTGTCTGCTGGCTTGGCTTATATCAAAGACAAATCTGGATGATCTGCTGGAAGCCATAGTTGATCTGTCTTTCTATACATGGGTCTTTGCCTTTATGATGTATCTGATCTCACAGGTCATAGGCAGTATCCGCTGGTATTTCCTGGCTCATGCCCTTGATTTTCCAGGACCCTGGTTCACATACCTCAAGTATTATTTTGTAGGTATGTATTTCAACCTTTTCCTGCCCACCAGTGTTGGTGGAGATGTGTTTAAAATGCACCTTATCTCGCGCGGAAGACCCCAAAAGCTGAGAGCCACTTACAGCCTGTTGGCTGATAGGCTATTCGGGCTTGCTACGATGTTTTTACTTGGAGCAAGTGCGGTCCTCATAGGACAGGGAACACTTCCCAACTACTTTGAGCACCTTCTTTGTGTCGCTGGATTGTGTGTCATCTCATTACTTCTGGGCATGCCGATGCTCTACAGGCTTCTCGGCATTCTCTGGCCGGAGCTTGGAACCAGGCTGGCGGTACTCCTGGTATTTTGGAAAAAGCCAAAGGCCCTGTGCGCAGCCTTGAGTCTATCCCTGATTCTTCAGATCCTGGGTATAGGTGCAGTGGCCCTTCTGGCTGAAGATATGGGACTCGGGCCCCCCTTGCTCTTTTACTTTGCGGCCTTTCCTCTGGTAGCAATCCCCACGATACTTCCCATTAGCTTTAATGGTATAGGCATCAGGGAAGGCGGTTTTATATATTTCCTGGGCCTAAAAGGCATATCTGCCGAAAAGGCCCTTACTCTGAGCCTGAGCGTATTTGCCATACATGTTGCGGCGGGCCTGTTG
>Ga0190348_1000058_pt1 | contig 30950 bp, 31 predicted proteins | sample 48721367_MG_FD_161658 | JGI IMG/M metagenome (GOLD analysis project Ga0190348, IMG submission 161658) | Hydrothermal vent microbial mat bacterial communities from Southern Trench, Guaymas Basin, Mexico - 4872-13-6-7_MG | ecosystem: Environmental > Aquatic > Marine > Hydrothermal vents >... | reverse complement strand
CTGCGCAGGGCCCGGAGGAAAGACGACTCATATAGCACAGATGATCAGGGATCAGGGAGTTGTCGAGGCCACGGACAGGAATAATGCCCGCCTGGAGCTTCTGAAGGAAAACAAGGAAAGATTGGGAATAAAGTGCATTTCCTGTATTCCTTTTAAATTGTTTAATACAAGACGTCCGGAGCTGGAGGGCAGATATCACCGCATCCTGGTAGATGCACCCTGCTCAGGCCTTGGTGTCATAAGACGTCACCCGGACATCAAGTGGAATCGCACCAGGGCTTCGCTGTCAGAACTGGTTTGTCAGCAAAGGTCTTTGCTCAATGGCCTTGCTCCTTTAATCAGACCCGGAGGTACCATGGTCTATGCGACCTGTACCTTGGAACCGGAAGAGACCAAGCGAGTAGTGGAGGATTTTCTTTCCGGTCATCCAGGATGGATACTTATTCCGGCGTGTCAGGTTTTGCCAGGACCATCTGCCACGCTGGTCGATGAAAATGGATTCCTTGTCATCTTACCCAGCCCTGGCGGACCTGATGGATTTTTCGCGGCAATTTTGAGATACCAGGCCATTGGGCATTAGGTGGATAGACTGAAGGTAGAAGGCTAATAGGGACAAATCATGCGTGATCACACAAAACTGTGGGCATTTGAGTTGGCTGACGAGATTGCAGTATTAGTTTAGAGGATTCATCTTTGTTCGATCGTTGTGAACTGCTTGAAATCCTTTAGCCTTCAGCCTTCAACATGAATAGTTACCTATTTTTTTGCCATCTCCATGGCCCTTATGAATCCTTTTCTCGATCGTTCAATGACTTCGTCGTCTACGCAAAAGGCTATGCGAAAGTGTCCGGGTGCGCCGAAGCCGGAGCCAGGCACCGTCAGTATGCGTTCCTTCTGCAGTATACGGACAAATTTTATGTCATCGGGGATAGGGGTGCGCGGGAAAAAATAAAAGGCACCTTGGGGCATGGTGAATGTGTATCCAGCCTCTTTTAGGATCTTTGCCAGAAGGTCTCTGCGCCTTTGATATACTTCGATATCAACTTTGGCATCGAACACTTTTCCTATTATTCTTTGCATCAGGGCCGGTGCGTTAACAAAGCCCAGAATCCGGTTTGCCAGGGTAAGTGCCCCTAAGAGTGGCGTTTTATGAGATATTTCCGGATGTACTGCAACATAGCCTATACGTTCACCTGGAATGGAGAGGTCCTTGGAAAAAGACGTGGTTAGTATAGTGTTGGGGTAAAATTTAAGGATCGGAGGCACAAATGAGCCGGTGAACACCAGCCTGCGATATGGTTCATCTGAGATTAAAAATATGGGGTGGCCGAAATAATCACTTGCTCGCGCGAGCAGCTTTGCCACGACCTCAAGCTCTTGCTTACTGTAAATTATCCCGGATGGATTGTTCGGTGAGTTTAACAGAATTGCTTTTGTCTTATTATTTAAGCCGTTTTCAATAGCCTCGATGTCCAGAGAAAAATCAGGGTTTGATTTAACGGGCACCAGTTTGCCATTGTGATTGTCGGCATAAAAACCGTATTCTACAAAGTATGGAGTTGGTACGATTATTTCTTCATTTGGGTTTAAGAGGGACTTGAAAATGATGTTTAGTCCGCCTGCTGCGCCACAGGTCATGATAATTTCTTCTGCACCTAAATATACCTGCTGATCTATGCTTACCTGAGCGGCAATCCTTGATCTGACATCGAGAAGACCCGCATTTGGCATATATGAGTGGACGCCCGGGGATTGGTCGGCCACGACGGTCTCAAGTATTTTTTGAAAAGATACGGGGGGTGGAAGATCGGGATTGCCAAGGCTGAAATCAAATACCTTGTCTGCGCCGAACTTGGCCTTAAGGACGGCACCTTCCTCGAACATCTTCCGGATCCAGGAGGCGCTTTCCATAAAGTCCAGCATCTTTTTGGCCACTGTATTGGTTGATGACAGGCTCATTTTTTTATCTTTTCTATTGTACTGTGTATTTACAAACAAATTGTTCAGGAAATTTTTCCTGATCTCATATAGAATATAGTTTCCAATTCGAAAATGAGCAATTAATAACAAGGTCAAGTAAGTTCATGGATTGTCCGGGATGCCTTGGCATATACAGGAGGTTTTTTTATGAATGATATAAAGATACGGATTGCGCCATCAATATTATCAGCGGATTTCGGCAGATTGGCCGAAGAAGTCCGATCAGTTGAAATGGCCGGAGCCGACGTGATTCATATAGACGTCATGGACGGTCATTTTGTTCCTAATATTACTATAGGGCCTATGGTAGTGAAAGCCTTACATTCAGTAACGAAATTACCGCTGGACGTGCATCTCATGATAGAATTCCCGGATCGTTACATAGAGGCCTTTGCCCAGGCCGGTGCTTCCTGGATAACTGTTCATGTTGAGGCCTGTACACACATCCACAGGACCATCAATGCAATAAAGGCCCTTGGAGTCAAGGCAGGGGCTGTGCTGAATCCTGCTACATCGCCATCAACTCTTGAATATATTCTGGCAGACCTGGATATGGTACTTATCATGAGTGTAAATCCAGGCTTTGGTGGTCAGCATTTTATCCCATCCTCTCTTGGTAAGATCAGGCATCTGCGAAAACTTCTTGCAAGTTTGAATCACTATGTGCCTATTGAAGTAGACGGTGGCGTGAATTTTTATACAATAGAAGACGTTGCATCAGCAGGGGCTGATATCTTTGTGGCCGGGTCGGCTGTTTTTGGTTCTCAGGATTATGCGGCAACCATAAAAAAATTAAAGGAGCTTGGCCGGAAAGGGATTAATGAACGTGACGTTTCTTTTTAATAAATTTTTATGGGGAGTTAAAAAAACAGGGGGCATATGCCCCCTGTTTTTTTAGGTTTTTACTATGTTAGCAGCCCTCGATCATCCTTCTTTTTACCTTAATTTCTACGTCTTGGCCACACTTAAGATCGCATTTGTCATCGACCGTGATGACTATCTTTCCACCCTCGACCGACTCTACTTTGCCCTTGCATTTTGCTGCCAGGCTGACGCCTGCCATACTCAGTGAAAAAATAACAGCCAAAGCCACTGATGTAATTTTCTTGTGCATAATTCCCCCCTTGTTTAATTAAGTGGTTTAAAGTAAAAATTTATTACTTTCGGATAACTGTATAATGGTCGCTACCTCTTATAAATTTATATTACTACACGAAAATGTGGACTTGTGTCAAGCTGTTTCCTGGGGCAGATAACCGTAAAGAATGCTTGCAAAGTCCTTTATTACAAGATTCTGTTTGCGATTTCGAGCGATTCAAGAAGTGCAATTTGTGATCGTGTAGAGTATAATTTTATAAGAAGTATTCTGGAGTTTATGCGAGAAATTTTCGATAAGTAGGGTAGAGTCGTTTGCGAAATTCAAGATTTTATCTTAGTGCGTAGTAAGATGGAAAAATGAAATAACGATCTAGACATGTTTTTAGGGCCTCATAATTAAGCAGAAAACAAAATTTTGCTAAGGAACATTCGGGTTTAATAAATGAGCGAATTAACAACAATGTCTTACAGAAGAGATCCTGATTATACCTCTTGCGACATGAATTTGCCCCGAAGTCATGGCCGGTTGGGACCCTTGTTAGACCTGGCGGCAAAACTTAATTGTGCCTTTTTAATGGCACACGACCTCAATGAAATTCTACAAGCCGTTTTGGTCGGAGTAACTGTAGGAGAAGGTTTGGGTTTTAACAGGGCGTTTCTATTTCAACTGGATGCTAAAAAGGAATACGTGGAAGGCAAGCTGGCAATTGGTCCGGCAAACCGAAAAGATGCCGGGCGGATATGGTCTGAGATATCCAGAAAGCAGCTTTCCCTTTTCGAAATCCTGGATGATGTTAAAGAGGTATTTTATAATGGGACCGATCCGATCAATCAACTTGTAAGACAGATAAATGTCCCTTTTTCAGAACAAGATCACATATTGATAAGGGCATTGAATGAGAGACGTGCCTTTTGGATTGGAGGCAAGGGCGAAAACAGCGCTGCTGTTCCTGATGATCTTTTGCAGATTTTGGGTGCGAATGAATTTGCTGTTGCCCCGCTTTATACCCATGAAGAGGCATATGGAGTAATACTTGCTGACAATTTTGTTACCGGACGACCCATAGACCTGGGAGATGTTGATGCCCTGCAGCTCTTTGCGGGTCTTGCTTCAATAGCCGCAGGCAAAACGCGTATGTGTGAAATGCTGGAGGAGCGGGTCCTGGAGCTGAAAACGCTGAATGAAGAAATGGAGCGGAATAAAGACCAATTGGTTGAGGCGGAGAGATATGCTTGCCTGGGGAGGATGGCTGATCAGCTGCTTCATGAAATACGAAATCCCCTTTCAACAATAGGAGGCATGGCCAAAATTTTAAAGAGAAAACTCAAGGACTCTGAATTGATAGATTATGCGGAGGTCATGGTCAAAGAAAACGAGCGGGTGGAAAAGACCCTGACCGTGATTTTTGATTTTGCTAATATCCCTGAGTTGAATCCGGAATCAGTCAAGATTTGCGATCTGATAAAGGCCTCTCTGGCCCTTTTGCAGTCAGAACTGGATAGACATAACATAACATTGAATGTTTTTGATTGTCCTGACCCTGAGCCAGTGCTTTTTCTTGACCGCATATATATCCAGCAGTCCTTTTTAAACATACTTAAGAATGCTGTGGAGGCCATGCCGGAGGGCGGAATACTGACAGTTTCAGTATCCATATCGGCAGGATATGTTGAGATTCAGATAACAGATACAGGTCTTGGAATGGCCAAGGGATATCTGAATAAGGCGGATCAGCCCTTCTTTACCACCAAGACCCATGGCTTTGGTTTGGGCTTGAGTTTAGCAAAACGGGTGATTCAGTTGCATAACGGATTTATGTGTCTGACCAAAAATAAGTTCGGGGGTACGAATGTAAGTATCACCCTTCCCGGTATACGCGTTTAAGAAATAGTGTTTAATTATTTTACTGCAATATTAATGATTTTCCTGTATGGACTTCATAGATACACATGTACACCTTGATATTCCACCTATAGCTAAGGACCAAGCCGGAGTAATCAGCAGGGCCGAGAAGGTCGGAGTTCGTCAGCTCATTACTATAGGGATAGATTTAGCAAGTTCGAGAGAAACTCTTGAGCTTGCGGAGCTGTTTCCCCGGGTTTATGCGGCAATAGGCATTCATCCCCACGATACAAAAGGCGCTTCACATGACGTATATGAAGAGCTTTTGAAGCTTGCAGGTACCCCGAAGGTGGTTGCGTGGGGTGAAATAGGGCTTGATTTTGTCAAGGAATATTCATCCCGGGACATCCAGCGCAATGCCTTTCGCCGACAGGTCCAGATGGCCGGACAGGTTGATCTGCCTATTATAATTCATAATAGGGGTGCGCATACAGAGACGATTGATATATTGAAAGAAGAGTCCTCTGGGGCCTTGAGGGGTGTAATGCATTGTTTTTCTGGTGATGTAAAGGTGGCAAGGCAGGTTCTGGATCTAGGTTTTTTCATATCCGTGACCGGTATTATCACTTTCCCCAATGCAAAAGTTGTTAAAGAGGTTGTGCGCTATGTACCATTAGAGTGTCTTCTCATAGAGACCGACTCTCCATTTTTGAGTCCGGTCCCATACCGTGGCAAACCGAATGAGCCAGCCCGGGTCATCCATGTCGCAGAAGAAATTGCCAGGATAAAAAACACGCCTTTAGAAGAGATCGCTCAATGTACAAGCAACAATGCCCGGGGCCTTTTCAAACTACCTGTGCCCTAGTCCTTGCCTCCAGTTCACCCAGAAGGCAGAGACTTTTGTCCGGACTGGGCCTGGATTTCCTGGTACGGCCAAGTGAGTTTCAAGAAACAGCTCCAAGACCTGGAGAGTCTCCAGTAGAATATGCGGATTTTAATTCCAGGCTAAAGGCCCTGGATGTCGCCCCAAGATATCCACATGCCGTGATCCTGGGTGCAGATACCATTGTAGTATTAGACGGGGAAATACTTGGAAAGCCCGGAGATAAAAATCATGCAATACATATGTTGAGCCGGCTGGTCGGACGGTCGCATGAAGTTATAACCTCATGTTGTATTGTGTTGCCTGAAAAGCAGATTATAGTAAAGTTTTCAGCCAGTAGTTTGGTATGGTTATCTCAACAGGATCCTGATATCATAAAGACCTATGTGTTAACAGGAGAGCCCTTGGATAAAGCCGGCAGCTATGCAGTCCAGGGTATCGGGTCATTTATGGTGGAGAGGATCGAAGGTTCATATTCCAATATAGTTGGACTTCCCTTGGATAAAGTAGTCCGGTATTTTCTGGAGCTGAAAATCCTGAAGTGTCGGGTATTTTGAATGCAAACTATGATTTCACAAAATTTGCGAGAAGTTAAGTCCAGGATAGCCAGGGCCGCACAGAGAGGCGGGAGGCGTCCGGAAGATGTTCGTCTTCTCGCGGTCACCAAGACGGTGCCTATAGAAAGTATCCGTGAGGCCATATCCTCAGGTCAAAGGCTTTTCGGAGAGAACTATGTGCAGGATGCGGCAAAGAAGCTTGAGTCTATGGGAGACCTTTATTACGAGACTAATTGGCACTTTATAGGTCACTTACAGAGGAATAAGGCCAAGCTGGCAGTTCAGTTATTTGATTGTGTTGAAACTGTAGATAATCTGAAGCTGGCCCGTGCCCTGGATCGTCATGCAAAGGCAGCAGGAAAGAGATTGTCTGTGTACATTCAGGTAAACGTGGCACAAGATCCCAGAAAATCAGGCCTTTCCCCGGGAGAACTTCCGATTTTTCTCACAGAAGCCGCGGAACTATCCGGTATTGATATTTGTGGTCTTATGACTATCCCACCTTGGGACCCGGAACCGGAATCATTAAGGCCTTGGTTTAAGTCCCTTCGTGAATTGAGAGATAAGACCAATGCGGATTTAGGCCATAATCCGGAACTCAGGGAACTTTCCATGGGAATGTCTCAGGATTTTGAAACGGCAATAGAAGAGGGGGCCACTGTGGTGCGTATCGGGACCGCACTATTCGGACAAAGAGAATGCTCAATAGGAAGTTGAGCGATTAGCTGTTAGCCATTAGCAATTAGCTGTAAAAAATTAGGGCATTACGTTAGGGCAAAAGTTTGTAATAGCGAAACATCCTGCTTGTCGGGGCGACAGACCGATAATCATTAAGCTAACCGCTAAAGGCTAATAGCTCATTTTAGGTAAAAGAAATGTTTGATGTATTTATCAGGACGCATTTTTCAGCTGCCCATTACCTCCGAAATTATCCGGGAAACTGTGAACATCTTCACGGCCATAACTGGAATGTGGAGGCCGTTGTCAGAGCGGAAAAGTTGAATAGAATAGATGTAGGCATTGATTTTCGGGATCTTAAAAGGGCCGTGGCTGGGGTTTTGTCTGAATTAGACCATACTAATTTAAACGATCACCCGGAGTTCAAGGACAAAAATCCATCATCAGAGAGATTGGCAGAGTATATCTATAAACGTCTGAAGGAAGATCTCAAACATTTTAGTGGAATAGATACAGTAAGAGTCACTGTTTGCGAGACACCCAAAACAGGAGTGACCTATTGGGAGGACTCGGATCCTGAACGGCAAAACTGTTCAGACACAATTCTGAATTCTGAATTCTGAATTTTTAATAAAAAAGGAACTAATCTTAAGCGGTAATTGTTCCTAAACTAAATTGAGAAGAACAAATCAACAATCAACGATCCTACAAGTCACTCTCAGTTTGTGAGACCTTTGTGAGCCTTCAGGGAGAAGGTGTATGGGCCGGATGGCCCTGTTTTTTTATTCGTCTGTCAGGATGTAATCTCAGGTGTACCTATTGTGACACACAATATGCCTATAATAAGGTAGACAATAGGGATATAGAGGGTCTTATTAATGAATGGAGACGGACTGGGGTCGGTCTTGTACAGGTTACCGGAGGAGAACCCCTCTTGCAGCCAGGAACTCATACATTGATTGAGGCTTTGCTGAGTGAAGGCGCCAGGGTACTTCTGGAGACCAACGGTAGTCTGGACCTTCGTAATGTACCTAGAGAGGTAATCAAAATAGTTGATCGAAAGACCCCTGGGAGCGCCATGGAAGAATTTTTTCTTGAAGAGAATCTTGGCTGGCTGAATCAAGGGGATCAGCTCAAATTTGTAATAACGGACAGGGAGGATTATGAGTGGGCAAGGGAAGAGGTTATAAGACTTTGCCTCTTTTATTATACAGAGGTTCTTTTTTCTCCCGCCTGGGGAAGGCTGGCGCCTTTTCAGCTGGCTGAATGGATTATAGCAGACAGGCTTTCCGTGAGGTTCCAGATCCAGTTGCATAAAATCCTTTGGGGAGAGAAAAGGGGTATTTGATTTGTAAAAGGCGTTGACAGGATTATTTAAATAATGTAAAAGCATTCTGAAGAAAATTATGAATGGGGGTTCATTCGGTCTAACCTCCCATTTTTATTAGATGTTAGGCCTTCGGGGGGAAGGAAACAAAAAATGATTGATCTTGATTATTCATTATTTGCAGAACTAATCGGTTATTTGATCCTGTTGGTTATCCTTAACGGCATGCTCTATAAGCCTATTCGCAAATTGCTTGCAGAGCGGGCGTCTCGGATGGCGTCCATTCAGAGCGATGTAGATAAGTACGAGCGCAATGCCGAACAGCTTGTTAAAGATTTTGATGCGAAGCTGGCCGAAGCTCGCGGATCAGGACAAGGGGCACTGGAGAAGTTGAAGCAGGAGGCCAGGGAGGAAGAGCATAAAATATCCGCTGCAAGCAGTAAGGAAGCTGATGCAAAAAAGCAGGAGTTGATGGCGGAACTTACATCAGAGATTGACGCGGCAAGAAAGGACCTCAAGGCAAAAGTCGAGGCCTTTGCTATGGATATTTCGCAGAAGATTCTCGGGAGGGCTATATAAATGAAATTTACGAGGAAGGATTGGGCTGGCACTTGGCTTCTGGCCGTGGCTTTTTCCTTTGTAGTCCTCTTGATATCCACGGGAGGTTTTGTAGGGGCCGCAGATGAGGGATTACAGCACGATACTTCCGGTGCGGAATCGGTCTATGATACTGTAACAGGCGGGGCCGACGAAACTGTATCCCACGGCGAAGAGGTGGCCGCGGTTCATGAAGAGGGCCATGAGGCTGCCGCCCATGGAGAAGGCCATGGAGAACATCATGGGCTGACTCATGATCAGGTAATGAATTTTATCTGGCACTGCCTTAACTTTGCCATTCTTGCCTTTATTCTTGTGAAATTTTTGCGCAAGCCAATTGCAGGGGCCCTTAAAGGTAGAACCGAATCGATAAGGGCGGCTTTTGAAGATCTGGAGGCCAAACGGGCCGACGCAGAGCGCAAGTATGCAGAACATGAGGCCAAGCTTTCCAATATGGATGAGCAGGCGGAGCGCATACTGAAAACCTTTATTGAGCAAGGAGAGTCAGAGAAAGAAAAGATTATAACCCAGGCCCACGAAGCTGCAGAGCGCATAAAGGCCCAGGCAGAATTTTATGTGCAGCAGGAGCTTGCCAAGGCAAAGACAGAGCTGCAGTCCGAAGTGGCTGATATGGCCGTCAAGATGGCGGAGGACCTGATTCGCAAGAACCTGAATGAGGAGGATCATCATCGTCTCATCAGTGAATATCTTGAAAGGGTGGTACAGAAAAATTGACCAATACAGTCATTGCTAAAAGGTATGCTAAGGCCCTCTTTGCCGTTGCCAAAGAGGATGGAAAGCTTGAGGCTTATAGCGAGGCACTGAAAGAGATAGATGCCTTTTTGGAAGGAAGCCCTGATGTAGAGGCCGCCCTTGCCAGTCCGGTATTTCCGGTTGATATTAAACAGGCAGTGCTGGAGGAGATTATCAAGGCATCCGGAGTGGAAGATGCCCTTGCTATTCTCCTGCGGCTTTTAGTTGAGCGTGGCAGAATACATTATTTGAGGATGATTGTGAGCTGTTTTCAGCAGTTCATGGATGAAGAGACCGGTGTGGTGAGGGCGGTAGTCCGCTCCGCAGTTCCTTTGCCTGAAGATCTACGGGACCAATTTTCAGAAGTTCTGGCAAAGGTTACCGGTAAGCAGGTTACTTTACAAATAGAGGAAGATCCCGCCATAATTGGCGGTGTAGTGGCCCATATAGGCGATATGGTTCTGGACGGCAGTATCAGGAGCCAGCTACAAAGTATCAGAGAATCCATAGGAAGGGGTGAGCTGGGATAATGGCACAGATAAAAGCGCAAGAAATCAGTGACATCATAAAGAAGCAGATTCAGGATTATGAAAAGACAATCGATTTGGCCGAGACAGGTACGGTTCTGTCAGTCGGTGACAATGTTGCCCGTGTCTATGGCGTACGCAACTGCATGGCCATGGAGCTTCTGGAGTTTCCTGGCGGCATTATGGGAATTGCCCTGAACCTCGAAGAGGACAATGTCGGTGTCGCCGTTATGGGTGAAGTCAAGGAGATCAAGGAGGGCGACTTGGTCAAGAGGACGGCCAGAATCGCAGAGGTGCCTGTGGGTGAGCCGATGCTTGGACGCGTTGTCGACGCACTTGGTGCTCCGGTAGACGGCAAGGGTCCAATCGACGCAAAAGAGTTCAGCCGAATTGAGGTGAAGGCCCCGGGCGTGATTGACAGGAAGGGCGTTCACGAGCCGTGTTATACCGGTTTGAAGGCGGTCGATGCCATGACGCCGGTGGGCAGGGGGCAGCGCGAGCTTATTATTGGCGACCGACAGATTGGAAAGACGGCCATCTGTGTGGACGCGATTATTGCCCAGAAGGAAACAGACGTTTACTGCATTTATGTTGCCTGCGGGCAGAAGCAGGCTACAGTGGCCCTGGTTGCAGAGGCCCTGCGCCGTCATGGGGCAATGGAATATACTACCATCGTCGCAGCGAGTGCCAGTGAGCCGGCATCCCTGCAGTACCTGGCTGCCTTTTCCGGTTGCGCAATGGGCGAATATTTCCGTGACCGAGGTAAACATGCACTTATTCTCTATGATGACTTGTCAAAGCAGGCAGTATCTTATCGTGAGCTTTCGTTGCTGCTGAGGCGTCCACCGGGACGTGAGGCATACCCCGGTGACATTTTCTACAATCACTCAAGGCTTCTGGAAAGGGCATCAAAGCAGAACGAGGAGTTGGGCTCAGGCAGTCTTACCGCCCTGCCTGTCATTGAGACGCAGCAGGGTGATGTCTCTGCATATATTCCAACAAACGTTATTTCCATCACGGACGGGCAGGTTTATCTGGAGCCGGCACTCTTTTTCGCTGGTGTCCGGCCGGCCATCAACGTCGGCCTCTCCGTGTCCCGGGTCGGGGGTGCAGCCCAGGTAAAGGCCATGAAACAGGTTGCAGGTACGTTAAGGCTCGATCTGGCCCAGTACCGTGAGCTTGCCGCCTTTGCCCAGTTCGGCAGTGATCTGGACAAGGCCACGCAGGCCCAATTGACACGCGGTGAGCGTCTTGTTGAGATCCTGAAGCAGCCGCAGTATGAACCGCTTCCAATGGAGAAACAGGTGACCATTCTCTATGCCGGCACAAAAGGGCACTTGGATACTTTGCCTGTTGGCGTGCTCGGGGATTTTGAGAAGGAGCTTTATGAATTTGTCAGTAACAAACATCCTGATATCTTCAGCGAACTCAAGGAAAAGCAGGCCATAGATGATAGTCTTGACAAGAAAATGAGTTCGGCAATCAGTGGTTTCGTCACGGAGTTCAAGGCTAACCGTAATCTTTAGGAGCTAAGGGGGGCTGTTGGTTAATGGCGGCACTGAAAGATATCAAGCTTAAGATAGTAGGTATAAAAAAGACTGCACAGATTACGCAGGCCATGAATATGGTGGCGGCTGCAAAGTTGCGCGGGGCACAGCAACGCATGGAGGATTTCCGTCCCTATGCCGAGAAATTTTCCGGGGTCATGGCGGAGTTGGCAGGTGCGGGTATAAATCCGGATGCCTTTCCACTCATGGCGGCCAGGCCTGTGAAGAAGGTCATGCTGATACTGGTGACTTCAGACAGAGGGTTGTGCGGAGCGTTTAATTCAAATCTTATTAGGGATACCGAAAAGTTCCTTAAAGCCCAACAGGGAGAGGGTCGCGAGGGCTGCCTGGCCTGTGTGGGAAAGAAGGGTAACGCCTTTTTTAAGAAGAGCCCTGTCGAGATTTTGCACAGCAGTGTAGGTATTATGGACAACATTCAGATGTTCAACGCAAGGCAGGTGGGCCAGGAGGTCATCAACCTCTTTCTGGAGGGAAAGGTGGACGAGGTGCAGTTGCTTTATGGACGGTTTATAAATGTTGCCGTCCAGCGTCCCACCATGAACCGCATCCTGCCTATCAGCACCGAAGGCCTTGAAGAGGGTGAAGGAGAAAAGTCGGAAGGCCCGAGGGCCACATATACATATGAGCCTGATCCTGAAGAAATACTTAATAATTTGTTGCCCATGTTCGTAAATGTGCAGATTATGCACGCCATGTTGGAGACTGGGGCAAGCGAGCAGGCAGCGCGCATGACTGCTATGGACAATGCTACACGTGCATGCAAAGACATGATCGCAGACCTCACCATGGTGTATAACAAAGCTAGGCAGAGTGCAATAACGGCAGAGCTTATGGATATAGTTGGCGGAGCCGAGGCCCTCAAGTGAGGGTGATGGGCTTTAGAGAAAAATATTCGGCGCCTATTTAGGTGTCTGGGGAGGTAGTAAGATAAATGGCTAGTGAAACTGGAGCAAATATGGGGAAAATATCTCAGGTGATCGGTGCTGTTGTCGATGTGGAGTTTGAGCCTGGGAAAATACCGGCTATTTTAAACGGTCTCTTTGTCACCAATCCAGCCATAAGTGACAAGGAGGACAATCTGATTCTTGAGGTTGCCCAGCACCTTGGAGACAACATGGTGCGTACGATTGCCATGGATACCACGGACGGGTTGGTCCGTGCCATGCCGGTTCGGGATTCAGGTGATCCCATCCGTATCCCTGTGGGTAAGCCGACTTTGGGACGGATTATGAATGTGGTGGGCTGGCCTGTGGACGGATTAGGGCCAGTTGACGACAGCGTGACATTACCCATTCACCGTAAATGTCCGGACTTTGTTGAGCAGGATACCACGGTCAATGTACTTGAGACCGGCGTGAAGGTCATGGATTTGCTGGTTCCCTTTCCCCGTGGCGGCAAAATGGGCCTCTTCGGCGGGGCAGGTGTGGGAAAAACCGTTATCATGATGGAGATGATCCACAATATCGCCATGCATCATGGTGGTATTTCGGTCTTCTGTGGGGCCGGTGAGCGGACGCGCGAGGGAAACGACCTGTATCACGAGATGAAAGATTCAGGGGTTCTGCCCAAGGCCGCATTGATCTATGGTCAGATGACGGAGCCGCCGGGGGCAAGGGCAAGGATAGGTCTTACCGGGCTTACGGCAGCAGAGTATTTCCGTGATGAGGAAGGCCAGGATGTGCTTTTCTTTATAGACAATATATTCCGGTTTACCCAGGCCGGTTCCGAGGTGTCGGCGCTGCTTGGCCGTATCCCCTCTGCAGTCGGTTATCAGCCTACACTTGCTACGGACCTTGGTGCATTACAGGAGCGGATCACCTCTACGAACAAGGGCTCCATTACGGCTGTTGAGTGCGTTTATGTGCCGGCTGATGACTTGACTGACCCGGCTCCGGCCACTACGTTTGCCCACCTTGACGGAACAGTGGTCCTTTCCAGACAGATTACAGAGCTTGGTATATACCCTGCTGTGGATCCTTTGGACTCTACGTCGCGTATTCTAGATCCCAATATAGTTGGTGAAGAGCACTATAAGGCATCAAGAACTCTTCAGCAGACCCTGCAGAAATATAAAGACCTCCAAGACATTATCGCAATCCTGGGTATGGATGAGCTCTCGGATGAGGACAAGCTCACTGTGCAGAGGGCAAGGAGATGTCAGAGGTTCCTCTCCCAGCCATTCCACGTAGCCGAGACCTTTACAGGCATACCGGGTAAGTTCATCAAGGTGGAAGATACGGTTCGGGCGTTTAATGAAATCTTGGAGGGTAGACATGACGATCTGCCTGAGGGTGCCTTTTATATGGTGGGCGGTATAGAAGAGGCCGTTGAGAAGGCAGCCAAGATGTCATAATAATGACTTTTTTGGCGATGAAGCTGAAGAGTAATAATAACTAATCCGGCTTCGGAATGTAAAAAGTAATAGGTGTAGGTATAGGGAAAAATAAATGGCAAACAAGATACTTCTCGAAGTAGTGACTCCGTCGAGGTTGTTGGTGAGTGAGGAAGTGGAGCTGGCTACAGCACCTGGCACGGATGGTGTATTTGGCGCGATGGCCAATCACTCTCCCCTGTTAGCCACGCTTAAGATAGGCGAGATGCATTATCTTAATGAGGGTAACACGGTCCGTATAGCCTTAAGCGGTGGTTTTTGTGATGTATCCAACAACCGCATGACCGTTTTGGCTGAGAGCGCGGAACTAAGCACGGAAATTGATGTGGAGAGAGCTCTTAGGGCCAAAGAGAGGGCTGAGCGCAGATTGCAGGAGGCTGAGGCACGAAAGGGAGATATTGACCTTGCTCGTGCCCAGGCGGCCTTTGTCAGGGCACTTACAAGAATACATATAGCGGGTCACTAACGTTATCACCCTGATTTAAATATATATATTTTGCTTAGGGCAAGCCGTGCGCTTGCCCTTTTTATTTATTAAATCTTTTCAATATGATAGAAAATTCCGTTTCAAAGGGCAGTAGTCCCTGGGCCTGTATTATACTTGCAGCCGGGAAGGGAACCAGGATGAAATCTGAGATCCCGAAGGTAATGCATCACCTGCTTGGTAAGCCCCTTATAGAACACGTTGTTGGCCTGCTACGTAATCTGGATATTTCTTCCAGGATCGTGGTTACGGGGCATGGCGGCGATTTTGTTAGAGATTGTCTAAAAGGATATAACGTTAACTTGGTAGAGCAGGAGCAGCAACTTGGTACGGGCCACGCGGTATTGTGTACAAAAGCTGTCCTGGAAGAGTTCCGTGGCAATGTTTTAATTATATGTGGAGATACGCCTTTACTGAGAGAGAGCACCCTTGCCTCCTTTATGGAAGATCATGCAGATTCCGGAAGGATTTTATCTTTATTGTCTGCACACTTGAAAAGTCCGGCAGGATATGGACGTATACTCAGGTCTTTGTCCGATAGATCTCAAATCTTGGGGGTCGTCGAAGAGAAGGATGCCACCAAGGCCCAGAGACTCCTCACCGAGATCAATACAGGAATATATGCAGTTGATTCGGTTTTTTTATTTGATGCCCTTGATTCCATTGGTTGTGATAATGTCCAGGGGGAGTACTATCTGACTGATATAGTCGGTCTTGCAGTATCTAGGGGCGTTTTAACAGGGGCTGTCATCACTGCTACTGAGGATGAGGCACTGGGAGTCAATTCAAGGGCGGATCTTGTCAGGGCAGAGACTATTTTATTAGATAGGATAAAAAAAGGTTGGCTGGAATTCGGGGTGACTTTCGAACTCTGTGAGTCTGTTTATATAGAGCCGGACGTTGTGCTGTACCGTGACGTCACAATAGGTCCCCATGTGATTCTTAAGGGTAGTACAATAGTGGGTAAGGGAGCAAAATTGGGTGCCTTTAGTTATCTCGATGGGGTGCAAGTGCCGCCCGGTACCACATTACCTCCTTTTAGCAAGTTGATTGGTGCCTGAGTGGAAGTTTGCTTGAAGGATTTTGCTTTTGGGGTTCCTCCCGGCCTTCATTTTTGGCAAAGTATAGCCTACACTATAAGGCGTATAGGGTTGACGTACGTATAACCAGTGGGTTTAATGTTTTTAAATTCAGGAGAGGGCATATGAGCGATCAAGAACTACACTTATTAGAAGATAAAGTCGATAGTTTATTAAGATATTGCGAACAGTTGGTGTCTGAGCGGGATGATTTTCGCAGGCAGACAGAGGAAAAGGTTTCCCAGATAAAGGAACTTGAAGATAAATTGGCTAGGCTTGAAAAAGAGAGAGAAAATGTTCGTCTTAGGGTTACAGACCTGTTGGGTAAAATCGATCAGGTCGATACATTATCAAGAGGTGCTGAGGATTTTGCCACAGCACGTCAAACTGATATGCCTTTGGATGTTTAGGCAAACCGGAAATGACGCAAATAAAATTTAATTTTTTTGGGCAGATCTATGAACTCAAGGCCGATGACCCTGAAGTTGATGTCAAGGAAGTCGTAGAATACGTTGAATCGAAAGTTAGAGAACAGGAGACCTCCAACAAGGGCTTGGCCTCCCACAAGATGGTAGTTTTAGCTATGCTCAATATCGGTAAAGATTATATATTACTCAGGGATCAATTGAGGGAATTAAAAGAGACGGTCGTTAGCAAGACCAATCGATTGGTTGCTAAAATTGATTCAGTAATAGATTAAGTTAGCAGATTATGGTAATATAATTAAACGGAAGAATTAAGATGGCTTGTTTCCCCTGCTGTGTTGGTGATTGACAGAGTTTGTTGAGCCAACTCTCTATTAAAGGGAGTCTCCTCTTCGCATAGGGATGGAAAGAGAGAAATCTTTTTCCCGAATAGCGGATGAGACACCCACCTGGTTTTCCAGGTTCAATAGATTTTGTCGACACGGCATAAGCGGGGGATTATGTGGGCTATAACCCCGTTCGGGTTCATATATATAAAAGGATATGGAATAGGTTGCACATAAATAATATGTGCTTGAGGCAAATTGAGCAACGGCCATACTCGGTTTCCTGGTTGAAGATGCCATAAAATGTACATTGAAATCCGGCCGGTTTGCAATAGTAGATTGACTATTTTAACGAGGCTTTTTAAGCGAACTTGATCCTATTAAACAAAAATCTTGAAAAGAAACCGAAGTTGGTCCTCTTTATTCGGGATTTGGGAAAAGTCTTTGGAATGATTCATAAGAGGAATTTTTTTACCTAAAAGGCCTTTAATAGTCACAGCATGTTTTTGAATTGATCCTGATCTGGATTTCAAACGCCTACAAAATCCTTATGTAACCGTCACCAGACGCTCCTTTGGGGAGTCGAGATGGGGTGTGGCCATCCTATATGGAAGGGAGCACCCGTCATGGAAGTTTTTTATCTTTTAGTTTCGACCATCTTGGGCTTGTGCGTCGGCTTAGCTGCAGGTATATGGCTTACCAAGCGCAAGACTGTTGACATGGTTGATTCAATAAAAGAAATTGAGCGCTTAAAGAAAGATGCCCAGTTAGAGGCAGAGACACTGCTCAAGGAAGCCAGAATTCAAGGGCAAGAGCAGATATTTCAATTAAAAAAAGAGGCTGAAAAAGATATAAAAGAGTGGAAGCTCGAACTGCACAATCAAGAAGGGCGTCTAAAACAAAAAGAGCAACAGGTAAATCGTAAATATGAGCTTGTTGATCATAAGGAAATTGAGGTCCTTGAGAAAGGGAAGGTATTGCAGCAGCTAGAACATACCCTAAAAGAAAAGGGAGAAGAGATTAAGGAACTCGTTAATGAGCAGAGGAGCCGGCTTGAAAAGATATCAGGTATGTCGGTTCAAGAGGCCAAGGACTGTCTCCTCGAGACATTAGAAGCAGAGGTTAGACAGGATGCGTCCAAACTGATCAAAAAGATAGAGTCCGAGACCAGCGATATCGCAGAAAAGAGATCCAAAGAGATAATATCATTGGCCATAGCCAGATATGCTGGTGAATATATAGCTGAACGGACTGTTTCAGTTGTACATTTGCCCAGTGACGAGATGAAAGGACGTATAATAGGCCGGGAGGGTAGAAATATCCGGGCTATAGAAGCAGTCACCGGGATAGATCTAATTATCGATGATACTCCTGAAGCGGTTCTTCTATCAGGTTTTAATCCAGTGCGTAGAGAAGTGGCCAGAATTGCTCTTGAGAGGCTGGTTGCTGACGGCAGAATTCATCCAGCCCGTATTGAAGAGGTGGTAAAAAAGGTAGAAAAAGAAATAGACAATACCATCCGAGAGACAGGAGAACAGGCTGCTTTTGATATCGGAGCCTATGGGATCCATGCTGAATTGATAAAACTTTTGGGCAAACTTCGTTTTCGTACCAGCTATGCCCAGAATGTATTGCAGCATTCTATCGAAGTCGCTTTCCTTTGCGGAATAATGGCTTCTGAGCTTGGAGTTAACGTAAAGAAGGCAAAACGTGCCGGACTGCTTCACGACATTGGAAAGGCCGTAGACCATGAAGTAGAAGGACCTCATGCAATTATAGGTGCTGATCTGGCCAAGAAGTACGGTGAGTCTCAGGAGATCGTGCATTCTATTGCCGCACATCATGAAGATGTAAAGCCGAATACCGTGATGGCGGTCCTTGTACAGGCAGCGGATGCCCTTTCAGGAGCAAGACCCGGGGCCAGGAGAGAAATGCTTGAGAGCTATGTGAGGCGCCTGGAAGATTTAGAGAATATTGCCAAGTCATTTACAGGGGTACAGAAGTCCTATGCCATCCAGGCAGGGCGGGAGATACGAATAGTTGTTCTCAGTGATAAGGTGTCTGATACGGAGACCCCGCTTCTATGCCGGGAGGTGGCAAAAAAGATAGAGAGTGAATTGAGTTATCCCGGTCAAATCAAGGTGACGGTTATACGGGAGACAAGGGCCGTAGAATATGCGAAATAGGTCTGTATAAAGTGGAACAGGATCTGAAAAAGGCCATGGAACTCATTAATCGGGGGACTGTGGAGGTTATCAATGAGAACGAGCTGGAGAGTAAGCTAAAGAGAGCCATTAAGACCGGTATATCCCTTAAGATCAAGGCCGGTTTTGATCCAACTGCCCCTGATCTGCACCTGGGGCATACAGTACTTATACAGAAGATGAAGCACTTTCAGGATCTTGGCCACCATGTAATGTTTCTAATAGGGGATTTTACAGGTTTGATTGGAGATCCATCCGGAAAGTCAGAGACAAGGCCTGCCTTAACTCCTCAGCAGGTACAGGAGAATGCCAGGACATATAAAGAGCAGATATTTAAGATCTTGGATTCGGAAAAGACCGAGGTTTTATTTAATAGTGAGTGGATGCAGCAGGTAAAGTCCATAGACATGATCCGTTTGTGTGCCAAGCATACTGTGGCCCGAATGTTGGAGAGGGATGATTTTAAAAGACGCTTTCATGCCCAAAAATCTATAGGAATACATGAATTTATTTATCCCCTGATACAGGGCTATGACTCAGTAGCTGTAAAGGCGGATATCGAGCTTGGTGGTACCGACCAGACTTTTAACCTGTTAATAGGAAGACATATACAGAAAGAGTACGGTCAGGAGCCTCAGGTAGTGATAACCATGCCGCTTCTTGAAGGGCTGGACGGGGTCCAGAAGATGAGTAAGTCTTTGGGTAATTATATAGGAATTACCGAATCGCCTCAGGATATGTTCGGAAAGCTTATGTCCGTTTCAGATAATTTAATGTTCAGATATCTTGAATTGCTGAGCAGCCTTGATCTGGATGAGATCAAAGGGCTTAAAGAAGGGGTTAATGAGGGTCGTTTCCATCCCAAGGATGTGAAGGTGCGGCTTGCACAGGAGCTTGTGCAAAGGTTTCATGGTGCCTCTGCCGCAGAGGTTGCAAGAGCGGATTTTGAGGCCCAGTTCAGCAGGGGAGATATTCCTGATGACATTCCGGATTTCAGGCTGTCTCCAGATGAAAAGACAATTTATCTTCCCAGAATTCTAAAGGAGGCCGCTCTTGTGGAGAGTACCTCCGAGGCCAGACGACTTATCAAACAAGGTGCGGTAAGCATTGACGGAAACAAGGTGCATTTTGAGGAAATCGAGTTTCATAAATCCCCGGCGGTCCTGAAAGTAGGTAAGAGGAGATTCTTGCGAGTTATTTCCCTGTGATTAGTTACATTATAATTTAAGCGATTAGCTGTTAGCCATTAGCTTTTAGGTGTTAGTAACCTATTTGGAAAACAACAGCAAATTAACCGCTAACCGCTAAGGGCTAATCGCTCAATTTAGGTTACAGTAGGAGGCTAAGTGCAACATCATCTTTCAAATAGTTATTTTCAAAAGGCCCAGGAGCTGATTCCTGGCGGAGTAAACAGCCCGGTACGTGCATGCAGGTCAGTGGGTTGCGATCCCATATTCGTAGAGAAGGGAGATGGTTGCCGTTTATATGATGTAGATGGAAATCGATACATCGACTATGTCTGCTCATGGGGTCCTATGATTATAGGACATGCGCACCATGAGGTAAAGGCGGCGGTCGCAGAGGCACTGGCATCCGGGACCAGTTTTGGCATACCGACTTGGCGGGAGGTCGCCCTGGCACAGAAAATAGTCGAACTTGTGCCATCTATTGAACAGGTGAGGCTGGTAAACTCTGGTACAGAGGCGGCTATGAGCGCTATCCGTTTGGCCAGAGGATATACATGCAGAAAAAAGATCCTGAAATTTGATGGCTGTTATCACGGGCATGCAGATTCCTTTCTGGTAAAAGCCGGTTCCGGTTTGGCGACCCTTGGTATACCCGGAAGTCCGGGGGTGCTGGAAGAGGTTGTGTCCAATACACTGGCTGTACCTTTTAATGATTTGGAGGCCCTTAAGACCGTCATTGACAGGGAGGGAGATGAAATAGCGGCAATTGTTGTAGAACCGGTTCCTGCTAATATGGGCGTAGTTCCCCCAAGGGAGGATTTTCTTCCTACACTTCGGGAGTGGACAGAACAGAAGGGCATAGTACTAATATTTGATGAGGTTATAACTGGGTTCAGGCTGGCTCCGGGTGGTGCTCAAGAATATTTCCAGGTAATGCCGGATCTCACTTGTCTTGGGAAGATAATTGGTGGGGGATTGCCGGTAGGTGCTTATGGCGGCAGGCGGGAAATTATGGAAAAGATGGCACCTTTAGGTCCTATATATCAGGCTGGGACTTTGTCAGGGAACCCGCTTGCCACTGCTGCCGGTCTGGCAACCCTTGAAGTGGTGAGCCGTCCCGGATTTTATGAGGTCCTGGAGGAAAGGGCTGAGGCCCTGGGAGACGGTCTTGTTGAGATTGCCGCTAGGCACGGGGTAATCTGTTGTCTGCAGCGTATAGGGTCCATGATGACGGCCTTTTTTGGTCAAAGAGGTCCTGTTGTTGATTTTGAGACTGCGCTTAAGTCCGATACCGATCTTTATGCTCGTTTTTTCAGGAATATGCTGGAGGAGGGGGTTTACCTGGCTCCATCCCAATTTGAGACAGGCTTTGTCTCCCTGGCCCATGGCTGGGATGTGATTGAAGAGACCCTGAAGGATGCTGAATCAGCATTCAAGAATCTGTAAGCGTTCACAGGGCACTTCATCTGCTTTGTTGCCTGCCTGCCGGCAGGCAGGTCGGGCACTTGAAGTACAGGGAGTACGTCTGCGTACCCTCCGCCTCGCATTTGCAGCACCCTATAAACGCTTACAGTTCGGTGGTAATTATTTATACCCGCGTTTTCCAGCCGCGGGCAGATTGCACCAAAATGAGAGGCCGATTTGATACAAATGGATTGACAGTCGTGTTTTCCTATGCTAATTGATATGGCAATTCTACAGGAAAGTTCCTGTGAGAATTTTTAAATAATATAAAATGAATGAGGCCCCGTTCAGTTTGATTAACGGAGTGGCCGGTCGGCAAATAAGTTATGGTGATATATGGGTACTATAAGAGAGGAACTTGCGTCGCAGTTTCGCAGTTTCAGCGTTGCCAGTGCCATCGCCATGTCCGTGGTTTTTTCCATCTTTGCCGGGGCTATTACGGGTTATTATCTGGATGCCTGGCTTTTTGATGGTCAAAGTCATTGGCTCACCCTTATTTGCCTTTTTTTTGGGATTGCCGGGGCTGTTAAAAATTTTTTTGTCCTGACCAAGCGTTTTAATAAGGAACCTGAGGAGGGAAAGGGAAAAGATCAGCCGGAGGCACATGCTCCGGGTCGCCAGGACGAAGATGTTTAAGGCATTAATCAGCGGAAATATAGACGAATATTTCATTAAGTACTATAAATTTGCAAACTGGATACTCTTGGTGCTGATGGCTGTTGTGGCCAATGTGGTATCGTCTGTTGATATTGTCACTGGCATCTTGGCCGGCGGATTCATAGCCAATCTAAATTGTATAGGGCTTGAGCGCGATTGTAAGCGCATGGTCCGTTGGCATACAGTGATTGTTTATTACGGAGGGCTGGCTGTCAGACTGGGGCTTATTACCTTGGCAGTGACAGCGGCCTTTTTAATATTTCCCAAATTAGTTTCACCCATAGGGTTTTTTATAGGTCTTTCGGTTATGGTAATTAATTTTTATATTTTATTGTTGGCTATGGTGATTCATAGAGTTTGTTTTAAGGAGGCTGTCTAGCCATGGAACACCCTTTACTTTTTTTAAGTATTTTATTGGATGCGGTCGGGCTTCCAGCCCATGGGGGAGAGGGGTTGCTTGCCAAACTTCTTGCTCCGCACATGCAGTATAGCTATTTAGCCATGATTATTTGTATTGTATTGGCCAAGGTAGCTACCAGCAGAAAGGATATGATACCCACGGGTATGCAGAATGTGATGGAGATGTTTGTGGGAGGTCTTGACGATTTTCTTTACGATCAGACTCATGACAGAAAGAAGGCCATGATCATTTTTCCGATGATTGCCACTTTCGCCTATCTGATACTTATCTCCAACTACATGGGATTGGTCCCTGGCTTTATGTCACCGACTGCGAATCTCAATGTTACTTTGGGTCTAACTGCTGTTTCAATATTTACATACCACGCCTTGGGGTTCAGATTTCATGGGATAAAATACCTCAAACATTTCATGGGTCCCATTCCGGCTATGGCCCCTATAATGTTACCCATAGAAATTTTCAGTCACATCGGCCGTATCCTTTCTTTATCCATACGACTTTTTGGGAATATGGTATCAAAGGAGATCCTCCTTGGTCTGCTTTTCATGCTTGCCGGACCTTATTTGGCACCCCTGCCGATCATGATCCTTGGTTGCCTGGTGTGTCTGATTCAGACGTTTATTTTCATGATGCTCTCCATTGTATACTCAGTGGAGGCCATGGCGGAAGAACATTAATAACTTAGCGAAGAAGGCCAAATTAAATATATTTTATTTCACACAGGAGGGAATAACGTGAAGAAAGTTTCTCTGGTTTCTGTTTTGTCTGTATTAATGGTTTTGGGTTTTGTCGGTCTTGCATTGGCTGCTGATGGCGACGTTGAAAAAGGTGGCCACATGGGGTTCCTTATGGCTGCCTCGGTCTTGGCTGCAGGTCTCGCCGTTGGTATCGCCGCATCCGGATGCGGTGTTGGCATGGGTCATTGCGCCAAGGGTTGCCTTGATGCGACCGCACGCAATCCTGAGCTTGCCGGTAAATTCACTGTTACCATGTTCATCGGTCTGGCCCTGATTGAGTCACTGACAATTTATGCGTTGGTCATAGCCTTGATCGCTCTTTATGCCAATCCGATGCTTCCTGCTCTCAAAGGTATCTTTGGACTGTAATAGGTCGAGAAAGTACAGCTGAGAAAGAGGTTCACCAGGGCTGAGGGGTAAACATCCCCGCAGCCCTTTTTTTGTAGGCGTTTACAGGGCACCACAATACGGCTTTGTTGTCGGTCAATTGAAATACAGCGAGTACGTGTGTGCATCCTCCCCGCCTCGCATCTGCAGCACCATTTAAAACGCTTACAGTTCGATGGGGTGCGGTAAAACCGGGGGTTGTAATCCCGTGAACAGTTACATTTTTGTTACGGCTGGCGGGCCTTCAGCTATGACTTTACCTCCATCCGGGCCTCCACCCGGTCCCAGTTCTATTATCCAGTCTGCGATATTCAGTATTTCAGGCTGGTTCTCGATGAGTATGACCGAATGTCCCTGCTCAAGAAGTTCGTCAAGCACTGAAATAAATCTTTCCAGGTCCCTTTGGTGAAGGCCACGGGACGGCTCATCCATGATATAGATGGTGGAATCATAGACCTGTTTTGCAAGTTCTCTGGCGAGCTTGAGTCGCTGGGCCTCTCCGTCTGAGAGTGTACAGACAGGTTGACCAAGCTTTAGATATCCAAGCCCGATCCTTTCGATTACCTCCAGGGGGCGTCTTATCCTGGGTATCCTGGCGAAGAAATCAGCCGAATCCTTTACGGTCATATCCAGGACTTCCGCCATGTTTAACCCCTTATATCTTATTCCCATTATCTCCCGGTTATAGCGCTTTCCTTCGCATATATCACATTTTATCTTGACTGAAGGGAGATATTGCAGGTCCAGGTCAATAAAACCTTGGCCTTTGCACCTTTCGCATCTGCCGCCCTTACGGGTAAGACTGAAATAGCCGGCCTTATAAGCCCGGGTTCTGGCTTCGGGAATTCTGGAAAACAGGCCTCTAATGTAAGTGAAGATACCCATATACGTTGCAGGCATTGAGAATCTGGCCTTAGCAAGTGGGGCCTGCTCCACCAGTACGGCCTTTGGTATTCTGCGCAATCTGCCTTTTAGGACAGGTTTTATCTTTTTAGAAGTTCCGTTTTTGGATTCGTACTGGAGCGCATGATATAATTCGTCGTTTACCAGCGTGCTTTTGCCGGATCCCGAGACACCTGTCACACAGACCAGACGACCAAGAGGAAAGGCCACTGTAATGTCTCTGAGATTATTTTTCTGTGCATTGCATATGATTATCTGTCCATGGTTTTTCCTTTTCTGACTATGCCTTTTGAGACGATTGTCGCCATTGAGATACGGTCCTGTAACGCTGTTTGGGTCTTTTGCCATATCTTCGGCTGTGCCTGAGAATATTAAGCGTCCTCCTTCATCTGCTGCTCCTGGACCCAGCTCAATTACGTGGTCAGACTTTCGAACGATGTCAAGGTCATGTTCGACTATTATTATTGTGTTGCCCTGATCTTTTAGACGGACGAGATTTTGCCACAGGGCCTGGTGTTCGAGAGGGTGCAGACCTGTTGTGGGCTCATCCAGTATATATAATATTCCTGTAAGGTCCCGGGCAAGCTGGGTTGCCAGGCGCAGTCTCTGTATTTCTCCGCCTGAGAGGGTTGTCCCAGGTCGATCGAGTTTGAGATAACCAAGACCCATTTCATCTAAGGGTTTTAGCCTTGATAAAATGGCCTCGATAATGCGTATTCCAGCCTGCATGTTTTTAATTCCCCGGATTTTTTCTGAAAGTCCCGAAGACAAGGGAGATAGCCACAGGTAAGTCTTGTGTACAGACCATGACATGACATCGGGAAAGGTCATGTCATTCATTCGAATATTTCGTGCAAACTGGTTTAAGCCGGTCCCTTGGCATTTAGGGCAGGGTTGATCTGATATGTTTCTGCCCTTGCCTTTACACGAGGGACACATTCCGTCCGGATGGTTGCTGGAAAATATCTGGGGCCTGAGGGCCGGAAAAGATTCCTGGCATTTAGGGCAGGTCATCTTTTCACTGAATATGAGTGTCTCAGACCTTTTTCCCCCTTTCTCAGGAAGAATCTCTATGGCCACAGAACCGTTTCCATATTTCAGGGCCAAGGTGAGCGAATCTGTAAGGCGTGAAAGAATCCCCGGTTTAACTACTAGACGATCAACTACCAGTTCCAGGGACTTTGTTCTCCTGTCCAATGTTAATCTGGAATCCAGAGTAAAGGGCTTTCCATCTATTCTTATTCTGAGAAACCCGTCTTTTTTCAAATGATTGAGTATTTTATCCAGGGGTATCAGATCCATCTTTCCGGTCATGGGCGCCATTAAGATCAATTTTGTACCCGCCGGAAGATCCAGAATCCTGTCGGCCATCTGATCTACACTAAGGGCACCGATCTCTATTCGGCACTTTGGGCAGTAGGACCGGCCACAGGTGGAGAAGAACAGACGCATGAAGTCTAATATGCCAGTGAGTGTAGCCACGATGGATCTAGGATTGCGCACAAAGGGCTTTTGTTCAAGAGCAATGGGGGGAGGTAGATCTTTTATTGCATCCACCAGAGGTCTGTCCCATAGGTCAACAATACGTTTAACCTCCATGCCGAGAGATTCAAGGTAGCGATGTTGACCTTCAGCAAAAAGAACATCCAGGGCCAGGGTCGATTTGCCGGAGCCCGAGGGACCGGTCAAGACCGTGATTTTCCCTAACGGTATAGACAGGTCAAGGCCTTTTAGATTATGCTGGCGGACATTGATGATGTCTATAGTTTGATTTGTCATTAGATATGAGTTATGTATAAAAACCTTTATTATACTTCATTTTAACGAAAAAAGAGAAAGACTTATAGATTGTTTGGAAGCGGAAAGGGCACTGGTGGCCCTCCCGGACTTCAAATCCGGTGCATCGGGTGAAGAGCTCGATGGGTGGGTTCGATTCCCATGCGCTTCCGCCATCTGATTTCAAAAGGAATATTCCCAAAAAGTCTGCAGACAATAGCCGATCGGTATGTTGCTCTCCATGTGATTTGTTCATTCAATTTTTAAGTGTTACTTTTTATATATAATTGATATTACAGAGAATGTGTCCGATACTCGCTTTTTACAGATCAAATCAAGCCCCTTTTTACAACCTCGCCTTTCATTTTATACAATGCTGTATAGATTTAAGGCTGCTTTCCTCCCGTATCCAAGTTGACATCTAGACAGTTTTTGATCCATAATCGCTCGGTCCCTGAAAATCCATGTGATTAAGTAAGGGTCGCAAAAATCCTGTTTATATCCTCAAGGGTATTGATTAAAAAGGCTAATGAGTTTTTATACCGTGAAGTGTCACACATATAAATGATTTTCAACAGGTAGCCCAATGAATTCATTATATCTGGCTTTTGGTATCGCAGTGGTTTTTCTGATTGCCTATCAAACGTATGGCAAATTTCTGGCCCGGAAAATTTTTAAGCTCAACCCAGACGCAGTTTGCCCAAGCAGGGATTTGCAGGACAACATAGATTTTGTTCCTACCCAGAAATCCATACTGTTCGGCCACCATTTTACATCTATTGCCGGCACCGGTCCCATTGTCGGACCTGCAATCGCCATTATTTGGGGTTGGGTTCCTGCTGTGATATGGGTAATTTTTGGCTCTATTTTCATTGGTGCTGTACATGATTTTGGTTCTATGGTGGTTTCAATGCGCAACCAGGGGAGGTCTATTGGCGATATTGCATATGATGTCATAAACAAACGGGTCCGGACCCTGTTTCTTATTATAATCTTTTTTGAGCTCTGGATTGTTGTGGCCATTTTTGGTGTAGTCATTGCTGTTGTATTTGATATGTTTCCCCAGGCAGTAATCCCTGTATGGCTGGAAATTCCAATTGCCTTATGGCTTGGCCATATGATTTACAAGAAAGGCCTTCCTCACCTGCCACTAAGCATTGGAGCCCTCGTTGTCATGTATATTACAGTTTTAATCGGCGCTTATGTCCCTATCGAAATGCCTCCCCTCTTCGGCCTGAGTCCTTTAGCCCTTTGGGTGATCCTCTTATTAATATATGCATATATCGCATCCACATTGCCTGTGCAGACCCTTTTGCAGCCCAGGGACTATATAAATTCCCACCAGCTTTTTGTCGCTTTTGTCCTGCTTGCATTGGGGGTGCTTTTTGCCCATCCCGTCATGGTGGCACCGACAACCGATTTTTCTCCTGAAGGCGCGCCACCTATCTGGCCCATGATATTTGTGATCATGGCATGCGGAGCCATATCCGGATTCCATTCACTGGTTTCATCCGGTACATCCTCCAAACAGTGCGATGCTGAATCAAGTTCTCTCTCTATAAGTTACGGAGGAATGCTCATGGAAGCAATGCTTGCCATCTTTGTCATTATTGCCTGCGGCGCGGGATTTGCCCTCGGCATGACAAAGGATGGCCAGACATTCACCGGACTGGCCGCCTTTTCTCAGCACTATTCCAGTTGGGGGGCTGCGGCGGGTCTGGGATCCAAGATCAGTGCATTTGTAGTGGGTTCAGCCAACATGATTGAAAGGATCGGTATCCCTTACCAAATTGCATTAACTATCATGGGTGTGTTCGTGGTCTCATTTGCTGCTACAACGCTTGATACAGCTACCCGGCTGCAGCGTTATATCGTGAGCGAGCTGAGTATTGTTTGCAGGGTGCCGACCCTTGGGAAAAGACATCCAGCTACTTTCATTGCAGTATTAACTGCCCTTTTTCTTGCCTTCTACAATGGAAGCGGCAAGGGCGCCCTTAAGCTCTGGCCTCTGTTCGGGTCTGTAAATCAGTTGCTGGCTGGGCTGGCACTTCTAGTGGTTACCGCTTATCTTGCTCACAAGAAAATTCCTGCACGCTATACAATGATTCCCATGGCATTCATGCTTTTCGTGACCGGCTGGGCCATGATAATTAATATAGAGACCTTCTATACAGAGTCTAACTGGTTGCTTTTTTCCATTGGAATCCTAGTATTTGTATTAGAGATCTGGATGGTTGCTGAAAGTATTCTGGTTTTACAGCGGGCCTATAGCAAGAAGTCGGAATCAGGGACTAACCTGCACTTCTGACATCGTGCCGGTCAAGGGGTCTTTATAACGTATTTCCCCCCTTATTTCACCGGCTTTAACAGACCCTGTTGTTTCAATCAAAATTCGAAGATTACCGGGTTTTACTTTTCTAAGCAGCCATTTTGCTTCACAACGTTTAGGATTGTACTTATCAAAATGTGGATCGGATTGTTTGATATCTGTGTCTTTGGGGAGGTGCTGGATCACTATGATCGTGTTTGGGGCCGGTGACTGTATTTTGAGTTCCATAACGATCTTTTTGCCCTCTGAAGTAATATATTCGGCAGATACCAGATTACCTGCACAGATCTGTGAGGTGAGTATCGCCAACAACAAGGTCCCCGCAAAGACCACGATATTCAAGGATGTTTTAGGATTTAACATATATTTCAGGCCCCCTGTTTTCTCAGTACCATAATAATTATTTTTGTGTCTTGTCCGGTGGAAAGTTCGGAAACACAATCACGGCAACAAGAGAGATTGAAGGCACGAGATAAGACAACATTCAGTTTTTTATCTTTGAGTTTATTCGGTCCCAGATTGTCCGGATTAGGGTATTATTTCAAACTTCTTGGTTTTTTCATTCCAGCGATACCCACTTCCAGACCAGATATCTTCAATCTGTTCTATGCCGAAATTTATATTATTTATTTTACCCAGTTCGTCATAAACAGTAAGTATTTCTTCGTCATCAATTTTTTGATCACCATCGACATCCGCCCAGTGCAAAGTACTTAATTGCAGTGTATTTGGTCCATCAATAGGTGAAGCAGTGCTTAGGCCTTTTCTGACAGTCACTGTCCCTTCAAATTGACTTTTTTCCCCAAATTCGGCACCAGGATTAATTACCGCCAAATAACAGAAGATAATCTTTTGCATATCGGCCCTGTAGATCCATTTAAGATCACCTGTTTTTTTGTCAATGGACGTAAAGGCAGGGTCAGCTCCTATGGGAGTACATTCTAGAGGTACTGACTCCCGCAATATAAGAAAATGAGATCCAGCGTAGTTGTTTTCTACGGTTATTATGACTGGAAAGGGCAGACCAGGGGCCACATGTGGAGGGAGGTCTCTAAAGGCGGTGATTTTTATTTTTTGATGGCCGGAAAAAGACCACCAGAAAGCGCCGGAAATGGTCACTATACAGACCAATGCCAGTACCAATAGTGGACGAATTGTAAAAATTTTAGGCAGCCTGTATTCGTCAGCTTTCTGATTTTCCTGTTGCCTATTCTCCAGTTCCTCTTCTTGTGATCCTGCCTCATAGTCTTCAAGTATTTCCTCAAGTGACACCTCCAGCGCTTCGGCCAGCTTAACCGCATTTTCTTTCTTAATGGTAGGATATCGCCGATTTTCCCACCGAGAAATGGTGTCTGTGGTTACTCCAACTGCTGTAGCAAGATAGAGCTGGGTAAGTTCCAGAGACTCTCTGAAATTACGGACCTTGTCACCGTCGATTTTTACCATGGCCGGTCCGCCGATTAATGGCCGGTCTGTGATCACAAGTGTTTCCCGTAGACTATTTTCTATCCAGAAATACAGATTTTTCTGACTTCAACATGAATAGTAACTAACCAGTAGCAAAACTCAAGACTTTCCTTGAATTCAGGGCACTAAGAGTGGTCGACATCGGGCCTATGTATGGCGATATAGGGAGGCATTTGTCCCGATGTCCGTTGTATTTTCCACATCAGGAATCGATACTTTAATTAAGGAACGCGGCCGCTTTTCTAAAAAAATAAAGGAGGTATCGAGATGTTTAAACAAGAAAGCATCACAGAAATCCTTGGGATATATGGTTTATGTAATCCCTGGCTGTTTGGTGTATTGGCGTTTTTGTGTCTGTTTCTTATGGGAATGCAGACCAAAATAATGGCAGACGATGGCAGTGCTGAAGAGGGGTTTGCAGAGGTTATAGATATTAACCTCCAGGCCAAATGCCCTTCCATGCAGGGATTGCCGGAGGATTCTAAGGATGTGAAAGGGTTTAATCATAAAGCACATGCGAAGGAATATCTAAAGGGAAGCTCTTCCTTCTCTGGTGCACAATATGATGGCAGCTTCACCTGTGCAGCCTGTCATCCCGGGACCGGTTCGCAGGATGAAATCTCCAGGGAGCCTGTCTGTGACAGGTTGTCAGGTATATTAGCCGCTGCGGGAGGTCCGAAGAATCTGAAAAAGTACTATCATGAAACCTGCCTCGGATGTCACAGGAATATGCACAAGGCCGAGAAAGCAAGCGGGCCGGTAAAGTGTAAGGGTTGTCACGCTAAGTAATAGTCTTTTGATATGAGCCTCTTACGAAACTGCTTGCAAGTGGCTCAATACCTTAAAGGAGGTTATGCTATGAAAAAGCTTCATATTGTCTTATTATTATTGGTAGCGTGTT
>Ga0190348_1000054_pt1 | contig 31115 bp, 29 predicted proteins | sample 48721367_MG_FD_161658 | JGI IMG/M metagenome (GOLD analysis project Ga0190348, IMG submission 161658) | Hydrothermal vent microbial mat bacterial communities from Southern Trench, Guaymas Basin, Mexico - 4872-13-6-7_MG | ecosystem: Environmental > Aquatic > Marine > Hydrothermal vents >... | reverse complement strand
CGGTCTTTTAAAACTTCCTCGCCTGCTGAAAATGATGGTTGGCTCTTACCCCTCTTTGGATCAAAGGGGTCATTACTGATAATAACTCCATAGGGGCCAAGCTCAACATGGGATTCCGCAGCATGGACGGTAATAGTTTCAAGACATTGCAATAATCCAGATATTAAAACGCACAGGGCAATAAGAATCGACAAGACTCTCCAGCACTTCACGGGATAAGCGGGCCTGAATAATGAGGCGTTTCGGACCAAAAAAGTCCTCTTTACACCAGAAACCCTATTATGTGTGTTGTCTAACTGCATCACTCCCCCGTCTTAACCGAATTCCCCTTATCAGCAAACACGCCTCTTTGTTCTAATATTTTCTCTATGGTCTTCACTTTTTTGGAAAACTCCAAGGTAAGGGCATCGGCCTGTTCTCTTGTATGGATTACATGGGGTGTAATTGCAAATAAAAGCTCCGTCTTATTGGTCGCGTAGCCTTTGCTCCCGAATAAATACCCCAAAATCGGCAGGTTCTTAAGAAAAGGGATACCTGTGTGAATGTGTTCTTGCTGCGTCTGCATCAAGCCGCCGATTATTATTGTCTGATTATCCTGTACGACGAGATTTGTCGTTGCCCTGCGGGTCTGAAAAACCGGGGAGCTGATACCCTCTACATTTGTTTGGGCAAGGAGATTACTCACTTCCTGTGAAATCTCCAGAGTCACGAGCCCGCTTTCGTTGATCAATGGCGTTACCTTTAATATTATACCGACACTGCGATACTGAATTGTCTGGGTTACAGAGGTCGACTCCGAACTCGTCTGCGAGGAGGATATAGTCGGTTCGTCCCGGGTCACTTCGATTGTAGACTCGTGATTATCTACAGCAAGTATATTGGGAGCAGAAACAATATTGGCCTCTGTTTCCGAGGCCAAAAGATTTATGAGGGCCCTCAGACCTCCGCTGGAAAAAAAGGCAGCGGAAAAGCCGGCAAGATCGCTGCCAAGCATGGCATCTTCAGCAAGACCGAAGTCGGTTTTGTTCAGACCGATGTCTCCCGTCATATCGCCCCCTCCGGTCTTGATTCCACGAGACTTTAAGAACCACTGCACCCCGTATTCAAGATCATTTTTGAGAGAAACATCAATAATCAACACGTCGATCAGGACCTGCCGCGGAACAATGTCGATTTCCCTCAGTACCCCTGCAAGGATATCATAATCTCTCTGGGTGGCCTTGATAAGTATGGCGTTATTGATTTCGTCTGCAATGATTTCTACATCTTCGGACAACTCCCCGGTGTGAGTTACAGCTTGCTGTGTCGCAGGCTTTTTTTCCCTCTCTACAATCACCTCTTTCTTGCCCTTGCTCTCTGATGGCTGCCCGCCGTAAAGCTGCTTTAGCAGGTCAGCGATATCTACAGCCTTGCCGTTTTGGACAAAATATACATAGACCTGGGTTCCCTTCGCTGACATCTCCTGATCCAGCTGGGCAACCCAGTGACCTACGACATCAAGAACTTCTTCCCACTTGGTCACTACGAGCAGGGAATTTATGGTCTTTAAGGACATAATCTGGATGCCATCCGGATCAATGCCCGGCTTCATGTAAAGACCCTTTGTCTTAAATATCTTGTCAAGATCCTGCGACATATCATCCGCATCTGAATACTCCAGAGGATAAAAACGCCAATGTATATCCTTAAAAAGGTCAGTGTCCATTAAGGCCAATAGCTTGGATAACTTGGCCACATTTTCTGCGGTATCTACCAAAAGAACGGTATTGGAACTCGGCTCGGCCACAATGACCGCACCTGGAGAGATAAAGTTCCTAAGATTTGTAATTACATAAGGCGCCGAGAGATACTGGAGCTGGAAGACGCTGATTACGTCTCCGGGATTGGGAATCTGTTTCCCGACTTTCACCACTTCTGACCCTGTTCGAGCGCCGCTGGCCTTGCGTAACACTTTATAGAGATCATTAGCACCGCGGGTTATAGCCAGACCGTGTATCTGTAATATGGAATTGAAGAGATCAAGGAATTCATTCTTTGTATATCTCCCCTTGATATTGAGTGAAATTGTCCCCTTAATGGCTGGATCCACAACATAGTTAAGCTCCAGAATGCGCCCAAGTACCTGATCCAGCACAGGATATATATCCATATTATCCAAGGTAATGTCCATTTGACGACGTTCATCTGCTTTCGCTCCGGAAAAAGGAGACTTTACTGCAATCTCAACAGAATCAGGCGCTGCGTCTTCTCCTTCATCCGGCAAGGTCTCCTGCATTATGGGGGGATCCTGGGCAAACGCCCAACCTTTAATAGATCCCAAAAAACATATGACCAACAAGCTCCAGACTATCCATTTCCCATGCTTCACTTTCATATTGGCCTTTACCCCTTAAGCAGCTTCCATAAAAAGAGCTTCCACTTCAAGGTTGAGTCTAAGATGTGGATTCCGCCCTTGTATCTTGACCGCGCTAATACTCTGGATCCGAAACGCCCTGCGATCGTCGTCCAATAATTTCAAAAATTTGACCAGCTTTCCCGTATCCGTCTTGGCACTGAAATTAGCCACAGCCAGCTGATAACCTCTCCACTTGTTTGGTCTGCCTGTTTTATAAGTGATTATCTCAATCTCAGCTTCAGAGGCCATTTTGAGCAAAACATCCTGCAAGTTGGATGCTACAAGTTGAGGAGTATCTCCGGGCATAAGCAGCTTTACAGCGGTCGCAAGCCTCTTCTCCGATTGTACTATGCGCTGATCTATACCACTAAGACGCTTGATATCACGCTTCAAATGGCCGACCTTTGTCTCCTGGGTCTCGAGCCTGCTATCTAACTTCTCGATTTTGTCGGACAGCGAAGCCCATAACAAGCTGTACCAGAGTATAATTCCTATTACCAATAAACCATAACGTAATAAGGGACTTTGTCTACCGGATAGCTGATGACTAATTCCCACTAATTCTCTCCCCCTTTCCACTGATCAGCTTCATCTCCACTGTAAAACGCTCCCTTCCCTGTCTGTCCTTTGTAACAGGAGATATGAGTTTGACTTCCGAAAAAAAAGGACTCTGACGCCATTTCCCAATGGTTTCCACTGCTGAACCACCGTTGGCTGTAACCTTTAACTTGCCCCTTTTTATATTAAAATTCCTTATCCAGGTCTGTGGAGGCGTAAGCTCAGCTATGGCCTTTAAGACCTTCAGCTCAGAGGGCCTCTCAGACCTGAAGTCTCTCAAATCCTTAAGACGATTATCAATTTGTTCCAACTGCTTCTGGGTATTCAGCATGGGGGACAGACGTTTTTGTAGCTCCGCAACCTCCTGTTCCATCTTGTGAATAGAGTGAACACGCTGTTGTAACTGTAAACCCTGAAAACCTGTGACCAATATCATTGCCGCAACAGCACCTCCAGCCACAAATTGATACGGTTTTATACGCAAACGGAAAGGCTTGCGACGAACACCCTCCTGGAGGGAAATTGAAGGATAAGAACTCAGTCCCAGTGAAGCAGCACATAAACCCCAGGTTACTCTGCCCTCCTGTCCACAAATATCAGCAAGGTCCTTTAGACTATCACATGGATTTTTGGGAGAAGGATCCAGAATTGATGTATCCGGACAGCCCACTGCATAAACAGGGGACATTGCGATACTGGAAAAGGGAGAAGGGAGGTTCTGAGCAAGCTTTTGCAGACCCGTTGAGACATCCTCCTCAGCTGAAATTGCTACAGGATGTGAACCTTCCCATCCATAAATACCATGGAGAGAGACGATCCATCCTTCTCCCTGCCGGCCAAGACTGACACAGGGCAGAGAGGCCTCTGCACTGCTGCGCAACAGGATATCCAGCCCCAGAGTAGCAGGTGATATGGGACCAAGCGATTTGCCATGGCCTGTCTCACGAACGGCCCTGAGTATCGGGTCTAAAAAACTTCTTGGTATATAGGCCAAAATCACTATGGTCTTACCTCCACGCTGGAATGCCCACTGATCATAGTATATTTCATCCGGTTTCAGGTGTATGTGAAGCCCTATGCCCATATGGACTGCATTTGCCGCCTCCTCCGGTCCCAACTGAGGAAAGCTCAACTCCCTCAAAAACAGATTCTTACGGGAAATGGCCAGACATATTCTGCGCCTTCGCGATGGGCGAATAGCCTGTAGTAAACCTTTTACCTGTTCTACCAGGAAACGCCCGGAATCATCAAACGTATAGGGCCTTTCAACACAAGACCATTTACCAAAATGTTTCTTAATACAAGAGACATCAATCCTGGACTCGTCCAGATAAATACCTACTATTTCTCTTTCTCTGATCACCTTTAGCCTTCGTTTCCCAGAATAACTGCCTCAGTCCAATGCTTGATCTCAGGCATCCTCGCCCCGGACTTGGGATTCCAGTAAACCTGATATATGCGACTTCCAAACCAAACCCTGAGACACACTACCTCACGGGTTGATGTAGTGTCATCACCGAGTTCAGTACCAAGAATTTCCTCAAGAGGTAAAGGTGCACATCTCTTGCTCACATCGCCTGATTTGTTATAAACCGTAAATAAATTCCAGAGACCGCCCTGCCATAAGACCTCACCATCTTCTTCGCCTTGTGCTAACCAGCTGACAGGCCCGTAAAATGCTTCATGACCAACACCATTAACTAAAAGCAGTTCCTCCAATAAACGAAATGGACCATTAGCAGGATAGTATCGCGGAGACCTGTCCTGGTATACATCATCCTCTGCCCCGTTCAGCCTCACCAGCTTATCGGAATCTTTCCAATCCAGAATACCATCCACCATAGTATCTGCAGCCTCAAGCTCCTCATCACCCCAAATCGCCCTCACTACATCCCTGATCTGATCCTCCGAACTGTTATTAAGGTCGAGCTTTCCATTCTCGTCTTCCAGCGTAAAGCTGACCTCCCTGCCTCCGAAGTTCACTTTATACAAACTCCCGTCTGCAAAGAGGCTATCCCCCTCTTCTTCTCTTTCGGTTCCAGGGGGCGAAAGCCTGTTCTCTGCAAAAAGCAGTACAGACCTCGCAGCCTCTCGTCCCTGCAGGGCATCCCAGGCATATTGACCCAGATTCCTGCGAATTCTGGCCTCGACCGCATAGAAACCGCCGACCAGTGTAAGCAGGGTCAACACCCAGAGGACCATTATAAGGACCGTACCTTTCTGTCCCATCACTCTGCGCTTACCAGAATAAAAGGATCTGTATGGAAAATCCGCCAGGTGGTTGCAGGCTCCTCGCCATCATCGGAAAAAGCCAGGCCCATGGCCACTGCCTCGGGCACCTTACCCTTTTTATTCCAACCATCCTGCCAATCCTCAGGGGCGGATTCATCCTGCGATGTACTCTGAGATGTATCATGATATGTAAAGACCAAAGAATCTATCCCATTTACAATCGAAACGCCCCAGCCCTGTTCCGTCAGGTCCTCTTTATCTTCCGGATCTATTTTGTCAGGAAGGGCCTCTTTCAGGTCTTCAGGCCTTGTAATGACCTTTTGAGCATAGATAAATTTTTTCCCTCTTTCATCAAAACGATAAACCACCTTGAAAAGACCGCCTGCCTGAGAACCCAGTGGCACGTGGGTAGTCACAAATGAGACCTCGCTCTCTTCTCCATGAAACTCACAAAAATCCTTGAGATCAGATCCATCCTTCCTCACCACAGCCCTGAGTTGTCTGCCCAAAAGCCCTTCAATAGCGGATACAACTATTAGACGTTCGTTGATCTCTTTTCCCCTGCTGTAGGCCCTCAGTCCTGTACGAACAGACATGGAAAGAATAAGGACCAAAACAGCAATAAGAGAGACGGAAATCAAGAGTTCAAGGAGTGTGAAACCTGATGAGGATTTGGTGACTGATTTTTCCCTCATATCTTCTCTGCGGGTATCCAGCCAATCAATACAAAGGGATGAGCATTATATGGAGGTTGTATGGTAAGAACAAGCTCCTTAAGCTCAGGGATTTCAATCTCTTTCTCTTCTTGGTCCTGGGGCGTTATCTCCAAAACCAGATCCCGAACCTCTACCTTATAGCTCCACCCAGGATGGTCTTCTACCTCCTCCTCAATTGAAGACAGAGGTTCAAGCTCATGGGATAATCCATAAAGCACAGACTCTGCTATATACGCTGCCTCTCTGGCCATATCGCCCCTAAATGCCTGCCTGTGGCCCTGTGCAAAGCCCGAAAGCAACACTCCAAGCGAAATACCCATTATTGCCGTAGCAACCAGGACCTCTATGAGGGTGAAACCTGATGAAAAATTGGTGATTTGGTGATTTGGTGATTTGGTGATTGTCATGATGAAATGCGCTCCATGCGTATCAGCCCCAGGAACTTGTCTATCACTACCCGGTCCAGACGACCTCCTTCCCATTTGAGGTCGATTTCCCCACCGCTTGAACTTCCATCAGGATAAAAGGTCACTGCATGAACACCTGGTTCCACTTCCCCCACTCCCTCGCCTTCTACCTTTATAGATTCAGGGATACTCTGCCATTTAAGGCCTTCAACACAAAAGGTCCTGCTCTCTCCATCAATAAAAAACCTGACTGCCTCGCCTCTACCCAGGCTTGCGGACCTGGCCCGGATCAGGGTCTGTGTGAAGGACTGAATAAAACGATTCTCTTCAGACCGGAGTATCCCGCCGACGACAGATACAAAAACCAGAGAACTAAAAATACCTATCAGTACAAGCACTACAAGAAGCTCTACAAGCGTAAAACCCTTTGACCTCTTATAAAGCCACATCGTTAATACCAAATATGGCAAGGAGCATAGACAGAATAATTCCGCCGATAATAATTCCCATAAGTACTATGGTAATAGGTTCCACAAGGGATAAATAGACCTTGGTGTCATGCTGAACCTTCTCTTCAAGATCATCTGCAATCTTTAAAAGCATAGGCCCCATAGCCCCTGTTTCTTCTCCAATAGCCACCAGGTGCACCATAAGTGAGGGGAAAATCTTTGTTTGTTTCATAAGTTGGCTGAGGCTCTTTCCCTGACGGACCCCCTTATACAGATCCTCCACAGCACTCCGAATAATGCTGTTAGATACTACTTCCCCAGAAAGGGAAATACCCTTCAGTATGGGGACACCGCTCTCAAGCAAGGTGCCCAAAGTACGGGCCAGCCGACCGAGTTCTACCCTCAGTAACATAGCTCCGGCCAAGGGCAGACGAAGTACCACCTTATCCCACCAGACCCCCCCTTCAGGTGACTTGATATAGGAATAAAAACCCGCACCGAGAAAAAGAATAATCAAGGTCAACAACCACCACCATGACTGTAGAAACATGCTGGCCGCAACGATTAATTTGGTGGCCATCGGCATAGGCTGATTAAGATCCTCAAAGATCTGGCCGAACTTAGGCACAACAAAAGTTACCAATATAAAAACTGATAAAATGCCGACAAGGGCCAAGATACCTGGATAGATTGATGAAGTAATAATAAACTTTCGAATATTTCTTGAACGCTCGATGAAACCGTCCAGCCTTTTAAGCACCATAGGGAGGACGCCTCCCAGTTCCCCTACGCGCACCATATTAACATAGAGGCGATTGAATATGTCCGGATAAGAGGACAATGACTCCGACAGCTTTTTACCCCCGTGTATATCCTGTCTTATAGTATTAATCAGTGCACGTACATTCTCTTGCTCAGCGGCATCTTCCACGATAGCCAACGTGCGTTCGAGAGGCACACCGGCCTCCAGCAGGTCAGACAATTCCCTGGTAAAATAAAGGAGATCGTCGTGGCTAAACCTGACTGCTTTCCTGGTCCAGAAAGCGTAAAACTGTTTTAACTTCTTAACCTTGATAGGCTGAAGGCCCTGGGCGATTAATCTGGAAATCAAGAGATCCCGGCTTGCAGCCTCATCTGTGCCTTCAATCTTTTGCCCCTTAACATCCAAGGCCTCGTAAGTAAAAGTAGGCATACCAAATAATTACCAACTCACTGAATCAATTAGTGACTCTCATAACCTCTTCAAAGGTTGTTTGACCTGCAATGACTTTTTGCAGGCCATCCTGACGTAGTGTCCGCATACCCGCTGATTTGGCCTGGGAAAGTATCAAGCTACTGTCAGCGCCTTTGACTATCAGCCGCCTTATCTCGTCATTCATCTGGATCAGTTCGTATATCCCTGTACGACCGTAAAATCCCGTATTGGCACAACTTGCACAACCTTTACCCCGCCAGACTTCGGATGGAGCCTGAGTACTGTCCACTCCAAGGACCTGAACTACCTCCTCGAAAAAACCCGGCGGCAGATCATAGGCAGCCCTGCAATGCGGGCAGATCTTCCTGACCAGCCTCTGAGCCATCACCGCAAGTAAACAGGAAGACAAAAGATAAGACTCAACGCCCATCTCTTGTAACCTGGTAATGGCACTCGCTGCATTATTTGTATGAAGAGTAGAAAAGACAAGATGCCCGGTAAGGGCTGACTGTATAGCAATTTCAGCAGTTTCAGCATCTCGGATCTCTCCGACAAGTATCACATCAGGATCCTGTCTAAGGATGTTACGAAGGGCAGAGGCAAAGCCCAACCCTATTTTAGGACGGATCTGGATCTGATTTATCCCATCCAACTGATACTCAACCGGGTCTTCTACTGTTATAATTTTCTTGTCCGGGGCGTTGATGCGGTTCATCACTCCGTACAGAGTCGTGGTCTTCCCGCTGCCGGTCGGACCGGTGACCAAAATCAACCCATAAGGCCTTAAAATTATCCTTTCAAAATCCCCCAATATATCGGATGAAATCCCCAGAGTTTCCAGATCCAGCCGGACCTCCTCCCGATTGAGAAGCCTGAGTACTACACTCTCTCCGAAGAGTGTCGGCAAGGAAGAGACCCTGATATCTATGTCGCGTTGTCCCTCTCGGACCTTGATGCGACCGTCCTGGGGCAAACGCATCTCCGCGATGTTCATCTTGCCCATAAGCTTCAAACGGGAAGTAATTGCCGGCTGGAGCCTCTTTGAGACCGTCTCAATGTCGTGAAGGACTCCATCTATACGGAACCTTACCTTAAAAGCATCCCTGAAAGGCTCAAAATGTATATCTGATGCCTTTATCTCAAGTGCCTGGCTGATAATATGATTTACAAGACGTATCACAGGGGCCTCGGAGGCAAGGTCCCTCAGCTGTTCAGGATCCTCCCATAGCTCATCGACAGTAAGAGATTCGTCCTCAGAATCCTCATTTGCCAAGTCTATATCGGCTTCGTACCATCTGTAAACAGCAGCAAGGATATCCTCTTCACTGGCAAGAAAAGGGCGTACCGGTCTCTGATAGATATTTTCAAGTAGTTCTCTCAGATAAAGATCACGGGGCGTGGTCATGGCCACCCTGGCCTCCGAGTCATCTAGAGATAATGTGACAACCCGCCACTGCCTCATCAGCTGAGGGGACAAGCCATTTATCATGGGTGGCTTGTCGGGGAAATCAGCCGCATCTATTTGGGGAAATCCAGGCTCTGACACCTGCTCTGAATCTGATTCAGGCTCAGGAAACTGTGCCTCACCCGAGTCTTGAAATTTGTTCTTGTCTTTCCGGTTGACCAAAGATCCCAGGAAAGACCCTACGTTTTTAACATCCACCAAATTGCCCAATCCTATCACTCCCAACTTACTATGTCTGCATCTTCATCCTCTCCGCCCGGCTCTCCATCACGGCCGTAACTGACAAGATCATAGTCATAGTGTTCGCCTGGAGAAGTATAGACATATTCGTGCCCCCATGGATCCTTTGGAATGGCTTTGGGCATGTAAGGTCCAGCCCAGTTTTCAAGACCCTCCGGCTTGTCTCTTAAGGCGGAAAGGCCATTTTCAGTGGTAGGATAACGACCATTGTCGAGCCGGAACTCGTCAAGAGCGGCACCAATGAGTTCTATCTGGGCCTTTGCAGTCTTCTGTTTGCTCATGGCCAGTTTCCCAAAAAACTTAGGTGCTACCAGAGAAGCTAAAAGTCCAATGATTATGACAACTACAAGGAGTTCAATCAGGGTAAAACCCGAATCACTTTCAAATCTCTTTGCAAAACTGCAGTCCACGCTTTTTTCCCTCAAGAATAATACCTCCGACAATATCTTGTTTTGAAAAATTGATTAATCGAAAGATTATAACCAAAAATAATTTTAATTCCCCGATTATCAATAACGAATCCAGCACCTTCCGAACGAGCTAAAAGATCCGGCGCGGATTTTCTGATTACCTGTCCCGATTCCACCGCCATCCGTGTAATCAGTGCCCAAAATGGAAGGAAATTTTTATAATTTTAAATTACGGCCCACGGAAACTACTGTCAAGCAATATACATACCTCTCTGCCTTATCTCGAAACCACAAAAGCATCTGTAAAACCCAGGCTTTCAAGCCGGATTTGAAAATTCTTGGCCGCATCATATTCATTTGCTGCAAATATCTGTACCCTATAAAATATCTGATCTCCTCTTGGTTGGCGAAAAACGACCACATTATTATAATATCTGGTCATTTTTCGCCTGAGGGCATAGGCATTGTCAGGCTCCAAAAATGCCCCTACCTGTACATAAAATTCTCCGCTTCTGAAATCAGGGTGCGATTTAAATCCAACAAGGATACCGGAACTTAACTGGACCTCTCCCAACGCCTCTATCCTAACCTTTGCCGTACCCGGTCCGATCATATCCAACTTTTTGCCGGCTGCGTAGCTGAGATCTATAATCCTATTCTTAACAAAAGGCCCTCGATCACTGATTCTGACTGCGACTTCCCTGCCATTTTCAAGGTTGAGTACCTTTACATATGTATTCATGGGTAGCGTACGATGGGCCGCAGTCATAGCATACATATTATATAACTCACCACTGGCGGTTGGCCTTCCGTGAAACTCAGCTCCATACCAGGATGCATACCCATCTTCTACAAAGCCTTCGGCACAGGGCAAGGGGTAGTAAATATGTCCATTAATCTCATAGGGACGCTGAGTTGCAAGCAATTCCCGGGCAGGTGCAGTTGGTGATATTGGTGGTGTTATGTGCCGATGTCCACAACTTGTTAAATTAAAAAAGAGTAAAAATACACCAAAGCCGATTTTGTTAAGAAACTTCAAAAACCGCTGGTGCCGACATATGTGCGCAAATTCTAAATTGTCTATGTCTCTAAAGGCAGCCGACATTGACAGCCACAAACATTTCACGGCAAACCTCAAAAAATATGACCCGGCGATTAGCTATCAGCCGTTAGCTTTTAGCTTAACAGTCCGTTTTTATACAAAGTTTTTACTTAATAGCTAATGGTTGGTATTCATCTATGTTGAAAAAGTGTAAACTACAAAATGAAGGATGGCTACCTTTTCTTCTATTCGGTCAATAATAACAGGACCATGACAAAAAACATAGACGTTCACAGGTTCATGGCTCAGAAGTTCTCACAAGACCCAAGATTTTGTCGAGGGCAAGGGACAGAAATAAAAAAGAAAGGTGGCGGCCTTAAAAAGCGCCACCTCATATGTAAATTGATCAGGAAGTAGGATCAGGGGAACCGTTGGAAGATGAGCCGGAAGAAGAATCGCTATCCTTTTTGCTTTTTTTATCAGGACTTGGCTCAGGCCTTTTGGTATCTGCAATTCCTGTCTTCTTCCCGGCATAATCAGTTACATACCAGCCGCTACCCTTCAGATGAAAGGAGGAATGGGAAATCAGCTTGTGCAATTTGCCGCCACAGAATTCACAGATATCAAGTGGTGCATCCGAAAATTTCTGCCAGCTCTCTATAATTTTTCCACATGATCCGCATTCATATTCATAAATAGGCATAGACTAACCTCCTGCAATCGTAATTCATATGTCCTGTTTCTCAATATTATCTTCCGATGGAATCAATCAATCTCACTACTTTATTTTAATAGATATTCAGTATTTGTTCACCTGTGAGTGCGGATAAAATCGATCAAGAACTGCATCCATACCTCTTACTCTTACAGGTGTCAATATATCCTGGGTCGCCAGATGGACTTTCTGTTCTTCCTCATTATGGTCATCAATTTCAGGGTGACAAAAAAAACAACTGAACCTCATTATGTGAACAAATTCATGGGTAATCACATAAATCAGAAAAGGAAACAGTATCTGCCTCTTCCCTCCAGAGGTCTGTTCCAAGATATTGTGATCATGGAGGCAAATCCTGTAAAATTTCTGAATGTCCCGACCGCTTTGTTTCTGCGTTAATTTTTTTCCATAACTGACAAGGTGTGCAAATCCCTCGCCTGGATATTCCAGCCAACTAACTTCCTTAAGTGTCTTAACCTCATAGGGATTCCTTAACCAATAATTGGTTGAAATGGAGAAATAATTGGTTACTACATCCTCTGAGATACATATTGCTTCGTCCAAGACCTTAACATGCTCAGGCCGGAAATACCTTGTCTGCATTATCTTTCAGACCTATTGAAAAGATTAATACATCAATATCGTAATTTATGGAGAAAATAATGCTGCGGTTCTTGCAAGTCAAGAACCAAACCCTACATCTATTATACAAAGAAATATACAAACAAAAGAACAACATTATACATGCGAATTCATTCAACTATCAAGCCAAAACCAGTGATCTCCCGGGCAGGCATAACGGACAAGGTCAAAAGATCGTGGCCGTAACCGGATCCCCCAAGTAATTTTTCATTTGATATTTGTGGATCAATAAACAGGGCTTTCTTTCAGTCAGCCATCGTATATAATGTGTCTCAAGGCTAAAATTCAGACACCCTGGGACTTGCCAGAAGTAGATTCAGATCGACTCCACGTATTCAGGCTGAGTCCATGGAATGATGACAGGAGCAGCAGATGTCCGTAGTCAGCACAAGCGGAAACGACAAACAGGCTGAAAAAACATTAAGAGCGAATTATATACCCCAAGGAACTAAGTTAACACAGATATGGCGGGCGATGGGCGACTCGAACGCCCGACCTTTGGCTCCGGAGGCCAACGCTCTATCCAACTGAGCTAATCGCCCAATCCGATAGCTACTTTAATTTGGCCAACATTGATTGTCAAACTGATTGCAGTATAATCACAACACTCTCCTTGACCCTACGAACTAAACCTATAAATTTTGCGAAAACCTATTTATGTTTAAATTGCCCTGATTGGAAAATTCAGCTTATTATTACACTGCCAGTAAATATATTTGAAAAAATAATGCTGATATGCCCTTGACAAGACAGAAGTCAAATAGCAAAAGACATGTGACAAAAAAGTACATAATTAAGGAGTTAATAAATGGACAAATATTATCTTATGGCTCCAGGTCCTGTGACTGTGGCACCTGATATTCTGGCAAAAATGTCAGAACCTATAATCCACCACAGGTCACCTCAATTCTCAGCCATACTTACAAAGGTCCGAGAGGACCTCAAATATCTATATCAAACAAAAAATGACTGCCTTATCCTGGCGTCTTCCGGTACCGGAGGCATGGAGGCATCTGTTGTCAATCTCCTTTCTCCCGGAGACAAGGTCTTGGTAATAAGGGGAGGCAAATTTGGAGAACGATGGGATGAACTATGCAACACTTATGGATTAAAGACAGTAAACATAGATGTCACTTGGGGAAAAGCCGTTGATCCAAAAGAAGTCAAGAAGGCACTGGACGCCGATCCGGACACCAAGGCCGTTTTTGTCCAGGCCCATGAAACCTCGACCGGCGTGAAACACCCTGTGGAAGAACTGGGTGCTCTAGTCAGAGAAAGGCCTAACACGGTCCTGGTAGTGGATGCCATAAGTGCCCTTGGGGTTTACGAACTTAAAACAGACGATTGGGGACTGGATGTAGTGATAACAGGATCTCAAAAATCTTTGTCGTTACCGCCGGGCCTGGCGTTTGTGAGCATCAGCGATAAGGCTTGGGGGCTTGTAGAAAAGGCACGGCTGCCAAAATACTATTTCAATTTTTTAAAGGAAAAAAAGGCCATGGGGAAAGAGACCACCGCCTTTACCCCGGCGGTCTCTCTCATAATCGGTCTTGCAGAGGTGCTACGCAGTATTAGGACCACAGGACTTCCGTCCATTTTTGCCCACCACAGGCGACTTTCTGAAGGGACTAAAACAGGAGTGACTGCCATGGGACTCGAATTATTCTCCATGGCCCCGTCCGAGGCCATAACAGTTATTAAGTCCCCGGAGGGAATAGATGGCCAGAACATAGTAAAAATTCTTAGAGAGAAGTATGGAATAACCATCGCAGGTGGCCAGGCCCAGGCCAAGGGCAGGATCTTTCGCATTTCCCATATGGGGCATCTGGATGAATGGGACATGATCATAGCATTGGCTGCGGTAGAGAGGGCGCTTAATCAACTCGGCTATCCTGTAGAATTCGGCAAGGGTGTGGCGGCTGCTGAGAAGTACTTTGCTCAAAACGGTTGATGATTTTGGCTTTCCGCCTCTAAGACAGTAATAAAAACAAGTACGGATTTTATTTTTTGAAAGGAAAAGGAATAATACATGAAGGTCCTAATAGCTGACCCCATTTCAAGGGAGGGAGTCGAAATTTTTAAGGCAGCCGGTCTGGAAGTAGAGGAGCTTCCGGGACTCTCACCGGAGGAACTCCTGGAGATAATTAAGGATGTAGATGGACTGGTGATTCGAAGCAATACCAAGGTAACCCAGAAAGTAATAGACGCCGCCAAAAGGCTTAAGGTTGTGGGAAGGGCCGGCACAGGACTTGATAATGTAGACATTGCAGCCTGTAACAAGCAAGGTATTGTTGTTATGAATACTCCTGGGGGAAATACCAACTCCGCTGCGGAACACAGTATAGCCATGATAATGGCACTCTCACGTCACATTCCCCAGGCAACCGCCTCAATGAAGTCGGGCAAGTGGGAGAAAAAGCGCTTTTCAGGCCAAGAAGTGGCTGGGAAGACCCTTGGAATTATAGGTATTGGCAGGATCGGTAGTATCGTTTCACAGCTAGCTCAGGGTCTTAAAATGGAGGTTGTGGCATTTGACCCCCATATACGTCCGGAAATGGCCGAAAAACTTGGTGTGGAGTTGACTGACCTTGATAGTGTCCTTGCAAAGGCTGACTACATATCCATACATACACCCTTGACCGCAGAGACAAAGAGATCTGTTAATGCAGAGCTTTTTAATAAGATGAAGGATGGGGTCATGGTGCTCAACTGTGCCCGTGGCGGGATAATCAACGAACACGATTTATTCCATGCCATGAAGTCAGGGAAGGTAGCCGCTGCTGCCCTGGATGTGTTCGAAACAGAACCTGCAGACAAGGAAAACCCTCTATTCTCCTTAGATAATTTTATCTGTACCCCCCATCTTGGGGCCTCAACCAGAGAGGCCCAGAAAAACGTTTCCGTGGCTGTTGCCAAACAGATTTCAGATTATCTCACAAAGAATGAGGTAAGAAATGCAGTAAACATGCCGTCAGTAAGTGAAGAGACACTGGCTCAGATCGCCCCTGTCCTCAATCTTGCTGACAAAATGGGTGCCTTCCATGCCCAGCTTACTACCGCGCCTGTGGATGAGATAACCATTTCTTATCAGGGTGATATAGCAGAGCTCGACACTAAACCGGTTACCATATCAGTAATCAAAGGCCTTCTTTTCCCGATACTTAGGGAAGAAGTAAATTTTGTGAACGCCCCTATACTTGCTGAAGAGAGAGGTATAAAAGTTACGGAATCCAAGAGCAAGACATCTGAGGACTTTACAAGTCTCCTCACTGTCACAGTGAAGACGGCCGATGGAACCAATACCTTGGCAGGAACCATATTCGGCAAAAAAGAACCCCGTCTTGTCAAAATAAATAATTTCTGTCTGGAGGCTGTGCCGCGTGGACATATGTTGCTCATTTATAATGAAGATCGTCCAGGGGTAATCGGTCGAATCGGAATCGCCCTGGGTGAAGCGAATATTAATATAGATCAGATGCAGGTAGGACAGGATCCGGACCACCACAGGAATGTTATACTTTTGACCACAGATGATTCTGTAGGACCTGATGTCCTCGCCTGTCTCCTTCAGCAGGACGGTGTTGTAAAGGCTCATGCCATAGAACTATGAAAAGGTAGAGTTTCAGCTATTTAAATAAACCAAAGACCTTTTAATTATTATGGGAGAAAGTTAAACTTTTTTTTAAACGTCTGAAAATAAAACCGTAATAGAAGAAAAGTAATTGCCTCAAGACACCTTTTCACCAGACTACTTTATGCCAGCCAGCAAGCACAGTCTAAAATCTATTCTTGAGGCCATGTTGTTGGTAGCAGACAGGCCTATTGGTTTGAAAAAATTCGGACAACTTCTGCCTGAATATGACCGGGGAGCTATAATCACAACATTGAAAATCCTCCAGAGAGAATACCGCGACGAAAAAAGAGGCTTTGAACTCAAGGAAGTAGCTGGCGGATTTCGTCTTCAGACCCGCAAGGATTTGCGAAACTGGTTGCTCAGGCTTAAGAGGTCAAGTCCGGCCAGACTCAGCAGAGCAGCCCTTGAGACGCTTGCCGTTGTGGCTTACAGACAGCCTGTAACAAGGGCTGATATTGAAACCATCAGAGGGGTGGACGCCAGTGGTACCCTGAATTTTTTACTCAACAGAAAGATCATCAGAATTGTCGGCAGAAAGCCCCTTCCCGGCCGTCCGTTACTTTATGGCACTACCCGGCAGTTTCTAGAAATATTTGAATTAAAGGATTTGTCAGACCTGCCATCTCTGGCAGAAATGACTGAATTGGAATGTGAAGCGAACGACCTTCCTCAAATCCCATTGTTCAGGTAGCTTAGGGATTAATGGCTTAAAGAGAATTTAATTATTTCAATTCGTAAATTAGTGAACTAAAATTTTAATTACCTTACTTTGGTGCACTTCAAACTCAATTCAACAAAAGGGGTAAACATGTGCCAATCTACAATCTATCTGAAAAAGGGCGATACGGAAGAAGAGATATTGCGTGATGCCATCCTTGTAGAGAGCTGTTCTGAGGGGATTAAAATACAGGGATTATTTGATGATCCTAAAATAATTCCAGCCCGTATTACCAGCATTGACCTGTTAAAAAACAGGATCATATTGGAGATTACAGAATAATATCATTTCAATTAATAGTCGTTTGATAATGATTTATAAATATCTACGAAAAACAGAATTTCCAATTAAATAATATTGAGGAGCCTGAATTAAGATGACCGATATGGAAAAATTGCGCATCCTGCTGCCCCATTGGATCGCACATAACCATGAACACATAGCAGAAATTGATAGGTGGGCCAGCCTATGCGAAATTTCGGATAACATACACGTAAAAGAGGCACTTAAAAAGGCGATAGGCGCTACGGAAAAGGTTAATGAAGAGTTGCAGCACGCTATGGACATGGCCGGAGGTCCTATTGAGGACCCTGAAGCCCATGGCCGTCAGCAGAGACACGGGCACATACATCAAAAGCACGAATAAATTATGAAATACATAAGCACCCGCGGAGGTATTGATCCCATATCCTTTAAAGAAGCCGTAATGATGGGGCTTGCTGCAGACGGAGGATTGCTATTGCCGGATTCCCTTCCATCCGTAGATTCCGCCACTCTTGATGTATGGAAAGACCTGAGTTATCCGGAGCTTGCCCTGGAGGTCATGGATCTCTTTGTTGATGATCTTTCAAGCAAAGAACTTGGGGCACTCATTAACGACGCCTATATCAAATTCGATACGCCTGAAGTCACCCCTGTCGTTAAAGTTGGTAAACACTATGTCCTGGAGCTCTTTCACGGGCCTACTCTGGCCTTTAAGGACATTGCCTTGCAGGTCCTGGGAAACCTCTTTTCTCATCTTCTTAAGGAATCAGGTGAGAAAATGAACATCCTGGGCGCTACTTCCGGAGATACAGGCAGTGCCGCTATCTATGGGGTCAGAGGAAAGGATAATATTAACATCTTTATACTCCATCCCAAAGGACGCGTAAGTAAAGTGCAGGCACTTCAAATGACCACTGTGCCAGAGAAAAACGTCTTTAATATTGCGCTGAAAGGCACCTTTGATGACTGCCAGGCCATAGTTAAGGCCATATTTAATCAACTTGACTTCAAGGCCCAATATAGTCTGGGTTCCATCAATTCCATCAATTGGGCCAGGGTTCTTGCCCAGGTTGTATATTACGTCTACGCTGTACTGAAGGTAAAAGAGCAAACAGGAGATAAACCAATAAACTTCTCCGTACCAACCGGAAATTTTGGGGATATCTTCGCAGGCTATATAGCAAAACAGCTTATTAAGCCTAATATAGAAAAACTGGTGCTTGCCACCAATGAAAACAATATTTTGACCCGTTTTGTACTGCAGGGCCGCTATGCAAAAAGTAAAGTGATTCCTACCATAAGTCCCTCCATGGATATACAGGTCGCCAGTAATTTTGAGCGCTATCTTTATTATCTATATAACCAGGAACCGGAACGAGTAAAACAGGCATTTATGTTTCTTGATAAAAAAGACGTAATTATTATCAACGAGGAAGAACAGGCCAGGGTAAAAAAGGATTTTGTCTCTGCCTCTATAGACCAGGCCACAACGATCACAACCATCAGGGACACTTATAAAGAAACGGGTTATATTATTGACCCTCATACTGCAGTGGGCGTGGCTGCGGCCGAGAGACTGGAGGCTGATCTACAAAATGGGCCTACTGTCTGCCTGGCCACTGCGCATCCGGCAAAATTTCCTGACGCTTTAAGCAAGGCCATAGGCAGGGAACCGGAAAGACCGAATTCATTAAAGGGGATTGAAGATCGATCAAGTAGATATAAAGTATTGTCTGCAGAGGTAGACGCGGTAAAAAATTATATTGTTAAACATGCTCTCTAATGATCTATTAGAATTTTAATTTGACTTAACTGCAAGGAAATTCTAATGCATTCAAGGCACTTGGCTATAAGCCAAATCTTAGCTGTGTTCACAGTCAAGTAATATAGAAAATGAAGGCACTGGATATATACTCAGCCTCATTGAAATCTTTATCAGGAGAAAAATTATGAAAAAAATTATCATCCCACTGGTTTTCGCATTTACCTTCGTTGCTTTTTCCCAGGCCATTGCCAAAGAGAAACCCAGAATCGGCGTATTGAGGTTTACCAATACCACTAATGCGGGCTGGTGGGGCAGGACTGCGGGACATGATCTTCAAGATATGCTCATCGCTGAACTCGCCAGCAGTAAGGAATTCCGAGTACTCGAAAGAAAAGAACTCAGTGCAGTGCTAGAAGAACAGGATCTGGGGGCTTCTGGAAGGATCAGTAAAAGCACGACTACTAGGATAGGGAATATCACTGGTGCGAAATATCTGGTTGCGGCTACTGTCTCGGCCTTTGAGGAATCTACAGGCGGAGAAGGGGCAGGCATTTCATTCAAAGGAATAAGAGTAGGTGGTAAAAGAGGCAAGGCCTATATTGCGGTTGACTTGAAGGTGATAGATGTTGAAACCGGAGAAATTGCCGATGCCAGAACTGTAGAAGGCAGTTCAAAATCATCCGGCCTGAGATTTGGGCTGAGCAGAGGAGGCTTTTCTGGAGATCTTGACAGGTTTAAAAAGACCCCGACAGGAAAGGCCATAAGGGCTTGTGTGGTGGAAATGGCCGAGTATTTGGAATGTTCCCTAATAAAAGGTAAAAACGACAGTTGTATGGCAGAATATGACGCCAAAGAAAGCAAAAGAAGGGCAACAACAAAAGGGGCTATTGACTTAGAGTAAACATAAAATAGTCATGGATACATTCTTGTTACGTAGAGATAATAACTCAAGGGCTAGGTAGGGCAGAAGCCCTACCCCCCTTTGAGTATATGCATGAATTACAATACATTATCTCTTTATGGATCCTAAAGACCTTGCCTCTTAAGTTCTGATATCAGTTTCCTCTGTTCCGATGTGAGCTTGGCCGGAACTTCAATCATTATTCGAACATATTCGTCTCCTCTGCCACCAGAAGCGGTTGGGATGCCCTTCCCCCTCAGACGTAATTTCTGTCCACAACGCGTACCTGCTGGTATTTTGAGTCTAACTCTCCTCCCTTCTACAGTCGGAACCTCCACCTCTGTTCCAAGGCAGGCATCAGTAAATTTCACCACTTTGTCCACTTCCACATCTGAACCAGATAAACGAAAATTCGGATCCAGATGGAGACCGATCAGCAGGTAGAGGTCGCCTCTGCCTCCGGGTCCCTGTTCCCCCTTGCCTGCTACGCGGATCTTCTTCCCGATGCTGATGCCTTTCGGTATACGCACAGAAATTCGTTCAGGGCTCCCTCCGGTCTGTATAGATATTAACTTCTGTGAACCTTCAAGGATCTCATTTGGAGAAAGGAGCAGTTCTAAAACAACATCCTGCCCCACTGGTTTTGAATAATGAAAATTTTGTTTGCGTGACCGGCCACCAAAGCCCCCAGCCCTTGATCCAAAGGCCTGTCCAAGAATTTCGTCAAAGGAGACTTCCTTACCGCCTCGTCCGCCAAAAAAGAATCCACCCCCTCCGAGATCCTGAAAAATATCAGTAAAATCAAAATTCCGGAAGATGTCCTCCTGTGTAAATCTGCGATGAAATTCTGTGGAACCAAAGGTATCATACTGGCGTCGTTTTTCAGGATCACCCAGCACTGCATAGGCCTCATTAACCTCTTTAAAGCGTTCTTCTGCGTTTTTATCCCCTTCATTCTTGTCAGGATGATACTTGAGCGCCATTTTGCGGAAAGCCTTCTTTATCTCCTCGGGAGAGGCATTCTTTGAAATACCTAGCAGACTGTAATAATCCTTCTTCTTATTCATATTTTCCTATCTATCTCACTATATATTCTTTGGTATATTTTACAGCTCTATGTCAAAGTACCATTCAAAAATATTTGGGCATCCTTCTCGACCAAACAAAAGTAGTTTATACTATATTCGTCTTGTATTTTGGCAGTGAAATTTGAAATTGGGGAAAATAACAAGATTGTCCATGCCAGAACTAATTTCAAATTTCCAATTTTCATATCGGCATTCAACTTAATAATACACACTCTTTAGGAGAAAAGGTGTAAACCGGTAACCGAAGAATGTAGTAAAATTAACTATAACTAAAGCAAAGTCAAGAAAAGTGACCTACACATCAAGCTATATCAGACCCCTTCGTGTAGCCCCTTTTGCCGCCTCCAGTCCGCTAGAATCAGAAAAGCTGAATGCGGGTCTCAAAATAATCGAAGAAAAAGCCCCGTGGATCGAGATTATAAATGATAGGTTTGCCGATCAGACCGAGAATATGCCCTCACTGCCGTATCTTGCAGGAAAAGATCATCTCCAGGCCGGCAGATTTATAAGCCTTCTTTTAGATCCATCCATAGACATTGTATGGTGTTTAAGAGGCGGTTATGGATCCTTGCGTTGGCTGAACATGCTGCCATGGAAACAAATTAGGTCTAAAACCCCTGTACTGATAGGTTTTAGTGATGCCAGCTTTCTTCACTCAGCCCTTTCCAGGCAAGGTCATCTGTCAATACACGGCCCCCTCATCTCAACTCTGCCGATAACATCGGAATCAGCAAGAAATGCCCTGTGGGCCTGCCTTGATCAAGGAAAATTCCCCGGTCTTTTGGGTACTACCCTTAGCCATGGCAAGGCAAAAGGCCCACTTATCGGAGGAAATCTAACGTGTATTATACACCTTATCGGTACAACTTATGAGCCAAACTGGGATGGAGCAATCCTCTTGATTGAAGATCACAATGAAGCTCCTTATCGCCTTGACCGGATGCTGACACAGCTTATGCTTACAGGCAAGTTATCCAGGTTGGCTGGGGTCGCTGTAGGCCAGCTCTCTGGAGACAAAAAGCAGAAAAGCCTAATACAGATAATTTTACAGGATCGGCTCAGCTCTATCGGAATCCCTGTAATCATTGATCTCCCCGTGGGTCATATACCTGATAATTATCCACTGTTAATTGGTGGATACTATGAATTGGACGGAGGCAAAGGCCTCTTGAAACCAATGACAGGACTGACCGTGCGTCAAAACCCCTAAACCTCTATCTCAAATAATATTTCCCCTTCCAGGACACTGCAGCCAAGCCCCGTCATCACAGCAGTTATCACACCTGTGCACGGAGCTGAAACCGGGCAAAAAAGCTTCATCCTCTCCAGTGTCAAAAGCTCCTCACCTTTCCTCACGTGCATGCCGGGCATAAGTGATGGGCTTACTTCCACCACAGTACCAGCCATTTGGGCCATGATCCTGATCGGCTCTGAGTTTCTAAGACTGTTCATCTCTCTTATACCTTTATAATATCTTGTTTTTGCAGGGCAAGCACTTGAATCTAAAAATATTGACGATAAAAATGGTAGTAAGCTATAAATATATAATAAAAATAATCGATAATAGAATAACCCGGTCTTACCAGTATCTTCTAGGGGGAGAATATACGAACATGCCATCCAAGGCTTTAGAGGTCAATATTGCCTACAGCCGCGTTGATGTCACTGTTGACCAAACATATAAAGTCTTGCAGGAAGTCATGGGAGAATACTATGGCGTCAGAGAAAGACTACAGACATTCCTGGAAGAAATTTGCCACCCTTACAAGAACTGGATATTTATTGTAAAGGAAGCAAGGGGCTATGCGCTTAATTATTTTCACGTCCTTAAAGCCCACCCTAAAGGACCTGATGCGGCCAGACTTTATATAGACATCTTTTTTCAGGCCATCAATTCCTCCAAGGACGAAAATCTTAGGATTAATGCATCGGACAATATCCTCTCTTTTGTTGAAAAAATTATCAAAAATACAGATAGTTATCTCTTCAGATTCCTGCCTGTCCTGGATCATGCATTTGACAGAATCAGATATTCTCCGAACGAAACGTTTGTCTTATTTGTTAAGGGTTTTTATCAGCTTAATATGCTTGGGAAGGACTATTCCCAGGCAATCTCTTCAAAATCAGACCTTACCGCCTTAAATCGCCTTTTAATCAATTATTTCCGATATACATACAACTACTGGCTAGGGGAAATTGATCCAGGGGTCTGGTTTGAAAAAGAATCCGGAAAGACAGGATTCGATGAGATTTTCAAACCCGTTTCCCACAGACAGTTAAAGGCCTGTCAGGAAAGGTTGAAAAGTATTGTCAGCTCTTCGGATCAAAGCTCAAAGACCCTTCTAGATCAAATTGTCAGACTCCCCGGATACGGTCAAATAATAACCAGTTACAGCGATATTCCTCAAAGACTTCTAGGCGCCGGAGATGACCAGGCACAAGGAAACCAATGGAAGTTGCTGTTTCTTCTTCGCGTTATGGATACCTCAGGTCTTTCACCTATTCACGAGGAGGCATTAAGAGACATTAATCGAACCATTGCCTGGCTCATACATCATGAAGGTCCTCTGGCCATTCAGCAATCTCTGGAAAAGACTTTTGCGATTTTAATAAGGAGTATAGAAAAATTCCCGGGGACGGCATTGAACTGTGTACTGAACATGGGGAAAGGGGTCTATAAGACTGAAGATAGTGAACTTGTAGAATTTTTTATCGATTCAGTGGTCTCACTTGGTTTCCAGACACCGGAAATAAAGGGCATTGATGAAGACTGGCAGATCAGAGCAAATCCCGCCCATATTCAAAATATACGCACTTGGATGCAACTTATCGAGATAAACCCCAAATGGTCTAAAAAACTGCTGTCTTCTCTGATTATCTATCTTTCATTGAGCGGCGTTTTAATCAAAGACACTGATCTGTTCCCTCGTGACATAACTCAATTGCTGAATACTGACATTGGACCGGTTTACAACCTGGTTAAACAGTTGGCCCGTCTTTTCCCTACATATTTCAATGATATAGGAGCAGAAGGAAAGCTAAGGGACATCTCTACCGAAATTGATGAAATCTGTCTGCGCAATGACCCCCTTATACACTTTTTGAGAAAGCAGAGTCACGTTGAGAGCAGTAACCGATTGATAGGCCTCATGGAAGCCGTTCTTAACTTCTGGAAGACCAAAAACAAGGAAAATATAAGGCCTTTTGTGCCTTTGGATATCTATGACCAAGTTCAAACAGAGGGACACAATATCGATGGGGTTCATGAGATAGTTACCTATCTTTTCCGGACCGAGGGGCTGAAAGATGTTAATGCTCTCTTAAATATTGGCGACGATCATCTTAGGACATTAATGGATGAAATTCCAGGTATAGCAAATCTTGATTTTAAAAAATTTGAACTGGGCATTACCTTCTATAAGCTCCTATATCAAAAATACCATCTGGAATTCACTGAAATAAAAAGCTACCTTACGCAACTCCGATCCAGCGGATTGCCTGATCTTGAAAAATTGGAAAAGACTCTTGGAGAAAAAGATTCCGGCCTGAAATTGGAATTGCTGCTGGGCTACCTTGAGAAGCTGAGATTAATTATCCTATCTTCCGAAGACTATGAAGTCAGGGAAAATATATACAGAAAGAGACATTTCACTGTTGATATCCCTTCCATGTACGGCAGCTACCATGAGCTGAAATTTGATGCACTGGGGCTTACTTTCCGATTGGAGTCCCTGGTGAATGTACTTTTTGAAAGATTGGTTGAAACAATTGATCTTAAGCTGATCACAAGGGCCACCTTTTCCCAGATTTTTTATTACTTACGTCTCTTTGATTCGGCCCTCAAATTGGATGGAATCTCATCTTTGGAGATAAGAAGCCAATTGGATCTGCTGGCCCATTCTCTCAGGATCAGGGGATTTTCCTTAACTCAGTATCTAGACATCTTCCGTGGTTTTTCCCAAGGCGTAAGAAATATCATAAACGACTACTTCAACAATATCCATCAGGGAAATCTCTCCAAAATCCTGGATCAAATTCCGCCTGAGAAGCTATTGTCCAAGTATCTCCCACCTGGAGGACCTGACGATCGAAAAAAAATGCCCCACCGTATCACAGAAATCTTCTTGCGCGACAGGATCGCCACTTCCTTGGGTTTACAACAGCTTGATATCTTTTTGGGCCGTATTTTAAACACCCTTTATCATCAGTCAGACGAACTTCCAAAAGAGGATTTAAGCGTATTGCTTAACTATAATCCTCAAAAGGTAATAACGCCTATCTATCCTACAAAGAAAGGTGTATCAGACGTTATCCATCTAGGAAATAAAGGATTTAATCTGGTCAGGCTAAACAGTTTTGGCCTCCCGGTTCCTCCTGGTTTCATTATTACCACCGAAGTTTTCAGATGCCGTGATATTGTTGACCGCTATATACCTGCAAAGAAAAACTTCGAGGAACAAGTGGCTCTTGAATTAGCCACCCTTGAAAAATTGACAGGAAAGACCTTTGGAGACCATCACAATCCTTTGATTCTAGCAGTAAGAAGTGGTTCTACTATTGCTCAGCCCGGTATGATGGATACATTTGTTGATGTGGGAATCAACGAAAATATAGTTCATGGAATGGTCAAACAAACAGGCAATGCGTGGTTCAGCTGGGACACCTACCGGCGATTTCTCCAGTCTTATGGCATGGCTTTCGGCCTAAAAAGAGATGAATTCGATGATATAATGATTGATTTTAAACGGCGTTTCGGAAGACATAAGAAAAGAGACTTTTCCGGGCAGCAAATGAAAGACACCACCTTGGCCTACAAGTCGCTGATCCTTGACAGCGGCATAGAAATCAAGGAATCTCCTTTTGAACAACTCCTTGTTGCTATCAGAAAGGTCTTTGATTCTTGGCATACACCTAAGGCTGAAACCTATCGTAAAATTATGGGCATCTCCGATGACTGGGGTACTGCAGTAACAGTTCAAACCATGGTATTCGGCAATTTATCCTGGAAGTCCGGTGCAGGGGTCTTTTTTACTCACAACCCCAGATGGCCGGGGAACACCCTCATATTATGGGGCGATTTCACCCTTGGGAATCAAGGCGAGGACGTTGTTTCCGGCCTGGTCAGCACCCTTCCCATTTCAAAAAAACAGGCAGATATTGAAAACAGACAGAGTGATGCTACGCTTGAGTCACTTTTCCCGAAAGTGTACTCTAAAATGAGGGAATGGGCCAAAGAGCTGGTCTATAATAGGAACTGGGGACCCCAAGAGATCGAATTCACATTTGAGAGTCCTGATATAAAAGATCTTTATTCTCTCCAGACCCGCAATATGGTCATAAGAGAAAGAGAGAAGGTTTACTCCTTTGATATCGAAGCGAAATCGTCTGCCAAATTTCTCGGACACGGGATAGGCGTGAGCGGAGGTGCCATGACAGGCAGGGCTGTATTCAGCCTTGAAGAAATCCAACACTGGCGAAAGGCAGAACAAGGGACATCCCTTATTCTTATCAGGAATGACACCGTTCCTGATGACATCAAAGAGGTCTATGAAGCTGACGGCTTGCTCACGGCCCGGGGAGGTTCCACCTCACACGCCGCAATTGTGGCCCACAGACTGGGAAAGACCTGCGTTGTGGGATATGCGCATCTTGTTTGCATTGAGAGAGAAAAGACCTGCTCATTGGATGGGGAAAAGCTGAAAACAGGAGACTGGATAAGCATTGATGGCCAGGAGGGATCTATATATCTAGGTCAAATAAAAATCAAAGAAATGGAAAGGAACTTAAAATGAAAAGCATCTCGAAGAATGAGGATAGTAACAACTCCAAACTGGGAATAAATGGCCTCGGAAGAATTGGGAAACTGACGCTGTGGCACCATGTCGCGCGTAAGTATTTTAATGAAATAGTTGTCAACCTGGGACGAGATGTTGGTACCTCGCTAAAGGATATTGCACATTACCTGGAAAGAGATTCCACCTATGGATCCCTTGCTGGTTACCTGTATGGGTATAAAGGCAAAAAGGTAATTCGGGACGTAGATGAAAATACCGGTTCCATGACCATAGACGGCATCAAGATCAAGGTCCTGCGACATTCCAGAAATCCGAAAGATATTGGCTGGAGTGAACATGATATAAACCTTGTAGTAGATACCACGGGTCAATTTACTGATCCCACTCTCTCCCCGAACAGCCCAGGGGGTTCTGTTAGAGGCCATTTTGAGAGTGGAGCGAAAAAGGTTGTTGTTTCAGCCCCTTTTAAAATAAAAGACAAGACCAGGACTATGCCTGACGACGCTGTTACAACCGTTATGGGCATTAATGAAAATGACTATGACCCGCGAATACACGTGATTGTTTCCAATGCTTCGTGTACAACTACCTGCCTGGCGCACATGATGAAACCCCTCTTGGATTCTTTTGGCTCAAAAAAGATTCTGACCGCTTCAATGGCTACTGTTCACGCAGTAACAGGCTCACAAGAAGTACTGGACCGACTTCCAAAATCAGGGGCAATAGATCTGCGAAAGAATCGGAGCGTTTTAAATAACATCATATTAACAACGACAGGGGCGGCTAACACCCTGGCACTTGTGTTACCGGAGATGAAACAGATAGGGTTTATTGCTCAATCAGTGAGAATTCCAATTACGACAGGGTCATTGATTATTTTGGTGGTGAACCTGCAGGAAGAACCGTCGGGTGAATCGATTCGAAAGGAGACAATAAACAAAATTTACAAGGATGCTGCAGCTTGCGATTCCCGTGGATATCTCCACTATACAGAAGAGCAGAATGTCTCCTGTGACATTATCGGACTTCCAAGGGCCGGGGCTATTATTGAGGCCAATGAAACCCATACCCGCACAGCAGAAGTAAACATAGATCTTCAAAAGGTGTGTCCAATCTCGGGGCAAGAGGATCTACAGAAAAACGGGCAAAACATGTTGAAAATACCAATCACTCAGGTGGTCATCTACGGATGGTATGACAATGAACTGGGAAGCTATGTTAATATGCTTGGGGACCGTGTTGTATCAGTAGCGGAATTTATGTAGCTCTCTATTTAGAAACAGCGCCTGCCATGTTAAAGATATTTAAGGCTCCAGCATGGTCCATAATGTCCAGACGTGGTTATCGATATTTGTTGGCCTTGTTGAGTTTGGGGAAGTAGTGACTCAATAGTTAGACCACTTTGTTAACTGATTTGTCACAGTTTATCTATACCATAAGTCATCAGCAAGACCAGCTCTGCAATTAACTCACATGGTAATATATTTCCTTGATCATGAACCCACCCTATGTCATTGGAAGGTCATATCCCCTGGAGGCCTCTCAAATACTGAAAGGACTTCAAGACAGAGACTGCTTTGTATTTCTTGAGACTTCCAGGATTTCCAGAGAGAATAGTACCTCATATCTCTTTTTAGACCCAATAAAGATTCTTACTGCGTACGGCCTCGATGATCTGGGATCTCTTTACAAATCTATGGAGAGGGCCCTTAAAAGAGGGTACTATCTTGCTGGATGGTGGAGCTATGAGTGGGGATATGCACTTGAGCCCAAATTATGGCACCTTTTGGATACCCCGAAGTGCAAGGCGACCCCTCTGGTATGGCTCGGTGTATTTGAAAACCCGAAGATATGGATTCATCGGTCGGACGCCCCTTTTTGTCCTTTAAAACATATTCCGGATATACAAAAAAATTTAGGACCCCTGGAGCCTGAGGTGACAAAGGGCCAATACGTAAAGGCGGTAGAGAGTATAAAGGAATATATAGCGCGCGGTCACACCTACCAGGTTAACTATACCTTTCGGGAAAGGTTTAACTATACTGGTCTTCCGACTGATCTTTATCTGTCACTAAGGGCCAGGCAACCTGTCTCTTACGGAGCTGTAATACGCACCGGGAGTAAATGGGTGCTTTCCCTTTCTCCGGAACTTTTCTTTCGCCTGGAGGGAAACAAGATCTGGTCTAAACCCATGAAAGGCACATCTAAAAGGGGAAGGACAACTGAAGAAGATTGTGAGCTGGCAAATTTTCTGGCCAATGACCCCAAAAATCGGGCAGAGAATATCATGATTGTCGATCTGCTGCGGAATGATATCGGGAGGCTTTCTCTTACCGGAACGGTCAGGGTACCGGAAATCTTTACTGTCGAACGCTATGAGACTCTCTTTCAGATGATATCCAAAGTAGAGGGAAAAATTCGCCCTTACACCCCCTGGCACAAAATCTTTAATGCCCTTTTCCCGTGCGGCTCTGTGACCGGTGCGCCAAAAATCCGGACGATGGAGATTATTTCTGAGATCGAGTCTTCTCCAAGGGGTGTATATACCGGCGCCATAGGGTTTATCTCTCCCCACAGAAAAGCCGTCCTAAATGTGGCCATAAGGACAGTTGTCCTAGAGGAAGAATGCGGAAAGCTCGGGATAGGAAGCGGGATAACAATGGATTCAGATCCTGAAAAGGAATATGATGAATGTAGACTCAAGGCAAAATTTCTGACAAACTCTTCCTCTTTATCCTACAAAAAAACTGGACCCAGCGAAGACTTCTCCCTTGTAGAGACTATGAAGTGGGATCCTGAAGGGATAAAACAGTCAGCAATAGAGGGTTATTTCCTGCTGGAAAGGCATCTTCAAAGGCTCTCGCGCTCTGCCCACTATTTCGCCTTTTATTTGGACCTGGAAAGGGTTAGAAAAAAATTAGCTGAATTTGCAAAGGGACTGTATTCAAAAAACAGTCCCTACCGGGTCCGCGTTCTGCTGGAAAGAGATGGTTCTCTAAATATTTCAGCCTCTGAACTATCCATACAAGAAAAGCAGATTTGTTTTGACCTGTCGACAAAGACAATTGACTCTCGTGACCACTTTCTATATCACAAAACCACATACAGGCCCCTTTATACGGGAGAATATCAAAGGGCCAAGGCCAGAGGGCTTTTTGACTGTATTTTTTCAAACGAGCGGGGTGAGCTTACCGAAGGTACAATCAGTAATTTATTCTTAGATATTGACGGTCAACTCTTAACGCCGCCTGTATTCAGCGGTCTCTTAAACGGCACCTTGCGTCAGGATCTTATAAAACAGGGCAATGCCGGAGAACGAGTACTCTATCCGAATGATTTGGAAAAGGCCCGGGCAATATATCTGGCAAATTCTGTACGCGGACTCCTAAAAGCAAGCCATAAAAAGGGTGCATAGATTTAGAATCAGGAACGCTAAAGACCCCAAACCTCGCACTTTCAAAGGGACATGCTCTCGCCGGGCCTCAGCTCTACCAACTCGGTATCAACCTGCTGGGATTTAAGTTCAGTGGTGAACTCCTCCACAGTGCCCGTAAGGGCAGGGAAGGAACCATAGTGCATCGGGATAACTTTTCTTGCCCTAAGAAATTTGCATGCACATGCAGCTTCTCTGGGTCCCATGGTATAATGGTTTCCTATAGGGATCATGATAATCTCTGGTCGATACATCCCCCCTATAAGGGCCATATCCCCGAACAAACCAGTATCTCCTGCATGGTAAAGGATAAGCCCGTCTTCAAGGCGAATCACAAAGCCTGCTGCCTCGCCCCCGTACAGGATTTCATCTCCCTCCTGCATCGAAGAGCTATGAAGCGCTGGTACCATGGTGATTGCAACCCCCTTTGTGATATAAGTTCCTCCAATATTCATACCCGTCACGTTTGGAAGACCCTTAATAAGGAGATATTGCTGTATTTCATGGATTGCCACCACTTCAGTAGCAGATGATCTGGCCATATCCAGGCAGTTGCCTATGTGATCTTCGTGGGCATGGGTAATAAGAATAAGATCGGCATCCAGTGAATCAGGTTTGCCCGCAGATTGAGGATTGTCAAGCCATGGATCAATCCATATCTTCAAATCATGTTCTGTAACTATCCTAAAGGCTGAATGACCAAAAAAGCTGAGTTTATGAGACATGACTACCCCTTTCTATTAAATGAAAAATTAACAAAAAAACCTATATGGTTACTTTGCGAAAAGTCCAAGAATATGATTCCATCAGAAAAGCCAGGGATGCGCGGCGCGCGATTTCCTGATTACCAGAATCTATAAACCTACAATAAGTACTTCCCAGTAGTCAGGAGATTGAAGCAACGCAGCAGATGGCATATTTAAAGCCGAATCATTTATAAATCTCTTCTGGTTTTACTTTTGCGGCCGGCTCAAAGACATTCAGATCATTCAGACTGTTAAATCCGATATCCAGCCTTTTGAAAATATTGAATTCAATTTCACTAACTTCG
>Ga0190348_1000052_pt1 | contig 32552 bp, 56 predicted proteins | sample 48721367_MG_FD_161658 | JGI IMG/M metagenome (GOLD analysis project Ga0190348, IMG submission 161658) | Hydrothermal vent microbial mat bacterial communities from Southern Trench, Guaymas Basin, Mexico - 4872-13-6-7_MG | ecosystem: Environmental > Aquatic > Marine > Hydrothermal vents >... | reverse complement strand
ATAGTTAAGATTAGATCGGATAGAACATATGCGAGAACAAGGCTCGTTTGGTTATCAAATCCTAATAGCAAGAGAGGGATCAATTCGTATTCTTTTCCAGTTTACGCTGTTGCCGATTTAATTAAGAGACCAGAAGATATTGCTCGCTTTGATTATGCTATGGTTCTTAAATCAGATGATGTTCCTCTTGAAGTAGTTAATATTAAAAAAACTCCTAAAACTAAACACATCTATACAACTGATATTTGTCAAAAAATCGTTCTGTGGGCATGGAGTAGAAAAGCTCATGAGATTAAGTTTACCCCAGAAGCTGAAGAATGCGTTTTAGATGTAGCTACAGAATTAGGTAAAAAATATTCATCTGAGATACCTTTAATAGAACCGAATGAAATTAGAATAAAAATAGCTCGAATATCCGCTGCAATAGCTTGTCGCTTGTTTTCCACAGAAGATGGAATCAATTTAATCATAAAGCCAGAACATGTCATTGTAACAAAAAATTTTCTTGAAGATATTTATAGAGGAATGGGTTATGACACTTATAGTATGAGTAGAAAAATGGTGTTAAGTGGAGAAGAAAGACAAGAACTCACAACCCTTATACAAAGTAAACCTCCAGAATTAGTTATAGGTTTATTAGATATAAATGTAATAACTGCTCAAGATGTAGCGGATTTAATATCTTGTGATATACCAGATGCTAATTTACTAATATCACAATTTGTAAGAAAGAATCTACTTAAACGATATAAACGAGGTTATGTTAAAACTCCCGCAATGATTAAGATACTAAAAGAGATACAAGAAATGCAACCCGATCGCTTTCAGGATATATAATGCTGGATAATATAAAACAATGTAACAAATGTCCTTTACATCATTCTCGGTTCAAAGTAGTAGTGGGTAAAGGAAACGAAAATGCTAAAGTAATGTTTATAGGTGAAGCTCCTGGAAGAGATGAAGATGTTCAAGGAGTGCCCTTTGTTGGAAAAGCTGGGAAAGAATTGGACAATCTATTAAACATGATAAATTTGAAACGAGAAGATGTATATATAACAAATGTAGTAAAATGCAGACCGCCTGGGAATAGAACTCCTACTGAAGAAGAAATTAAGGAATGTAAACCATATTTAGAAGAGCAGATATTAACCATTAAACCTGAAATAATTGTTTGTTTAGGAAAATCTGCTGCAAAGGCACTATTGAAACTTAATAAAGATATGGGCTCTTTGACTAAACAAGCCTGGAATTATCAAGGAATCAAAGTTCTCGTAGTTTACCATCCCGCCGCAACTTTTTATAGACGAGCCTTGAGAAACAAGTTAGTCCAGCAGTTTTATGAATTAGGAACACTTTTAGGAACGATTGATAAGACTAATCTTACTCCAGAAAAAGAACTTGCTTCAGGAGTATTGGAAAAATATGACGCTACTCTTATTACAGATACCGAGGAAATCATAGAAGTATTAAATGAAGCTATACGTGATCCTGATGTAGTAGCCTTCGATACAGAAACAACTGGACTTGATTATAAGAGTAACCTTATTATAGGATTCTCAATAGCTTATAGAAAAGATAAAAAGATTAAAAGCTATTATATACCGATAAGACATAAAGACATTAACATTCCTCAACAAGCAGATTTCGCCAAGATTAAATTTCATCTACAAGCCCTCTTATCCACAAAGCTTATAGTATTACATAATGCTAAATTTGATTTACACATGTTAGATAATGAAAACATGCATATCAATAATATAGCGGATACTATGTTAATGGCATATGCTGTAAAAGAAGATGAAATCAACTATGGTCTCAAAGAACTTTCAGTAAAATATCTTGATCCTGATGCTGATTATGAACAGCATCAGTTAGAACTAATGCGGAAAGAATTAAAAATCTCAAATAACTGTAATGCCTTCTCTGAAACAAATTGGAGTAATATTCCAATTAGAATTATGTATCCTTACGCTTGTCAAGATGCAGTTTTAACATTACTTCTGTATTATAAGTTATTGCCTAAGATAAATAAGATAACTTATGAAAAAGAAGTAGCTTTAGTTCCAGTAATTAAGGATATGGAGAATAATGGAATCTATGTAGATAGGAAATATTTCAGCGAACTTTCAGCGAATTTAATGGTTAAAATGATAAATATTAGTGAGGAAATGTGTGATGAAATAGGACAGAAAGTAAATCTTAATAGTCCACAACAAATATCACATGTAATAACAGAAAAACTTGGATTCAGTCCTATAGCTATAAGTAAAAAAACAAGCCAACTTGTAACAGATGACAACGCTTTAATTGAATATTACGATTGCAAGTGGACAAGGAATTTACGAAAATACCGAGCTTACGATAAAATGTTAAATACCTATGTAGTACCCATTCTTAATAAAACTGATGTTGAAGGTATTCTACGAACTGAGTTACTTCAGCATAGAACAAATAATGGTAGATTAGCCAGCAGAAACCCTAATCTACAGAACACACCTAAACATCGAAAACGGATATTAGATGAGGATGAAGCACATTTAATAAGGAGAGGTTTTATAAATCCTGGAGATGAGTGGCAGTTGTTGTTTTATGATTATAGCCAAATAGAGCTGCGTTTTATAGCTATGTATGCTAATGTGAATAAAATGATACAAGCTTTTAAAAACAATGAAGATGTACACACAATGACAGCAAGGCTTATGTATAGCAAAGAAGATGTTAGTTCAGAAGAGAGATACTTTGGTAAAACAGGTAACTTTTTATCGGCTTATGGTGGAGCTGTAAGACCTATAGCAAATTTATTGATAAAAGATCAAATTCAAATACCAAAAGAATATCCCGATTTATATTCTTTTGCAGAGTGGATTTATAGTAGATGGCATGAAGTATATCCTGAAGTTAGACAATTCCTGAAATTCGCAGAAACAAAAGCATTAGAGAAAGGATGGGTAAAAAACATCTTTGGACGAGTAAGACATCTTTCCTCTAATAAAGCTTGGATGGCGGCGCATTTCGTTTGTTCATCATGTGCTGCAGATGTTATTAAAGATGCAATGATTAAAATACATACTCATTTAAAAGAGGAAAACTGTAAAACAAAACTGATTATGCAGATTCACGACGAACTAATCTTTCTACATCATAAAAGCGAACCTGAACTGATTCCTTTAATCAAGGACTTAATGGAACGTAGAGATTTAAAGATACCTATAACTGTAGATTGCGAAATCAGTAATACAAACTGGGCAGAGCATAAAACAGTTAACCTGTAGCAAGGAGGAGAAATGACCTTGATCGAAATAGCCCTCATAAGCTGGATGATCATAATAACATGGGTATTTGTTAGAGTGATCAAAAAGAATATCTACCAGCTAAAACTAAACAGAATAATAATCGCTAACTTTATGATCCTTTTAGACAAAGCAGCAGATAAAAAGGAGGAGGGCGAAAAATGAAAGAATACCCCGAAGTTAAAGTTTATAGATTCAAGGAAAGAGAATTTCTGGGTATAAAATTGATATGCCCAATATGCAGATGGGATTATGTTCATCTAATTCAGGGGGAATTAAGTGCATATAGTGTAATGTATCGTTTAATCCCCTCTGATATGCAAAGAATAGAAAAACATCGAAGACACTCTGCTTTTGATCCACGTCCGCCAAAAACTAAATTTCAATGTGGAAGATGTAATATCGAATGGAGTTATGATGAAATGCTTGATTTAATTGAAGACGCAGTTAAAGCATACCTAACAAAAGAAGCAGAAGACGAACAGAAAAAGTGTTGTCCATATACTACTGTCGTTTACTATACTAATGAAGGAGATGAAAAATGAAGACATCTAATTTTACCAAAGCAATAATCTGGAAGTAAGATGAAAGAAAAACACTATAGGTTAGAAAATAGTAAGGGAATTTGGGAAATTCACGAGATTATTTATTCTCCATTCAGACCACCGTATATAAGTTTTACCTACCTTCGCAAAACAAAAAATAAAGGAAAATCCACTAACGATTCTCCATTTAAACCACCGCCTAATAGCTTTACCTATTATTACGAAGATGAAAAGAAACGAGCTAAGAAAGAAGAAATTAGAAAATTACTTCAAAAATACAAAGCTAAACCGATCCCAATGAATAAAAATCAATTAGCTAAAATCAAGCCACTATCCGAGAAAATGGCAATAGAAGAAGTGAAAAGATATACAAAAGCAATGCAGATGTCTTGGATTGCAGCTTATCGAAAAATAATAGGTTAACAATAAAGGAGATGAAAAAAGATGACCAGAGAAGAAGATTTCATTAATAAAATAATCTGCGGCGATTGTTTAGACTTAATAAAGTTAATTCCTGATAATTCTATAGATATAGTAATTACTGACCCACCTTACGGATTAAATAAAAAAGATATCCGAGGCGATGCTGATTTAAGTCTTTTCTATGATATTATGCCAGAATGCGATAGAGTATTAAAAAACAATAGTTTCTTTATTACATTTTTTAGCACAAAATTTCTTCCTCAATTATTTAAAAATAACCCATTCGATTACTTCTGGCAAATTATTTTATATTGTCCTACCTCAGGTGTTAACTCACCAATAGGGTTCACAAAATATATGTCATGTTTTGTCTTCAAAAAAGGAAACCCTAAAATCCTTCACCGAAACAAAGATATATTTGTTGATACCCCTGGAAAAATGGTTGAACCTGATGAGGGGTATATAGATCATCCTACTCCAAAACCCAAGCATTTCATAAAAGAAATCTTAGGAATGTTTACAAGCGAAGATGCTTTAATTTTAGACCCATTTATTGGGAGCGGAAGTACAGCGATAGCGTGTGTTCAACTTAATAGAAGATTCATTGGATTTGAAATTGAAGAAAAATATTGTAAACTCGCAGTTAATAGAATAGGTAAATTTTGTGAGGATAAGAGTAAACCATAAACATAAAAGTTTGTAATGTTTGTAAGTTAATAAAGGAGACAAAAGATGCACTGTACTGAATGTAAATATTTCAAATGTGAACTTCTTGAAGCAATCCACAAAACAACAAAAGTCCCAGTTGATTATGAATTATGGAATTCATATTTAATCCGTAATAGATTTGAAGCTCATGATGAAATGAGAGTGGGCTATCTGGTCGAACTGTTAGTAAAAGTGCTACCGGAAGAATGTTCTCATTTCAAACCAAAATGAAAAAACTGGTAGAAATTAGCAGTTGTAAGGAATGTCCCTGGGTTGACCGTTGGGAGTGTGATATGGGGAATCATATTGATATAGGATATAATCCTTATTGCCTTCTTGATCCAAAACATAAACGCAGAATTAGAACTCCATTAGAAACAATTCCTGATTGGTGTGAATTACCAGATGCGAGGGAGAAATGATTATGGATAAACGCTTAACTAAAAATGAAGATATTTTACGAAACCTTGAATCTTCGTTCGAAGAAGTTTTCAATCAAGATAGAAAAGCAAAAATATCTTTACTGAAAGAGATGGGATATGATCCTGATAAACTTGTAACAAACGGATTAAAACATATTAGTCGTTTAATAAGCCAACAGAAGAAAAAATTTGAAATCAAAAAGCAGAGGGAGAAATGAAACTACCTGATTTAACACGAAAAGAACATATCTACATTCCACCAGGTTTCTCATTACGATACTTTGGTGAAGGAGATCAAGGGGAATTTTATCTAATATGCAACAGATACAGCCCTGATGAAGAAGGTATATGTTATAACTGTGGACAAATGAGAGAATTTCATCTTCCTACTGAAGAAGAATAAAATGAGACCTGAAATAAAAACTAAAAAATAAAAGGAGAGTAAAATGGTAAAATACCTTACAATCGAAAATGACCTCGGTCGTGAAATCGAAAGTTTTATGTTAGCCAGTGATCCATACGGTGAACTTAAGAAAGGAAGGTTTATTTTAGGACAGTATGCTGGTATTATGAATTGGGCATGGTGTATTTTCCAGATAAATGATCAAGATGAGAGAATAGCCATGTGGCCGATACATACAGTAACAGAAATTATTTTTAAGGAACATAATAAAAAACAAACGAAAGGAGAATAAAATGAAAAAGAGAACAATTCTGCAAGACGCTCAAGAACTCGTAGATGGTAAAAGAAAAACTGACTACGGTGATCCCCGTGAGTCGTTTGAAAAAATAGCGACAGTAGCAACAATAATAATGGATAAACATTGTCCTAAATGTAAAAAAGAAATAACTCTCACAGTAATAGATGTTTGTAGAATACTGAAAGCTGTGAAACTTATCCGAGAAGCATATAGACATAAAAGAGACAATCTCGTAGATGAGTGCGGGTATGCAAGAATAGAAAGCATTCTAAAAGGCGATGAAAAAATAAAACCACCTAAAAAAGGAGACGGTTATAACATCTCCTGGGATGAAGAAAAGAAATCAAATACTAATACTCCTGTACCAAAGCCTCAAACAGATCAACCTAAATCCACCTTCAAAAAGACCCAGTAAAAAATGAAACTCCTTGATCCTTTCAACAAATGGAGTATTATTCATGGTAGCGGGTGTATGTTCCTTACACTCATACTAAGCTATCATGTAGGAATCAACAAATGGATAGCTGCAGGTCTTGTCCTACTTGTAGCAGTACTCTGGGAACTAATAGCAGATGACGTTCTAAGATGGAATGATCCAAGAGGAGGAGACTACTATGATATACTCTGGGATTTAGCAGGATGTTTAGCAGCTGTTCTAATGCTCTAAGATAATAATTAAAGGAGTAAATAATGACAGCGGATTATGATGTAGGCCTCTATCTGGGTTATCACACAGCGGCTAACGGTGTTCCCTTCAAGGATTTCCCCAGTCTCAATAATCTCCCCCGTGTAGAAGAATGGAAAAAAGGCTATAAAGAGGGGTACAAAAAAGGTCGAAAAGTTTACATGTATGAAGCCGGCTATGAGGATGGCTATGTTGACGGCGAGGATGGAATATATAACCCCCTTGATCCTTCTATAGAGGAGAAATCATATGAGGAATGGGAATTTGAAGAGTACAAGCGAGGATATGAAGCCGGACATAAAGAGGGAACACTAAATGCCCAGTACAAAGCCAAATATGAGACCAAAAATAGTTGAGAGCGTAACTCATAAAATAAAGACTCCATGTGGAACTTTATACGTTACGGTTGGTATAATAGATAAGCGCATCTACGAGGTCTTTGTCAGAATGGGAAAAGCGGGGTTATGTTACTGCTGTCTGATGAATACAATCGCTCGCCTGATTTCAATGTCCCTGCAAAATGAAATCCCAATAGACCTTATAATCAAACAGTTAGTGAATGAATCCTGTAATAAACCGATTTACGGGACTCATTTAAAGAAAGGAGCTATTCGATCTTGCGCTGATGGAATAGCCAGAATACTAAAAATGGAGAAAGAAAGATGTCATTAGTTCTTGTTCATCAACCGACGGGAGTAGCTTTAACTCCTTTGCACAAGCAGAAAAATGAAAGCGATGAGGAATTTAGGGCTCGTTTGGAAGAATACAGGGAAAAGTACTTCCCTGGGATTTCAGGATTCGTAATTGAAGAACGAGCAAGAACAGCTACGAGACCAATCTATCGTCTCTTTGTCAAATATCCTGATGAAGACGAAGAGCGAATGATTGATCATCGTTTCTATTCTGAAGAAAAGGCAAAGAAAGCCGCTGAGAAAATCTACGGAAAAATCCCAGGAATCACGTGGGAAGTTAGACAATAGATACACATAATTGAAAAGGGCATAAGATCAACAAATACACATAATTGAAAAGGGGATAAGAGTACTATAATCCCTGGAAATTTATTTCCAGGGATTTTTTTATTTTAGGAATTTTTTAAACGTAGAATATAAAAAACTTAGGAATTTTTTAGACGTAGAATAAGATTTTTAAAAAAATTATTTCAACCTGCTGTCCCATTTCAGCCTGCCGTTTCATTTCTGACCCTCGTTCAAATTTTGACCGATGTTCTATTTTTAAACATTATTGTATGAAATTTTTGGCATGATTTTTGCTTATATATTAAGGAATTCCATATTATATACGGGCAAATAATTCCTATTCTTGCCCTTGGTCTTGCCCGATAAAATTTTTTTCCGAATTCCCTTGCTTTTATCCAGTCTATTTATTAACTTGTGTGTAGATCATTTAACACAATATAGCAGAAAGGAACAAAACAATGATTTTCAACAATGATCTAAACAGTGAAAACGGTTGGATTGAATTTGCTTTAAGACAGCCGGAAGAAGAGGAAGAATTAACAGTTCAAACAACCGAAACAATTCTTAAAAACGAAGGAGAAGAGAAATGAAACTCGTATTACCTTTTAAATCAAAAAAGAATTTTGTCGCATTATTTTCAAATATAGGATGCGACAATCCTAAACAATTCTACCTTTTAGCAACTTACCACAAATCAAGAAAGGGAGGTTTTGGCACAAATATCACAGTAGAAGAATGCGAACAATTACTTAAAGAAAAAGGATATGAATATATATCCTATGAAAAAGTTATTTACAAAGACAAAGGAGAAGGAAAATGAAAGAGAGAAGAAAGTTAAAAGATCGGCGAGTTAAAGAAAGAAGAGCTGTAATATCTGGAGAAAGGAGAAGATTTGCCGAAAGAAGGATCAAAGAAAGAAGAGCTCCAGAGATTCCTAAAACACTTAAAGAATTTAAAACCTGGAATTTTAAAGGAACTATAACAGTTACAGAGGATTTCAAAGCCTTCGCAAAATTGTTCTTTAAGGAAATAAAGAACAAATTGCCAGAAGGAGCAAAGTTAATAGCTCAACATACTTGCCATTATTTTCTTAGTGGCTTCATCACTAAAAACGGAAAATATGTGTACTTCTCAATTTCTGACGTAAGACTCTGGAGAAATGAATGGTGGACAAATATACTAATAAGAAGAGCAAAAAACGAGAAGGATTATACAGGAGAAAAAAATTACTACACGACCCTTGACGAATTTACAGAAAGTGTGGAAAAATTATTAAGCTAAAAGGAGAAGAAATGAACGAAAAAATGATATACAAGGAAGGAGAAGATTGGAAGGCTATTTCCTCCGAGGTTAAATTGTCAGAAGAAGACCTCACAGAAATAAGCACATTACCAGAAAAAAAGTGGTTAATTTACTTAGTAACTAACATAGATGAAGTGCTGCATAAACAAACACCCTTTGATGCAGTAATATATTATGCTGTATCAATAGAGAGTCTAAAAGAATTACTAAAAAAGATTTACAAGAAAGGAACAAGAATATGGATTGACGAACTGGAAATAATAGCAAGTTTAGAACACACAGTAGAAAGTGAAAACAAAAAAGAATTAACAACAAAAGAATATCTTGAAATGACGGGATACAAAGGATTCCCAAGTTACTTAAAGATAACTTCAGAAGTACCGGACAATTTCTCATTAAAAGCTATGTCCGGAATAAAGTGTATCTTAGCATATGATCTTGAAAAAACAACAAAGGAGGGATTATGGTTTAAATCACAAATATACTATGCACAAAATCCTCAGATACTTGTAAAAATGCTTGAAACGGATTATAAGAAAGGAACAAGACTAATGTTAGAAGTCGCAAGACCTGTAACACCTTATGTCGTAATAATAGGAGAAGAAAAATGCAAGTAAAAAACGCCTTATTAAACGAATTACAAAGAAAAGAAAAAGACCGCACAAAAGAAGTGGAAAAGAAAACAAAACAAACGAAATTACTAACAATAGCTGTCGAAGAACTACCGAATGATTTAGTAAAAAAGAGTATTTATCCAACAATAATGATGGATACTCTTTGTATGTACTTCCCAAAAACTAAAACAGCCTTAAAAAAATATTTCAGTAAACTAAGAAAAAGAGGTCTAAAGATAAAAATAGAACGAGTAACTTATGAAACAAACAAAAAAATAATTACAACATACAAATTAGAAAAAGATGAAACCTGGGTATATTTAACAATTTACGAAGAACAAAAAGAGGAGAAGAAAAAATGATACTTAGAAAACAAGAACTTTTAAAAGCTGTAAAAGAACAAAAAAACAAGATACGAAATGATATGAAGACCCGTTTAAAAAAACTCGATCTTTTGTATCTAATGCTAAAAAAAATACCTGATGAATTACTCAAAACCAGTACAGTAATGTTCGATGAGACATTACATATAAAAACGGAGGAATTAGATGAAATAAACAAATATCTTGTAAAATTAAAAGAGGAAGGATTAAAAGTGGAGATAGCAACAATCGGAGAACTGAGCATAAAATATAAGATAATACAAGAAAACACCTATATTGATTTAAAAACAAGCCAAAAACTAATTAAAAAAGGAGAAGAAAAATGATACTTAGAAAAAAAGAACTGCTGGAAACCTTAGATAGGCAACAAAAGAGAGAAGAAGAGTGGATAAAAAAGTCCTATCTTCTGCATTTAATGGTACGAAAGTTACCTGATGAATTAGTCGAGAAAAGTGAAATATACGTAATGTATGATCACAAGTTACGTATAAAATATAAAGAAACCGAAAAACAAGCACTAACGGAGTACATTAAAAACTTAGAAAAAGAACAGCTAAGAGTAAAACTAACTAACATAACAGAAGAGCAAAATATTATAGAAGGTGAGTACATTAAAAAGAAAAGTTCCGAGTACGAAATAAGAAGAGGAGATACTGAAGTATTTTTACAATTACAAGAAAAAGGAGAAGAAAAATGAATGAGTACAAAAGAATACTAAAGACATTAAAACACATAGACAAAAGCGGAGCTATGGAAAACACTATGACAACAATATACAAACATAGAGATCACTGGACGATTTTAATTATTTGTAGTGATGAAATAACAAAAGCAAAAATAATAAATACAATGACGGAAATATACAGAAATAACCGAGAGAGATGTCAAATAATAGATACAAATAAACAAGGGAGACAAATGTACGAAGTAGCAAACAAAAACAGAGAGTCGTATCACATTATAATCGAATAAAAAGAAGGAGAGAAAAAATGAGAGCTGCAATTAAAAGAGCAATTAAAGAACAGATGGCAACTGTTCTTGAACTCGGTCTTATTTGTGACAAGGGTGAACTTGAAAATTTAGTAGATTATTATGCAGAAGAGTTCACACAAGTACAAAGAGAGCATATCGAGCTGCTGGAAAAGATATGCGAAGAACAAGAAATGGATATAAATGCACAAGCAGACTTTCAGTACTTCATATTAGCAACAATGAGCAGTTTAACATTGCTTTGTCTATACAAAGCAGCAGATATCGCAAAGAAACAAGGATATAAAGGGAGTCTAAAGAAAAATATAATAGAAATGGTATATAGTATGATAATGCAAATGGAAATAAATGATGATGAACCGACTAATAAATAAGGAGAATAAAAAATGATTATCAAAAAAATTACAGCATTAAAAGAATATGTAACAATAGGCGACATAGAAACCGCTCTGGAAAAGGTAAATGAAAAATACGAAGGCAACATTGACACATACGGGATAGAAGAAAAAAAATACTACTATCTAACAAGACTAAAAACTAAAAACACAGAAGGAAAAGGAGCATCTGTTAGTATGCTCGGAAGAAAAACAGGAAGTGCTTGTTGGCACGTTTACAGAGATTTCTTTAAAGCACTTCCAGAAGAAACAAAAGTAATAACAACAACAGCGGGAAAAATAATAACAGGTGATGACTACTGGGAACAAAGATACTATGATCCAGAGTTTAGTGTTATAGCAGGACTTGGAATAGCAATAAGACATTCACAGCTCTGTTTCTGTAACAACGAGGATAACTGGCTAACGTGGGCAAAAGAAACACTGGATTATATATACAATTCAGGATTAGGAGAAGATTATCTATATGTAATAACTCCTACAGCAGAAAGAATTAAGAAAGGAGTGGAAAAGTGGGAATCCATAAAGCGATCCCAGATATGAAAGAATATCCAGAACTAATATGTCTAAAATGTGGTAAAAAGATATACTACACAGGCGACGGTTACAAACATATCCCAAAGATAAAAGGAAAAGAAGCGATAGGTCAAAAAAGGAGAAAAAAGAATGGAAAATGATAGTTTAGAAAAAGTACATAACTTCAAGTTAATTCTTGCAAAGATTAACACGTTAACAAAAGAGCGTTATCTACTAATTGAAACTAATCAATACTGGCACACTACACGATTTGTAACTGTAGCGTATAATAAAAAAGGCCAGGTAGATGCAAGACGTACTTTAGGCGATTTATACATAGCACAATATAAAGAGCCGCCTAAAGGATATGAAGTTATAGCAACTATCACTAAAAACAGTCTTGAAGTTTTTGGTGATAATCCTAACTATGGTACAATAGCAGTAAGTTTTTGGCAGGCTCTCAAAAGTAACAAGTGAAAGGAGAAGAAAAATGAAACGGATTTACAACTGGAATAAGAATGTTCCGAGCTGTTTGAACGGAGAAATAAGATTAAGAAGAAATCATGTGTTAATGTTCGACACTCGGATAGATAATTTAGAAGAGTTACAAAAGTTAAAATATTTCCTGAACTACTGGATTGAGGAAGGAGAAAGTCCTGAATATGAGAACTTAGAAGAATTTTGGGGTTTGTACCCCGATGTAACTATGAGAGACGCCTACCGCAATGAAATTCTTTGTTACTTTATAACAAAAGGTGGAGGTGGAGATACTCGATTAGTTATAGAGGAGCTAAAAACTGGATATACAATGGCTGAAATAGATATAGAGGGAATCGAAGAGTTAAGGAAATTCATTAACAGGTGGATACCAGGTTAATGGATAAGAATAATGGATAAGCACAAGAATGGATAAGCAACAAGGGCGGTTTTATTAAAGCCGCCCTATTTTTATAATACAAGGATACAAGCGTTAATACAGAATAGATTGAAAAGGTGGGTCTTGTTGTCAAGAGAAAAAAAGTGTTAATTACAGAATAGATTGAAATTGATTTTAATTTTTTTCGCATTTTAAAAACTTGAAAATTTCTTTTAAACAGTGTTCTAAGTTATTGTTTTTTAAGGATTGATGTTAATACAGGATTTTTTGAAAGATTTTGGGGTAAAAAAGCCTATTTTGTAAGTGTTTGATAATTTGCACTTTATTTAGTGAAAAAAGTAATTTAGCGTATGTGGCAAAAAAACAATAAGTTAGAAATGCTTTTGTGCGGGAAAGGTTAACTGTTTGTTTTTGTTACATTTAATCTGCGACTACAAGGGTATCGGGTTTCAAAGTATTCTGTATTAACATAGAACTCTTCTAATATGATGTTTTTATTAAAGTTCTCGATGCATTCTGTATTAACATTTTCATTTTTAAAATTAGATATAAAGTATTATAGTTAGTCAATCTATTCTGTAATTAACACTTTTTTCCAACTTGATAACAAAGCTAAACGTAATAAAAATAAATAGATACCGCAAATTATTGTTTTTAAAAAAGATAACATGCATTCTGTATTAACACTTTGAATTTATCTTTTCCAGAAGAAAAAATTTAGGAATTTTTTAGATGTAGAATAAGAACTTTGGCGTAAGAAAAATCACAAGCGGCGATGAGATACAAGCGGCGGTTTTGAAACAGCGTATCATTTTGTAACAGCGCGAAAAATTACAAAACAGAATAAAATCACAAAACAAGAAAATTCAAAAGAACTGGATCATTCAGATTTCCAGATTTCCAGATTTCCAGATTTCCAGATTTCCAGATTTCCAGATTTCCAGATCGCATTCAATTTTAGCCTATAAAGATTTTTGAAAAAGTACTTGACATTTTAAGGTATATTTATTATATTTAAATTGTATGGGATTATGCTCTTTGACAAAAGAAAAAGGGAGAGAGATTATGAAAAAGCAAAAGCAAAAATCCGAGTACAGCGTTGAAATTCCCGAAGAGCTTGGCGAACTGGATTTAAACTCTTCTCCGGAAGAGTATATCGTGGAAGTTATATCTCCGACTGGAATTTCAATTGCTAAAATTAGACGACACCCTAACAGTTCAGAAGAGAGTACTCTCCAGGGATACATGGAAGCCGCTTCTCAAAGGTTCAGTAATTCAGCATACTGGACAATCCATCGCCAAGCCGGATATTCTTTACGGCTTGGCAAATCAAAAGCCGGTCGTTCAGAGCGAAAAATCCGTCGCTTTATTGTACGAGTGATGGATAAAACTGGAAAGATTTTAACGAATGCAGAGGGTGATCAAATCGGCCTGCTTAGTACTGCAACAAAAAGCCGTGCTGATAAATTTGCCCTAATCTTAGCCTCAAGTGCTCCCGATACAAAAGCCGAAGTGATTGATCGTGAACAACAACGTGAGCTATGGGACGAGTTACGGCTTGTTCTTATCGGATCATAGTTCAAGCGTATAGACCAAACAAAAAACAGAGCATAATCCTTAAAATCCCTTGACCACGTGGTCAAGGGATTTTTTTATCCTTGTTTTTAAGAAAATCCCACACTTCAAGAGTTAAAAAAATGTTTGTTTAAATTTCTAATTCAATAAAAACAAGGCTTTATGATTTTGGCATGCTATTTGCTACTTACTTAATCTAAGCGCATAGCAAATATCATGCCGAATATCTTTAGTTCAATGAAAACAGTATCTTATGATTTTTGGCACACTTTTTGAGCGGTCTGCAAACATCGTGCCAAAACATATAAGATACTGTTTTTATTGTATTAAAGGCTTTTGGCATACTTTTTGAGCGGCTTACAAAGATCGTGCCAAAAATCATAAGATACTGTTTTTATTGAACTAAGGTCAACTTAGGAGACTTGTTATCCCCGCCGCTACCCTACACAAAAATTTTCCCCCATCTCCCAGATTTCCCCGTTAATACAGAATCAAAGCAACAAGCAATAACAAAAAAATTTTTCCCCCAGATTTCCCAGATTCCCCTCACCCTCACAACAAATAATATGCCAAAAAAATTTATAACACAAGGGAACTTCTTGAATAAAGGGTCGTTCAATAAGTATGGAAGGTAATCCAGACACAGCTCCCGCCGATCTCGTTACTTTTGGTCTTGACAATAATGAAGATCGGATTAAACAAGCTGTCAAAGAGCTTGTTGAAAAGGAGCTATCTCTTTCTCAAATAACGGAGACTTTAGAGAAATACAACCTTCCTACAGATGACCCCTTTTCCATATTACTCTCAGAACCGGCATTAAATGTCCTTGAAGGCGTAGTGCGATTAAAAGCGTTATACTCGGCAAATAAAGCCTTCGATGTTTTAATTGATGGTCTATATGATCTTAACCCTCAAGCTTCTCGTAAAGCGGCAAAGACTTTAATTGACTTTGCAATAAGTTTCTCCAAGAGACAGGTTGTTTCTAATAATGATGGGAATATCCTTGAACAACTGGTAATCGGGGACGGTAAGTAAATTGGATAGTAAAGATAATGAATGTTGTCCAAAATGCGGCGAAAAGTTAACTAAATTGACTCTTAACTTTTTTGAAATAGTTTACTGTGAATCCTGTGGATATAGAAACAGAGATTCATACCTTAAGACATGTTTAAGATGTGGAAGGAATTTAATTATCAAAAATAATATAGCTTATTGTGAAGTGTGCGATTATATAACTAAGTTACCTGAACATAAGAAACTATGAGATTAACAAAAGACGTTCTGAAAAAAAGTTTATCTGATTGGAAGTTTTTCTGTGAGAATTTTGTTAAGATTCGACACCCTGATGGTAGAATAGATAAATGGAAGTTTTATCCAGAACAAACACGGTATTATAAGGAATGCACTAAAAGAGATATTATTGTTAAGCCTCGACAGATGGGAGGGTGGTCAACTTGTATTGATGGACGAGGCTTACATGCTACAATAACTCACGAGGGGTTTCAATATTTAACTATTTACCATAAGATTATTGCGGCTCAAAAGGCATTGCAGAATTTAAAGATTATGTACGCTTCTTTGCCTGATGGTATTCGGCCGGTTATTGATAAAGATAATGTTAACATGTTATCTTTCCCTGTTTTGAATAGTGGTATTTCTGTTACGAGTTGCGGTCGGTCGGAACAAGCTGCTGATGAAGTAGGTAAAAGTGAGACATTGCAGTTTGTTAAAGAAAGTGAGTATGCTTATTATCCTTATCCAGAAACGACTCATGGTTCAGTAGCTAATTGTGTAGCTCAAGAAGGTGTTATTGTAATTGAATCTACCCCGAACGGTTTTAATGATTTTCACAATAGAGCCATGAGAGGGTGGAATGGATTAAGTGCTTATAAGACATTTTTTACTCCGTGGTTCGCTTATCCTGAATATTCTATTGTTACAGGAACGACTTTAGAAGATTTAGGAGAATTAAATGAAGAAGAGATTAAACTATTAGACGAAGAACACGTGTTGCCTGGGCAAATAGCTTGGAGGAGATTTAAGATAGATGAGTTAGGTGGAGAGAAAGTTGGAACACAGTTATTTAGAAGAGATTATCCAAGTGATATTCAGAGTTGTTTTGCGAGAATGGAGGGTTGTTTATTTGATCAAGATATTTTAGACGCTTATGAAGAGTTAGTGATGCAACCTCTTCCTAATGAGAGGAAAGATCACTACATATATTTTGAGCCTATTCCAGATGTTGAGTATATTATAGGTGCTGATGTTGCCGGTGGTAAAAGAAAAGGGTCGTATTGTTCAGCGCAGATATTTAGGAGAGATACATGGGAACAAGTAGGACATATTTATGGAAAGTGGAGGCCTGATATATATGCAGAGATTTTAAGTAGTGTAGGTAAAAGATATAACTATGCGACAATAGCTGTTGAGAATGATGGGATTGGAATAGGAACAATAATTCGCTTACAGACTTTAGGATATAGTCAATTATATAAACATCGGAGTAAAGGTGGGTTTGGAGAAGTTCAATACGAGGTTGGGTTTCCTACTAATATAAAAACTCGCCGGATTATGATAGATGATGGAGAAGAAGTTGTTAGGAAGATGTTAGTTATATTACATGATAGGATTACATTGACACAAATGCGAACATTTGTAGAGAAAGAAGATGGAACAATAGAAGCTGCTGCTGGGTGTTTTGATGATGCTGTGATGAGTTTATTTATTGCTATACAGTTGCTTAAACAACCGAAGTTTGTTAGGAGAGTGTGGAATTTTGAATAAGATTTGTGGTAACTGCCAGTATTTTAAAGCGTATAGTTACAATAGGAAACTGTTAATGTATTTTGATAAGAGGTTTGTTCGCAGAGGAGTTTGTTTGCTAAGAACACCTTTAGTAGTTGTATCTATAAATAAAAAAGGATGTGAAGAATGGAGACCAATGAACAAGCAGTAAAAATTATACAAGGGTTAATGGAACATATTAACCCAACAGTAGAAGATATGTTAAGAGTTTTGCCGTATAATAGAGCTGAGCAGCTTAGAGGACTTATAACTGAAGCTAATCAGTTTTTATATAAGCAAGGTAAGCCAGGAGTTAATATATCTCATTCGTTAGAAGAACTGGGAGAAGCTCGGACAGGACTTGAAGGAATAGAGAAAGCTCGAAGGTCTGTTGGTATAGGTTAGGAGAGTTACTATGCCAGGTCTTGAAACTAAGAAGGGATGGTCGCAATATCGTCTTCGTATCCGTAATCCAGGACTCTATAGTACAATGAGAACCCTTGACATAGGTGGAGGAGTTAGTAAGATAAGAGGTAAAAATAAGAAGACGGGTAAATGGGAGACACAAGCTTTAAGATTTGATAAGAGTGTGTTTAAATCTGCACAACAAGTAAGAGATTGGCTTAAGGCACATCCTTCAGCAAGGACATAAAGGAGATTGTGTGAATAAGATTGTAATTGAAAGAAGGCATCCTGAATACTTAAGTAATTTACCTGAATGGAACTTCTTTTGGCAAAGTTACATTGGAGGAAGTATTTATATTACTCCAACTAATTTATTCTCCCATCGAGTTGAAACGACAGCGAGATATAATAAAAGGTTGAAAAGAGCATATTATTATAACTATTGCGCTCCTGTGATTGATATTTATAATCAGTTTATTTACTCCGCCAGAATAGAGAGAAGCGGTGAAGAGGAGTGGTTAGTTAATTTCCGCAAGAACGCTTCTGGTAAAGGAGATAATATTGATGAGATGATGAGTAAAGCTAATACATTATCAGCTATATTTGGTACATCATTTGCTACTGTTGACGTTGATCAAGAAGGTACACCTGAAATCATAACAGCGGTGTATAAACAGAGACCATTTATTCGTATATTGAAGCCGTTTAATGTTGTTGATTGGTCATTAGATAAACAGGGTGGTTTTGAATGGATTTTACTAAGATTCGCTGTATTAGAAGATTCTAATCCACTTGTAACAAGGAACTATAACTTAGAGTTTATATTATGGATGAAAGATAGTTGGGTTAAATTCAATGAGAGTGGGATTGAACTTGATTCAGGTAAAAATAGTTTAGGGTTTGTTCCTATTATACCTATTAACCACTACCCTAATGAAGATGATGATTCTATTATTGGTAAGTCAATGATTAAAGATATTGCCAGAGTTAATCGAGGTATTTTTAACTGGTGTTCTTTGTTAGACTCTATTCTATATGATCAGACATTTAGTTTATTAGCAGTTGAAAGTAGTGGAGAAAAGGATACTGGAATAGAGAAGATTGGAACAGCTGAAGCCTTTACATACGAGAAAGATACTAAAGTGCCGGTTTTCATTGCTCCAGATGCCTCACAAGCTCAGCTGTTTATTGATTGGATTGATAGAGGAATAAGAGAGATTTATCGCTTAGCATCCTTAGAACGTAGTGGAATGGTGCATCGGACACAAGTGATTGAATCTGGTATTGCTAAAGCTTTTGATTTCGTGGATACTAATCAAGCATTAAGTACTAAGGCTAAAACACTCGCTGAAACTGAGATGAAAATAACTGCTTGTGTGTTTGCCTGGGAACAAGTTAAAAAGGGAGCTCATATTGAAAGTTTGCTCGAAGCTCAAGAAACTATTTCAAGTAAAGTTTCAGTTGTTTATCCACGTAATTTTGATGTTAGAGCATTAGATAAAGAGACGAAAGCCGCAATGGATATATTGACAATGGATTTATCTAAACGATTTAATATTCAATTTAAGAAATACCTTGTTCCTAAATATCTACCTAATGCTACTGAAGAAGAGTTGAAAGAGATTTATAAAGCAATAGAGGAGGAAGAAAATGAAAGAGGACGTAGCAGAGATTCTCTTAATAATAGCGGTGGTGGCTTTAGTAATAACTCTTCTAATAACAAAGGAGACGCAAACCCCTCCTCCGATAATTCTGAATAAAACAACTGATACACTTTATATTCAAGATACTGTAACTGTCAAAGATACTGTTTACATTAAAAAGTTTATTCCAGTAATTGAGGATTCTGTAGCTATTCTTGATACTGCTGGAATTGTTAATAATGATACTTTAGTTATTGATTTAACGGTAGAATACAATTTAAGAGAGAATCTATTCCAGAATGTAGGATTAAATTATCTGTTATCTATTCCAGTTGATACCGTAATAATTGAAAATAAGATAGAGAAGATTATAACTGTTGAAAAAAGTAATTCTCCCTGGTTTTATGCCCAGTTGTTAGTAATTGGAGCAGCTTGCGGGATAATTTTAGTGGAGACATTGTGAAGTGTGGCCAAAACGTAATTTATGGATATTTGTAATTATGGTTAATCTACGTAATATTAAAGTGTATGTAGCTGGTAAGTATAGTGGAGACGTTGAAAAGAATATTGAAAAAGCAGCTCAAGTATCTGCTAAATTATGGGACATTGGGTTTACTGTGATATGTCCGCATATGAATACAGCGAATTTTGAACATAGATGTAAAATAACAGGATGGGAAGATTTTTTAGAAGGTGATTTAGTTTTACTTAAAGATTGTAACATGTTAGTTGTATTAGATGATTGGGAAGAATCTAAAGGAGCAAGGAAAGAAGTTAAAGCAGCTAAAGAATGGGGGATACCTATATACTCAGAACGTTTGGAGAGGTTGGACGATGTGTGAAAAAGTATCAGTATGGGAAAGATTCAAATACTTACTGTGCAAATTACTTGGAATTAAAGTAATCGGAGCAATCGTGGCAACTTGGCTACTCTGCATAGACAAGATAGAAGGGTGGATGTGGCTGATTATTTTTAGTGCCGCACTTGGACTAAGATCATTGGAGAAATACATAAACAAGAGATGATCTTCTACAAAGAACATCTTATCCATCGGAACGTTTATGAGCGTAAGATGGATAAATCGCTGTTCATTCCTGAAGTCTTAGGATGGAAGACAGAGAATGAATACAAAGAGTTTTTTGACTCAAGACTTTCTAAAGAGTTACGCATATTAGTGCTTTCGATTGCTTCTGTTATTCGACTATATGAGAAAGATAAAGAATTGATTATAACTGAAGTATATCGAACTCTTGAAGAAAGACACCGGTTGTATCCAGAGGGGCATAGGTTACATAATGTAGTAGGAGCGCATGAACTTTGGAAAGCGATTGATTTGCGGGTTTGGAATTTAGACCCTGATACTGTAGAAGGAGTTTTGAGATATTATGAAACAAGTGAATTTGATTTCTTCTTAATATATCATAAAATAAGAAAAGGTGTGAATCATTTCCACATACAGATGAGGAGTTGAAAAATGGACAAACTAACACCCGAAGAAAGACAAAAAATCATTGACGAAGGTGTAAGCATTGGAATCCAGAGAGGCGAGGAAAAAGCTAAGAAGAAGATCGAAGAATTAACCCAACAAATGGAGAGAACTAAAAGTCTGCTTGAACAACTGGAGAATAAGCATAATATGACTGCAGAAGAAAAGAAGAAACTGGAAGAAGAGCTTGAAGAATTACGACATGCGAACATGTCTGGCGAAGAAAAATGGCAGAGTAAATTAGAGAAAACTCGAAAAGAGTTGCAGAGTCAACTTGATCAGATTAAAGAGAATCGAGATACTTGGAAAACTCGTTATGAAACAGAAAAGATTCATAATGCGCTTCTAAGTGCGGCTACAAAGGTTAAAGCTTACAATCCAAGACAGATTGTAAGTATGTTAGAGGAATTAGCTGTTGTTGAAGAAGAGACAGATGAAAAAGGGAAACCTACAGGTAAAATTAAAATTACCTTCCCAATGACAGTAAAAGGAGAAAATGGAACAGAGGTAGAAAAGGAACTATCCCCAGAAGAAGCCGTAAAGGCTTTTATCTCAAGACCTGAGAATGCTAATTTGGTAGCAGATAATATAGTATCCTCTCCTGGACAAAAAATTGGAGGTTCACTTAATATCCCTTCATTAAAAGGAATGTCTGCTGAAGAAATTCAGAAAAACATGCCTCAGTTAATTAAACTGGCTTCTTCGGGTGAATTAAGATCAGCTCAGTAGTAGCGTTATAACTACGCTTAGCTCAAGCAGGAGCGTCATAACTGCGGTTAGCCTAAAATGCAAGGGCGTTGTGATTGCATTGTTGATTTGAAAGAAAGGAATAAAAATGGCCGACGCATACATGACTTCTTCAAATCAGAGTGCTTTCATTCCAGAAATGTGGGCAGCTTTCGCTCTTGGTATTTTCCACGAGAATGCAGTAATGGCAAGGTTGGTAAACCGTGATTTTGAGGAGACCATTGCTCGAAAGGGAGATACTGTCAATGTTGGAGAGCGAGGCATTTTAACTGCTAAAGATAAAGAAGCGGGATCTCCGATTGAGCTTCAAGCTCCTGCTGGAAGTAAGCATTCTCTGGTTCTGAATAAGCATAAGGACGTTTCGTTCTTAGTCGAAGATGTAACAGAGGCTCAAAGTGCAGTTAAAAACATGATCGGATATATGGATGATGGAGTTAAAGTAATTTCAGCAGCTGTAGATACCGATTTATGCGCTTTGTATGCCAGTTTGAGTCAGTCTGTAACTAAAGATGGTAGCATTGACGAAGCTACAGTTCTTGCAGCTCGTAGGAAACTGAATCATAATCAGATTCCTTATAAGAATCGTTACTTAGTTCTTGACGATTCGCAAGACCAGGCAATGTTACAGATTGATCGCTTTACATCTGCTGAGAAAATTGGAATCGCTGGAATCATTGTAGAAGGAGCTATCGGAAGGATTCACGGCTTCGATGTATTAACTGATCCTCGAATCGTAATCGCCGGTACATCTCCTCAGCAGGCGCATGGTTTAGCGTTCCATAGAAACGCATTCTGCTTAGCTACAAGACCGTTAGAATTACCTCCCGCTGGAATGGGGGCAACGGGCATCTATATGGAACAAGACGGTGTTGTAATTAGACTTCTTTACGGTTATAATATGACCTACAAAGGAGTCCAGTGCAGCATTGATATTCTGTATGGATGTATTGTGCTGCGGGATAAATGCGGAGTGGATGTCATTACGACATACAGCGAATAAATAGAAGGGGGATAGTTTCCCCCTTCTATATTATAATTAGAAAGGTGAAAGATGCACTTGGTAAATCCACATGGAAGGAAAGTAAATGTCCCTAATGCCTGGCAAAGCATTTTCCATAAAACATTATGTTTACAAGGGTGGACTTTATATGAGGACACATATTTTATCAATGAGAATGCAGACAAAGATACCATTTTGATTGAAAGACCTTTTGGCGGCTTGGGTGATCTGGTAATGATTTCTGAAGCTGTTAGAACAAAAGCGAAAGAAAAAGGTAAGGTAACAATTACAACATTAGGTCAATATAGTTGGCTATTCCGGTATGATGATAACATTGATTTTTTAGATTATAATATTTTTGTGTTAAACTATAAAGAAAATAGAAGTAAATTCTATTCTTATTATGATTTAAATTGTCCTTGTATAAGACATAAAGAGCAGAATCAATTTAGGCCATTTAAAGGAAGAGTTCAATTATTTGCAGAAGCACTTGGTGTAACACCTAAAAAACCAACTATAAAATATAATAAACAATTTAGAGAAGAAAGATTTGATACATCAGAATACAAAGTTGCATTGATATTAAAAACAATGGATAAAAATAGATCATATCCATTAGATAGATGGTACGAGTTAGCTAAAATGCTTAAAGATGCAGGATATAGACCGATTACATTTGATACTAAAACAGCATTTGAAGGTATTGATAAAGTTGTAGGAATAAGTCAAGAAAGATTAGCGGCTGTAATAGATCAGATGGATTTGATAGTAACTGCAGATACAGGAGTATTACACATTGCTGGGGCTCTTAATAAACCTATGATAACATTGTTTGGAAGTACCAATGGAAAATTAGTTACTGCTTTTTACGATAATGTTCATATAATTCAAAAACTGAAAGGGAATACTCCTTGTTTTCGACCTTGTTATATAAATACTCAGTATAATAATTATTGTTGTAGTCCTTCAGAATATAGTTCTTGTATGTTAGAAATACCAGTTAAAGAGGTTTTTGATGCCGTTAATGATAAATACGAAAAACAAAGTAATTAGTGTTCCTGATAATCTTGTCGCTGATTGTTTATTAAGAGGATTTAAGTTTATTGGAGAGATTCCAGAAACTAAAAACATTGTATTGAAGACACTTCTGTTAATAAAACAACCACAAGAACCTGTTACGAAGGACTTCAAATACAACATGATAAGGAAATGACGATGGAAGAACAAGGTTTAGCGACTCTAATCCAGACTTTAATTGATAGAATAGATGCGTTAGATAAAAAGTTTAGTAATCATTTACCCTCGTTAATAGACCAAATAGCAAAAAATACAAATGATATATCTTGGCTAAAGAAGTTTTTCTGGGTAGCTGCTGGACTTGTAATAGTTCAAACAACTCAAACAATAATCACAACGCTAATGGGGAAATAAAATGTCGGACTACACATTTAACCACATTTACAATACAATATACGAGGCAGGATGTAATGCTCCTGGAGAGGGGTATCAAGAATTTCCTTACAAACCTGATGGATTGAAACTTTATCAGAATATCTATGAACTAACCTACTTAATCTATTGGTTAGCTCGAAAAGGATACAACTTTAATCTTGGAGTTGATGTAGGAATTGCTTTTGGAGGAACTACTAAAATTTTGCGTGATTTAATTCCTATAAAGAAAACAATCGTTATAGATAATTGTTCAGAAGTCCCAACAGGAGCATATTGGAATAAAATAAAAGATCGAGTTAATAGTGAAATTGTCGAAGAAATCTGGGAAGATAGTCTAAGTGAAACAACAAGAGAAAAGTTAACTAAATATGCGGGTGAAATTGATTTTGTATTTTTAGATGGGAATCATTCTAAAGAAACAGTCGAATCTGAGATAGAATTATTTTACAAGTTATGTAAAAATGGAGCATTGATTGTATTCCACGATGCTTTTTCGAGCGGAGTTGGAGTTTTCGACGCTTGGTGTAATTTGCGGTTGAAAAAGGATAAACGATTTATTTTAAAAGCAGCTTTTCTTGTAACAATGCCTGGAATTGTAGTCTTTGAAGTAGTAAAAACAGGATCAACTGATGACACTATGTCTAATTTCGACAAAAATAACTCCAAGACTTCTAAGATTAAAGCAGATAATAAGTAAAGTTATTGGAGATTCTGTAAGTTATGCGATTATAGATAAAGAATGTCAAGTTGATTTTAGAGAATTTGATATTCTTTACCTGTGTTCTCCATTTGATACAAAAGTGCAAAGAAATATAGCAGAACAGGGGAAAAAGCTGTTCATTGACATTGATCCTCAGTACGAAGTTCCGCCGATAACAAGTAACCCTGTTGTAATTACTGTCCCTTACTCTGATATAATAGATTTATTTGTTAGTAGCAATATAACATCTGAAGTAATCGAGGGTATTGTAGAAATACCATGTTATAAGAAAGTAGTAAAACATCCTAAGAATAATCAGATATTAGTAGATTTCAATTACATAAAACCAGAACATATCAAAAAACTTCCCTCTGAATATGATATTAACGGATTAGCATTTGGCTCAGTTCCTACACTTACAGATTTTGAAGGAATAGTTTTCAATAAAGGTTTAATCTGTTTTGAATTGATTGATGCGACATTATTAGGCGATTCTAATTATGCCTTATTTACTCACATTGAAAAAAATCCTGATATATCTATTCCAGATACAATGATAGATTGTGCTCTTATGGGGATGAAAATATTAGTAACTGATGATCTTTCTATGGCTAAAAAATTTGTCTTAAAGCATAACTGTGGAATTGTAATTGGGAGAGAGTATTTAAATAAACTCCCAGAATTATTAGAGACAAGTTATCCTATTAAGTCTATCTATGAAACAACATATATAAATAATGATGTCAATAAGATGGCAAAGTTACTAAAGGAGTAAAAAATGGCAAGCAAGTGGTACAGTAAGGGATTTGAGGGATTCTGCGATGGCTCAGTTGATTGGGATGCAGACACAATTAAATGTGCATTAGTTTCCTCTTCCTATACATGGAATGATGACCATGATTTCTGGGATGACATTACCGGCGAACTCAGCGGAACTGGATATACTGCTGGAGGAGAAACATTAAGTAATTGTGCGGTTAATAGAGATACTGGCAATGATAGAGTAGAGTTAGATGCAGATGATGTAACATGGACATCTATTGATGCTGGAACGGCGGTAGCTGCAATTATCTACAAAGATACAGGAGCGGCTTCGACCAGTCCTTTAATTGCTTACGTAGAGTTCAGTGATCCCGTAGTTACAAATGGTGGGGATTTCACAATCCAGTGGAATGCAGAAGGAATCTTACAATTAGCTTCTGCGTAAAATGTCTTATGATGATCTTACAAACTGGATTCCTGTAGATTACACAAAGTGGCGTTCTGCCTCTAATCCGAATAAATATGCAATTAAAATTGGCGGTGCGTTAGCTAATTATAAAGATGGTAAGAATGAATGGAAAGAAATTAAAACTGAATGGATAGAACAAGCTAATGGTAATTATAAATGTGAAACAGATGCTGTAAAAGTAGAAGTAACTACAGATGGATGGTTATATGTAGAAGTGGATATAGATGGTGATGTTTCTACCATCCGTAAAAAATTAGTTGATGTTGATATAGTTGAAAAAGGAAAAGGCAAAACAAAACAATCAGTAATAAATTTTAGTAATCCTCAAGTTAAAGACAATGTAATAAGATATAATAATGTAATAAATGGGATAGATGTTGAAATAATTAAACTTAAAGGAGGAGTAAGACATAAGATTATTTATAATTCTGGTTTTCTAAGCTCTTTGACAGCTTCTCTTAATCTTTCTGCTAATCCACAAAATGTTACTCTCGATAATAAATCCGAAATAGAATTTGAAAATGTAATAGACCCGAATTTTGTAGGAAACACAGAAGAACGTATATTAAAAGTATATAAAGGAAAAAAATTACTTTTTGAAAAGCAACATCTCGAAGTAGAAAATAGTCATCCAATCACAGGTGGTAGCATTCCAATTATTCAATGTTGGAAATGCGAAAATGAAAAAACGTATCTTACCGAACAACTTAATGCTCAACAAGTTAATATTCTAAGTCAATTAAACCCTGGAAAAGCTTTATCACATAATGATACAATAACTATAAAAGGCTCTCACTTAGAAGATACTTATATTTCTGAATATGAACCTACTTATAATTATGGACAAAGAGAAAGAACGATTGTAGGAAGTTATAGTGGCAATGAATTAGTTCCTTTAATAAGAGCTTTAAATGTAAGAAGTGTATTAGGTGATAATGCTCATATTACATTAGCAGAATTTAGAGCCTATTGTTGGTATATCGGTGGATCAGGTTCAACTTGCGCACCTTATAGAGTATTTAAGTATGATTGGGTAGAAGGAGATCAAACAGGAGCTCCTCCTACAAATCATGGATGTACTTGGACAGATTGGGATTCTCCAGATTATGAATGGGGAACTGCAGGATGTCATAATGCAGATGATAACGGAGTTGATAATACTGGCGATGGAACAGGTGCAGATAGAAAAGAAACACCGGAAAGTTCTTCACAATCAATAAATACAACCGGTTGGAAAGCATTTGAATTAACTAATGAATTAGTTCAAGGATGGTATGATGAAACAATAGAAGAAGGAGGAATTTCATTACATGATGACTCGCCTTCTGCTTCTAATTTTGCAGCTTTTAGATCAAATGAACATGGAGTAACTGAAGAAAAACCATATTTTTATATTGAATATGATCATAAAGTAATAGCTTCTCCTGTTAAATCTGTCGGTTCTATTCCAACTCCTACAACTATAGTAGGAGTAACAAAAACCCCTGATCCTGTTCAATCTACAGGAACAGTTCAATCAGTTACACTAATTAAAGGAGAGATAAATAGAACTCCTAATCCTGTTCAATCTACAGGAACAGTTCAATCAGTTACACTAATTAAAGGTGAGATAAATAGAACTCCTAATCCTGTTCAATCTACAGGAGCGGTTCAATCAGTTACACTAATTAAAGGTGAGATAAATAGGACTCCTGATCCTGTTCAATCTATCGGTTCTATTCCAACTCCTATAACTACAGCAGGGTTAGTAAGAATCCCTGATCCTGTTCAATCTATAGGAAAAATTCAATCAGTTACACTAATTAAAGGTGAGATAAGCAGAGTTCCTGATTCTGTTCAATCTACAGGAACGATTCAATCGGTTACACTAATTAAAGGTGAGATAAGTAGAGTTCCTGATTCTGTTCAATCTATTGGCTCTATTCCAATTCCTATAACTACAGCAGGATTGGTAAAAACTCCTGATTCTGTTCAGTCTATAGGAACGGTTCAATCAGTTACACTAATTAAAGGGAAAATAAATAGAGTTCCTGATTCTATTCAAGCTATAGGTTCTGTTCCATCGGTAATTGCAGTAACAGTTTTTCTATATAAGATGTTAGAAAAGGATAGCAAACTTGGGAATCTTCTTAATATGAATAGCAAACTTGGGAATTTTCTTAATATGAATAGCAATCTTGGTAAGGAAGTTTCAGACAATTCGTATATAAATTTTGGGAGTTAAAATGTCTGAAGAATCTAAAGTGTATCAAAATGATATTGGTGTTAAGATTACTCTCGATACTGGAGATACAGATATAACAGGAGCATCTGTTCTTAAAATAAAGTATAAGAGACCAGATGGAGAAACAGGAGAATGGACAGCTTTAGCAGAGGGAACTGACAAAATATATTATATAACAGAAGCTAATGATTTATCTAAAATAGGAGTATGGGAACTTCAAGCATATGTTGAAATTGGGACATTTAAAGGACACGGAGAAATTGCAGAATTTAAAGTTTATCAACCAATAGAGGTAAGTTAAATGGTTTCAATAAATGCAACAATAGGGGGATCAGAAGCAAATTCTTATGTAACATTAACTGAGGCTGAGGATTACTTTGAGGGAAGATTATTTGCTAATGATTGGTATTCAGCAACAAGCTCCGAAAAACAACAAGCTCTACTTCAAGCATGTAAAGATATTGAAACTCTTAAATTCATAGGAACTAAATACAATGATTATCGAGTAGGACATGTAAATTATCAAAAATTGGAATTCCCCCGTCGCTTTCCTTCTATTTTTATACAATGCGATTCTGTTTTAGAAACTTATATTGGAGCAGATTATGAACCGTCTTATCCATATTCTACAGATGCTAATGGTCAACCTTATATTCCACATGAAGTAAAAAACGCACAATGTGAACAGGCGTTATTTATTCTTGCGATAGGTTCAGATGCAGAAAGAAGAAGTCGTTTACAAGCCCAAGGAGTTAGGAGTTTTAAAATTGGTGATTTTTCTGAACAATATAAAGTTATCAATGGAAGAATGATAAGTCAAAAGGCTCTTGCTTTGTTAGACAAATTTATAGATTCTTCTCTTTCACTTGCGAGAGGCTAATGATAGCTACATATTTTATACATACTCTATCTAAAATAGAAACAATTCAAACAAGGGATGAATATGGTAATCCTGTGTTTGAAACTCTTGCGGAGAATGTTCCCGCAAGAGTTGAATACGGGGCTACAGGATTAACAACGAATGAAATGACAACTATTTTCGCAGATGCAAGAATATTTATAGATGCTGGATATTCTGTTAATCCAGGAGATAGAGTAACTTTTGATAACAAGATATTTGAAATAACTAAAGTTCTCAAACGATATTTGCTTGGCTTGAGTGAAGAATATATTGAACTATATGTAACGGAGATGACATAATGGCAGTTCAGAGCTTTGAAGATTTTATTACTTCATTACATATTACCACTCAGAAAATGTCAAGCGGTAATAAGGAGCTAATGAAACAGATCGGAAATAGAGTATTAAAAAGAGCTCAGAAGTATGCTCCTTTGAAAACTGGGAAATTATCAGATAGTGGTAAATGCTACGCTTTTCCCAAAAGATTTAGGATTCGATTTTATGCGCTTTCAAAACATGGCTATAAATATGACTATGCCCCAAAAATGGAATTGGGAATCTACAATTCAAGACACCCTGATCCTCAGAGAGGTCGGCTATATTTAAAAAGAGCTTTTTATGATTCTCAAGATGAAATTGACAAAGTGTTAGGTGATTATTTAATTTCCTATATGACTCGCAGAAGAGGATATAGACCTATAAGAGGAATATAATGCTTACAGAATTAAGAACCTATATAATTGAAAATTCAGATTATTTTACTACTTCAAATGTATTTATTGATAAACTACCAGATTCCCCAGTTGAAGCAATAATGCTTACAAGGTCTTCTGGGGGAGATGTTAGTGAAGGAAGATTTGTGAAAAAGACTCCTGTTACAATTATTATTAGACATGGTGATTATTCTATTATTGAACTTTGGGGAGAAGAATTTAGAAAACTTCTTCACAATAAAAGTCATATTTCAGATAAAATAAAGTATATATATTTATTAGAAGATTTGGCACAAACGGATGTAACTGATAAAGGTGATCTAATTTACTCAATTACTTTCCTTATCCAAACAATGGTAGAGGTATAAAATGAGTGTAACTCCAACAAATATAGAATGGGGAGCAGGTGAACTTGCTCTAAGTGTGTATCCAAGCTATGATTATTATGATGTAGGAGCTTGTCGAAATGCTGTATTTAAATGGCAAAAAATCACAAAGATGATTGAATGTGGACAGGTTGGTGGAGCGGTTCATGCTGTTCCTATAAGAACTGATGGGTCATTTAAAATTACACTTTTAGAAGGAACGACACATAATATTAACAGAGCATTATCTTCTCCTCAAAGTGCGGATGTATATTTACAAGATGAATCATTAGTATTTTATAGACTAATATATCAAGTTCCTATAAAACAGATAGGCGCAACAGAAAATGTCTTTAGAATAAGTTTATATAAAGTATTTTCTTCCGAAGGAATACAACCTGTTCTTAGTAAAAGTGAGGAAAGATCATTTGAGATTACTTTTCAAGTATTAGCTGATCCTCTTAATAATAATAGATCAGGTTTAATACAACTTAATGTAGAACCCCTGTCATCACAACCGGATAGTTAACCAAAATCAAGAGGTAGTAAAATGGCAATCAACGTTGACAACATCGAATTAGGAGAAGGGACACTTCAAGTTCAAATGAAAGACCCTTCTCAAGGAGAGCAAACAGATGTTGGAGCTACACTTGGCGCAGAACTCAGTTATTCTCAAGAAATTCGAGATGTTGAATGTGGACAGAAGATGTCTCCGATTCTTAGTTTTGTAATCGGAGAAGAAGGTAAGTTTAAAATCAAAATGCTGGAAAGCACTATGTATAATCTGGCTTTGGCATTAGGGCTCGCCCCTGATGATGCGCCAGGATCAGCTTCAGGATACACATATATTAACTTCGGCGGTTCAACAACTAATGTGTATTCTGAGTTGACTTATACAGTTAAACAGCAGGCAAATCAAGCAAAGAACTATATCTTCACTCTTTACAAAGCGAGAGTAACTGGGGGATTAGTCCTTCCAATGTCTAAAGAAGAAGAAAGAGCATACGAGGTAGAATTTACACTTTATCCTGATCCTGATCAGAATGATCGTTTGGGACAAATTAAAAAAGAAGTCTAATACTAAAGAAAAGAGAGGAAGTTATGCAACCGAGGGAATACAAGATTGGCGAGCGTACCTATGTCCTTAAAAAGCTCGTATTAGGACAACTATCTGATCTCGCTAAAATATACAAAAAATACACAAAGGAATTAACAACTGAAGACGACAATAGTTACATGCAACTCATAGTTTCAATGTTAGAGTCTGGTGATTTAACCAAACTACTCGGCATTGTTCTATGTGAAAAAGGGAAACACCTTAAAGAAAAAGATATAGATGAAGTTACACAATATATGGAAGAAAATTTAGAGATGGATGAAATGATGGAGATTATAAAAGATTTTTTTACAATGATTGGTCTTCCGATAGAACCTCTGTCGAACAAAACTACGAAGGGCGGAAAAACAAGCCGATAAAAGATGTAGATTGGGATTATGTCATAGTAGAGGTTGCTGACGGACGCCCTGAAATTCTCGATTATATCAGATGGAATATTGACTTAGATCAAGCTTCTGATGTAATGAGATACAGGGCAAATAAATATATAGACCAACTCAATAAAGAGGGTCGTTATCTTGAAATTCATGCTAAACTTCATGGAGCAGAGAATTTCGAGATAGAGCCTATTCCAAAAGTAGGCGAAGAAATTACTGTACCTGTTGAAAATTTAGTAGATAAAGATAAACAGTTAGAAGGGAGATTAGCGGCAGCAGGTTTTCCAATTATAATTGAACGGAAAGAAGATGGCGGATAAGGTAGAAAAGGTACTAACTTTTAACATAACGCCAGCAGTTAAAGCTATAGAAGCTTTAACAAGAAAAGTGGAAGCTCTGGGAGAGAATATAGATGCACAACTGAAACAACAAACTACTACCACTAAAGGTATGTATAAAAAAATATTAGAACGTGCGAAAAGAACACATAGAGAATTAGAAATAAGAGAGAAAGGACACCAAGATAGATTAACATTACAGAAACGAAAGAAGAATCAAAAAGAGATAATTATGGATAAAATGCGCCTTGCTAATTTAAAACATATGCACAAGACAGCTGAGGCGCATATAAAAGCTTATTATAAAAGAATAGCTAAACACGCTGGTGCGACTGCTCAGTTTGTTAAATATGTGTGGAGACGAGCAATGGCCACACTATCTTTCTATCTGGTAATGCGGTTTGCACCAGCATTAGTTCAATCCTTCATTGAACCTTCCCGCCAATTAGAGATTTTTACCCTCCAATTCAAAACTCTTTATAAATCTGCTGAAGAAGCTCGAAAGGTTATGGAAAAACTAACCGAGTTTGCTATTATTACACCTTTTGAGCTTCCTGATGTAATTAGTGCATTTAGAACACTTAGAATTTATGGAATAGAAAGTAAAGAAATGTTACAAGCAGTTGGTGATGCTGCTGCTGGTGTTGGAGCGGAATTGAGTGA
>Ga0190348_1000049_pt1 | contig 33472 bp, 26 predicted proteins | sample 48721367_MG_FD_161658 | JGI IMG/M metagenome (GOLD analysis project Ga0190348, IMG submission 161658) | Hydrothermal vent microbial mat bacterial communities from Southern Trench, Guaymas Basin, Mexico - 4872-13-6-7_MG | ecosystem: Environmental > Aquatic > Marine > Hydrothermal vents >... | reverse complement strand
GAGATAATGTAGAATATTTAAATTATAGGGAGTAAATATTTTAGTGATACTCATATTATTATTACAACCCAAAAAGTAAAAAAATAGTAATGTAGAGGCACGATGAATCGTGCCCACAGAAAAAATCAGGTAATAATATGGCGAGGGCACAATTTATTGTGCCCCTACAACCGAGTTATAACCAGTAAATCCAAAATTATTATAAAATTTTATACGATACAGGTGTATATACTTTACTTTTAAATATTTTTTAGCTTTTTGGGGAATAACCACATCATAAAAATCATATTTTTTAATATCTGTATAAAAATAAATATCAATTTTTACGGAGGTGTAATTTTAAAAATGAGAGATGAGGAAAAGGCAAAAGACCAGCTTATTAAAGAATTACAAAAAATGCGCGAAAAAGTTGCCGGCTTAGAAGAAGTAAAACTTGAGTATAAGCAGGTGGATAAAAAACTTAAGCAGAGTTTTAAAAAGCTACAAAAAATTATAGAAGGCACTGCCAATATTATTACTAAAGTAGTTGAAACAAGAGACCCCTACACCATAGGCCACCAACAAAAAGTCTCTAAACTTGCTACAGCTATAGCTCAGGAAATGAAGCTTACTCAGGAAAAGATTAAGGGGACCAAGATTGCTTCCTTGGTTCATGATATTGGAAAGGTCAATTTACCCACTGAAATTATAAGTAAACCCGATAAATTAATCGAAGTGGAATTTAATTTAGTTAAGAATTATCCCAGAGTAGGTTACGATATTTTAAGGAAAGTAGATTTCCCCTGGCCTATTGCCGAAATTGTTTTTCAGCATCAGGAAAAGATAGATGGTTCAGGTTATCCCAGAGGGCTAAAAGGCAACGAAATTTGTATAGAGGCAAAAATATTAGGAGTAGCAAATGTGGTTGAGGCAATGACTTCCTATAAATCTTACCGGCCGGCTCTTAGCATTGATGAAGCTTTGACTGAAATTTCCAAGAATAAAAATATTCTTTTTGACCCGGAAGTGGTGGATACCTGTCTTAAGCTTTTTAAGGAAAAAGGTTTTAAATTTGAATCGTAGTACCTCGGAGTATTGAGGTGAAATACAAAAATAAGGAAAATAGTAAAAATAGGTTAAAATAGGGACCTATTTTTTAAGAGGTGTAAATGGATATTATTTCAATTATTTTTATAGCATTCGGATTAGCAATGGATGCTTTTGCTGTATCTATCACCAGCGGATTAGCCATAAAACATTTAAGAATTAATAATGCCTTAAAGATCGCCATATTTTTTGGGTCATTTCAGGCCATTATGCCCTTAATCGGGTGGTTAGCAGGACTGGGTTTTCGAAATTTTATTTCAGGTATTGACCATTGGATAGCTTTTGGACTTCTATGCATGATAGGTTGTAAAATGATTTATGAATCATTTAAAATGGAAGGAAATAACAAGAAAATAGATCCATTGAATGTTTATGTTTTACTGATGTTATCCATTGCAACAAGTATAGATGCTTTGGCCGTTGGTCTAAGCCTGTCATTCTTAAACGTTTCTATTGCACTCCCGGCAATAATAATTGGAGTTGTAACCTTTTTACTATCGATTTTAGGGGTTTATTTTGGTAATCGATTTGGCCATTATTTTGAAAGGAAAGTTGAAATAATCGGCGGTCTAATATTAATTGGTATCGGAATGAAAATATTATTTGGTCACTTAATTTAAAGGCTGCCAGTTTATATAGAAAATCCTTGATGAATGGGTAAAGACCACACAATTACCTAAAAAAGTAAAATTAGATGAATATATTGTTGTGCCTAATCATTTTCATGGTATTATTACATTAGAGGATAAGAGTAATAAAGATTAGATGGCACACCGTGGTGAATCACCAGAGAAAAATTAAAATAAAAATAAGAGTGGATAAAATGAAAACTTCAATGATATTTTTTTTGATAATGATTTTAGCTATCAGTTTATTCGGAGTAAATATTACTTTGGCTGATAATGATGAATTGACTGAGCTTGAGGTTCAGCAAATGAAGATATTAAGGCTTTCTAAAGTAGTAGAAGAACAGCCTTCAAATACTAAGTTAAAAGAAGACATAAAAAACTATAAGGCAGGATTAGAATTATATCAACAGGGTGATTACCAGCAAGCCATTTCCGAATTGTTAAAGATAAAATATTCCACCTTGAATTTACCCCTTTATATTAAGTCTCAATATATATTGGGAGATTGTTATAGAAAAATTGAAGATTGGGATAGAGCGATAGAAGTGTATAAAAATTTAGTGATAGATGACCCAATTTTGACTGATTATTCTCTCTTTCATCTGGCTGAAATCTATAGACTTAAAGGTGAATATCGTGAATCTACAGCCGTTTACCAGCAGATAATAGAAAATTTCCCTCAAAGTCTGATTATTCCAGAGACCAATTACCAGACAGCCCAAAATTATCGCGAATTAAATGATATAGCCTCTGCGGTAATTTATTATAAAAATATTTTGGAAGATTCCAAAGACAACCAGCTTAAAGCAAAGGTGCTACTAGAGCTTTCTGAGATATACTGGCAAGGAAAAAAATATATCGACTCTCTTAACTGTTTATATGAAATATTAAATGAAGGATATAGACTTAAAAGAAATTCAGAACCGGAAGAATTGTTGATTGGGTATTTTTATAAGATTCAAGAAGATTTGAAAGATATACAGATTCCTTACCACATATTGGTAAAATGCGCAGATATTTTCTTTAAATATCGCCAGTATAATCTGGCTGAAGATTTATATAGGGAAGTTATTGAAACTTTTCCAAAAGCCCCTGATATTGCAGAAGTTTATTATAAGAGGGCAAGGGCTTTGTATTATAAAAAAGAATATAAGGAAGCTTTTAACCAGTGCGAGGAGATTATCACAAAATTTCCTCCCGGCGAAATTACTATTAAAGCAAACTATCTTGGGGGTAATTCTTTGCGATCTTCAGGAGAACGTTATCTGGCAATAGATAAATACAAAAAAATTATCAAACAATATCCCGAAAGCTATTATGCCCGACAATCTTATCTGCGTCTGGCAGAATCTTATTTTCAATTAAAGGAAAAAGAAAAGGGAATTTCCCTATGGAGAGAATTAATCAACAAATATCCTAACAGTTATGAATCGATGACTTCTCTATGGAATTTAGCCAGATATTACACTAATAAAAATTCTTACTCCGAGTCATTAGATTACTATCGAGAATTATCAGAAAGATTTTCTCAAAGCAGATTGGGAGATGACGCCCTGTACTGGAAGGGAAAGATTTTAGAGAATATAGGGTCAGATGAGGAAGCAAAAATTGTCTATGAAAAACTTGTTCGGGAATACCCCTTGAGTTACTATGCGGAAAGAATTATAGAACAGAGAAGTGATATTAGTTTTACTTGGCCGATTTCTCTCTCCAGGAAAGAAGATTTTATAAATTTAGAGGAATTTTTAAAAAAATATGATAAAATAAGGGAAAAAGATCAGCTGGCGCTACTTAAGGCAGAATTGTTTGAAGAGATTAGTTTTTACAAAGAATCAATAGTTGAATTAAAGGGAGCCTTAAATCATAATTTCGGGAATATCTTTTTACTATTCAAGCTAAGTGATGTTTTTAAAAAGAATGAGGATTATTACGATTCTTTAAATTATACGGAGATAATTTTTAATTATTTTAAAGATAATCATCAATTGGAGGATTTACCACTGGAATTATGGCAAAGTTTTTATCCTCTTTATTATGAGGATGTGATTAGAGAGCGTGCTTTGGAATACGAAATTGATCCCTTACTTGTTCTGGCGACGATAAGAGAGGAGAGCAGATTCAACTCATGGAATGAATCTGTTGCCGGAGCCAGGGGATTGATGCAGATAATTTTTTCGACCGGGGAATGGATTGCCCAGAAGTTAAATCTGGAAGATTTTAATGATGATATGCTCTTTGACCCTGAGATTAATATTGATTTGGGCTGCTGGTATATTAATTACTTAAAAGAAAGATTTTTAAATGACCCTATTTTGATAATTTCGGGTTATAATGCCGGTCCGGGCACAACCAGTAAGTGGTTAAAGGAATATGATAGATCTGACCTGGATAATTTTGTAGAAAATATTCCTTATTCTGAGACCAGAGAGCATATAAAAAAAGTAATGAAATCTTATCAGATGTATAAAAGATTAGCACGGGTTTTAAGCGAAGAGTAGATGGAATGGTATTACCGGATTAAAAAAGGAGGGGGAAAAGTTCGATACGGCGAACTTGAGAATAAATGACCAGTAAAGTAAAAGCTCAGCTTTTTTGTCTTCATTGCAACAAAGAAACCAATCACACCATTACCTATAAAGGTGAATATTTGGAAGACATTAAGTGTAATGTTTGCGGAAACGAAATCAGAATTAACCGGGAAAAATTATTGGAAACCTACACTGCAGATTTCATAGACAGGGTGCTAACCAAACCCCATCGAATAACTGAGGAGATAAAAAAGGATCTATCTCATTTTTTAAAATCTATGCCCATCAGAATTTTAACTAAGCCTTATCGGGTTGCTCAGGAGATAGGAGATATGCTGCATAAAGAAAAGGATAAAAGCGAAAAGTGAAAAATTAATTTCCCAATTGACCAATTTCCTAATTCACCAATTATTCAATCGATATAAAAAAATTGACAAAATCATCAAAAAACAATAATATAATATAAAGAAATCAGCATAAACCAAGGGAGGTTTATGAGATGGAAGAATATTTAACCGCAAAACAGGTAGCGAAATATTTGCAAGTAAAGCCCCTTACCGTTTATCAATGGGCAAGAACTAATAAAATTCCGGCGGTTAAAATTGGAAGAATCTGGCGTTTCAAAAAGAATATTATCGATAATTTTTTAGAAAAAAAGCCCAAGAAAAAGAAAAAGTAGCTGCTTAGCTGCCTGAGGAAACTTCTTAATTGTTTATTTTTACCTCATTTTCGGTTATTAATTCCTAAATAGAGGAGAATAGAGGATGTATTTAGCTCAAAAACATAATAGAGATAAGAAAAGATTTATCACTCTAATAACCCTGCTTTTATTATTTATCTTTTCTATTCCTTTTTACTCTTTTGCTGATAACAATGTTGAATTTATTACTCATAAAGTAATTAAGGGTGATACCCTATGGAGCATCTCCAAACAATACAATATATCCTTGGAGCTAATCTTAGCTTTTAATAATATTAGAAATAAAGATAGTTTATCTATCGGTCAGATAATTAAAATCCCTCAAGATAACCTCTCTGCCGCTAATCATACTTCGCATATCGTAAAAAAAGGAGAGACTTTATGGACAATTGCCCGGCAATACAATCTTACTATGGATTCAATCCTTACTACCAACAACATTACTAATCCAGAATTAATTTCTATTGGACAGCAGATAAAGATCCCCTCTTATAAAGATGTTACCGCTACCCCTGAGAAAAACGTTACTAATCAGCCAGTTATTAATGAAAATAATAGTAATAACAATATCAATCCACCCAAAAATGCTGAACCGATTATTTATACGGTTAAAGCAGGAGATAATCTATGGAATATTTCTCGAAAATATGGAGTTTCAGTGGAAGTTATTATTAGTGTTAATAATCTCAAGGAGAAAGATCTCTTATCACTTGGCCAAAAATTAGAAATCCCCGCAATAGGAGGAGGAATATCTAAATCTAATCAGAAACAGGAACCAACTATTGTAACTTATACGGTGGTAAAAGGAGATACCTTGTGGAGCATATCTCGGAGATATGATGTAAATATGAGCACCATCATCTCTGCCAATAATTTAAAAGAAATATCCCGACTGTCTATCGGTCAAAAATTGAAGTTGCCCATAACTAATATGGATATTGCCAAAGCAGAAGGATATGATCAGGAAGCGGCAGCTGAGGAAATAATTTATTATGTAAAAAAAGGAGAAAGCCTTTGGAGTATTTCGCGCGAATATAATGTAAAGTTAGAATCCATTATAGCAGCGAATAATATTAAAGATGCTTCCAGAATCTCTGCAGGACAGCAATTGAGAATTCCTAATGTACCCGGGGCCCGTAGTAATATATGCAATTTTATCTGGCCGGTAAGAGGAAGGATTACTTCTCCTTATGGAATGAGAGTTATAAGCGGAAGAAAAGATTTTCATGCCGGCATAGACATTGGCGGCCCTACCGGAACTACTATAGTAGCTGCTGAGAGTGGCCGGGTAAGCTATGCTGGTTATATGCGAGGGTATGGTAATGTGATTATCTTGAGCCATGATGGGGGATATTCTACTGTATACGGCCATAACTCGGTAAATTTAGTGAGGAAGGGTCAGTATGTAAAAAGAGGTAGCATAATTGCAAAATTAGGGAGCACTGGAAATGCCACCGGTCCCCACCTCCATTTTGAAATAAGGGCAAGTGGCAAGCCGGTTAACCCTCTATCATATTTAAAATAAGCAAATTATTTTTTAAGACATTAGTTTATGTTAAATTGAAATTGAATTCGCAGCCATAAAACAATAAAAAAAAGAAAGGAGGAAAATTATTTATAGAATAAATTGAGTGTTTTAGTTAAAAAGTATTAGATTAGAAAGGAGAATAAATATGAAAAGTAAATTATTTTTAGTTTTATTGTTAACAGTAGGATTAGTATTTAGTCTAGTCAGCGCAGCTTCTGCAGAAAATATTCTGGTATTTGGTAGCAGTGGAGATGCTTCCAGATTAGATCCCGGAGATGTAACCGATGGAGAATCCATCCAAAGGATGGATAATATCTTCGAAGGGTTGGTTGAATATGAGGCAGGTTCCGTATTAATAAAACCTTGTTTGGCTACTTCCTGGGAAGCATCAGCAGATGGGACAGAGATTGTATTTAACCTGAGAAAAGGGGTTAAATTCCATGATGGTACAGACTTTAATGCCGATGCAGTAGTCTTTTCTTTTGCCCGCCAATATGATTCCAACCATCCTTATAATCAATATGGTGAATGGGCTTACTGGGGATATATGTTCGGCGATGTAGATAAGATGGAGAAGATCGATGACTATACTGTAAAATTAGTCTTAAAAAGACCGAATGCCTCTATAATGACCAGTCTTGCTATGTTCACGGTTAATATCGTAAGTCCAACCAATGCCGAAAAATATAAAGAAGATGCCTTTAAACATCCCTGTGGTACCGGTCCTTTTAAATTTGTCGAATGGGTAAAAGATGACCATATTACCTTAGAAGCAAATGAAAATTATTGGAGGGAAAGAGCCAAGCTGGATAAATTAATCTTCAAAGTAATACCTGACCCTTCAGCAAGGCTTATGGCTTTAGAAGTAGGCGAAGTTCAGGGAATAGAATATCCCAATCCTGCTGACTTTGAGAGAATAAAGGCTAACAAAGATTTAGTACTTATGAGTCAACCAGGGATGAACATCGGATATATGGCCATGAATACCGGATACGGATATATTGATGAAAATAAAAATGGAGTGCGCGATCTTGATTCAGAACCTCTGGTTAAAACCCCGGGATATTTTGAACCCCTTACCAAGAAAAAAGTAAGACAAGCAATTAATATGGCTATTGATAAGCAATCGATAGTGGATAATATTTACATGGGAACAGCAATTAAGGCTAAAAATGGGATGCCTCCCTTTATGCTAGGCTATAATGATGAAATAGAAGATTATCCTTATGATCCTGCGAAAGCCAAACAATTATTAACCGAAGCAGGATATCCTGATGGCTTTGAAGTCACTTTATATGTAATGCCTGTATCCAGACCGTATATGTTCGATCCTCCCAAGATTGGGGAAGCGATTCAAAGTTATTTAGCTGCCGTAGGCATAACCGTAAAATTCTACCAGGTTGATTGGGGAACTTATCTCCAGGAAACTGAAGCCGGAAATCACCAAATGTGTCTATTAGGGTGGACCGGTGATAACGGAGACCCGGATAATTTTATGAATGTGTTATACGGAGCTAATGCTTGTTCTATTGGTGCAGCCGGAAACTATGCTTTCTATACCAATAATACAGTTCAGGAATTGCTTTCCGCAGCTTTAGCTACTTATGATGAAGAAAAGAGAGCAACATACTATAAGAAAGCTCAGGAGATGATTCATGAAGATGCCGGTTGGGTTTATTTAGCCCACTCAACCCAGAATATAGTCTTTAGAACAAACGTAAAGGGTTATGTCCTTAATCCTACTTCCAGAAAATTCTTCTACCCGGTGTGGATTGAATAGAAGAAATTCTCTTGGTTTGAATTTTAGTAAAAGGGAAGGGGAGACTGAGTCACCCCTTCCCCGAATAAAAAATAATGTGCCTAAAAAGGCACTTTTTTTTCATTTTTCCTGTTGCATTATAATGATTAAAAAGTATAATAATATAAGTATAATTTGTAGAAAGATAGGAACTAATTGATGAAGTGGTATATTACCAAAAGATTATTAATGTTAATTCCAGTACTATTAGGAGTCTCTATCCTTGCCTTTTCTTTAATTCGTTTAGCCCCTGGTGACCCGGCAGTAACTATAGCCGGAGAACATGCCTCTCCTCAGGTTATTAATTCCATCAGAGAAAAATACGGATTAGATAAACCCCTCACTACTCAATATTGGATCTGGCTTAAACAAGTATTGCGTGGAGATTTGGGACGTTCTATAGTTTCGAATGAATATGTCGCTAAAGAGATATTGGAAAGATTTCCTAATACAATTGAGCTTACCCTGGTTTCTATGATTTTTGCTATAACTATCGGTTGTATTGCCGGAATTATTTCTGCCTCACGGCAGTATTCGGTTTTTGATTACAGTTTTATGGGACTCGCTATCTTCGGGGTGTCGATGCCCGTTTTCTGGTTAGGGATTATGCTGATGATGATTTTTGGAGTATATTTGAGGTGGCTGCCTATCAGTGGTCGGATAAGTATGATGATTTCTTTCCAGCGTATTACCGGTTTTTATCTGTTGGACAGTCTTATTACCGGCAATTTTGCAGCTTTTATAAGCTCACTTCGTTATTTAATCTTACCTTCTGTTGCTCTGTCTACTATACCCATGGCTACTATTGCCCGAGTAACCAGGTCGAGTATGTTAGAAGTATTAAGACAGGATTTTATCAGGACAGAGAGGGCTAAAGGATTACCAGAAAGAATGGTAATCTATAAACATGCGGTAAGGAATGCCATGATTCCGGTAATTACCGTAATCGGATTAAATTTTGGATTGCTACTTGCTGGGGCTATTTTGACTGAAACTGTCTTTTCCTGGCCGGGAATCGGAAGGTATGTGGTAAACGCAGTAAATATGAGAGATTATCCTGTGGTACAGGGATGTGTATTGTTTTTTGCTTCAATGTTTGTCATTGTGAATCTATTGACTGATATTGTTTATGTTTATATTGACCCAAGAATTCATTACGGATAGGAAAAAAATGGAAAGAACAAGAGAAACAAAATCTCAGGAATTAATTAGAAGATTAAAATATAACAAATCAGCAGTTTTTGGTCTGGCAATTGTGGTTATACTAATTTTATGTGCCATTTTTGCTAATTTTATTGCTCCCAATAGCCCTACTCCTTCTCCTCCGGAACTTTTCAAGGCTTTAAAACCGGGATTCTGGAGTGAAGATGGAATAGAAGAGATGCCCTTAGGAGCTGATGGCCTGGGGAGATGTGTTTTAAGCAGAATTCTTTACGGAGCCAGAGTTAGTTTAACTGCCGGTTTTGTAGCAGTAGGAATTGCCATGATTTTAGGTATAACTTTTGGAACTATAGCTGGTTACTATGGCGGATGGGTAGATGCAGTTGTTATGAGGATAGTTGATATTATGTTTGCCTTTCCAGCATTGTTACTGGCTATTGTAATTGTCACTGTTCTGGGTCAAGGACTGGATAAGGCAATGATAGCTATCGGTATAGTCTATACTCCTCAGATGGCCAGGATTATCAGAAGCTCGGTACTCTATATTAAAGAGATGGAATATATCGAAGTCCAAAAAGCAATCGGGTCGAGTGATGCAAGGATTATCTTTCGTCATGTCCTGCCCAACAGTATAGCCCCGGTTATTGTATACGGCACCCTAATGTTAGCTACTGCTATTTTAGACTGTGCAGCTCTTGGTTTTTTAGGATTAGGCGCTCAACCTCCCATTCCGGAATGGGGTGCTATGCTCTCTAAAAGCTACTCTTACATTGTAAGTGGTGCATGGTGGGCAGCAACTTTCCCCGGAATAGCGATATTATTATCTGTTATAGGTCTCAACTTATTGGGAGACGGTTTACGGGATATTTTAGACCCTCGGCTTAAAACTTAATGGTAGTACATGGGACGGTTCCCCGTTCCTCTAAATTTACAAGATTAGGAAAAAGTAAGACAAGATATGAAAACATTATTGGAAATAAAAAATTTAAAAACTCATTTTTTTACCCATGAAGGAACAGTGAAAGCGGTAGACGGAGTTAGTTTTAAAATTAACCAAGGAGAAACTTTAGGAATTGTAGGAGAGTCCGGAAGCGGTAAGAGTGTCACCGCCTTGTCGGTCATGAGATTAATTCCTTATCCTCCGGGGAAAATTGTAGGAGGAGAAATATATTTCGAAGGTAAGAACCTTTTAAAGTTAGATGATAATGAAATTAGAAAGATGAGAGGTAAGAAAATATCTATGATCTTTCAGGAACCTATGACTTCCTTGGACCCGGTATTCACTATCGGTCATGAAATTGGGGAAGTCATCCAATTACATCAGGGATTAAACAAAGAAGAGACCAGAAAAAAGTCTATAGAGATGTTAAAGATTGTAGGGATGCCGGATGTAGAGAAGAGAATAGATAATTACCCTCATGAGTTATCCGGGGGAATGAGACAGAGAGTGATGATTGCCATGGCTCTATCCTGTAATCCCACCTTACTTATTGCTGATGAACCTACCACTGCCCTTGATGTTACCATTCAAGCTCAGATTTTAAGATTAATTAATGATTTAAAAAATAAGTTTGGGGCATCAGTGATGTTAATAACTCATGATCTGGGAGTAATCGCTGAAATGTGTGATAAAGTAGCGGTAATGTATGCCGGGCATATTGTAGAATATACTGATGTCCATACTCTTTTTAATAATCCTCTCCACCCTTATACCAAAGGGTTAAGTAAATCAATACCCCGAATGGATGTTGAGACGGAACATCTTGATGCAATTCCGGGCATAGTCCCCAATCTCCTTGATTTACCCTCAGGATGTCCATTTCATCCCAGATGTGATTTTTGTTTCGAAAGATGCGTTGATGAGATGCCGGAACTGTTAGAGATAGAAAATTCTCATCTGGTAAAATGTCATTTAGTCAAGAAGAGAATAAGGAGCAAATAAGCAGAATGGAAAGATTGGTAGAAGTCAAAAATTTAAAAAAATGGTTCTGGATAGGAAAATCACCTTTAGGCAATAAAAAAGCGGTTAGAGCAGTGGATGATGTAAGTTTTTTTATAGAGAAGAAAAAAATTCTTGGGCTCGTAGGAGAATCGGGATGCGGAAAGACTACCTGTGGGAAAACTATATTACGTATATTAGACCCGACAGAAGGTAAAGTATATTTTAATGGTCAGGAAATAACTCATTTAAGAAAAAAAGAGATGCTAAAAATTAGAAAAAAAATGATGATTATCTATCAGGACCCCTTTGGCTCTCTTGATCCCAGAATGACCATAGGAACAACCATTGCTGAACCGATGGAAGTACACAAGATTGGTTCTAAAAAAGAACAAGAAGAGAGGGTAATTGAGATTATGGGAAAGGTTGGTCTTCTACCAGACCAGATAAACAGATACCCTCATGAATTTAGCGGCGGTCAAAGACAGAGAATAGGGATCGCCAGAGCTTTAGCCACTAACCCGGAGTTTATAGTTGCCGATGAATGTGTATCCGCTCTGGATGTTTCTATTCAAGCCCAAATTATCAATTTATTACAGGATTTACAGAAAGAATTTGGACTTACCATTTTATTTGTAGCTCATGATTTAAGTGTAATAAAACATATTTGTGATAGAGTCGCAGTGATGTATTTAGGTAAGATAGTAGAGACTGCTCCTAAAAAAGAATTATTTAGCAGCCCCAAACATCCCTATACCCAGGCATTACTTTCTGCTATACCTATTCCCAATCCTAAGCTTAGGAAAAAGGGTCAGATTTTGATGGGCGATGTTCCCAGCCCAGTAAATCCTCCTTCCGGATGTCGATTTCATACCAGATGCCCTTATGTAAAAAATGTATGCAAAGAAGAAGAGCCGGAATTGAAGTGTTCCGAAAATAATCACTATGTAGCCTGTCATATGTTTTCCTAAATCATTAGATAAAAAAGGTTATACTCTTGCATTTTTTTCCTGCTATCCTTTAATTTATTTTTTTTCGCTTTCTTAACTCAGTACCCAATACGAATTTATTCTGATTCTCGGTTTCTATTCTCTTTACGAGATACGATTTTTGCTATAAGTTCCACGCTACTCTTCACGCGATACTCGATACTCGATACGCAATACGAAAATCGGTTTGTATTTTTAGTGAAAAAATGGTATAATTTTAAAAAATAAAAAGATAGGAAGTGAGTAGCGGGTTTAAAAAATCCCAAGAAATGTTTAAAATCGGTGATAAAGTATCTCATCCTTCCTTTGGAGTTGGAGACGTTGAAAATATAGAAGAAAAGAAAGTATTGGGGCAAAAAGAAAAATACTATATTTTAAAATTAATGGTAAACGAAATGACTTTGATGGTTCCCGTTAATAAAGCTGAAGAAATTGGTTTAAGATATATTATTGACCCTGAAACTGTACCAGACGTTTTAAACGTATTAAGACATAGGATGGATGATGAAATGGATGAAAATTATAAGCAGAGGATAAGATCTCAAACAGAAATGGTCGATAGTGGAGATATCTTAAAAGTAGCTCAGGTAGTAAAAAATTATACTCATCGAGATACCGTAGAAAAGCTATCTTCTACGGAACGCGGTTTATACGAGAGAGCTCGTAAGATTTTGGTGGGTGAAATTAGTGCTGCTTGTAATATTGAAAAAAATAAAGCTAAATTTATAATTAAAGAAGCAATTAGCAACAGGGATAGAAAGAGTCACACAAAGAGTCATTAAGAGTTATAAGTTTTTTAATATTTAAAATAAATATAATATAGAATAGAAAGCCTATGGGAAACCATAGGCTTTTTGTGTGAATGATTGTAAAGAATTATTTTGATTTGACAATTTAATAATGGTATATTATAAAATAAACATGCATTGGTTAGTTAACCGGTTTATTGGATAATTGGCTTTATATTAATATTATCAATATACTCAAACATACTCAAATATGTTCATCCCTCAACTAACTAATTAACTAATGCCGATGAAAGATGACCAAATTTAAAAAAATATAGTAAAAAGGAGAGATACTTATCATGGCCAAGATAATCGATGGTAGAAAAATAGCTAAAGAGATTAATGAATCTTTAAAAGCAAAAGTAGAAGATTTTATCAAAAAACATGAAATAACTCCTAAATTAGCAGTAGTTATTGCAGGAGAAGACCCGGCATCCTTATTTTACGTTAAGATGATTGCTAAATCCTGCGAAAGGGCTTCTATTGGTTTTGAAAAATACAGTTTACCTTCCGAAACTACAGAAGAAGAACTTTTAAAACTCATAGATAATTTGAATAAGAATAAAAAGGTAAGTGGGATTATAGTGCAAGTTCCCCTTCCTGAGCATATAAACCAGGAACGGATTCAAGAATCAGTAGATCCTTCCAAAGATGTAGATTGCTTTAACCCCATTAATATGGGAAGACTGGCTTTGGGTAAACCGGAATTTTTGCCTTGCACCCCTTATGCAGTATATGAATTGATGAAGAGAGAGAATATTGTAGTAGAAGGGAAACATACCGTTATCGTGGGAAGGAGTAATATTGTAGGAAGACCGATGTCCCTCATACTTCTCCAGAAAAAGCAGTATGCCAATGCTACTCTCACCATCTGTCATTCCCGAACCAATGATTTAAGCTATTTTACCCGTCAGGCAGATATTCTGATTGCGGCAGTAGGAAAACCTGAGATAATTAAGCGGGATATGGTAAAAGAGGGAGTAGTTATTATTGATGTAGGGACAAATGAGGTGGAAGGAAAATTGGTGGGGGATGTAGCTTACAATGAAGTCTTGGATAAAGTATCTGTCATTACTCCGGTTCCCGGAGGAGTAGGACCGATAACTAATGTTATGCTGATGCAGAATACTTTAAGGGCAGCAGGAAAATTAGTTAATTGACCAATGCACCAATTCTCCAATTAATTAAAAATTTAGTAAATAGTGTTTTGCTATACTGTATTGCCTATTGCGAGTATCGCCTAAGATAGAAATTAAAAGATGCAGAGGCAGATCACCTTGCCTCTACCCATAATAGTAATATTGTAAGTAAGGGCGTATTGCATACGCCCTGATAATTATTAAAAGAAGGGAGAAAAAGATGAAAATACGAACTTATAAAGCTCAGACTAAATGGTTAGAAGGTTTTAAAACCGAGACCGAAGTAAGGAAATTTAAAGTTGGCATAGATGAACCTTTAGAATTGAAAGGCACTAACACTGCTCCTAATCCGGTTGAAATGATATTGACTGCTTTAGGCGGGTGTGTAGCAGTAACTTATCGTGCATATGCAAGAAAATATGGAGTAGAAATAGAGGGTTTAACAATTAATCTAGAAGGGGATACGGTTCATGGTGGTTGGACAGATAAGGAAGGTAGAGAGAGGAGAGGGTTCAAACAGATTAGATATGAGGTGAAAATAAAAACAAACGCTCCAGAAGAAAAGATCCAACAACTTCATAAATTAGTAAAAGAAAAATGCTCGGTATCTGATATGTTGATTAATCCGACAAATGTAAAAGGGAGCGTTAGCATTGGATAATTCACTAATTTGCCAATTCACCAATTAACCAATTATGTTAGCTCCTCAATTAACCCATTACTTGTTGCTCATTACTCATTACAAAATAGGAGGGGTATTCCCCGTTTTCACGAGGACAAGCTTATCTATCATCCCATTTTTTTTGTTTTCTTTATCTTTTCAATATTTATCATTAGAGCGGCGATGTCTGAAGGGGTTATTCCGGGGATTCTTTTAGCCTGGCCCAAAGAAATTGGCTGCACTTCCGAGAATCTTTCCTTGCCTTCATGGGATATACCGTGCATATTAAAATAATCGATATTTTTGGGTATTTTATAATTCTCTAATTTCTTAAATCTTTTTACCTGAATTTCTTGTCTTTTGATATATCCTGCATATTTTATCTGAATTTCAACTTGCTCGGTTACCTCAGCAGGCAATTTCGGTCTGTTGGGGTCAATAGAAGCAGTTTGATTGTAAGTTACCTCAGGTCTGGACAGTAAAGTAGCCAGAGTAGTTGCTTCAGATAGAGGGGTAGTGCCTAATTTATTCAGTAATTCATTTACCTTTTGGGTAGTATGGATAATTACCTCTTTTAACCTTTCTTTCTCCTTTTCAATCAGGGTTTTTTTCTTCAAAAATTTTTTGTATCTTTGTTCCGAGATTAGGCCCAACTGATATCCATAAGGAGTAAGTCTTAAATCCGCATTATCCTGCCTTAATAAAAGTCTATATTCAGCCAGTCCGGTTCTTAGACGATAGGGTTCAGTTACACTTTTTGTAACTAAATCATCTATCTCTACGGCAATATAAGCTTCTGAACGGTCCAGAATTAAGGGCTCGTTACCGCGTGTCAGTTGTACTGCATTTATACCCGCTAGCAATCCTTGTTCAGCTGCCTCTTCATATCCTGAGGTGCCGTTAACCTGCCCGGCTAAAAATAATCCTCTAATTGCCTTAGTTTCTAAAGAGTATTTTAATTGATTAGGATAGACCATATCATATTCAATGGCATATCCGTATCTGATAACTTTACAATTTTCTAACCCCTTAATAGTTCGTATGGCTTCATCCTGGGCATCAGCAGGCAGACTGGTAAAAAATCCCTGTAAATATATTTCTTCAGTATTATATCCCTCTGGTTCTAAGAATATCTGATGAGATTCTTTTTCAGGGAATCTAATTATTTTATCTTCTACAGAGGGACAATATCTGATAGCTGCACTCTGGATGGTGCCATTAGAGAGGGGGACTCTATGGATGTTATCCTGGATTATCTGATGGGTCTTCTGATTCGTGCGGGTCATAAATACCGAAAAATCTTTATATATTTTTCCCTTATTTTCAAAAGAAAAAGACAGAGGGATATCTGCACTCTTCTGTTCTTTCATCTTGGAGGAATCAATCGTTCTTCTATCTATCCGAGGAGGGGTGCAGGTATTTAATCTTCCGATTTTAAAACCCAACTCTTTAAGATTTTCTGCCAGACCAATCGAGGCAAGTTCACCGGCTCTTCCTGCTGAATAAGTAGTTTTTCCAATATAAATTTTGCCATTTAAAAATGTTCCGTTGGTTAAAATTACTGTGGGAGAAGAAAATTCCAAACCACTTTTAACTATTACCCCTTCTACCCGACAATTATTTACTATTAATTTTGTTACCATCTCCTGTTTTAAATCTAAATTTTTTTGGTTTTGGAGAGTGTGTATCATTTCCTGAGTATATAATCTTTTATCTATCTGTGCCCTTAGAGCCCACATAGCCGGACCTTTGCTGGTGTTCAATATTCTTATATGAATAGTGGCTTTATCGGTATTTTTAGCCATTTCTCCGCCTAAAGCATCGATTTCTCGGGCTACATGTCCTTTGCCCGGACCTCCTATAGAGGGATTGCAGGGCATCAGAGCAACATTGTCTATATTGGAAGTAATGAGGAGTGTATTCGCTCCCATTCTGGCAGCGGCTAAAGCGGCTTCACAACCGGCATGGCCGGCACCTACTACAATTACCTCATATTGATATTGCTTCACTTTTTCGGCTCTCCTTTATTGTGAGTTGAAATTATATTCGTCTAATTTATTTTTACTTTGCATATTCTAATATATTTTAATATTTATCGCAAGTTAGAAGGGAAAGTATTGAGTATGTAGTATCGAGTATGTTAGCGTATAGCGTTTAGCGTAGAGCGTATAGTTAGGAAAGGAAGAACAAAATACAGAAACCGAAATAAATAATATTAACATACAGCGTAGGGTTAAGAAAAAAGAAGATAGGAAAACAAAGGCAATAAATATTCGTTTCTCTTTCTTATTACCCCACTAAAGCTTACACTAACAATTCGTATCTCGCTCCCGGTAAAAATAATAGAAACCAAGAGTCAGAATAAATTCGTTTTGTGTATTCTGCATATAGCATAACATATACAGATAACGTGTGCAGTTACTTGGTTAGCCGGTTAAATAGGGGAAACAAAAGTGCCAGGCACCTTTGTTTCCCTAGGTCTAAGAACTGACTAAACGCCATACGACATACGTAATACGCAAAGAGAAAGAATGGTATTTTTTTATCTAACTTTACGCGATATATGGTGCGAATTTTATTCTGGATTCTGGCTTCTGGTTCCTATTTTTTTTACGAGATACGATTCACGAGATACAAGATATGAATTTGTCGGTTTTTCTTGCCTGAAAAAAATTATTATGTTATACTTTTAAATGGAGAGATGACCGAGTGGCCGAAGGTGGTTGCCTGCTAAGCAATTGAGCGGGTTAAGGCCTGCTCCGAGGGTTCGAATCCCTCTCTCTCCGCCATTTCTTATAAATTAAGAGGGTTCCTCTATTGCACGATTTAATAGAAAACCGCAGTATTCTTTATTGCACTATCGGTAAAACCAAAACAGAACATTCACTACTTATTCTAACCGAAGATGTTAAAAATTGTCTCGACCTTTTATAAGGTAGTGGCAATTTTTTTTATTATTAAGATAATGAGATAGAAAATATTTAAAATATTATTTAAGGGGAGGAGAAATTATGAAATTAGATAGAGGTGATTTCGAAACAGAAAATTTAGTTGTTTGGGAGAAAATTATCAGAAAATTATTTCCGATAGCTATCCCAAACAACTGTCTTTGGAAGGATATCGATAGTATAATTTCTATTCTTAATAAATTAAGTTCTGCTGGAGATTTAAATCATACTCTATTTCCCGTTGGCGGAGGCCATGATTTAACCGGAGCAAAAAGATCATCAGAGAAGGGATGTATCGAATTTAGTACCCCGAATTCGGTAAGGATTGTTAAACCGAAAGTACTGGAATTTAATTATTTCCCCAATAATATTAATTGGGCTTATTTTCGTTTAGAAACTGCTGGCTTAAAGTCGATTACCCCAAATATTGACCCATCTTTTATAAAAGAAAAGGTAACTGAACTGGAGCCAGGTCATTATGTGGGAAAAGAGGCATGGCAAAAAGGATACCTGGGATATAATGAGAAGGGCAATAGAATTCTGTTGCCCAAAAGTGCAAGGATAGTCTCCAGATATTTTAGGGGTTCGTTTGTCATATTCGCTAAAAGTTCTCCATATAACAAAAATCATGTTACCTATGATGCCAGGCACGACAGGATGAACAGTAAAAAGTTTAGGCAATATATTGAGAAGTGTATAATAAAATATAACGAAGAAAACTAAATTTGTATCTCGTATCCCCGTTTTCACGGGGACAAGTCTTGTGAATCGTATCTCGTATATTAGCGTGGAGCGGACAGCGTATAGTGGATAATTATAGCGAAAAACACAAAACGCAAAGCCATAGCCAAAAATTTAAAATTTAATAGCATTGTATATAAGTATATTGATTTTTATATATCTTATCTCACATGCTATATTGCAAAAAAGCGAAAAAGCAAAGAAGCAAAAAACAGAACTTAAAATTTAATATTAAGAAAAAAGTTTTGAATTTTGAATTATGGCTTTTCACTTTTCACTTTAAGCTTTTAGCTGTATAATGAGAACTGAAAACTGTCAACTAGAACTTGTTTAATACTGACACTATTCACTAAAAACTAATTTAATCTATCTAATCAGGAGGATAAATAATCATGAGTATACATATTGGAGCAAAAGAAGGAGATATTGCCAGTACAGTTTTACTTCCCGGAGACCCCTTGAGGGCAAAATATATAGCGAAAAATTTCCTTACTGATGCTATCTGTTATAATGAAGTACGTGGTATGTATGGCTATACCGGAAATTATAAAGGGAAAAGAATCTCTGTCCAGGGGACCGGCATGGGGATACCTTCTATATCGATATACGTAAATGAACTTATCACAAACTACAAGGCGAAAAATTTGATCCGTATCGGAAGCTGTGGTTCTATGCAGGCTGATATAAGAATAAGAGATGTTATTTTGGCTATGAGTGCCTCAACGGATTCCTCTATTAATAAGATACGCTTTCATGGTATGGATTATGCTTCTACTGCAAATTTCGACCTTCTAAAAAGGGCTTATGATATTGCTTTAGAAAAAAATATCCCGGTAAAAGTAGGGAGTGTTCTAACTACCGATACTTTTTATCACGATGACCCTGATTCCTGGAAGCATTGGGCAAATTATGGAATATTAGCTGTAGAGATGGAAACCGCTGTCTTATATACTCTGGCAGCAAAATTTCAAGTTAATGCTCTTTCGATTTTAACTGTTTCCGATAGTTTGGTGACCAGAGAAGAGACTACTTCAGAAGAACGGCAGAAGACCTTTAACCAGATGGCGGAGGTTGCCTTGGAATTAGCAGAATAACCAAAAAACAACCTAAAATTAAAATATTTTATTATAATATTTATATAATAGGGGGAATGAAAAAATCAAAATAACCGTTTTGGTAGATAATAACACTCTGATAGACCGCTACTTTTTGGGAGAACCGGGAGTATCTTACCTTATTCAGGATGCTGGACGCAAAATATTATTTGATGTAGGATATTCAGATGTTTTTATTAAAAATGCCCAAAAAATGAATATTCATTTCTGGGATTTAGATTACCTGGTTATTTCTCATGGACACCTCGACCATACCTGGGGATTAACTTCTTTAATAAAATATTATACAGAAGCCGCGATAGAAAAAATAGATGGTACCAAACCAATTGTAATTGCCCATCCTTATTCTTTTTTGGCGAAGAAAATTAAGGGTCTCAAGCAGATAGGTTCTATAATTTCACAGGAAGAGTTAAAAAAGCATTTTAAAATAAAATTAAGCAAAGAGCCGTTATGGCTAACCGAGAGATTGGTATTTCTGGGAGAAATAGAGAGAAAGAATGATTTTGAAGCAAAAAATCCAATCGGAAAAGTGGTAAAAGATGATTTTGAAGAAGATGATTATTTAATAGATGACTCTGCCATGGCTTACCGCTTAGCAAAAGGTTTGGTGATTATTACTGGCTGTTCTCATTCAGGGATTTGTAATATCGTAGAATATGCTAAAAAGATTTGTAGGGATGATAGGATAATTGATATAGTCGGGGGATTTCATTTGCTTAATCCGGAAAAGAAACAGTTAGAAGGTACTTTGAAATATTTGGAGAAAATAAAACCCCGCGAAGTGCATGCCTGCCACTGTACTGATTTAAAATCTAAGATTGCCTTATCTCGAGTAACGAACCTTAAAGAAGTTGGTGTAGGGCAAATCCTAGAATACAAGTAGGTAACTTAGATTATAAGAAAATGTAATAAATACGGAAGATGAAAAGGATTTAAATTTATTTTTTTTGAGGTATTTTATGGATAGAAATTTACAACAACGATTCTGGGAAATAGATTTCCTGCGGGGAATTGCCATAATTATGATGGTGCTCTACCACTTACTTTATAATCTGCACTATTTTGCCCATTATAATGTTAATGTTTATTCCGGTTTCTGGATGTATTTTGCGCGGACAACTGCCACGATATTTATTTTTTTAGTCGGGGTATCCCTTAGTGTCAGTTTTTCCAGGACCAAGAAAACTCATAAAGAAAGAAATAAATTATTCATAAAATATCTTCGAAGAGGTTTGAAGATATTTTCCTGGGGTTTAATTATAACTCTGGTGACGCGAATATTTTTAGGTAAGGCTTTTGTAATTTTCGGCATACTTCACCTTATCGGAATTTCCATTATCTTGGCTTATCCTTTTCTGAAACTCCGCTATTGGAACCTGCTAATTGGTTTATTTTGTATATTTTTAGGGGCGTATTTAAAAGGATTTTCTTTTGATTTTTCTTGGCTGTCATGGTTAGGGTTTAGGCCGGCTCAATTTTATTCGGTTGACTATTTCCCCCTTTTGCCCTGGTTTGGAGTAGTTTTAATAGGGATATTTTTTGGTAATTTACTCTACTCGGATTACTCTCGGAGGTTTCCACTTACTGATCTTTCTTTCTTATCGGGGATAAAAGCTTTTTGCTTTTTGGGGGAGCACTCCTTATTGATTTATCTACTCCATCAGCCCTTTATAATTGCGGTGCTCTACCTTTTAGGCATGGTGAATGTAAATTTATTCTAATTTTGTCTGTTTTTTTAAATACCTATGTAAAAAAATAATCCAGGTATTTTGTATAGATAGAAATTAAATTACAGTAGATAGATTATTTGAGATTTCTTACTATTTTATTAAATTGATCTCCCCGGTCAAATTCATTTATAAACATTCCGAAACTGGCTGCTGCAGGGGAGAGGAGAATAAGGTCATCTGCCTTAGCTTGTTGTAAGGCTACTTCGACTCCTATTTTAAGATTTGATGTTTGGATAATTTTTTCTGAATCAAGATGTTTTTTTAAGGCAGAAAATATTTTTGAAGAGGCATCGTAATCGGGGTGCTGCAGAAGGATAATCTTTTTGATTCTTTTATTTTGTCCGATAGCTGTTCCGAAATTTTCATAATTTAATTTTTTATCTTTGCCACCCAGAATTAAGATAATAGCCTGTCCGGGAAAAGATTCTAAAGCAACTAAAGTTGCTTCCGGAGTGGTGGCACAGGTATCATTATAAAACTTAATTCCTCTAAATTCCCTGATAAGTTCTAATCTGTAAGGAATCCCGGGAAATCTTTTTAGGGCTTTTAGAATAATTTCACCCGGGATATTATGTATAAAGCCTACTGTACTTGCTGCCAAAACATTTTCCAGATTATGTGTCCCGGATAGAGGAAGGTCGGATATTTTGGCAAAGTTTATTTTATATTCTTTTGATTGGAAGGCCAGCTTGTCATTTTCCAAATAACATCCCGGTTCTATCTTCTCTTTAGTACTGAACCAGTAAATCGGTAATCCGGTTTCTTTTTTAATTTTATTAGTCTCTTCATTATCATAATTCACTACCAGATTATCATTTGGGACTTGGTGTTTGAAGATTAATTTTTCTGACCGGGCATACTCCTTATAATTAGAATAGCGGTCTAAGTGGTCAGGCAGGATATTAGTTAAAACTCCAGTTTGGGGTCTAAATTTACGGTCTTTTATCCCCTCCATCTGCCAGGTAGATATTTCTAAGATTACCAAGGTTTGAGGGTTGATTTTTTCTAAAATATCTAAAACGGAGATACCGATATTCCCGGCTAAAATTGTATCTTTTTGAGCTTCTTTAAAAATATGATAGATAAGTTGAGATACAGTGCTTTTCCCTTTAGTTCCGGCAACGGCAATTATATTTTTTGAAGTACAAAGCTGTAAGAAAAGATCCAGGTCGGTCTTAATAGGGATTTTATGCTTCCGGGCAATTTTTAAATACTTTGAATTATGGGGAACAGCCGGATTTTGAATTATCATATCTGTATTGATAAAATCTTCTTCCCGGTGTCGGCCCAGGATATATTCAACATCGAAGTTTTTTAATTTTTTTAAAGAAGGTCCAAGTTCTTCTTCGGTCTTTAAATCTGTAACTAATATTTTAGCACCTGCTTTTGCTAAAAACCGTGCTACTCCCAAGCCACCTTGATTTAATCCTAGTCCCATTATAGTGATTCTTTTATTTTTCAAACCTTCAGGATTTTTTATCATTCGAAATGTAATTCCTTCTTCTATTCATTCATCTTTAATAAAATTAAAAAACCTGCTTCCTAAATATAACAAAATTAAACCAATATTTCAATAAATAAAGTTCGTATCTCGTATCTCGTGAATCGTATATCGTAAAGAAGACAGAATTCAGGAGCCAGGAGCCAGAATAAGTTCATGTCGTGTATAGCGTATAGAAAGTAAAAAGAAAGAGGTAGGGGCAGACCTTGTGTCTGCCGGTAGTAAGGCAAAATCCAGAAATCGGTAAAAGCATAAGTATTATAATTGTGGTAGGATAAGCTTGCCTGTCTATGATTTGTAAAAGAGAGTACAATTCATTATGCCCTCTACACCTGAATCCTAGTTTTATTTCACGCGATACGTAATATCATATACAAAAAATTTTTGAGTTTTCAATTATGGTTTTTCGCTTTTCGTTTTAAGTTTTTAGTTGCATACTGAAAACTTGTATTCATACTAACGACTATTCACTATTCACTAACGACTAATTTATTTGACTAAGAATTTAAATTATAATAAAATCAATAGGGAACTTTTATTTTAATAGGGCGCCCGTGGCTCAATTGGATAAAGCAACTGACTACGGATCAGTAGATTGGGGGTTCGAGTCCCTCCGGGCGCACCAATATCAATTCTCCCGGAAAGTCTCCATTAAGAATATAAGAATATGCTAAAAAATAGTGAAAAAGATATTAGCTTGATGCAAGAAGCCTTAAAAGAGGCAGAAATCGCTTATTCCCGCCAGGAAGTACCCGTAGGAGCGGTAGTTGTATATCAGAACAAGATAATAGCCCGGGCTCACAATCAGAAAGAAGAGTTACAGGATCCTACTGCTCATGCTGAAATATTAGCAATCCAACAAGCTGCTCGATATTTAGGAAGCTGGCATTTGGAGGATATTGACCTTTATGTTACTTTAGAACCTTGTCCGATGTGTGCTTACGCCATGCTTCAGGCAAGAATTAATAGATTAATATTTGGAACTTCTGACCCTAAAGCCGGGGCAGCAGGCAGTATCATAAACATCGTGCAGGATAAGAGATTTAATCATCAGATAGAGGTAGTAGGGGGGGTTTTAAAAAAGGAATGTAGTTTAATTTTACAAAAATTCTTTCAGGAAAGACGTTAATTTAATTGACCAATTGACCGATTAAACCAGTAGTTAGTTTAAATATAAATTTTTAGTTGAAAGTTATCATTTACAGCTAAAAACTTAAAACGAAAAGCTAAAAAACCATAATTCAAAACTCAAAACTTTTTTCTCAATTAAATTTTAAGTTTTAATTTTTGCTTCTTTATATTTTGATTTTACTATATAATATACGTGATAATGAAGATAAAACTTAATAAATAAAACATATATTTAAATTTTAAATTTTGAGCTATAGTTTTACGTTTTGCGCTTCTCGTTTTTCGCTATAAATTATACGCTATACGCTGGAATATATATACTAACGACTATTCACTATTCACCAATGACTAATTAAGAAGGAGAGGTGGCTGAGCCCGGCTGAAAGCGCTCGACTCGAAATCGAGTAGGCGGGTAGTCCCTGTCTCGCGGGTTCGAATCCCGCCCTCTCCGCCAAAAATCAATGTTTTTGAACTTATAAAAGTTGGGATAAAATTTTATAGAATAGTCAAGAAGTTTAAGAGAAAAATATTTTTGACACCAACAGTTATAAGGGTTATTATTTATTAGGCACGAAAAAGATGAGGGAGAGGTACCGAAGTGGTCATAACGGGATCGCCTGGAGAGCGATTGGGCGGCCATAAGCTGTCTCGCGGGTTCGAATCCCGCCCTCTCCGCCAGTTTTTAAAATAATTTTCTTAAGTAAGTATTTTAAAATTAAAATAGGTGATCGTGCTAGACGGGGAGATAGCGGTGCCCTGTAACCTGCAATCCGCTATAGCAGGGTTGAATTCCTGCCCGAGGTTTTATTCTTTTGAGGCTGGCTAAGATAAGTGGTGATGAAGATTGGGCCCTGTGCAGCAAAGAATTGTGAACTCCGTCAGATCTGGAAAGAAGCAGCGGTAAGCAAATCTCTTTGGGTGCCGCAGGCAAACCTGATTGGAGCAAACTGTCTTAGTATCGCTTGGAAGGGTGAATCGGAGGTAGGTGCACGGTCATTAAAATTATAGTTGTTAGTGAAACAAAAATTGATAATTTTAAAAGTAATTCTTGTATGAATTTAGATTAGATTATAGGGAGTATTTATGGAATACCAATCACTTTATCGCAAATGGAGACCACAGACTTTTGAGGATATAATTGGGCAGAAACATATTACCCAAACTTTAATTAATGCTATCTCTTTAAATAGAATTTCTCACGCTTATATTTTTTCTGGTCCAAGAGGAGTAGGGAAGACGACAACTGCCCGTATTTTAGCTAAATCATTAAATTGTGTAAAAGGCCCGACTCCTCATCCTTGCAATAAATGTGAAAGATGTATGAGAATCACCGATGGCTATTCTATGGATGTAATAGAAATAGACGGTGCTTCTAATAATGGAGTTGACAGCATTAGAGAATTAAGAAATAAAGTTAACTTTGCACCTACTGAGGGTAAATACAAGGTATATATTATTGATGAAGTGCACATGTTGTCTCAAGGGGCGTTTAATGCTTTGTTGAAAACCCTGGAAGAACCACCTTCCCATGTGATTTTTATATTTGCCACCACCGACCCCCATAAAATTCCCAGTACTATTTTATCCCGATGTCAGTGGTTTAATTTTAGAAGGATATCTTTAGTGGATATCATAGCCAAGCTAAAAAAGATTGCAAAAGATGAAGGATTAAATATAAATGATAAAACCTTAAATATAATAGCCCGAAGTTCAACGGGTTCTATGCGGGATGCAGAAAGTATTTTAGATCAAATAATTGCTTATTGCGGTAAAGAGATAACTTCTCAAAGTGTCAGAGAAGTTTTAGGAATAATTGAAGAAGAAGTTTTTTTTGAGTTTATAGAGGCAATAATAAATGATAATACACTTAAGGGAATAGAAATAATTAACCGAACAGCTGATTTAGGAGGAGATGCCTCACAATTTATAAGAAACTTGATGGAGTATGTTCATAATTTATCTCTTGCTAAAGTTTGCCAAAAAGAAATACTTAATCTTCAGGGTATATTTATAGAAGATAGGGAACGTTTATTAAAACAATCTAAAACAATTCAATTGGAAAAATTATTTAATATCATTGATTATCTGGCTGAAGCAGAAAAAAAGATGAGATATATTCGCCACCCCTGGATTATATTGGAGATGTTAGTTATTAAATTTACTGCAGCTGATAATTATTCTTTAAAAGAGGTTAAAAAAGAAAAAGATGAGTATTCCTTAGACTTCTCTGCAAAGAAAGATGTATCAGAATTAGGAAAGAAAAATACAGGAATAAAAGAGGAACTACTGCCAAAGAAAAAGATTCAGGATAAAATTAAGAGCAAAGAGGATCCTTCTATTAAGGCTAAAAAATCACCTATCAATTTAGAATTAAGGCAGGCATGGCCCAAGATTTTAGAAAGGGTAAAAAAAACTAAAATAGCGGTCTATTCTTTTATTCTAGCTAACAATTTGATCGCTGTGGAAAATAATAAATTGATAATAGGATTTAATAAGGAATATACCTTTCATAAAGAGAGTTTAGAAAAGCAAAATAATAAAATGTTATTACAAGAATTAATCAAAGAAGAGATCGGCAGGATTTTAGCCATAGAATGCATTATCAATGACAATAGCAAGGATGATTCTTTTTTAGAGGCTAAACAAGAAAATAAGAGGGAAACCGTAAAAACAAGAAATGGAGAGAATAAAGAAAGAGCAGAAAGAGCAAGAGAAGAGAAGGATAATATAAAAAAAAGAAGTAATGAGATTTCAAAAGATAACATATTAATTAAAGAGTCCTTAAGTTTATTCGAAGGAACGATTACTGAGGGAAAATAGAGTATTTTAGAGAAAAGAGGAGGTAAGGAAAATAATGGATATGAAATTTCTTATGAAACAAGCGCAAGTTATGCAGAAAAAGATGGAAGAGATGAAAAAAGAGTTGGCTCAGAAAGAAGTTAGAGTTTCTTCTGGTGGAGGGATGATTGAGATTGTAGTAAACGGCCAACAGGAAATTAAAGAAATTAAAATAGAACCGGATGTAATAGATGCAAACGAAAAAGAGATGTTAGAAGACTTAATTTTAGCAGCAGTCAATGAATCAATTCGTCAGTCAAAAGAATTAGCTGCTCAGGAAATGAGTAAATTAACCGGGGGCGTGAATGTTCCTGGATTATTTTAAGAGGAGGGAAAGGTGTCCTTTAGATACGCTAAGCCTTTTGCCAGATTAATTGATGAATTTTCAAAAATGCCGGGCATAGGTCCCAAAACAGCCCAGAGATTAGCTTTTTATATTTTACGAAATCCCTCGGAAAGTGTTGCCAGTTTAGCTAAGGTAATATTGGAGGCCAAAGAAAAAGTTAAACATTGTTCGATTTGTGGTAATATAACCGATCAAGAAATATGTGAAATTTGCCAGAATGTTAATAGAGATAAATCTATTGTATGCGTCGTAGAAAAAGTAAGGGATTTGATTGCCATAGAAAATACGGGAGAATATAAAGGTTTATACCATGTTTTGGAAGGAGCAATCTCACCTTTAGACGGAGTTGAACCGGAGAATTTAAAGATTAATAGTTTATTAAAAAGATTAAAAACTGAAAAGATAAAAGAGATAATATTAGCTACTAATCCTAATATTGAGGGAGAAGTTACCGCCTCTTATATTACTAAATTGATCGAACCTTTAAATATAAAGGTAACCCGTATTGCTTATGGTGTACCTATAGGGGGAAGCCTGGAATTTGCCGATGAAGTAACTTTAACTCAAGCCTTAATGGGAAGGCAAGAAATTAAATAATTTTGTAAATTTTGTATTTTCTGATAAAATAATTTTGCATAAATCTATCAAAAAATATTTTAAAAAAATGGAGGATACCAATATAATGAATAAGAAAAAAATTACAATTGACGGTAATACTGCAGCTGCCCATACAGCATACCACTTAAATGAAGTTGCAACCATATATCCGATTACCCCTTCTTCGCCTATGGGTGAATTTGCTGATCTTTGGGCTGCTGAAGGAAAGCCTAATATTTGGGGGACGATTCCTCAGGTGACTGAAATGCAGAGCGAAGGAGGTGCCTCGGGAGCTGTTCACGGATCCTTACAGAGAGGAGGCCTTACTACAACTTTTACCGCTTCTCAAGGGCTTTTATTAATGATTCCTAATATGTTTAAGATTGCTGGCGAATTGACCGCTACCGTGTTCAATGTTGCTGCTCGTTCGGTAGCCTGCCAGGCACTTTCCATATTTGGCGAACATAGTGATGTAATGGCAACCAGATCAACTGGCTTTGCTTTACTTGCCTCTAACTCAATCCAGGAAGCTATGGATTTTCCTTTAATTGCTCAAGCAGCAACTTTGGAATCTCGAGTACCATTTCTTCATTTCTTCGATGGTTTTCGTACTTCCCATGAGATTTCCAAAGTTGAGCTTTTGACTCCGGAAGAGATGAAGTCTCTAATTAGTGATGATTTAGTAAGAGCTCATAGGAAAAGAGCACTTTCTCCTGATAACCCGGTTATTAGAGGGACAGCTCAAAATCCGGATGTATATTTCCAGGCAAGAGAAACAGTTAATCCTTTTTATCTTGATTGTCCGGATATTGTACAAAAGGCAATGGAAAAATTTGAGAAAGTTGTGGGGAGAAAATATGAACTGTTTCAATATTTTGGAGCCCCGGATGCTGAAAGGATTATTGTATTAATGTGTTCGGGGGCAGAAACAGCGGAAGAAACAGTAGAGTATTTGATGAAAAAAGGAGAAAAAGTAGGTTTAGTAAAAGTTCGTCTTTACCGACCATTCTCCATTAAGCATTTTATCAGTTCTCTCCCAAAAACTGTAAAGACTATAGCAGCCCTGGATCGCACTAAAGAACCGGGAAGTATTGGAGAACCATTGTATACTGATATAGTAACCGCAATACAGGAAGGAATATCTGGAGGAATAGCTCCCTTCAAAAAAACTCCTAAAATAATTGGAGGGAGATACGGACTTTCTTCTAAAGAATTTACTCCCGCTATGGTAAAGGGATTATTTGAGGAGATGAAAAAAGAAGTTCCTAAGAATCATTTTACTTTAGGAATAAATGATGATGTAACACATACCAGTATTTCTTATGATCCTGATTTTTCCGTAGAACCTGATGATAGAACTCGGGCAGTCTTTTATGGTCTTGGTTCAGACGGAACTGTAGGAGCTAATAAAAATTCCATAAAGATTATAGGTGAGGAGACCGATAATTATGCTCAGGGTTATTTCGTTTATGATTCTCGAAAAGCTGGTTCACTTACTGTTTCTCATCTAAGGTTTGGACCGACTCCTATTCATTCTACTTATTTAGTCAATCGTGCAAATTTTGTAGCCTGTCACCAGTTCTCCTTCTTGGAACGTTATGATGTATTAAAGACTGCTCAGCCGGGGGCAGTATTTCTGTTGAATAGCCCTTATTCTGCCGATGAAGTATGGGAACATCTGCCTTACTCAACTCAAGAAACCATTATCGAGAAAAATTTGCGTTTTTATATAATTGACGCTTATAAAATTGCTAAAGAGGTAGGCTTAGGAACAAGGATTAATACCATAATGCAAGTATGTTTCTTCTCTCTTAGTAAAGTTATTCCTATTAAAAAGGCAATAAAGGCAATAAAATATCACATTAAAGAGACTTACGGTAAAAAGGGAGAAAAAATAGTGCAAACTAATTTTGCAGCTGTGGATAATGCTCTTTCTAATCTTCAAGAGGTTAAGGTTCCGGCTAAAGCTACCAGTAAGTTACCGAAACATCTTTCTGTTCCAGTAGAAGCACCTGAATTTGTGCAAAAGGTAACTGCGAAGATAATTGCCGGAGACGGGGATAATTTGCCGGTTAGTGCCTTTTCTCCTGACGGAACTTTTCCCAGTGGCACTACCCAATGGGAAAAGAGGAATATTGCTCAAGAAATTCCCGCTTGGGATCCCGATACATGCATACAGTGTGGAAAATGTGTAATGGTGTGTCCCCATGCAGTTATTAGAGCAAAGGTTTATGATCCTAAATTGCTTTCTTCTGCACCGGATAGTTTTAAATCTGCAGAAGCAAAGAATTCTCAATTTAAGGGAATGAAGTTTACTATCCAGGTTTCTCCTGAAGATTGTACCGGTTGTGAACTTTGTGTAGTTAATTGCCCGGCAAAAAATAAAACTAATCCCAAACTGAAAGCTTTAGGTATGGTTTCTCAACCTCCTATTAGAGAACAGGAATCTAAAAATTGGAAATTTTTCTTAGGAATTCCTGAAGTTGACCGAAAAGAGTTGAAACTTAGTGCAGTTAGAAATGTTCAGCTCTTACAGCCTCTTTTCGAATTCTCCGGTGCTTGTGCTGGGTGTGGAGAAACTCCGTATGTAAAACTTTTAAGTCAGTTATTTGGGGATAGAGCTATTATAGCTAATGCTACCGGATGTTCTTCTATCTACGGAGGTAATTTACCTACTACTCCCTGGACCTTTAACAAAGAAGGTAAAGGTCCGGCTTGGTCTAATTCTCTCTTCGAAGATAATGCGGAATTTGGATTAGGTATGAGGCTGGCTATAGATAAACAGCTTGAATATGCCTTAGAATTGTTGGATAGGCTTTCTTCTGATATAGGGAAAGATTTAGTTAGTGAAATTAAAACAGCCGATCAGTCTACCGAAGAGGGACTATACAAACAGAGAGAAAGAATAAAAATATTGGAAGATAAATTGAAAAAAATAGACAAAGCAGAGGCGAAAGACTTGCTTAGCTTGATAGATGTTCTTACTAAGAAGAGTGTATGGATTTTAGGAGGAGATGGATGGGCTTACGATATCGGTTATGGAGGATTGGATCATGTTATTGCCCAGAGGCGTAATGTCAATATTTTAGTATTAGATTCAGAAACTTATTCTAATACTGGTGGTCAGATGTCTAAAGCGACTCCTCTTGGGGCAATTGCAAAGTTTGCTGCTGGAGGTAAGAGGACTTTCAAGAAAGATTTAGCAATGATGGCAATTTCTTACGGAGACGTATATATAGCCCGAGTGGCAATGGGAGCTAATGATGCACATGTGATTAAAGCTTTCCGGGAGGCAGAGGCATTTAATGGTCCTTCTCTTATTATAGCTTACAGTTCTTGTATTAGCCATGGATATAATTTGATTCATGGTTTAGAACAGCAAAAGTTAGCAGTTCAATCGGGATATTGGCCATTAATAAGATTTAATCCGGATCTTGCCAAAGAGGGGAAAAATCCTCTCCAATTGGATTCCAAAGCTCCGAGTATTCCTTTGAAAGAATATATATATAATGAAAATAGATACAAAATGCTTACCCGAATTATGCCAGAGGAAGCTAAAAAACTATTAAAAGAAGCTCAAGAAGGGGTTTTAAAACGTTGGAAGCTGTATGAACACTTAGCCTCAGCCGCACCCTTTGTAAAAAAATAATAAATAAATTATAATATGATTACAATCCAAGAAGTAAATAAAATATAATGTAGGGGCACGATGCATCGTGCCCCTACAATTCAATTATAACCAACAAATCTAAAATTATTTACCATACACTGGGTATACTTTTTGCTTTTTGAGGAGTAACCATAATATAGACAAGCTTTTAACAAGAGATAATAATATAAATTATGTAAAGATACCGTAAGTCCACAAGATTTGCGGTATCTTTACATAATCTTGTTGCTTATTACTTGTTGCTGTGTTTTATACGAGATACGAATAAAATACTAGTTGTTTTTATATTTTTTTCTATTATAATATAAATAGATTAGTAGAATACATAGGAGAGGAGAGTAAACAAATGGTAGAAAAAGGTACCTATAGGCTGAAAAAAGGTTTAGCCGAGATGTTAAAAGGTGGAGTAATAATGGATGTAGTGAATGCGGAGCAGGCAAAAATTGCCGAAGAAGCAGGCGCAGTGGCAGTTATGGCTTTAGAAAGGGTTCCTGCTGATATTCGCGCAGCCGGTGGCGTAGCCAGGATGGCTGACCCCAAGATAATAAAAGAGATAATGAAAGCGGTAACTATTCCGGTAATGGCCAAGGCAAGGATTGGGCATTTTGTGGAAGCTCAGGTTTTAGAAGCTTTAGGGGTAGATTATATTGACGAAAGTGAAGTGTTAACTCCTGCTGATGAAAATTATCATATAGATAAACTAAATTTTAAAGTTCCTTTTGTCTGCGGAGCAAGAAATTTAGGTGAGGCCTTGAGAAGGATAGGAGAAGGTGCAGCCATGATTAGAACCAAAGGAGAGCCGGGAACAGGAAATATTGTGGAAGCGGTAAGACATATGCGCCAAGTTATGGATGAGATAAGAAGATTAAAAAATATGCCTAAAGAGGAATTGATGACTAAAGCCAAAGAATTAGGTGCTCCTTTTGAACTTTTACAAGAGGTAGCTCAAAAAGGAAGATTGCCGGTAGTTAATTTTGCTGCCGGAGGTATAGCTACCCCTGCTGATGCAGCTTTAATGATGCAGTTAGGGGCAGACGGAGTCTTTGTAGGTTCAGGAATATTCAAATCAGACAATCCCAAAATAAGGGCGAGAGCTATTGTAAAGGCTACTACCCATTATGATGATCCTAAAATTATAGCTCAAGTTTCAGAGGGCTTGGGTGAAGCGATGAAGGGGATAGAAATTTCTCAAATTGCCGCAGCTGAACGAATGCAAGACAGAGGATGGTAAGCTAAGAGTTAGGTAAAAAATGAACCAGAGAGGAGTTAAGGAGTAATCTTGAAAGTCGGAGTATTATCCCTACAGGGAGCAGTAAAAGAACATTTCGAGATGATAAAAAGGTGTGGCTTTGAGGTAATCAAGGTAAAAATGGTTGGAGATTTAGAAAAAGTAGACAGATTAATAATACCCGGAGGAGAAAGCACCGCTATTGGTAAATTAGCTAAAATATATGGCTTAGACCGAGAGATTATTAAAAGAGGCAAAGAAGGGATGCCTATATTTGGGACCTGTGCAGGTATGATTTTATTAGCAAATAAGGTTATAGGCAACGAGCAGATAAGATTTAATTTAATCGATATTGTGGTAGAAAGAAATGCTTTTGGAAGACAGGTAGATAGTTTTGAGGTTGATTTAAAAATAGAAGATTTTTCCGAAAAACCTTTTAAAGCAGTATTCATTAGAGCTCCTTATATTAAGAAGGCAGGAAGGGAAGTAAGGGTTTTAGCTGAATTTAAAGGGAAGATCGTAATGGCTCGGCAGAAAAATATATTAGTATCATCTTTTCATCCGGAATTAACTGATGATTTAAGAGTACATAAATATTTTTTAAGTGAAAATTATTAGCATGTAGCGTTTAGCGTAGAGCGTATAGGATAATTAGTATCGAGCATCAAGCATATAGTATGT
>Ga0190348_1000047_pt1 | contig 33895 bp, 32 predicted proteins | sample 48721367_MG_FD_161658 | JGI IMG/M metagenome (GOLD analysis project Ga0190348, IMG submission 161658) | Hydrothermal vent microbial mat bacterial communities from Southern Trench, Guaymas Basin, Mexico - 4872-13-6-7_MG | ecosystem: Environmental > Aquatic > Marine > Hydrothermal vents >... | reverse complement strand
TATGACTTTTGTCCTATCATTATTAATCAGACTAAAAGGCATGAGGAACCGGTTATTATAATTTCTATAGAACTTAGAATATATTAAAAGATCTGTACAGCCCCAATAAATGAACTTGGACGACATGTCTTGAATGTTAGGAGTAAAAACCATGTTGGCAGTAACGTCAGATATTTCCGGGGACACTTTCTTAAAACATAAGCAAGTGATGGCAAAGACCGCAAGAATACCACTTAAAGATTATACTGATGCCTTTTTCGGCAATGGCAAATCACTCACGCAGGAAAAACGTGAGGAACTAATCCTCAAGTATTCTCCCCTGATAAAATATGTTGCCGGGAAACTCGCCATGCGCCTGCCCCCAAACATATCTCAAGACGATCTCATAAGCTCAGGAGTCATAGGATTAATGGATGCTATCGAGAAATTTGATTCATCAAAAAAAATCCGTTTCAAGACTTACGCAGAATTCCGCATTCGTGGAGCCATACTGGATGAGCTGAGATCCCTTGACTGGGTCCCCAGATCTATAAGAAAAAAGGCCACAGAATTGGAAAAGACATACCATTATCTGGAAAAGGTACTAAACCGCCCTCCCAAAGACAAAGAAGTTGCCCAGGCATTAGGAATCAGCATAGAAAAATTCTACAAATTATTGGATAAAACAAAGAGTGTAAGCTTCCTCGACATAGAAACTATCCGCAGAAGAATGCCGGATAATAATGAAGAAGACCTGTTTGATTTAATAGAAAGCGATAATGAGGTTAACCCTTTTACCTTATTGAATAAAACAGAGATCAAAGAAATTTTAGCAAAAGCCATAAATTCACTTCCGGAAAAGGAAAAAATCGTAGTTTCTCTTTATTATTATGAGGATCTTACAATGCGCGAAATAGGGGAGATTATGGGGTATACGGAATCCCGCATATCTCAGATGCATACCAAGGCCATGTTGAGGCTAAGAATCCGTTTAGCCTCGGTCGCAGAGGAAATCGATGGATAAAAAATTAACATTGCCCCCTTTATACTTGGTATTCTTGTACATATACCCCCTGATCCCGAATCCGTGATATAATAAATTTATGGACATGCTCTAATCTCCTTCCTGAAAAATATGCTTGGAAAAAGATTATCATGTCCACATTTTTAAAAAAGCTAGGTACGCAAAAACCGGAAGAACCATATTTCTTTGTGCGATTTCCTTTTGCAGAGAAAGTGATAATGGTTTAAAATGTTTCATAGCAGCTCCTTTGTTTAGTATTTTTAGTACTTTAGCTAAGTCAAGTATACTAAATTGGAGCTGCTTTTTCAATTATTTTTGCTATTTTTTCAGTATGTTGAATATCTTTCCGATCGTTTTTTTAACTGCGAAACTTCAGTAAAGTTATAAAAAATATCATTTTCTGATAACATATTTCTGTGACTCAAGACGCTTCTAATTTCAAAGGCGAAACCGATTATATCGAAGATCTGGAACTAAAAATCACCAAACCGTTAGAGGATTCAGGTGATAATGGTCTAAGGACCGATGCTGATTTAACGGAGTCGATGGGAAATGACTTTGACATGACACTCTCTGAAGACGAATCATGGGATGAGAAAAATCATCTAATGGATATTCGGCTTTTTGATAGTCATGATGAGCCAGACAAAAAGGAACTAACAATACATAAAGAAAAGACTGTTCCGCAGGATGAATTAAAAGCGGGCCTCTTGCAAAAAAACCGGGAAGCCAAGCTGTTGCACGAAGCATCATGGATTATTTGGACGATATCAGGGGCCTCGGGAATTCTCCTCATTATTGGACTTGCGCTTCTGTGGAATCTATCGGCTCCGTTCTTTGAGCCACATGGCATGGTTACGGAAGATATCCGGCACAACTTGCCTAATCATAGTGCTTCTGAAACCATAGATCTTGCCCCATTCCTTATACCAGTGCAACGGGACAAGGAACTGGTCTTTTTAAAATTACAAGTGGAACTTATTGTTTCTGATGCGGAAACAAAAAATGCAATTAGAAAAAAAGAGGCCTGGATCAGAGACACAATCTCCAGAAGGCTCAAGGGCATTGATATAAGCTCAGGTATTCAAGAAGAATCCCTGAAGCAATACGGACAACCGATAATCAGGTGCCTAAATCATGATCTTGCACCGCTTAGAGTAAAAGATGTAAGACTTAGGGGCCATCTGATGAAATAATTTGAAGCGAAACCGGAACTTATCACTGTCTTTTAGCATCTTTTGCTTCAAGTTTTACAGTGCTTGCCCTCTTTTTTTTGATCCAGATTCCAAACAAATCTAATCCAAACTTAACCGTGAGCGCAAACCAGACCCAATGATAACATCTTAAGCTTTTTCGCAAGAAGTCCTCCATGTCGCCATTTGCTGATACTGCGATTTGTTGTAATATTGAAGATTAGAAATTAAAATTACTTTTGGACCTTTCGCAAAAGGTCCTTTGAACCCATAATAAAAAAACCGTCTAAAACTACAAGATAGATATAATATAAAAAATACCATACCTGTTTTCTCTATGGCACAATTTTTTATGAGGCCCTTATAATAGTAAAATGACAAAATCGGTTAACAATAAAGATAATTCTGAAAAAGTTGATTTGCCACAATCTCCCGAGCAAAGCGCCCGGGCTACAAAAAGGCTTTCTAACAAAGAACGCCTCCGTTCTTTCCTGCAAATTTTCAGCCGGGACGATCGTGTACTGGTCATAATAATAGCTGACCCGGATGCCATGGCCAGCGCCCAGGCAGTAAAAAGATTGCTCAGCCGAAGAGTGGAAGATGTTACAATAGCCCATAACAATGAGATAAAGCGTGTAAATAACCTTGCAATGAGAGATTTTCTAAAAATTCCCCTGCATAGGCTGAGGGGAGTAAAACAGAGTCAATATACCAAATTTGTGCTTGTAGACTCTCAACCCCCTCATCATCCAGACCTGACTTCAATTTCCTATAATGCAGTGATCGACCACCACCCACTTACTGATGGATGGGATGCCCCTTTCGTAGACATAAGACCAGAATATGGAGCGGTTGCATCTATGCTCACAGAATACCTGAAGGCAGCCAAGATAAAGCCTGCAGTAGCACTTGCAACAGCACTTTTTTACGGTATAAAGGTTGATACCCAAAATTTTACCAATAAGACCTCTCCATCCGATATACTCTGTTTCCAATATCTCTTTAAACAAATCAACCAGCAACTGCTAAACAAAATAGAGACCGCTGTTATAAGACGATCGGAACTGAAATATTTCAAGAGCGCCCTGGAAACCATGAAAATCAGCAAAAAACGTATTTATGTCCATCTGGGACGCGTCAGAAATCCGGATATCCTTGTCGTAGTAGCCGATTTTTTTTCACATATTCACGACATAGCCTGGGTCATAATATCCGGCCGTTATGGAGAAAAGCTTGTGGTAATATTTCGCTGCGATGGTTATAAAAAAAATGCAGGCAAATTGGCAACCCGTGTGTTTGGGGAAATTGGGTCAGCCGGCGGGCACAGACAAAGTGCCAGGGCAGAGGTCCCCTACAAAAACTTACCCAACGGTGCGGGCAAAAATTTTTCAACAAACAGACTCCTTCGTTTGGTAGTTAAACATATCGCGTAAATAGATGGTGTATACAATCCAGTAACTGGAGGAAAGTAAAATGCCGATCTATGAATACCGCTGTAAAAAGTGTGGAAAGATTTCTTCCCACCTCGTACTCAATAGGGACGATTTTAAATCCCATTGCAAACATTGCGGAAGCGGCTCGGTCACCAAGTTGATCTCTAGGGTTAATGTACGGCTTTCGGAAGAAACAAGAATGGACAAATTGGCGGATCCGTCAATGTTAGCTGGTCTCGACGAAAATGATCCCAAAAGTATGGCTAAGTGGATGAAAAAAATGGGGAGCCTTGCGGGAGACAACCTCGATGAAGACTTTGACCGGATGGTTGATGAAGCCATGGAAGAGGCGGCCCAGGAAGAAAAGTCGGTCGGACCTGACAGTAATATGCCGGACGGATTATCCTCTTCTGTAACAGACTCAACGGCAATTTGATTTAAATCCACTCATCAGGTTAGCAAATGCCGAAAATCTTAGCTATGGTTCTTGCGGGCGGCAGGGTTGATGAACTCGGAGTACTTACCTTCCTCAGGCCCAAAAGCACAGTGCCCTTTGGAGGCCTTTACAGATTCATAGACTTTCCTCTCAGCAATCTTATGCAATCAGGCATTGAGAGGGTCGGAATTCTCAGCCAGTACAGGTCCTCCTCTTTAATAGAGCATATCGGAACAGGTGCATCCTGGGATATGACAGGCAGACATCGAGGTATTACTATTCTTCCCCCCTTTAAAGGCTTACACGCCTCAGACTGGTATAAGGGCACAGCGGACGCAGTATATCAGAACCTTGATTTTATCCATGCTCACAAGCCAGACCTTATACTGATTTTATCCGGCGACCATGTGTATAACATGCATTATAACAGACTCATTCAATTCCATCTGGATATGGGGGCCGATGTTACTGCCTCTTTTGTTGAGGTCAGTCCGTCAGGTCTATCCAGATTCGGCCTAGCCCGAATTTCTGATGATGACCCGAGAGGAGGTCGTATTCTGGAATATCTTGAAAAACCGGCTCACCCTTTATCTAATTGGGCTTCAATGACCATATACCTGTTTAAGACGGAGATCCTGGAGCAAGCTCTGAAAAAAAACGCCGAAATTGACTCTCATGAATTTGGCAGAGATATAATCCCCGCCATAATGAACAGATATGAGGTATATGGTTATAAATTTCATGGTTATTGGGGATATAGTCGCACTTTAGAAGAATACTGGACTGCCAACATGGATCTCCTGGGAGAACGTCCTGGAATAAAATTAGACGATTGGCAAGTTCGCACCAATTTGGACCACGAGTCGATAAGAGACAGGGGGCCTGCACTTATCGGCACCCAGGGATCAATAGATAATTCAAGGATCTATAATGGGGTTAGAGTTAAAGGACAGATCGCTCGATCAATCCTTTTTCCAGGGGCCTATGTAGGAGAGGGGGCAGTGGTAAAAGATTCAATACTGTTTTTCGACACCCAGGTCGGACCAGGAGCCAAAGTTGAAAATACTATAACGGACCTTGGTGTCAGTATAGGTAGAGATTCCATAATCGGCAAACAGGACAAGGCACTCACCGTAATCGGTCTCAGAACACAAATACCCCAGGGAATAATAATAGGAGCAGGGTGCAGCGTTCACCCTGAACTCAAGGCCGAAAACTTCATTCAAAAGCTTTACGGGCAGGGAAATGTAATAACTTCGGATAATTAAATGGGCTTACATTTATGCCTATCGGCATACGTTTAAATCCAATCTTCCCCTGCATCTCTAAATGATTAAAAAACACAATTTATGACCTTATATATATATTTAATCCATTTAGTATATATTATTCCATGGAGAAACTTTCAATGATTGTGCCTGTTATTTTATGCGGCGGCTCAGGTACCCGTCTCTGGCCGCTATCTCGTGAGGCCTATCCTAAACAATTTTATTCATTGGTGGAAGATGCAACGCTTTTACAGTCAACTGTCAAACGCCTGTCCAATCTTCCAGGTTGTAAAACACCTCTGCTTGTTTGTAACAATCAACATCGTTTTCTTGTGGCTGAGCAGTTGCGCCGTATTGGTGTTAAGTCTCCGTCCATTCTGCTTGAACCGGTGGGGCGAAATACCGCCCCTGCAGTGGCATGTGCTGCCCTGAGTCTCATAGAGCAGAAAGATGACCCTGTGCTATTTGTATTACCGGCAGATCACATCATTAGAGACATTCAGGCATTCGGCCAAGCTGTTGAAACGGGTTCTTTATTAGCGGATCAGGGAAATCTGGTGACTTTCGGCGTCATACCCACGGCACCTGAAACAGGTTATGGATACATCAAGGCATCAGATCGTCTGCATACGGATAATCCGGCTTTTCGTGTAGATCATTTTGTGGAGAAGCCGAATCGTGATACGGCTAAAGATTATATTGCCTCCGGTTCTTATTATTGGAACAGTGGAATGTTCATGTTCAGGGCCAGCCGCTATATTAAGGAACTGGAGCATCTTGCCCCGGAGATACTCTCTGCCTGTACTTTGGCCTGTGAAAAGATTGTACAGGACTTGGATTTTTTGCGTCTTGATGCTGAGGGATTTGCTGATTGCCCAAGTGACTCTGTTGATTATGCGATAATGGAGAAGACGGACAGCGCTGTTATTGTGCCCCTGGATGCAGGTTGGAGTGACCTCGGTTCATGGGCCTCATTGTTAGAACTGGGGCCCCGCGATAAAGATGAAAATGTAGTCCTCGGAGACGTAATTACCCAAGACGTCAAAAATTGTTATATGCGCAGTGAAGCAAGGCTGCTGACCGCCATAGGCGTAAAAGACCTGATAGTGGTGGATTCCTCCGACGCACTGCTTGTTGTCCATAAAAAACGTGTTCAGGACGTTAAGGCCATTGTAAACCGGCTGAAGGCATCTGGACGAAAGGAATATAGCAGCCACCGCAAGGTCTATCGACCCTGGGGATCATATGAGAACATAGATGTATCAGAGCGCTTCAAGGTAAAACGGATTACAGTAAAGCCCGGAGGGATCCTGTCTTTGCAGATGCATCACCACAGGGCAGAGCACTGGATTATAGTCAGAGGTACTGCCAGGGTCACTCGAGGCGATGAGGTGTTATTACTGACAGAGGACCAGTCCACCTACATCCCATTAGGTGTAAATCATCGTCTGGAAAATCTGGGTATGATTCCTTTGGATTTGATAGAAGTCCAAACCGGCAGCTACCTGGGTGAAGATGACATCATAAGGCTAGAGGATGTATATGGCCGCTGATCTTGTTTGTTTCATGGCCTATGATATACGCGGCCGCATTCCTGATCAATTGAATGAGGAGATAGCCTTTAAGATCGGCAGGAGCTATGCAGAATTTCTAAGGCCTAAACAGGTAGTAATAGGACGTGATGTTCGGCTCTCCAGTGAATCCCTGTGTGATGCCCTCAGCCATGGCCTGATAAGAAGCGGAGTGAATGTATTCGATATCGGTCTGTGCGGCACAGAGGAAGTATATTTCGCCACCTTTCACCATCACCTTGATGGCGGAATTATGGTAACCGCAAGTCACAACCCCAGGGATTTTAACGGTATGAAGCTGGTGCGGGAGGAGGCACATCCCATAAGTGGTGACACAGGGCTTAATGAAATCCGCCGGCTGGCAAAAAAGGGCAAATTTTCCCCAACGGAAAGATCAGGGCAATATAAGGCATTGATCAGCAGACCTGCGTATATCAGGCATCTATTGCACTATGTAAATATACCGGAACTTTGTCCACTTAAGATCGTAATCAATCCCGGTAACGGCTGCGCAGGTCCGGTGATGGATGAGTTGGAGCCCCATCTGCCCTTTGAGTTCATTAAGGTCCAGCACCGGCCTGACGGGACCTTCCCCAACGGAATTCCAAACCCACTATTGCAGGAGAACCGTTCTGTTACCAGTAAGGCTGTTCTGTCTTCAGGTGCTGATTTGGGTATTGCATGGGATGGAGATTTTGACCGCTGTTTCTTTTTTGATGAAAAAGGCCGCTTTATCGAAGGCTATTATATTGTAGGTCTGCTGGCTGAAGCATTTCTGACAAAAAGGCCGGGAGAAAAGATCATACACGATCCAAGATTGATATGGAACACTATTGATGTCGTGACCGGGGCAGGCGGTATCCCCTTACAGAACAAGACAGGACATGCCTTTATGAAGGAGCGTATGAGGACTGAAAACGCTATTTACGGTGGGGAAATGAGCGCTCATCATTACTTTCGGGATTTTGCTTATTGTGACAGCGGCATGATCCCATGGCTGTTAATTGCTGGACTGATGAGCCGGAAGCAACAGCCGCTTTCAGCCATGCTCGATAAACGTATCGCTATGTATCCAGCCAGTGGAGAGATCAACCGACGACTGAACAATCCTTTAGCTGCCATTGCTGGTGTAAGAAAGGTCTATGGACCTCAGGCCGCCCGCGTAGATGAAACCGACGGAATAAGCATGGAGTTTGATAGTTGGCGCTTCAATTTGCGCTGTTCAAATACGGAGCCGGTATTACGCCTGAATGTGGAATCCAGAGGTGATGAAAAGCTGATGCAGGAAAAGACAAAGGAGCTACTGGCGCTGATCGAAACCAATGGATGATAAGGTACCATCCCTTGTCTCTCCGGCATTTGAACCTCCTTCCACCTTGATCACTGTGTGGACATTACCTCTGGGATGAAAGTCACCTTCCAGCTTGATTATGCGTGGAGAAAGCGTCTTCATTAGGTCTGAGAAGATCTTGTTGGTGGCCTCTTCGTGTGACATGTATCGATCTCTATAGTCATTGAGATAGAGTTTTAGAGATTTCAGTTCCACTATAAACCGGTCTGGTACATAAATTATCTTTATGGTAGCAAAATCAGGATATCCGGACTTTGGACAAAGGCAGGTAAATTCCGGGAAACTTACCTCTATGGTATAGTCGCGTTCAGGATATGGATTAGGCCACGGTTCAAGTTCGGCCCTTTTAATTTTTTTTTCTCCATATTTCATTTTATCATTTTCCAGTAACTGTAATAGGGAAAACTATAGGTTGAGTTCTACCGGCCAACAAGAATTTCATGGACCGGAACAATGCTGACGCTTTTCCTTACGCCGGGCAGTTCCTCATACAAAACCTTCCACGTATTAGATGTCGGATGACCTATGGCAAGAACGCATCCATTCTCTACAGACAATTTTACCATTTTTTTGATTTCCCTTCTAATGGATTCCTTCTTGTTATCGTGGTCTAAAAATACGGCCCTTTCCGTAGCCGGTATACCCATGGATCTGGCAGTTGCATATGCCACACTGTCATGAATAGTCTTACTGTCAACAAAGAAAAGACCACGGCGCTTTATTTCAGTGAGAATCAATTCCATGCCCCTTTGGCTTTTAGTAAATTTGGAACCCATATGATTATTTACCCCGATTGCGCCAGGTACGGCATCCAGGTCTTTTCTGAGTATCTGTAACATGGAATCAAAATCCATACTCAGACGCAGTACACCGGGACCTGGGTCAATCGCAGGATTAATGGGCTCTAAAGGCAAGTGTATTAAGACATCTTTGCCAAGATCCTTTGCCTTTTGAGCCAGTTTGGGCGTATAAGGTGCAGTCGGGAGAAAGGAAAAGGAAAGAGGGGCCTCTAATTTCAGAAAGTCATTGTTGATACTAAAATTATTGCCCATGTCGTCTATAAGTATAGCTACCAAAGGCATAGGGGCCCTTTCCGTTCTTGATGGTTCAGAAGGACGGACAACCGGTGGAGCGGAATCAAATTCTTCAAAAGGCAGGCGGAAGGGCAGAGGAAGTAAATATAAAAAAGCTATAATTGATCCGATTATCCCCAGCGCTATTATAGGCCAAAATAGGCCACGAGGACGTACTATCCCCTTGTTTTTGCGTATTTTTTTACTCGAAGACCGAGATTTAACCATCTAAAAGACTTGAACAAGTATATACTATATTCCTTACGGCTTTGCCGAAGGTTGCAGTTCTATAATATGAGAATTCACCTTATTGAACACATATCATCAATATGTCTAAATTTATGGATAGTAAGTATTTATGATAATCTGTGCCCTATTTAATTTGTTTAAATATAGCCCAAGCCTTTAGTATTCTGACTGCCTCTTCTAACTGGTTATCCATGAGAGGCGACTGCGTTTCTTTATTCTCAACTTCGGAGTCTTCATCTTCCGACTTATCTTTTACAGAACTCGTATCATCTTCAGTTGGCCTTTCTTCATTTAAGAGGTGTCCTTCTAAATCGCGTTCTGTCATGAAGTGAAAAATTTTGTCCTTTTCTTCCGGTTTTTTTTGTGGAGCGTAAGGTATTTCTATATCGGGTTCTATACCCTTTGCCTGTATGGATCTTCCGTTAGGTGTATAGTATCTTGCTGTAGTAAGACGCACTGCAGATCCATCTTCAAGCGGTATAATGGTCTGGACGGATCCTTTGCCAAAGGTCCGTACTCCTAAAATTATTGCCCTTTTATGATCTTGTAAGGCCCCTGCAACTATCTCTGAGGCACTGGCACTACCTTCATTGACCAATACTGCAATTGGGTAATTGTGAGAATGCCTGTTCTTATGAGCCTCAAAACGCATTTTTTGTTCTTCCATCCTGCCGTCTGTATAGACAACAAGCCCCTTTTCCAGAAATACATCAGCTACCTTTACCGCCTGATCAAGCAACCCGCCAGGATTGTTTCTCAGATCTAGAACCAGGCCCTTAAGGCCCTTGCCTTCTTCCAGTTCTTTTAGGGCTTTTTCCAGCTCAGAAATAGTCTTGTTCTGGAAGTTACTAACACGTATATAACCATAACCATCTTCCAGAATCCTGGACCTCACACTTTGTATAGGGATCACATCCCTTGTCAGGGTTATATCTTTAAGCTGTCTCCATCCCTCACGATATATGGAAATGGTGACCTTGGTCCCTTTGGCACCCCTTAAGAGCTTTACTGACTCAATCAAAGTCATGTTTTTAGTGGTTTTGCCATCTATTTTTAGTATTTTATCATTGGCCTTGAGGCCTGCTTCGTACGCCGGTGTGCCCTCTATAGGGGACACAACCGTAAGTATGCCGTCCTTGAGGCTGATTTCTATACCTATGCCTGTGAAGCTGCCCTTGGTCTCTATCTGAAGCTCCTGGTAGTCCTCAGGCTTCATGAAAGAAGAATGTGGATCAAGAGATTGGAGCATACCTTGTACTGCACCGTAAATAAGTTGCTTGGGCGGGATCTCTTCAACATAGTTACGTTGCACCAGATCGAGGACAGAACCAAAGATCTTAAGTTGTTCATAAGTTACGTCTTCTCTCGCAGAGGCGATTTGATGCGCCTGATAGGTGCCTATAACTACAAAAACACAAAGCAAAACAACTACAACAAGCCAGTTATGTCCCGACTTTGAAAATTTTTTCATTTTTTATCTCCCACAATTATCCATGACAATAAAACATTCAAGGAAGACAGGCAATCTCTAATTTGCCATTTAAGCCAGCCCCCTGACCTGAATAAACCTTAAGCGATTCAAGTTTTTGGGCACCCAAAGTCAAGAAATCGCCCCTCTCTTAATTGTAAGCAAGTACCACAACTTTAGGCCATTTAGCCGCTCTAAATTAACTTGCAAATATTCTGCCATAAGAAAATGCAAAATGAAAATGATGATTATAGAAAACGCCCTTAAGGAAGTATTTCATGTCCTGGAAATGAAAGCGCTGTTTGGAGCCGTTCAAGGTTGACGATGTTGAACTGATAATTGCATAGGGAAAAAATTTTATTATTCACTATCTTCTCCGGTTTTTCAGCCTTGGCGGCCTTCTGATGTATCTGCCCCGGCTATACCAATTAACCTAGTCTGCCTGCCTTGTCCTCTTCCAGCTCTCCTGCCTGGCCTTCGGAAATGGCATCTCTGGCCAGCTGATCAACCAGTTCGTTTTCCTCGTGTCCGGCATGTCCTCTGGTCCATTCCCAACGCACCCCGTGAAACCGGCACAAAGAATCAAGCGCCTGCCATAGATCCCTGTTTTTAACAGGTCTCTTTGCAGTAGTCTGCCAGCCTCTTCGCTTCCACTGGCCTATCCACTCGGTTATGCCTTGTTTTACGTATTTGGAATCGGTGGTAATAATGACATCACAGGCCCTTTTAAGGGCCTCAAGTGCCCGTATCGCTGCCAAAAGCTCCATACGATTGTTTGTTGTATTTTTTGACCAGCCCTTGATGCACTTTCTCTGTTCGTCATATTGCAGCATTGCCCCCCATCCACCAGGGCCAGGATTTCTGGAACAGGCCCCATCAGTGAATATATGGACTATATCTTTTTGATTGTGTGCCGGCATAGCAGTCTGTAACCTATTAAAACTAGTTCCGCCCTGTATATAAGGTAACGATACCCATTGTAAGAGGTCTGTGCCTGACCTCTCTGAATCCCACATCTTTCATCATTGCGGCCAGGATCTCAGGTTCATAGAAACCCTGTATGGAATCTGCCAGATAGCGATAGGCCTCTTTGTCGCGCGAAATGGTGCCGGCCATAAAGGGAAGAAGTTTATGGAGATAGAACTTGTATATTGGAGAGAAAAAACGATTTTTCGGACGCGAAAATTCGAGAATCGCGAGTTTCCCCCCTGTTTTCAGCACCCTTAACATCTCTCTGAGACCCTGTTCCGGCCGGCTGAGATTCCTGATACCAAAGGCTATTGTTATCCCCTGAAATTTCAAGTCATGGAGTGGCAGGCATTCCCCATCACCGCATATGGGGACTATATATTTTGCCTTCTTGCTGCCATTCTTCCATTGAAGCTCTCCATGACGGAGCATCTCATAACAGAAATCCACAGCCACCACCGGACGCTCTATCTGTCTCACAATTTCAGCAGAAAGGGGCATGGTTCCAGCGCAAAGGTCCAGTATGGGACCCTGCTTGAACTCATCAAACTCTCGCGTGGTTACCCATCTCCAGTAATGGTCTATATAAAAACTCAGCAACCCATTTAAAAAATCATATCTCCTGGAAACAGAGGCGAACTTGTCCCGTACAAAGCGCTTTTTTTCTTTTCCTGTTGGTATCATTGCTTAATTGGAGTTGACAAAATGCAACATTTTCAACTTCAAGACCCTGGGAAAATCATTGCGATCATGCAGCAATCGGAAAAAAAGAAGTAGACCTTTCTGCTTTTTTTCTGAAAAATCGAGTTCTATGCCCTTTAGGTATTCCAGACAATCTGATGAGTCCATCGGTATTCTGGGAGCAACCAGATTGCTTATACGTTCTAGTTCCTTCATGCCTTTATGATGGCATTCGCTGAGACGTCTATGGAGAAGACGTATTCTATCCGGCCATGCAATCCAGCTTTCTTCCCTGACTGCCCACACGGCGAAAACAAAAGGCAGACCTGTATGGTCCAGCCAAATTTTAGCCAGATCCGAACGAAAAAGACTGTCTCTTTGAAAACGCAGCCTCAGGGCCTCGTCTCCTATGGCAAGATATGCCTGAGCCGCTGGATTTGCCGACAGTTCTTTAAAATTTCCAGTCCTGAATACAGGCCTGATTCCTAAAAAGTCTTCAAGTATTATGTGCAAAAGGTTGACGGAAGTTGCGGATTGAGAAGTCAAAAGCACAAGTTTTTCATGAAGTTCTTCAATCGGAACCTTGCTGAGAAGAATCACACTGCCTACCGGTCCTGTGGCGCTTATACTAAGGTTGTCCAATATATAATATCTGCCTGCATTAAGACCATATGCATAGGAAGAGATACTGCCTGCATCCAATTTTCCCCTGGCCAAATGTCTGTTCAAACAGGTAGGAGGAGCCTCTTCCACCACCCATCCTTTTAAAGCGCCCATTTCCTGCCATGGGATATAGATAGGCGACGTATTAATAAAATTCACAATGCCCAGTCTGGCATACTTAACGTGCCTAGTCTCTTGTTTCATTACTATTACGCCCTTACCTCCTCAATTACCCGATAACCCAATCACCCACCTTACTATGTCCTTCATGGACAAGGAATTCCAGGACTTCTTTAACACCAACTGGACCGGACTCTATTGACAAAAAAGTTGCGTTTTTACCTCTGTCCAGACTCCCCAATTCCTTAGAGATACCAAGTGCCTTTGCCCCACCATAAGTACCCGCTCTGAAAATGGCCTCTGGAGGAAGGCCGGGAGCCAGATTTGAGAGGCTTGCCATTTCAGCGAAGATGGAAAGCTGGTCGTTGCTTGCAAGGCTGTCAGTACCAAGGGCCAATGATATCCCTGCGGCATATAGCTCTTCCGAAGGAGCTACACCTACTCCCAGAAATATATTACTCCGTGGACACAGACAAACTCCGGTCCCGGTTTTTGCCAGTATTGCGATGTCATCCCGGTCCACTTGAACACAATGAACACAGACTGTATGCCTGTCAAGAAGCCCCAATGATTCAAGATAGCTTACAGGAGATACCTGAGGGAGATCGTAATCCAGGGGCCAGTGTCCTTTTTCTTTCAAGAGTTCTATCAGGGGGCTATGGCCGCCCCGCAAAAAATCTATTTCGTCTTCTGATTCGGCTACGTGAATGGAAAAGGGCATATTATGGCTCTGATCCCATGCCTTAATGGCCTTAAGGACCTGCGGCGCCACAGAATAAGGCGCATGGGCGGAAAACGAATAGTGAAAAGATGGCCCCGGAATATCCATGGGTTCATTAATTTTTCCATTTACAAAAGGTGCACTGAAAAAAATTTCTTCATCCGCTCCATTCGGTACCGGGCATATCAGTTCATGAAAGAAAATACCGCTGAAGGGCCATGTGCCGTCTTTTTTGCTGGAAAACAGAAGTGGTATAACATCCAAATTCCCAACATCACCAACGGCAATAATCCCGTTTTCCCTCATCTCATTGATGGCCAGGGATATGGCCGGATTCCAATCTTCAGGTCTGATTTGATCGCGGGCCTCAACCAGTGACCTTACCCAACCGACAAAAGAGTTGCTTGGAGAAAAATGCTGTTTTAGGGGAGAGAGTTCAAGGTGCGAGTGGGTATTTATCAATGCAGGACAAAGTATGGAGTCTCCATGGTCTTTTATCTCTGCCGAATAGCTTGAGCGAAGTTCCGATGCGGGTCCTACATCTATTATTTTCCCTTGGAAGGTCACTATTGCCCCATTTTCTATTGGATGTCTTGAGACGGGGACCACCCATCTGGCTTTATGCAGGCAGAAGCAATTCAGTGATTCGGCGATTCGGCGATTCGGCGATTTAATATAGGAACCCACAGATTCAGAATTCACGGTTTATGGTTGTTTTGCCTGCACATTGGAACCGGAATCATTAATTAAAGTATAGTCCATCAGGCGCTGACGCGGTTGAAAGCCTGCACTAGTGACAATTCTGCGTATTTCTGCTTCCGAGAGTCTATGACTTACCCCGGCCGCTGCGACTACATTTTCCTCAATCATTGTACTGCCAAAATCATTGGCCCCAAAAAACAGGGCGATCTGTGCCACTTTCGGACCCTGGGTAACCCACGAGGCCTGAAGGTTCGGGAAGTTATCCAGAACAATTCTGGCTATGGAAATTAGTCTCAAATACTCCTGTCCGGTAGATGGTACAACGTCGAGAGCAGTATTTTGGGGTTGAAAGGGCCAGGCTATAAAGGCTGTAAATCCCCCTGTGCGGTCTTGAAGGTCTCTAAGGCGCAAAAGGTGTTCAATTCTTTCCTCCAGCCGCTCCACATGCCCGTACATCATGGTGGCAGTGGTCTTAAGCCCTAATCCGTGGGCGGTCTCCATTACATTAAGCCACTCATCTGCTGATGCCTTTCTCGGAGAAATCTGCTTTCTCACTCTGTCTGTCAGGATTTCCGCTCCGCCGCCCGGCATGGAATCGAGACCGGCCTTAATGAGCCTAACCAGGACCTCTTTTACAGACAGAGAAGAAATGTTGGCAATGTGAACAATTTCGGGAGGAGAAAAGGCATGACAATGGATTGCAAAACCGTCTTTTATAAAAGAAAGCATTTCCTCATAGAAGGTAAGTGGGAGATCAGGATGAAGCCCGCCTTGCAGCAGGATCTGTGTACCCCCGAGCGATTTTGTCTCTTCCAGTTTCTCGGCCAGTTCTTTTCGGGAGAGTACATAGCCTGAAATGTCACCAGGAGCACAATAATAAGCGCAGAACTTGCAACCGGAGATGCATATATTGGTATAGTTAATGTTCCGGTCTATGACATATGTGACAATGGGTTCTGGATGCAGCTTCAGCCTTATCTCGTCGGCAAGCTGGCCCAGTAAATTCAGGTCTGCCTCTTGATAAAGTAAGAGGGCTTCCTCGCCTGAAAGGCGCTTGCCGGACCGAAGCCTTGATATTATAGGGATAATCATGGTGGAAGTGGTTTCAGACCGGCTCGTAGAGGGTGTCACGCTCTACCGGATCTCTACCTGCCTGTTTAATAAGATATTCAATCTCTGCACGGCTCATGGCTTGGGAGGTATCTGCCCCTGCCATATGGGTAATCTTTTCTTCCAAGACGGTACCGTCTAAATCGTCCGCACCAAAAGACAGGGCGATTTGAGCAACCTTTGTCCCAAGCATCACCCAGTAGGCCTTGATATGAGAAAAGTTATCGAGCATGAGTCGTGATACGGCAATATTTTTAATATCATCCACTCCGCCAGTGGATGAAAGATGTTTCAGCTTTGTATTTTTGGGGTGAAAGGCAAGGGGTATATAACACAAAAATCCGCCTGTCTCGTCCTGGGCCTCTCTCAGGGCCATCAGATGCTCGATCCGTTCAGATATGGTCTCAATATGTCCGTAAAGCATGGTGGCATTAGTTCTGAGACCAGCTTTATGGGCGGTTTTAGCAACATCAAGCCAGTCTTTTCCAGGGAGCTTCCCAGGACAGAGCTTTTCCCGTATTCTGGTACTGAAGACCTCTGCTCCGCCTCCGGGAATGGATCCCAAACCAGCCCGTATAAGATCTTCCAGAGTCTCGGCAATTGACTTACCTGAAATGGCTGCCAAATGTGCTATCTCTACACAGGTAAAGGCCTGGATGTGGATTTCAGGTCTTTCGTCCTTTATGGCCTTAATCATGTCAATATAATATTGGTAAGGGAGATCCGGATGCAATCCGCCGACAATATGTACCTCTGTAACGGGTTCGGCGTGTCTCTCTCTTATTTTGGCGACTATATCTTCTATAGACATCTCGTAGGCCTCGGGGTGGGTTTTTCCCTTTCCGAAGGCGCAGAATTTACACAAATTTATACAAATATTGGAATAATTTATGTGCTGATTATATATATAATAGGCCTGATTGCCGTTGAACTTTTCTCTAACCAGGTTGGCTAAATAACCAAGGGCCGGCAGATGGCTGGTGGAGAAGAGCGTTGCTCCATCTTCAGCGCTTAAGCGAGTGTCGGACAAGACCTTTTCGTATATTTCAGACAGTCCTGCTTTTTGAATGGCCTTTTTCATAATCTAAAATTACCTCTAAATCGATGGAAAAAAGGGATCGTATATGATTTTAACAGGTTAAATGAAGTGGTTTTGACTAAATATCCTCTTGCGGCTCAGTAATGCGGACATCCTTTACAAATACTTCAAAATGCAAGGTCTTGCCTGCCAAGGGATGGTTAAAGTCCAACATAATGGCGCCTCCCCAAATGGACTTGACCAAAGCCGGCCGTCTTAAGCCATATTCATCTGAGGCATTGACTACCTTACCGACCTCAGCTTTGCCTGAAATCCTTTCCAGGGCCACCAGTGATATCTTCCGTGGATCATAGTGTCCATAGGTGTAGTTTGGAGATACAAATATCACCTTTTTTTCTCCAGGAGCAAGACCTACAATATTTTCCTCGACAGGTTTAGGGAAATCACCCTTTCCACATATAAAAGTTACTGATCCTCCTGACATTTCAGAGGAATCCACTATTTTCCCAGATGACAATCGGACCTGATATTCCATTTCTACCAATCTTCCATATTCAACACGGAGTAGAACCTTTTTTGTCATATCCATGGTTGCTTCAAATTGAGCGATTAGACTTTAGTTGTTAGCTATTAGTTTAATGATTACAGGATGTTTTGCTATTACAAACATTTACCCGTTGGGTGTTATTTCTAATTAATGTAATTCCTTGATTTTTCAAAGCTAAACCCTAATGGCTAACAGCTAAACTTAGGTTCAATGCCCCTTTGTAGAATTTTTTTCAGGTACTGGAATTTTCATAAAGGAAATTCCTTCTTCCTTAAGAATTTTTTCTTCCTCAGGTGTAGCAACACCCCTTATGTTGCGGCTTTCAATCACACCATAATGTATCTTGAGGGCCTCTTTTGCAAATGCTGCCCCAACATCCTCTGTATTTTCTTTTACTATAGTGTAGATATTATTTAGCATCTCATTTAAGACCACTTCCGATGTATCCCCGTCTTTTCCGATAGATCTTCCACATACAGCAACAGCAGAGGGGATTTTTTGGACACTGTTGCTGCCACAGACGGGACAAGTCAACAGACCCTTTTCCTTCTGAATCTCATACGCCTCTCCATCTTGGAACCACGCTTCAAAGGTATGATCTTGGTCGCAACGCAAATCAAAGGCTATCATAATGTAAAATTGATAACATTTTGTGAATGGAAACGCAATCTGCAGCACCGAGCAGAAAAAACCAATAACCCCTCACAAGTCGAAAGACCTTACGTATTCCGGCTCTAAAAGCCTGAGAATACAAGAATTTCCATCTTCAGACATGTGTTAACGAAAAGTTATGAATTTTGGGCAATGTGATCGTTGAAATTCATGTAAGAAATTTTCTAAATTTGCCCTAAAGGTATCAAATTTAATATAAAATCCGGGTAAGACTGGATGAACCGCAAAAAATACTTTAGTATCCGGACAAGGTATTGTTTTATATTCGAATGGAGGCGTAATTATGCACAATGTGCGCTTATTTTATGTTTTATTACTTGCAGTTATGCTGTTTACTCCAGTTGCAAAATCTATGGCGGAAAGCCTTTCAGATCGTGCAGAAGGTCTTGTATCACTGCTACAAAAAAGGTACGAGAACACGACTGATATCACAGCCGATTTCAAACAGGAGACGTTTGCCGCCGGCTCTTCGGAGAGTCTCAAAGCAGAAGGAAAGGTCTATTTCAATCGTCCGCACCAGATGCGTTGGGAGTATAGTAAACCGGAACCGCAGCTCATTGTCACCAGCGGGCAAGAGGTATATGTGTATGAAAAGGAAGCCAATCAGGTAATGGTACTTCCCAGAAATCAATTACTTTCAACTGAGATAAGCAAGGCCTTTTTTTTTGGAAAAGGTGACATCGAGCACTATTTTATAGTAGAAAATCCTCAAAAAGATCAACCGGAGGCCCAATGGATGCTGAAGCTTACCCCAAGGGATCCGGTACCTCAGGTATGCACCATATGGATTGTAGTGGATCCTGACATGCATCTGGTAAAGGAGATGTGGCTGGAAGACCCGTTAGGTGGAAAAACACATCTTGTATTCAGCAATGTCAAGATTAATAAAGGCCTTTCAGATGATCTATTCCAGTTTACTCCGCCTCGGGGTGTAGAAATCTACCGTGCAGATGATTCAAAGGATTAACGTCAGGAGAACAGAATGTCCAATGAAAGTTTAGCTGAAGAAATCCGTGAATTGGCAAAGGATAAAAACGCCGTCATTCTCGCTCACAATTACCAGATGCCTGAGATTCAAGATATCGCGGACCTCACCGGAGATTCTCTGGCCCTGAGTATCCAGGCATCAGAGACTGAAGCCGATATCATAATATTTTGCGGAGTCCGTTTTATGGCTGAGACCGCCGCCATTATATGCCCGGATAAAAAGGTGATACTGCCTGTAAAAAACGCGGGCTGTGGTATGGCGGATATGCTGAACGCTTCAGAACTCAAGGCCGAGAAAGCAAAATATCCCGGCGTGCCTGTAGTCACGTATGTAAATTCTACAGCGGAAGTAAAGGCGGAAAGCGATATCTGCTGCACCTCAGCAAACGCAGTGCAGGTCGTCAAATCTTTAAAGGCAACCGCAGTCCTCATGACCCCGGACAAAAATTTGGCCATGTGGGCGCAGAGGCACACAGATCAAAAGATCCATTATTGGCCAGGCTATTGTCCGATTCACAATGAACTCACTATTGATCAGATCAAGAAGGCAAAAGCCGCTCACCCCGAGGCCCTGCTGATGGCCCATCCCGAGTGTGTTCCCGAGGTGCTGGATATGGCGGAAGCGGTAAAGAGCACCAGCGGCATGCTCACCTTTGCAGCTGAATCCAAGGCAAAGGAATTCATTGTTGCTACAGAGGTAGGACTTTTACATCAGTTGAAAAAGCAAAACCCGGAGAAGCATTTTTATGCCGCTTCCCCTGAGATGATCTGTAAAGACATGAAAAAAACAGGCCTGAAGGAGTTGTTGGGGGCGCTTCAGAAAGAAGGACCGGTGATTACTTTGCCCGAACCGATTCGTTTAAGAGCCCTCAAGGCCGTAGAACGTATGATGGCCGTGCCTCGGGACTGAACTTCCATCAAAAAATCAATGGTCAGTTGTACCGGCCGGTTTCGATTTATTGATATGGTTCATGCCGAGTAAAATGCATTATTTGCCCCCTCCCCTTTTATATGAATTTATCTGACAAAAAGATATTTGCTACTATTTTCTTCTCCATTTTTACGTCTGTTACAGGCGTAGGGATAGTAGTCCCGCTTCTCCCGGTCTATGCCCATAATCTCGGAGCCAGTGGTCTGTATATAAGCATGATCTTCGGTGCGTTCTCCCTTTCACGAACTTTTCTACTTCCATATTTTGGCAAGACTTCAGACAGAAAAGGGCGCAAGCCGTTTATTGTCGCAGGCATGCTTGGCTATACATTGGTTTCGATTGCATTCATATTTTCATCCGATGTCAATTCATTGATTGCCATACGATTTTTACAGGGTATGGCGTCTGCCATGATCATGCCGGTTGCGCAGGCATATATAGGAGATATCACCCCTGAAGGGAGCGAGGGTTTCTATATGGGTCTTTTTAACCTGTCCCTGTTTCTTAGCCTGAGCATCGGCCCTATTGCAGGCGGAGTAATCAGTGATAGATTCAGCCTTAATTCAGCCTTTGCGTCTATGGGTATACTCGCAATTATAGGCTGTATGTTAAGCCTTTTCTTGTTGCCGCCTGTAAATTCTGAAAGGATTGAGAGAAGGGATAAATCGCCGGCTTTGATTACCGGACTATTAAGGGACAGGGTTGTAGCAGGACTGTTCATTCTAAGACTTTGCTATATATTCTGTATTGGAATCATATGGTGCTTCCTGCCCGTTTATGTAAATTTAGAATTCGGGTTCTCAAGTTCTTTGATCGGAATTCTTGTCATGCTGGGAGTATGTATAAGCGGAATGTTGCAGGTGCCGATGGGCTTACTGGCTGACCGGCTTAACAAAAAGTATATGATTATATCCGGCTGTCTGATAATCGTGTACGCAATATATTCATTTTCATGGGCAGATGGATTTTGGGATATAATTGTTGCCGATATACTCTTTGGAGTTGGAGGCGGATTGTCAACTCCTCCGGTAATGGCGCTTTGTGTAATAAAAGGTAATGATACCAAATCCATGGGATCAATAATGGGGCTTCTGACAATGGGACACAGCCTCGGAATGTTGCTAGGTTCTTTTTTTGCCGGTATTATCATGGATTATTTTGGTCTCAAGAATGCGTTCCCCCTGGGCGCAATAATAATGACGGCAGGGATATTGTCTTTCATCCTTTTGATACGGGGGCAAAAGTTGATTTCACGAATCAATGTGCCTAAATAGATTCTTTATCTACTTTCAATATTGATGGGATTCTCATAGTGCTCCACATATTTTTTCTAAAAACCGGGTTGACTTATTCAGATCAAAGGGCTAAAAATTTTTTAGATAGTTTCTTAAAATCAATTTCAATTAGCAAATTATGCAACTTACTACTTGTGAATGAACAGGCCTTAATTCCACTATGGAGGGTAATAAGATATGGCTGAACAGGCAATAAAACTTGGTGGAAAAAGAAAAAGTATTTTTATTGATAAAGTAAAAAAACTTCTTCCCGAGGGTGGAAATCTTAACCTTTGTCTGACGTGTGGTGCCTGTTCGTCCGGCTGTCCGGCAACGGGTCTAGAAAATATGGACCCGCGAAAATTTTTGCGCATGGCTGCCCTTGGGCTGGATGAAGAATTAACAAGTACACCATGGATATGGATGTGTACCATGTGTTACAGGTGTGTTTATGCGTGTCCAATGAAAATTGATATACCGGCCTTGGTATATGCTGCTAGAGCCAGCTGGCCTAGAGAAAAAAGGCCTAAGGGGCTTGTCGGATCATGCGATATGGCATTAAGAAATATGAGCCGCAGCGCCATGGGGACACCACCTGAAGATTTTGCTTTTGTGGTTGGAGATGTTCTCGAGGAATATAGAGAGGCGCAGCCTGAGTTTAAAGAAATGAAAGCACCTATTGACAAAAAAGGCGCTCACTTCTTCTTGAATCAAAATTCCAGAGAACCTGTAACAGAACCGGATGAGATGGTCCCTTTATGGAAGATTCTTCATCTAGTGGGTGCTGATTGGACTTATGGATCAAAGGGATGGGCCGCAGAAAATTACTGTATGTTTCTTGCCGATGATGATTCATGGAAGAAAATTATCGAAACAAGTATAGACGCTGCGAAAGAGCTTGGATGTAAGGTCTTTCTCAATACTGAATGAGGGCATGTAACCTATGCAGTCCGGTACGGACTGAAAAAATTCAATATAGAGAATGACATGGAGATCGCCTGCATGTACCAATATTATGCCAAATGGATCAGAGAAGGAAAGCTGAAGGTAAATTCCGACTGGAATAAAGATTTAAAAGTCAAATTTACTGTTCAAGACCCGTGTCAGATTGTTCGCAAATCCTATGGAGATGTCGTTGCTGATGACCTGCGTTATGTGGTTAAGTCGGTTGTGGGCGAAGAAAATTTTATTGATATGACCCCGAACAAATCAAACAATTACTGTTGCGGTGGCGGTGGCGGTGCTCTTCAGTCTGGATATAAAAAACAGCGTTTACAGTATGGAATGGTAAAAGATAAACAGATTAAGGCTACCAAGGCAGATTATTGTATTGCCGCATGTCATAATTGTCACTCGCAGATTCATGAATTAAGTAAGTATTATGGAGGAAATTATTCGGTAGTTCACTTGTGGACATTGCTTTGCTTATCTCTTGGAATACTTGGTGAAAATGAACGCGCGTACCTAGGCGATGATCTTAAAAAAGTTGCTGTGTATGGTGCCTAAAGAGTGGCTCAGGAAGGACTCGACCCTGAAATATGATATTTTTATTCCGGATAGTAGCCCTGAAAGTAAAAGGAGATCAAAAAGGTCCATGAATTGAGAGATGCCCGGCAAAAGTTATGGCATCGGCCCTAGCGACGGATTTTTAAGAGGGAGATATTTTCATGTCAAATGACATAAAAGGATCGGTGATGGTTGTTGGTGGAGGGATTGCAGGGATGCAAGCCGCTCTGGATCTGGCGAATTCGGGCTTCCTAGTACACATTGTTGAAAAATCCGCTGCCATCGGTGGTGTGATGAGTGCTCTGGATAAGACCTTTCCCACAAATGATTGTGCCATGTGAATTATATCTCCTAAACTGGTCGAGGTCGGCCGGCATCTGAACATCAATCTCATCACCCTGGCGGATGTGGAATCCGTTGAGGGTGAAGCGGGGAATTTTACAGTAACTGTCCGCGAACGTCCCCGCTATGTGGACATGGATAAATGTATCGCCTGCGGGATATGTGCTGAAAGATGCCCCCGCAAGGTCAAGGACGAATACAACCAGGGCCTTGCTCAACGCAAGGCCATCTACTTGCAATATGCCCAGGCAGTACCTCTTAAATATGTGATTGATTCGGATAACTGTATCTATTTTAAGAAAAAGGGCAGATGCAGGGCCTGCGAAAAGTACTGTCCGGCAGGTGCAATTGATTTTACACAAAGAGAAAAGATCCACAAAATCAAAGTAGGCTCTGTTGTCTTGTCCACCGGCTTTAAATCCTTTAATCCCAGTGGATATGATATTTATGGATACGACAGCCTTCCGAATGTCATCACAAGCATGGAATTTGAGCGGATATTGAGTTCTTCCGGTCCTTTTCATGGTCATCTTCAGCGTCCTTCCGATAATGAGCCGCCCCAAAAAATTGCGTGGCTTCAGTGCATAGGGTCTCGCGATTTACATGCCGGTTGCCATGAATATTGCTCGAGCGTCTGCTGTATGTATGCGATTAAAGAGGCGATCATTGCCAAGGAGCATGCCGGAAATGACCTGGATACCGCCATCTTTTTCATGGATATGAGAACTCCCGGAAAGGGGTTCGACAGATATTACGATCGAGCCGGGAAAGAGGCAGGGGTCCGATTCATAAGGTCAAGGGTTCATTCTATCGAACGTGCCGGGGGACCGGGTTCTGATGATTTGAAAATTATATATGTGAATAAAGACGGGAGGCGGATTGAAGAAGTTTTCAACCTGGTAGTGCTTTCAACCGGTATTGAAATATCGGAAGAAATGCGAAAACTGGCCCAAGACCTCGGAATTGAACTCGATATTCATGGGTTTGCCAAAACCAGTTCCTTTACACCGGTTGCCACTTCCAGGCCGGGTATCTTTGCCTGTGGCGCATTTGCCGGCCCGAAGGATATCCCCCAATCGGTCATGGAATCATCGGCTGCGTCTTCGGCCTGTTCCGTACTCCTTGCCGATTCGCGAAATACGCTTACACAGGAAAAGACCTATCCGCCTGAAGATCCGATTATTTATGAAGAACCCAGGATTGGGGTCTTTGTATGCCACTGCGGCATCAATATCGGAGGGGTCGTAGATGTGCCAGCGGTCCGCGACTATGCCGAAACCCTGCCCAATGTGGTCTACGTGGCTGACAACATGTTTACATGCAGCCAGGATACGCAGGGGCTTATACGGGATGCCGTGAAGAAAAACCGTCTGAATCGTGTAGTTGTTGCTGCCTGTACTCCCCGTACCCATGAACCCCTTTTCCAGGAAACAATCAGGGATGGCGGTCTGAATCCATATCTCTTTGAATTCGCCAATATAAGGGACCAGGATGCGTGGGTACATCAGAAGGAGCCGGAAAAGGCCACTGAAAAGGCCAAGGACATGGTGAGGATGTCTGTGACCAAGGCTGCGCTGCTTGAACCCATAGAACCTCTGCTTTTAGAAAATAGGCACGAGGCGCTCATTATCGGAGGGGGCGCAGCCGGTATGACTGCCGCCTTGGACTTGGCCGACCAGGGATTTAAGACCTTTATTGTGGAACAAAATCAAAAACTTGGAGGACATGCAAAACATGTCAAAAGGACATGGAAAGGTGAAGATGGAAGGGCCTTTCTTTCAGACCTAATAGGCCGTGTGCAGGCCCATAAGCAAATCGAGGTGTTGCTGGATGCTGAAATCAGCCATGTATCCGGGTTTATAGGTAATTTTAAAACTACAGTAATGACCGGATCCGCTAAACGGGAAATTGAGCATGGTATTATCATTTTGGCCGTTGGCGCCGAACCCCTTAAGCCTGATGAATATCTATACGGGCAGAACGAGCGGGTTATGAAATGGCATGAGCTTGAAGAGCTCTTTGAAAAAGAGCCTGAGAGGCTTGAGCAGACCGAGGCGATTGCCTTTATCCAGTGTGTGGGGTCCAGAGAACCCGAACGTCCCTACTGCTCAAAGTTTTGCTGTACATCATCCTTGCAGCAGTCCATTGATTTCAAGACACGAAAACCCGATTTGAACGTGTATATACTCTATCGTGATATCCGCGCTTATGGACAGAGAGAGCAATTATACAAAAAGGCCAGGGAATTGGGTATAATATTCATTCGTTACTCTCTTGATGAAAAGCCTTTGGTAGAAAGAACCCTGATCGATGGCAAAGACAAACTGAAAATTACCGTCAGAGACCAAATACTTGGTATCCCCGTTGAACTCCGGGTGGATTATCTGAACCTGGCCACGGCCATTATCCCGAAAGGCGATGAAAAACTTGCCAAGATTCTGAAAGTGCCGCTCAATGAAGATGGCTTCTTCCTTGAGGCGCACATGAAACTGAGGCCGGTAGATTTTGCCACCGACGGGATATTTGTATGCGGTTTAGCTCACTACCCCAAACCCCTTGAGGAATCCATAGTCCAGGCGAAGGCGGCCGCTGCCAGAGCCGCATCAGTGTTAATCAAAGATTCAGTGGAAGTTGAGCCCACTATTTCAGTGGTCGACCAGGGAAAATGCATCGGCTGCGGGCTCTGCGAGATATCCTGTCCCTTTGGAGCCATACACCTTGTCCGGGTCACAGGACAGGGATACAGGGCTGAAAACATATCGGCCCTTTGTAAGGGTTGCGGTATTTGTGCCGCCGCCTGTCCGCAAAAGGCCATTGACATGAAACACTTCCGTGATCGGCAGATACTTGCAATGATTGAGGCAGGGGGAAGCAGGTAAGCCGCAGGCCGCGGTTTGTAAACCACGAATCGCTGGCTGTGATTGAATAAAGGCAGATAATATGGAAATGAAAAAACCATTTGAACCAAAAATTCTGGCATTTCTATGTAACTGGTGCGCCTATGCAGGTGCTGATTTGGCAGGGGTTTCCAGGCTCCAGTATCCTCCGACTCTCCGCTCAATTCGGGTAATGTGTTCAGGCCGGGTTGATCCTGTCTATATTACGGATGGCCTGAAAAGCGGTTTTGACAGCGTCTTTGTCTCCGGGTGACATCTCGGAGAATGCCATTACCAGGATGGTAATGAATATGCGGCCAACAGGGTGGAACTGACTCAATATTTACTGGATCTTTCAGGTATCGGGCGGAATCGCCTGCAGGTTCGTTGGGTCAGTGCGGCTGAAGGACAACTCTTTGCTGAATATGTAACCGAGGTGAGTGACATTACGCAAAAACTGGGGCCTTTTGATCCGGATAAATTCGAGCTTCCCCTGGCTGCTGTTGAAAGGACGCTTAATTCCGCCAGGATTAGGTGGCTTTTGGGATTGACAAAACAAATCACCGAACAGGGTAATGTTTACAATGAAAAGTTAAAGAAAGAGGATTTCAAAAAAATGCTTCACCGGGCCGCTGAAGAGGAATATCAAAAGGCTTTAATAATGCAGGTTCTTGAAGAAAGACCCCTGTCTGTAAAGGAAATGGCGGAAAAGACTGGCTTGGCCGTATATACAGTCTCTCTGCGCCTGAATGAACTGGAAAGATGCAATCAGGCGGGACTGAAACAATATAGTGGTAATGCCCCTATATTTATGGGTATGTAACCTAAATTGAGCTATTAGCCTTTAGCGGTTAGCTATTAGCTAAATGATTACAGAAGGTTTTGCTATTACAAAATTAGTTATTTCCCAAAGCTAAACCCTAATGGCTAACAGCCAACTGCTTAACTTAGGTATTGATATAGAGGAACAGGAATGTCTAAGGATCTAGAGATGAAAAACATGGGAAGCGTAATGGTCGTAGGGGCCGGTATCGCAGGCATGCAGGCGGCTCTTGATCTTGCAACTGCGGGATATTACGTACACCTGGTTGACAAATCACCGACCATCGGGGGGATGATGGCACAGTTGGATAAGACCTTTCCAACTAATGACTGTGCAATGTGAATTATCTCCCCTAAACTGGTCGAGGTCGGCCGGCATCTGAATATAAATATCATCCCCAACTCAGAGGTTGAATCCTTTGATGGTGAGGCGGGGCATTTCAAGGCCACGCTCATTAACCATCCCCGGTACATAGACCCTGATATATGCACGGGGTGCGGGCAATGCAGCCAGGCCTGTCCTGTACACTGCGTGAATGAGTTCGACTGCGGTCTGGATATCAGGGCCGCCACATCTATCAAATACGCCCAAGCAGTCCCTCTGGCTTACTCCATAGACAGAGAACAGTGCATCGGATGTGGACTCTGTGAAAAGATCTGTCTCGCCGGGGCTATTAATTATCATGACAGGCCGAAAAGGACAGAACTTGAAGTAGGAGCTGTGATCCTTGCAGTAGGAAATGAACTGTTCGACCCAGGGGTCCAGGAAGTGTTTGCCTATGGGAAGTCTCCTAATGTGATCACCAGCATGGAGTTTGAGCGGATTCTGAGCGCATCCGGGCCGTATATGGGCCATCTGATGAGGCCCTATGACCGCGAGGAGCCGAAAAAGATAGCGTGGCTACAATGTGTAGGTTCCCGCGACACCCATGAATGCAGCAATGCATACTGTTCCGGTGTCTGTTGTATGTACGCCATCAAGGAAGCGGTAATTGCCAAGGAGCATGCACACGGGGACCTGGAACCGACTATTTTTTACATGGACATACGGACCTATGGCAAGGATTTTGAGGAATATTATAATAGAGCCCGTAACGAACACGGTGTAAGGTTTATCCGTTCGCGCGTTCACACTGTGAACCCTGTAGAAGACGGAAACCTTGAGATAACATATATTGATGACAATGGAGAGCTGAAGAGCGAAATCTTTGACCTTGTAGTACTTTCCGTGGGCTTCCAGGTGGGAAAGGAAAGTATCAAGCTTGCCGGACGTCTTGGGATTGAACTCAATAAATACAACTTCGCCAGGACAGACAGTTTTGCTCCCGTAGCCACGACAAGAGAAGGTGTCTTTGTATGCGGGGCGATCCAGTGTCCGAAAGACATCCCCCAGTCTGTTATGGAGGCATCTGCAGCCGCAGCGGCATCCAGTGTGCTCTTGAGCGAGAGCCGTTGGACACAGACTCAAATACAAGAGATGCCGCCGGAGACCAACGTGATCGGAGAGCCCCCGCGCATTGGAGTCTTTATCTGTCAGTGCGGCATAAACATCGCAGGCGTCGTGAATGTGCCAGAAGTGCGGGAATATGCCAAGACCCTTCCGTATGTCACATATGCTGAAGACAATATGTATACATGTTCCCAGGATACCCAGGTCAAGATGGCAGAAGTTATCAGGGAGCAGGGTATCAACCGGGTGGTTGTTGCCGCGTGTACACCAAAGACCCATGAGCCCCTTTTTCAGGAGACCCTGATGAATGCCGGATTGAACAAATATCTGTTTGAGATGGCCAATATCCGCAATCAGGATTCATGGGTGCACAGTAAAGACCCCTCGGCCGCCACGGAAAAGGCAAAAGACTTGGTACGAATGGCCGTTACCAAAGCAGCCCTGCTGGAACCCCTTCCGGACACTGAGCTGGGCATGGAACCTGTCACCATGGTGGTTGGTGGAGGTGTTGCCGGCATGGTATGCGTAAAAAACCTGGCAGACCAAGGATATGAGGTCCATCTGGTTGAGCGATCAGAAGAATTAGGGGGACAGGCCCGATTACTCAACAAGACCTGGAGGGGCGAAGACATCCATGCCTACGTAAAAGATCTGGAAGACGAGATAGAAAAAAACCCCATGGTTCATGTGCACCGATCCACTGAGCTTACGAATGTGGAAGGTTTTGTAGGCAACTTCTCCTCCACCTTAAAAAACGGAGATAAAGAAATCACGCTAAAGCACGGTGTTGCAGTAGTCGCGACCGGTGGTCATGAATACAGGCCCTCTGAATACCTGTATGGTGAAGACTCCCGCGTACTCACCCATCTTGAGCTGGATGCAAAATTTATCCAGGACGATCCATCCCTTAAGGATGTTCAATCAGCAGTCTTTATTCAGTGCGTTGGATCTCGTGAACCTGATCGTCCTTATTGCAGTCGTGTGTGCTGTACCCATACCATGGAGAGCGCGCTGGAACTCAAGCGTCGTAATCCGGATGTTGATGTCTATGTTTTATATCGCGATATACGGACTTACGGTGAAAGGGAAGATCTCTTCAGAGAGGCAAGGGAAAAAGGGGTTATATTCTTCCGCTACGGCCTTCAGTCCAAACCGAAAGTGAGTAAGGGAACTGATACCTTAGAGATCGAAATTCAAGATCATATCCTGAAAAGACCTGTTATACTACGGGCGGATCTTCTTGTGCTTGCAACAGCCATTATACCCTCTGAAGCAGGTCAACTGGCCACATTCTTCAAGGTCCCGGTAAACGATGACGGATTCTTCATTGAGGCCCATGCCAAGCTGAGACCGGTAGACTTTGCCACTGATGGAATCTTTCTTTGCGGAATCGCTCACTATCCAAAGTCCATTGACGAGAGTATTGCACAGGCCCTGGCAGCCGCATCTCGGGCATCCGGGCTCATTGCAACAGGTAAAGTGTTTGCGAGCGGCACTGTGGCCCGGATCAACCCCATGTACTGCAGTGGATGTGGGGTATGCGTCTCTATATGCCCCTACTCAGCCCCATCCATTATGGAAGAAGGACGATTTGCAGGCAAGGCGGAGATAAATTCGGTACTTTGCAAAGGTTGCGGCCTTTGTGTGGCATCCTGCCGATCCGGGGCCATAGACCTCAAGGGATTTGAACAAAGTCAGATCATGGCCATGATTGATGAGGTGTAGGAAAAGGTTCAGAGGTTCAGGGGTTCAAAGGTTCACCAAAGATATGGAATCACTGATTATTGGAATTTAGGAGTTTAAAGGATTTTCAACCAGGTAACCCTGAACGGTGAACCCCGAACCTTTGAACGTATTATAGAATGGAGAAATATATGAACGATTGGGAGCCGAAGATTACGACCTTTCTTTGTAACTGGTGCAGTTACGGAGCCGCAGATCTGGCAGGCGTGAGCCGATTTCAGTATCCGCCTAATTTCAGGGTAATACGCGTGCCCTGTTCCGGTCGTGTGGGACCAAAGTTTATATTGGCCGCCTTCCGTCATGGATCTGATGGCGTGTGGGTATCCGGGTGACAGCCTGGAGACTGCCATTACCTGGAAGGTAATTACTACGCAAGAAGAAAATTTGCTCTGATAAAAGGGCTGTTGGAACATATAGGGATTGAACCCGGCAGGCTGCATTTCTCATGGATATCGTCTGCTGAAGCGACCAAGTTTGTAGAAGTGGCGCGGGAGGTGGCAAAAGAAGTAAAGGCCCTTGGGCCTGCGCAACACTTTATCAAGAAAAGGGCCGAGGTGGCGTAATGCTGGAGTATGTCGAGAAGATCAGGGAAACTGCCATAAAACTGTTTAAGGATGGCAAGGTGGATGTGTTCATTGGTTACCAGAAGGGAAGTATCCCCATGATGAATCAGCCGGTCCTTATTAATAGTGCCGATCAAGCGGGCCTCCTCTATTGGGATAGAAACTGCGGGTTAAACCTGTGCAATTATCTGACCAGGCGGACAGACCGGATAGGGATTGTCGCAAATGGATGCAATTCCAGAAACATAGTTACACATATCACGGAAAACCAGATCAGACGCGATCAACTCTATATTGTCGGTATTCCCTGCAAAGGCATGATTGACCACCGGGCCGTGCAAAGGGCGGTAAAGCAACAGGAGATTCTTGCAGTAGAGGAGCATTCGGAGACCTTCACAGTAAAAGGTAAGGATTTTGAAGAGACCTTTAATATAAAAGATTACCTCCGGTCTAACTGTTTGGTCTGCACCCATCGTAATCCTGTAATATTTGACGAGATTATCGCTCAGCCGGTAGAGGAACAGAGCGGGGTCGATGCATACAAGGATGTCAGACAGATCGAAGGCATGGATTCTGAGAATAAATGGAATTTCTTTACCAGGATTATAGACAAATGCATCCGCTGTTATGCCTGCAGGGACGCCTGCCCCCTGTGTTATTGCCCCACATGTTTTGTGGATGAATCAAAACCCCAATGGGTAGGCAAAAGTATTGATCCTGTTGACACTATGACCTTCCATATCCTGAGGGCCTATCACTGTGCCGGCAGATGCACGGACTGTGGTGCATGTGAAAGGGTCTGCCCCATGGGTATCCCTGTGAGGCAGTTTACAAAAAAGCTCAACAAGGACGCTCAGGAGTTCTTTTCCTGGGAAGCCGGGCTGAGTCTGGATCAGCGCCCCCTTCTAGATGTATTCCGGCCTGATGATTACAACGATTTCATAAGGTAGCGCCTCATGACAAAAAAGATCTATACCAAAAAAGAGTGGATGAAGACATTAGCAGGTCTGAAATCCTCTTATAATATATTTGTTCCAGTCAGTGACGGAGACTTTCACATCTTTAAGGCAATGGACGATAAGGAAAATCCTGACTTTAACTTTAAAAATACACGTCTTTCACCTAAATCAGTTATTTATCCCCAGTCAGAGCGTCTCTTTGAATTTACCTTGGATGAAAATGCCCCGGACGCGAATATCATAAAGCAGGCGGAAAAGGACTACTTTCCCCAGGCCATCGTTGGGATAAGGCCTTGTGACGCCCACGCCTTTCAGATAGTTAGGCCCAATTTTGACAATCCTGAATATCAAGATCCTTGGTGGATACAACGTTATGAATCAACCACTTTTGTGGGACTTGGGTGTAATAATCCCGACTCTACCTGCTTCTGTACCTCTGTAGGCGGCGGCCCATTCAGCGAAAAAGGCCTCGACGCTCTCCTGTACGATCTGGGAGACACTTTTCTTGTCAAGGCCCTGACAGATAAAGGGGAAAAGTTCTTAAAACTCGCACAAGGCGGAAAAAAGCCAGATAAAACCGCACTGAAGGCAAGTGAAGAACTGGCAGCCAGTGCTTCAGATAAGATAAAAAACAAGGTTTCTACCGACAAGTTGAAGCACAAGGTGCAGACCGAGCTTTTTGAAGCACCGTTCTGGGACGAGGTGGCCTTTGCGTGTATTAATTGCGGCACCTGTACATATCTGTGTCCCACCTGCTGGTGTTTTGATATGCAGGACGAGGTGTTTAAGAAACAGGGGGACCGGATCAGGAACTGGGACTCCTGCATGTTTCCGCTCTTTACACTGCATGGCTCAGGTCATAATCCAAGGGCCAGAAAGGTACAGCGTGTGCGCCAGAGGTTTATGCATAAGCTTAAATACTACGTGGACAAGTACGACAACGGAGTCCAGTGCTCAGGTTGCGGCAGATGTATCAAAAATTGTCCCGTGAATATAGATATAAGGAAGGTGTGTGAATTGATGAATAGCTGATTCCGCTGAAAATACCCCATCTGCGGCGTTGCTTCGATTTCCTCATCATGACGACGTACATCTAAGTACGCCTTATTCCTGGGAAATCTCGCGCCTTACATCTGGAGCATTTTGAGCGGAATCAGTCTTGGAGACTTTTTGCACGAGAATCAATAACATGGAGAGACTCTTGAAAAACCCGTACCTACCCTATCCGGTTCGTATAGATAAGATCATCACAGAGACTGAAGACAGGAATCTCAAGACCTTCAGGTTTGTATTTCTAGACTCAGAGGATGAAAAGAAGTTCTCATACATACCCGGTCAGTTTGCAGAGTTATCTATAGCCGGAAAAGGAGAAAGCCCTATTGGTATCGCGTCCTCGCCAACAGAGAAAGGACATGTCACTTTTACGGTAAACAAGGTAGGGCTGGTTACTACGCACCTTCACAACATGAAAGAGGGTGATGTAATGGGCATACGTGGGCCCCTCGGCAACTGGTACCCCTGGCAAGAAATGGAAGGAAAGAATGTCGTAATTATAGGCGGCGGTTTTGCCTTTACCACCCTGAGGTCCAGTATTGTCTATATGCTACATCCGGACAACCGTGCCAGGTTCAAGGATATTTCAGTGGTTTATGGAGCGAGAAATCCCGGAATGCTGCTTTATAAGGATGAACTGGCAGAGTGGGAACAAAGAGATGACATCAACATGCACATCACTGTAGACGGGACGGATGATCCTGACTGGAAATATAATACAGGTTTTGTACCCACCATTACAGAACAGAAGATTACCAGCGCGGATGACGCCATTGCCATCGTATGCGGCCCGCCCATCATGATCAAGTTTACTCAACCTGTGCTTGAAAAAGTGGGGTTCCCCCCGGAGAGGATCATCCTCTCCCTGGAAATGCGAATGAAGTGCGGTATCGGAATGTGCGGCCGCTGCAATATCGGCCACAAGTTTGTATGCAAAGACGGCCCTGTCTTTTCCCTGGCACAGCTTAGGAATATGCCCCCTGAATATTAGGGATCGACAGGGAATCAGCGGCATATTTTATCGTTTCCCCAACGTCAAAAAAACGACTCCTTAAGACCAAAATAGATATGGTCTTCAATGATGCCTGACGCCTATTACTCGTCATGTTTATGGCCTCAT
>Ga0190348_1000046_pt1 | contig 34279 bp, 28 predicted proteins | sample 48721367_MG_FD_161658 | JGI IMG/M metagenome (GOLD analysis project Ga0190348, IMG submission 161658) | Hydrothermal vent microbial mat bacterial communities from Southern Trench, Guaymas Basin, Mexico - 4872-13-6-7_MG | ecosystem: Environmental > Aquatic > Marine > Hydrothermal vents >... | reverse complement strand
TGGTCTTCACATAATTTCGCAGTTTTTCAATTTCGTCATCCGTCTCTCCTATGGCCTTCGTGAGGGCCTCATGGAACCTGTCGGCCTGCTCAACGATAAGGGACTTATAGAGGTCCTCCTTGTTTTTGAAGAACTTGTATAGAGTACCAATAGCAAACTCGGCCCTTTTTGCAATTTCGTGCATTGTAACGTTGTGAAATCCCTTCTCTGAAAAAAGTTCGAGCGCAGCGGCAAGCATCTGGCGACGTTGCCTGAGTTTCTCCCTTTCTCGACGTGAGAGTTTCACTTTTTGCATCATTCGGCCTCCGCATAAACAGGTGTTGCAAATTACATGAACATGACGTCATATTAAATAAAATGACACGAAATTCATGATTTTAAAATAAGAAATTTTGCTGTCAAGAAGAAACTTTAAAAAACCCTGATCTGTGAGATTGACGGTTAAATCCACCTGAAATGGCGCCTGTATCCGACATGTCAGAAATAATCAACCATACTATTTCATCAGCAGCAGACTAAAGGCCATTATCAGCATCCCTGCGACTAACCCCAAAATGCTATCGTGTCCCCTTCCATAGGCCCTGCTTGTGGGTAAAAGTTGATCAAGGCTTATGTAAACCATGATGCCTGATATGCCGCCAAAGAGTATACCCATCACATGAGATGGAATTAATCCGGTCTCGCCGTACAGAACCCAACAGGTTCGGCCAATCCGCTGACAAGGGAATACATGAATGCCTTCTTGCGATCTCCAGTGGCATAAAAGATTGGGACTGAAACGCTGATGCCTTCAGGTATATTGTGTAGAGCAATAGCTGCAGCAATGGCAACGCCGAGGCTTGGATCCTGAAGGGCGGCGAGAAATGTTGCCAAACCCTCAGGAAAGTTGTGTATTCCTATTGCCAAGGCTGTAAAAAGGCCCATTCGCATGAGTTTCTCATGAGGGATAGCAATATTATAAATATTTTCTCCCCATTCTTCTTCATTCTGTGTGACCGTTGACTCGAAATCCAGCATGGTTACTGATGGTATGTGAAGCAGCTTTGTCTCTTCTTCCGTGCGGGTCTCGTGCGGATTCTTCGATATGGGGATCAGTTGATCTATCATGCCAATCAGAAACATTCCGCCGAAGAAGGACGCCGCGTTAATCCAATGCCCCCAATAATCGCCATATTGAGCGGTTAGAGAATCAACGCCTTTATAAAAGATCTCCACGAACGAAACATAGAGCATTACACCTGCCGAAAAGCCCGTTGCCACTGACAGAAAACGATAATTGGTTCTCTTGGCCGTAAACGCGATGATACTGCCAATCCCAGTGGCCATTCCGGCAAACACCGTTAACCCCATAGCAATCCAGACTTCATTCATTTGAGATTACTTCCTGCTCCTGCTTAAAGCTTATTAATCTGAGGAAGAGAAAAATGATATCGAAATAAATTTTCCCCAGGAACTTTTTTTCTATTAGTGGGAAAAAAATACTCTTATCTATCTTTTTTTGCAAAATAGTGCCTCAAATGCAGAAAAAACAAGAAAAAAAAGATAAAAAAATGGCATTTCTCTTGCAGTCTACCATTCCAAGTCACCTGTCAAAAATGACCTGAGTTAAAGTGGCTCTCAAAATCAGGACAAAGCAAAAAAGCCAGATATGATAAAAAAATTGTAGTAATATCAGAAACAAGGCACTCTACAAAACATAATATAAAATTAAATAGTTATAGGGCAAAGGAGCATAAAACAGAAATGGCCGTGAAGACCTTTATTTTGTCAGTACTTACATCTTTTTTGTTCGCTGGAGGTGCATCAGCCGTTCCTATGGTTACTTTTATATCAGACAATTTACTTCAAAATTATTTTGATTACACATCATTAATTCCCAAGTCTGTTAATTACCAGATGATGCCGGTGGATTATTTGCGGATTGGGGAAAAACCTGATTTAGGCCATTATAATAACGATCAAAAGATCGCAACACCAACATATGTCTATTCATCAAAATTATATTCTGAAGCCGGAATGTTTGTTTCCTATAATAGCACGCTGGCAAAGGATTCAGCTAGCTGCCTGTTTGTCGGAGATATTATCGAACTCAGTGTAATGCCGGCAATAACCAGCCGGTCTGCTTCTACCTCAGAGGCGGTCACTATAATGTTTATGGGTTTTGGGCTGTTCACCTTGGGAGGATTGGCCCGTAGATTACAAAAAATTAGGGAATTGCATTAAAGTGCAGATTAAATCGGATAGCACAACTAAAGATATGTATTTTCTTCCAATTACAGATTTGAGGTCCGCGGTTTAAGCTGAATTTTGCCTTGTGACCATTCAAAAAGACTTGAAAAGTCTATCCCCAAAAATTTTGACATCATAGCTCTTATAAAGTAACTTTTCCCTTCAAATACAATACCTTATTCTCTAAACTTTATAAATCGCCCAAGAAGCGATTACCTATCACTCTTTTCCGTCACTCTTTTTAAACTGACCAAAAGACGATATTATATCAGTAAATCAATTATACAGGGAACCGATTAGAAAATAAGAGTGAATACAGGAAATTGTCGTTATATAGAGAAGATAGTCAGCATCGGAAAAGAGAAAAGGGATTCTGTTCGATTAACGGGGTAAAGACATGGGTAAAAACTTAACTGAAAATCAGACGTTCCCTAGAATCGGGGAACTGTTGGTCAGAGAAGGAATTGTAAAGGAAAAGGACATTGAAAAGGCCCTTGAAATCCAAAAAAGAGAGATTGAAGAGGCAAGTCAACCCCTGGGTACACTCCTTGTTAAGAACGGGCTGATTTCAGAAGACCAACTCCAAAATCTCCTGAATCATCCCTATCTGCGAAAACGCATAGGGAAGTTGGCGATTCAAAAGGGATTAGCTGATGAAAATCAGATGGAGGAGTGTCTAAAAAACAAGGAGCCGAATGAGCTGGTCGGCGATGCCTTGATAAGACAGGGTCTTGCGACGGCTAAGGATGTAAAAGATTTACTGATTCAACAGGTCGGCGGGACGAAACTGGGTCAGCTGGCGCTAAAATCCAATATTATAAGTGAAGAAGATCTAAATAACATTCTAGATCGGAAAAGATATCAAAGGACCCTGGGCGAAATATTATGTGACTTGAATATAATTACACCTATAGATCTCAATCGTGTTCTCAAAAAATATAATAAACATCAGAAACTTGGAGATTTTTTAGTAAAACAGGGAATAATTAGTGAGCAGCAGCTTAAAGAGGCCCTTTACGAGCAGAAACATAGGACTGAGTACTTGGGCAAAATATTGATAGAAAAGAATTTTATTACTAATGAACAACTATATGTCACTTTATCGAAGCAGCATAATATCGAGTTTAGAAGACTGGATGGTTTCAATTTAACTCAAAGCCAGATAGACACGCTGTGCGCAATTATTGGTAAAAATTACGCGGCAAAAAATCGTATTTTGCCTCTGTCCTGCGAAAAAAACCTGCTTACGCTGGCGGTATCAGATGTAGATAGCCTTCAGATCGTCCATGACCTTAGTTCTATGTATTCACTATATAAGATTGAGTGTGTCTTGATCACTCATGAAAAATTTAAAGCAATTTTCAGGACTCTTTACGGCGAGGCCTTAATAGATGACGAAACAGCGGATGAAGTAAAGCAAGTCAAAGAACCAGAAGAGGTCGAAAACCTTGAAGATGTAGTAATAGATCTAGAAAAAACCGAACACAAGAAGACACGGTCAGACATCTACGGTATCTCAAACATGCAGGTACAAGAGCTGGTTAACCACATAATCAAGTACGGCCTGATGAAGAATGCCAGTGATATCCATATAGAGCAGGACCGTAAAGACATAAAGGTCCGCTATAGAATCGACGGTGTGCTTCAGACTTTAACACAACCATGGCTTGATACAAAGCTACGTGAATCGATAGGAGAAATCATTTCCAGGATCAAGATAATGTCCAACCTTGACATAGCTGAAAAACGCATACCGCAGGATGGGGCTTTCAGAATAAACTATTCTGACAAGACACAATCCACTAAAGTCTCCGTTGACTTCAGGGTTGCAGTGTGCCCGGCTATAGTTGGAGAAAACATAACGATTAGGATACTCGATCCCCGAAAAGCGAATAAAGGCCTCGACAACCTCGGGCATTCTCAACATATCCTGAAACCACTTAAGGAGTTACTTAAAAGCCCCGCAGGAATGATCCTCTTGACAGGCCCTACAGGGAGCGGAAAGACTTCAACGCTTTATGGCGCACTGCAGTTTGTATACGATCCAGGGCTCAAAATCATTACTGCAGAAGATCCGATCGAATACAGCATACCGGGAATTATGCAGACACAGGTCAATACCAAAATTAATCTTACATTTTCAAGACTGCTCCGATCATTTTTGAGACTTGATCCGGATATCATACTGATAGGCGAAATGAGGGATAGTGAAACGGCAAACATAGGATTCGACGCTGTACAGACAGGGCATCTCCTTTTAAGTACACTACATACAACGGATTCTACAAATGTTATCTCCAGGCTGCAAGGCCTTAACGTTGATCGCACCCAGATCGCTTCAGGCCTAATGGGAGTCCTTGCCCAGAGGCTTGTAAGAAAAATCTGCCCTTCATGCAGCTCGGAATACATCCCCACAGAAAGCGAATGGAGCTTATTGTTTAAAGACTATCCTGACGACCTTACTTTCTATCGAGCAGAAGGTTGTGAATTATGTGATTATACGGGATATAGCGGGCGTACTCTGGTTTCGGAATTTTTTGTAATGAACAAGGATATCGCCCTGGCCCTCATTAGAGGGGCCAAAGAAAACGAAATCAGGAGGATGGCCACAGAGAATGGAATGAAGACAATGCTTGACGATTGTATTCTAAAATTGAATCAGACAACATTATCAGAGATTATAAGATTAATGCCCCACCAAATGATAAAAGAGTTCAAGTCGAGGGATTTCAATACGTCTCCTACAAGGGCGTTAAAAAGTGTTACAGGTCAAGGCATATAACACCTCGATTGTACAGAAATATTTATTAGATTGCGGCGTGTCAGCTCGTACCCGCAAAGCGGGGATCTCAGTCCCATCCCCATAGCATCCATCATTCATGGATCAAGTTTTTGTTGACCCTTTTCACCTGTGCATAAAGGAGTTGCCAGACATGCAGGCATTAACAACGGAATCGTGGCACAGCCTGGAGATGGAGGAGATCACAGGTACTCTTGAAACCGACCCTGCTGAAGGCCTGACTGAAGAGGAGATCTTTTCACGGCGCAAGGCCTTTGGAGAAAACACCTTGACTCAAAAAATGAGGCAGGGACCTGTCACCCGCTTTATTATTCAATTCAATCAGCCCCTGGTGATCATTCTCCTGATGGCGACTTTGGTCACCCTGTTTCTTCAGGAATGGGTTGAGGCCGGGGTCATCTTCGGGGTCATACTTATCAATGCTGTAATCGGCTTCGTGCAGGAATCCAAGGCCCTTAAGGCCATCGATGCCCTGGCTCGGGCCATGGTTAGTAACGCCATGGTTCAAAGGGCAGGCAGACGTCAAAAGGTCCCGGCCCGAGAACTTGTACCTGGAGATGTCATCTTTCTGCAATCAGGCGACAAGGTACCGGCCGATGTGCGTCTCTTTGAGATCAGGGAACTCCGAATCGATGAGAGCACACTTACCGGGGAGAGCCTTCCGGTCCAAAAGGAGGATGTAAGGCTCCCTGAGGAAACCGTCCTCTCTGACCGCCGGAACATGGCCTACTCTTCCACCTTGGTGGCCCATGGGGCATGCAAGGGCCTGGTGATTGCCACAAGCGACCACACCGAAATCGGGCGTATCAACGAGATGATTTCCTCGGCCGAGGTCCTGGCCACCCCCCTGACCCGAAAGATCGAACACTTCAGTAAAGTTCTTCTGTATGTGATCATTGCCCTGGCCGGCCTTACCTTCCTGACGGGATATTTGCGGGGCCAGGACTGGATTGAAATGTTCATGGCCTCAGTGGCCCTTGCCGTGGGGGCTATACCCGAGGGGCTCCCTGCGGCCGTGACCATCACCCTGGCCATCGGGGTCTCACGCATGGCCAAACGGAACGCCATTATTCGCAAGCTGCCGGCAGTCGAGACACTGGGAAGCACCACCGTGATCTGCTCGGACAAGACCGGGACCCTCACGCAGAACCAGATGACCGTAACCGAACTGTATGCGGGAGGCTTTCTCTACGCCGCCTCAGGGGTCGGCTATGCCCCGAAGGGCCATGTCAGCCCCAGGGAAGGCGGACCGGACGCGTTTGACAACTGGGCCTTGATCGAGATTCTAAAGGCAGGGGTCCTATGTAATGATTCAGTACTTAAGCAGACCGGAGAGACCTTTACCGTAGAGGGAGATCCTACAGAAGGGGCACTCATCGCTTGCGCGGTCAAGGCCGGAATCGTTCCGAAAACTCTGCACCGCGAGCTGCCGCGCATAGACAGCATACCATTTGAATCCGCCCGCCAGTATATGGCGACCCTCCATGACCCAGGGCAGGGAAAGCCCAGAATCGTTTATGTAAAGGGCTCCATAGAAAGCCTTCGCATAGAGTGCAGTTCCCTTTTTAATGCCGCCGGGCAGGTGGACACTGCGGATGCGGGAGAAATCAACGGCCGGGTGGAAGCCATGGCCAACGATGGTCTCAGGGTCCTGGCCTTTGCCCGCAAGGAGGTGCCGGCCGGAACAACACGCATTACCCATGAGGACCTTCATGAAGGGCTCACCTTTCTTGGTATTCAGGGCATGATCGATCCGCCCAGGCCGGAGGCCTTGGAGGCTATAGGGGTCTGCCAGAAGGCAGGCATTCTGGTCAAGATGATCACTGGCGATCACGCGGGTACTGCTGCGGCTATTTCCCGGCAGTTAGGGCTGTGCGGCGAAACCTGTTCCGTTCACACACGAGAGGTGCTCACAGGACAGGATCTCTCGCAGCTTGGGGGCAAGACATTGGTGGATGTAGCTGAAAAAACCGCTGTTTTTGCCCGGATGTCGCCGGAACAGAAGCTGCGGCTGGTGGAGGCCCTTCAAGAACGGGATTATGTGGTGGCCATGACCGGGGACGGAGTAAACGACGCCCCTGCTCTCAAACAGGCCAATATCGGGGTTGCCATGGGCATAACCGGCACCGATGTCTCGAAAGAGGCAGCCGACATGGTGCTTACCGATGACAACTTCTCCACCATAAAGGCTGCAGTGGAGGAAGGACGGGGGGTCTTTGATAACCTCACAAAGTTCATTACCTGGACCCTCCCGACTAACGGCGGTGAGGCCCTGGTAATCATGTTGGCCATTTTCCTGGGCGTGGCCCTTCCCATTCTGCCCCTGCAGATTCTCTGGATCAACATGACCACGGCCCTGCTCTTAGGGCTTACGCTGGCTTTCGAGCCCAACGAGCCGGGCATCATGATCCGTCAGCCCCGGAACCCGAGGGAACCGATCCTGAACCGTGCCCTCATTTTCAGGGTGGTGCTGGTAAGCCTGCTATTACTGATCGGGGCATTCGGGCTTTTTGAAATGGAGTTACGCTCTTCCGGCAACGAAGACCTGGCACGGACCATGGCGGTCAACACCTTTGTCTTCGGCGAGATGTTCTATCTTTTCAACTGCCGCTCCCTAACCCGGTCATTCTGGCAATTAGGGGTTTTTTCCAATGTCTGGCTGTTGGGTGGAGTAGCGGCCATGACCGGCCTTCAGGCACTGTTTACCTATTCGCCTGTTTTCAATACCATCTTTCAAACCCGGCCCATGGGAATTGCTCACTGGACAATGGTGCTGGGATATAGCGCCCTGATCAGTTGGATCACCGGCATGGAGAAGCTCGCCCGTCGCAGGTGGCGGAAAACAGGATCCAAAAGCTTTTAAAGAAAATTCCTCCCCATTCAAAAATGCTGACAATTTATTTTGCCGGAGGCGACGAGGCTATCTGTTTAAATATCAAGCCTGGCTGGCCTTCCATGCCGGCTGAAAATTATATTTACCCGGCATTACATGAAACAAAGGCAAGGGGGCAATACGCATATTCCTCCGTATTGCCCTGGGTTTTTTAATTCACCTGTATATCAATATGCGGGATTGCAGTCAGTACTTCATATGTGTCTGAATCCATCAGAAGCACGGTGGCACCGAAAATAGGGGAATCTGAAGTAATCCAGATATCTGCTATGGTATTACTGAAGCCGAAGTCGCTAAGCTGCCTGACTATCTTCTGAAATGGGCCAAGTGTATATGATTTGGTTGTAGGCTGGTTGTTGGGATCATCACTGAATGCCGTGGCCGTAACCGAAACAGTAACATTAACACCATACCAGTTGGCTATTATGATATAACTTTTCCAATAAAAAGGAGGACCCGGAATGTCAGGTACCGCAGGAAACCAAAGCGCATAGGAACCTGGCACAGCGGACTCCAAATGCTTGGGGAGATCAGCCTGTGATATAGTGGCGGCCCCCGCTAGTCCAGATGAAAATATTACACATATAACGAGCAAAATCCCCAAGATCTTCTTTTTCATTTTACCTCTCCTTTTTCCTATAGATGATTCCGGTCTAGTATAACGTTCCCTTGTCAATCTGTTTGCTGAAAAAACGACCTCACCTCCTTTCTTCTTCCAGGCCGAATCTCTCAAAAAATTCAGAGACATCCGGCTTTCTTATTACCACATACCATGTGTCTTTCTTTCTTGTCCAATACTCTTCTATCTGCCTCTGCTGTACCGGCAGGGATAACAACATGGGGTGAATCAATTTGACAGCCACATCGACCAGTACAACGGCGGTCTCACCTTCTATAGCGATCTCTCCCACATTGACTGATTTATATTCGGCATTTGAACGTTTTGACTTTAAACGCTCGAAATACGGAGTAAGTTCCCGCCTGAGATCAGGGTCAACAAAGGTTTTTGCTTCATCCCAGTCCCCGGCAGTCTTTGCCTTCCAAAAGAGATTAACCCTTTCTCTAAGTATGCTCTCTTCATCCCTGACGGATCCAATGGGAGAATTAGCAGCACAACCGAATGCTACAAATGAAGTTATCATAGCTATTATTATAAAATCAACAACCCTTTTCATATCAGCGGATTCCCCTAAAAATCAAGTGAGGCAAAAACATTACCTCGCCCACATCTTCTTTGATAGTTAAAATAGCTGCCCCAAACAATTCCTCTGAGCTGCAATCCAGGGAGAAAGGCTCATTTAAAATACCGAACCCCTTAATATCCATTATAATTTTTCCAAAGGGATCAATACTCATAAACTTTAAGGTATTGTCACCACTTGATCCCACTGCAAAGGCCTCTACAGTTATAGAATAATCCAGGGGATTAGAGAGAAAGATAAATGAACTCCGGCCTGATTCGACATTTATGTAAGGAAAGGCGATCCTTCCCATTGCGGGATAGAAGGTTACCTCAAAATTCAGCCCATTGCTTGTTAAACCGCCTGAGGTCTCAACATAAATGGACCCTGTTGCGGCCCCTTCCGGAACAAGGCATACAATCTTCTCATTCGTCCAGGAAATTATAGCGGCTTCAAGATCAGCCTCAAAAATGACATGCCCGGCAGTTCCTCCAAAGCATGTTCCTTGAATGGAGACCTCAGAACCTGTCGGGCCCCTGTCGGGAGAGATATTGTATATATACGGTCCTGTTATTGATTCTGTAAGTGCCCTGTAGGCGTTTATACGGCCGCCTGTCAAAATTTTATCCTGTAGATCGGCGTTGGTATCGACTGTCCTCAGAATTCTATCCTTCAAGTCCGCCACAGAGCTATATGGACTTTTTGCCAATACAAGGGCTGCCAAGCCGGTCACATAGCCAGTGGCCATGGAAGTTCCACTAAGAGAGCAATAGTCATCACCTGGAACCGTACTAAGGATATTGACACCGGGTGCCGCCACACTGATAGTATTGCTGCCTTGATTTGAAAAAAAAGCCAGCTCGTCAGACTGGTTCGATGCGGCAACGGATATAATATTAGGAAGTTTATAGTTGGCAGGATAATTGGGCATATAATCGTTATTCATTATTTCGTTGCCTGCCGCCGCAATAAATAGCACATCTCTTGCGTTCTCAATGGCATATCTTTCAATTTCTGAAAAATAATTTCCAGAAAAACTCATATTAACCACCTTTGCCCCGTTGCTTGTTGCAAACTGAATAGCCTCGATCTCGTCGGCTATGCTTCCACTTCCATCAACAGCCCTGATAAACTTGACGCCCATTAATGACACGCGCCAGTTAACACCGCTTATTCCTATGGAATTATCGCCTTCACCGCCGATGATCCCGGCGATATGAGTCCCATGGCCTTCATCGTCCATGGGATCTCCACTACCTGTGATGCTGTTGATTCCAAAATAGTTGTCTATATATCCATCCCCATCATCGTCTATGCCGTTATATCCTGGACCAGAGGCACTCCAGTCTTCCCCGCCGTTTTTCCAGAGATTATTTTTGAGATCCTTATGTGTATAATCAATCCCTGTATCGGGAAGAGCAACTATAATTCCCGCATCACCCTTTTGTATTTCCCATGCATCTCCACTTTGGATGTTCTCAAGGGCCCACTGTGAATAGAAAAGAGGGTCATTCGGAGTCACTGACTTAATATACCGTTTGTAGTTCGGCTCAGCGAACTCTATATCCGGATATTTACCAAGCCGCCTTGCTGCACTGACTGCCGATTCATCTTTTGCCGGCCTGACTAAGTAAACGTTGTCTCTCAAATTCTTGATGACATCGACATCCAATGCCTTAAGAATACGGGTTCGCCTGTCTGTTACTGCGTAATCCTGTTGTCTCAGCTGGATCAGCACTTCTCCCTCTATATATGATTTACCTTCACCTGCAGACAACTCGGACGTTACAGTCAAACATGATATAACAAAAAAAATAAAACATTTTTTAAGAAAATTCGAAGCAAATATCATCTTTCATCCTATCTCTAAAAAGGTTTAAATCTTAACCCCAAGCAATCCCTGCTTACTCTAAAGCAAAAATATTGTGCATCTCATGCTGTATTATATACATAGAAATTTCTACTAAGGTGCGGGTTAAATACCATATGCCTTATAACATGTCCTGCAAAAAGAAGGGAGAGGAAAGACCTTCAAGGCCTTTTGCATTTCTCTCTCGGCCTTTTTCATTTTACCCATAGTGCCGAAGAGATTCAAATCTATATCTTTATACGCCTCTGAAAGTGCTTCAGTCCTCCTGACATAATTTTCCCTGAATTCTCTATATTCTCTCTTATCCCATATTTCAATAAGGTCCTGGCTGTTGATGTCCCCGAAAGATAATTGAGGCACTTTAATCACGCTGCCGCAAAAGATTCTTGGGATCATACCATCAATGGGCAATTTAAGATAAACACAGGGTGATACCTTACCATCGCTCGCAATAAAAAGGATGTGAAGCGGATCCAGTTCACAGACAACCTCTTCCTCCATAACCAGAGGATATATGCGTAGGGGAAGTTTAAGCCCGGCTGCGGTTTTCTCTATCTTTTTTATATACCTTTGAAGTGTACTGATCTTCTTGTCGAAAAATATTTTCAATTCATCTTGAAGCAGGGCAGGGGTATAATCCAGATTTGTGGCCGCTACCTCCTGTACACCAATGCCCTTTGCGATACCAAGGAATTCAGGCAATTCACCAAGATTAGTCTTTGTCATTAAGTATGAAAAATGTATCCTGGGAGTTTCAGACCTTATTTTCTTTTTGTAATTACCTAACCACTTTACATTTTTAAATATGGCATCTAAATCTGATCCGGTCCTGATAGATTCATGAGTTTCCTGCGACGCACCTGCAATAGAAATAGTTATAATATCAACTCGTTCTGCGACAAGTCTCTCTAAGTTATCGCTGTTAAAGGTCTGCCCGCTTGTTGTAATGCTCACTTTGCAACCGGAAGACTTGGCAATCTTCACCATTTCAAACAATTTAGGGTGAAGGAGTGGTTCGCCCCAGCCCTGGAGGTGTATATGCCTTACTTTTTGAAAGTGCCTGCTGATTTTCATGTAACTTGAAATGGACATATCTCTCGATTTCCACTCTTTTGAAAAGCACGTCCTGGGACACATGATACATCGTAGCCGACATCGTGATGTAGGCTCAATCTGAAAGGCCCAAAAGGGCCTTTTTATCTGTTTAAAATCTTCTATATATTTTCGGGCCGATTTGATCAAAGCGTTTTGCCTCCGAAATCGTAATAATATCACACAATATATTGACTTTTATCTAAAATAATATATTTTTCTTGCAAAATTAATACATTAATTGATAATAAGTTAAATATGTTTAAATTATCAAAGAAAAGGTCTAACAAGACAATAACTTGTAATGATTGCGAGTTTTTCAATAATGATCCAAAAAAACTGGAATCATTATTCCCAGGCATTCTTATACTATCTTCTTTCTATTCATCATCCAGAGGTGATGCAGGTATATGTAGCTATCATGATTTATTCCTTTTACCTGGCAGTATATGTAAACAATTCAAGAGAAAAAATGTCCAACCTATACTGGATACCTCGCAAAACAGTTTTCACACCAAACCGAGTCATTCCTCGGCAAAAGATGACAAACAGGACATCCTGTGCTCTGCAAAATCAGTCAAGAGGGACTTGATGAATCCCCCGGACCGGATTTATCCCTTCCCGCCATGTCTGACCTCATATAACGGACTACGGGGGCCTGAAAACAAAGAGAGAATAATCGCATGAAAAAATTGTATTGTGCTGTTTTTTTGGTGTCTTTTTTGTTCGGCACTGTTGGTAACTGCCTTGCCGAATTGACGGCCGAGGAGTTGCTTCAAGTGCTTATTGAAAAAGGGATAGTTACTGAGGATGATATTATTAAAATAAGACAGGGACGCATTAAGGAAATCGAGAAAGAGCAAGCGCCGCCTGCGGACGAAAAAGAATTTGCGGTAAAAAGCGTCCGTAAACCCATGACTTCGAACTTTAAGGGACGTGTACAGGCACGATACACACATATTGAAAATGGCGATTTAGATAAAGTAATCCATCAAAATGCATTTGATGACTCTGAATTCGACGGGTTTTCTATGCGCCGTGTTCGTCTCCGCTGGTACGGCGACGTTTATGATCGGTGGAAATACCATGTACAGCTCAGTGTGGACGGCGATCACAATGAAGACAGGCTGGATCCTGCAACGCCGGATTATGAACTCAAAAAACAGGATATTGGCGTAAAACTCCAGGACGCATATTTTGTCTATAAGGCGCATCCTTTTATCAACGTAAGGGTTGGGCAGTTTAAGTCGCGTTTCTCACCGTCATATACTACGGCCGGACCGAAACTTCCGCTATGTGAACGCCCTCTTGTGATCGACAAGCTCGCCCGAAAGCGTGAAATCGGGATCAGCCTGGAGTCACCCAGAAGGGGTGAATGGGACGGACGAACACAGGGGGCAAAAATCCATGACGCGCCGTTCTTTTACGCAGTCGGTCTATACAACGGCAACTCCTTCAATCGTATGCGTAACGACAACGAAAATTTCATGGTTTCCGGCATGTTCCTCTGGCGGCCGTCACCACATTTTATTTTAGGCACAAGCTATGCCTACGATCAGACCGGCTATGATTATGAAACCACGGTACTTGGCCGAGCGGAAGAGATTGACGGCTACTATGCATATCCCATAGCTCACCACAAGGTTGCCAATAATTTGCAGCTCTGGGATTTTAACTGCGCATTCGACTGGAAGCCTGTGCACCTGCAGTTTGAATATATAACGCAAGACGGCAACAAATCCAAACGGCAATACGGATACGGCATACAGGCACAGGTAGACCTCACGGACAATTTCCAGCTCACTGCGCGATATGATGAGTTTGATCCGAATGTGGATGTTGATAATACCTTGGACAGCCGCTGGTATACCATTGGATACAACTGGTTCATTCACGGTCAGGATATCAAGTGGCAGCTCAACTACTCATTCAGAGAAGAGATACACGGCAAGGACGTTGACAATGATATCCTTGTTACGCATTTCCAGGTCCTGTTCTAGCAACAAATAAAATGCTTGGTGAACAATACAGGCCCGGCGAAGTTGGTCTCGGTACCTTACTTATTGCAGTTACGAGATTGGAGTTGCCTCGGGCTTGAATAGTCCGGAGATTTTTGGGGATACGGATTTCACTTGTTGCACTGTCTGATCCGTGAAATCCGTGTAGAGATCCTTTAAATTCGTCCGCGGTCTTTTCATTTTTTCAAAAAAACACGGTCAGAAACCGCGTACCATGCCCGCCGAAGGCATATCGGACCGGTGTCGAAAATTTTAACACCCAATGATCGTGTAGCGCTAACCTTCTGATTTCATTATAATAAAAATTCAACTTTTTCTGCTGCTTTGTGCCCTGAAGCCAATCATTAACGGCTGATTTTTAAAAAATTGTAAAGAATTCCGACACCATTTTTAGCAAAATTTTAAATAATATTTAAAGTCTCTTTTCGAAATTTTTCCTTTTTTATTTATATTTACAATATATTAGATGGTCTGATGGGCTAAAGCTATCGGATTTCTTATCATAAAATACTGTCGGATTTCTTTACACTGCTTGAATCTATAAAAGTCGTAATATCCATAAATACTTTATAAATCAAGTAGTTAGAAATATGGCATTATTATTGCTGTCTATAATTGTATAAAATTGAAATTCGGATATCGATGTAAAATGGGGGTTATCGAATGAGAATGAAAAAGCTCAGGGTGTTTTTATTTGCAAGTGCGCTAGTTTTTACGTTGGTTGCGACTGCAGGAGCTATCCCGATCGATTTTAACCTAGCCGGAGAACCCTATTCTTCAGTAGAACTGGATAACATAAGCACGACAGGATGTACTGGGATATCAGCCATTCTCTCAGAGAATTTGGAGGACGTAGAATTCTCTCTAGATTATGGCGAAAGCTACACATTTGATTTTTTTGACATCATAGTGGATGGATTCCTTGGCTGGGGTACAGCGAACATTGAAGCAACATTAGCATTTGACCAACCCGCTGGATCGGAAATAACTGGTACAGGTAATGGAAATTGGTTTACCATCTTTGGCGTTATTTCAGGGGGCTGTTTAACTTGGGGAGATATGCCTCAGACAATGTCTTTATCCGACGGTAACTATTTCTATGTAGATTTTGAAGACTTATCATTAATAGGTGTTGGTGACAGAACTACTGTTTCAGCTACTGTTACTGCTGCTGCCCCTGTCCCCGAACCTGGTACTGTATTGCTCGTAGGTACAGGTCTATTAGGGATGATCGTCTTTGGCCGCAAAAGACTGAACAAAAAGGCCTAATAAACATAACCGCTGTACTAATTCACCTGATAAAAAAGGCCCCTGTCCACGACGGGGGCCTTTTTTGCCCTCTTTACTCTTTCACCAGCACCTGATCCCAGTGCCAGATCCTTATCCATCCGTGTCATCCGTGTCCAAAATAGAAATGCCTGTATTTATACACCTATTCCGTGTTTTTTAACCAGGTCATGCAAAGTGGGCCGGCTGGTATCAAGGAGCCTGGCTGCCTGGCTGATGTTGTTGCCGGTGATTGCCAGGGCCCGGCGTATGGTATTTATCTCCGCGGTCTCCCGGGATGCTTTCAGGGTGGGCAGTTTTTGTTCCTCATACTCTAAAGTAGCGTCTTCCAGCCCCAGGTCTGTGGGATCAATGACCCGGCCTGTATTAGTGCTCAGTGCCCTGCAGATGCGGTTTTGAAGCTCTCTGACATTGCCGGGCCAAGTATATGCAGTAAGGGCGGCAATAGCTGCTGGCGAAAGTATCACCTGCCCCCGCTGCAGCTTATGGGTCTCTTCCTGAAGAAAATGATGGGCCAGCAGCAAGATATCTTCAGATCGCTCTTTTAGACTGGGGATCTTTAACGGTACGACATTTAGGCGGTGAAAAAGGTCTTCACGAAACCTGCCCTGCTTGACTGCATCCTTCAGATTGGTATTGGTGGCTGCAATGATGCGGGCATCCAATGTAATTATCTTTGTCCCGCCCAGCCGTTCGACAGTATGCTCCTGGAGAAACCGCAATATTTTAACTTGGAGGGCAAGGGGCAGTTCACCAATTTCGTCGAGAAATATAGTCCCATGGTCAGCCTGCTCAAATTTGCCGATTTTGCGACCTGCCGCCCCGGTAAATGCACCCTTTTCGTGGCCGAAAAGCTCACTTTCAAGAAGGTTTTCAGGGATCGCCCCACAGTTAATGATCACCAAAGGCCTCTGGGCCCTTTGGCTCAGGCTATGGATTGCCCGGGCTGCCATCTCCTTGCCGGTACCGCTATCTCCGGCTATGAGGACCGGGTAATCGGTTTCACTTACCTGCCTGATGCGCTCAAACAATTTGCCCATGCCAGGGGAAACAGCGAGCATGCCGCAGAAAGAACCGCCTTGACTGGTTTGCTGTTGCAGCTGGCGGTTGGCCTCTTCCAGCTCATATATTCTGAAAGTGCGGGAAAGAATAATCTTTAATATATTCAAATCGATGGGTTTAGTACAGAAATCGGCCGCACCAAGGGCAATGGCCTGGACTGCATTTTCCTCTTCGGCATTGCCCGTGATGACAATCACCTTTGTATAAGGGGCAAGAGAAGATATCTCTTCCAGGAGCTTAAAACCCTGCTGAGGGGTGTCAGGGTAAGGTGGCAGGCCAAGGTCCAGGGTCACTAACGGAAAGGCGTCGGAGGCCAGCAGTGGTCTGGCCTCTTCAGCTTCAGAGACAATGGTTATTTCATATTCCTTTCCAAGACCCCACTGAAGCTGCTTGGCCACGGAAATCTCGTCTTCAATGACTAAAAGTCTTTTTTTGTTCACTCGAGAGTCCAAATTTCTCTTTTCATTCGTCATTCAGGTCATTTTAAGATATTGGATTACGACTTTCATCGGAATGACGCAGATAGTTCCTCTTTTCTTATAATTTCAAACTATTAAAGGAATTTAAGACTGTCCGGTAGATACCTCCGGTCCCCAATTGTCGAATTACTGAATCTTTCAATCCCTTAATTATTCTTAACGGTACTTGCCCTGAGGACATAAAACCTTTAATAATCTATATATCAAACAATGCATGCTTTTCAAAAAAATTTCCAAAAAGTCGTATTAGTGGAGGGTAAACACATTATGGCGAAAGAAATCGGAGCAAGTAAAAGAAGGAAAACAGCGGGCAAGGGAAAAAAAGAGCAGATCGGCGGGGCCATTGTTGCCATAGTAACCCCCTTTAAGGACGGAAAACTGGATGAGGAAGCCCTCAAGAACCTTATAGAATGGAATATAAAGTCAGGGACCCATTGCATAGTACCTTGCGGTACTACCGGTGAGTCAGCCACCCTGAGCCACGAAGAGCACATGAGGGTGGTGGAGATCACCATAGATACCGTTAAAGGACGCGTACCGGTGATCGCCGGAACAGGCTCCAACTCCACTGCAGAGACTATCATGCTCACAAATCACGCGAAGAATGCCGGTGCGAACGCAGCACTGGTGATTACACCATACTATAACAAACCCAGCCAGGAAGGATTATATCGGCACTTTATGACCGTAGCTGATGAATGCAAGTTTCCCATGGTCCTTTATAATGTACCCGGACGTACAAGTGTAAACATGCTTCCCGAAACCGTAGCGCGCTGCGCCAAAAACAGATACATTATCGGGATAAAGGAGGCAACGGGCAGTCTGAAGCAGGTAACAGAGGTAATCCGGTTGTGTCCTAAAAACTTTATAGTGCTATCAGGCGACGACTTTACCGCCTTCCCCATCATGACCATTGGAGGCAGGGGTGTCATCTCCGTTGCATCAAACATAGTGCCGAGAGAAATGGCTGCTATGGTAAACTCATTTAAAAAGGGGAATTTTATAAAGGCACGCCAGTTGCATTTAAAATTATTTCCGCTGTTTAACGCCCTTTTTTATGAGACCAATCCAGTTCCGGCCAAGACCGCTCTCGCAATGATGGGCAAAATACCCACGGATGAAGTCCGTCTACCCTTGGCCCCGATGAGTGAGGCCAATATCAAGAGACTGAGAGGGGTTCTGCAAGAACTCAAGCTGGTCAAGTAGAACCGATTCCGCTTAAAGACCTGATCTGCGGCGTTGCCTCAATTTTCCGTCACTGAGACTTACGATAACTACTTATCATTCCGGAAAAATTTCACGCCGTGCATATATGGCTTGTTAAGCGTACTAATGTTTTACTGTTTTTACAGTATAATAAGGCTTGAATATTTGATAAAACGGCGGTCGTAAAAGACCGGATTGCCTGAGTGCTGATTTTTAGGAGGAGATATTATGGTCCGAGCTATAGTAGCCGGTGCGGGTGGTCGTATGGGCGGTCGCATTATAAACATGATTAATAATACTGAGGGTATCACTCTGAAGGCGGCATTCGAACACCCGGACAGCCCGGCTGTCGGCCAGGATGCCGGAGTTGTTGCGGGGACCAGATCCTTGGGAGTTACAGTAGCAGACAGCCTCGATTCCGTGATAGATCAGGGAGATGTAGTCATCGATTTCACTATCAGCGAAGCCAGCCTGAAACACTCCCGTATCGCAGCCCTACATAAAAAATCGATGGTTATAGGAACAACGGGACTGGCAAGTGAAGAACTTGTCGAAATCAGACAGCTCGCAAAGGATTTCCCCTGCGTACTCGCGCCCAATATGAGTGTAGGGGTTAATCTGCTTTACAGGCTTGTTGACATTGCAGCCAGGGTCCTTGGTGATGACTATGATGTTGAAATCGTAGAGGCACACCACAGAATGAAAAAAGATGCCCCTAGCGGCACGGCCCTTCAATTGGGCAGGGTAATTGCCGCCTCCCTCGGCAGGGATTTTGAAGAGGTAGGTTTATTTGAAAGACATGGGTTTATTGGTGAAAGAAGTAAAAAGGAAATTGGTATCCAGACCCTTCGAGCCGGAGATATAGTCGGCGAACATACAGTGCTTTTCGGCGGCATAGGTGAACGTATTGAGGTCGTGCATAAGGCCTCAAACCGGGACACCTTTGCAAAAGGAGCAGTAAGGGCGGCCCTCTGGATCGCTGAACAGCCAGCAGGATTTTATGATATGCAGGATGTGTTGGGGCTCAAGTAATTATTTTTTTCTTTCCTTAAACCTGAATTGAGCGATTAGCTGTTAGCCATTAGCGTTTAGCTTTGAAAAATCAAGGTATTGGGTTAATTAGAAATAACACCCAATGGATGAAAGTTTGTAATAGCAGAACTTCCTGTAATCATTAAACTAATAGCTAACCGCTATAGGCTAACAGCTTAATTTAGATTAAAGAATGACAAATTTGAGGTCTTATCAATGATTTTCACAAAATCGGTGCGGTTACAACAGTTGCCACCATATCTTTTTCTGGAGCTCGACCGAATGAAGGCCGAGGTCCGGGAAAAGGGTGTAGATATTATTGATTTAGGTATTGGTGATCCGGATCTCCCCACACCCGAGTTTATTGTGGAGCGCATGATAGCCTCTGTTAAGGAGGCACGGTATCACCGATACCCATCATCCCGCGGCATGCTTTCTTTCCGTAAAGCGGCAGCCGAATGGTATAAAAAGAGGTTTGACCTGTCATTCGATCCTGCGAGCGAGGTCGTTGTCCTTATAGGATCAAAGGAGGGGATAGCGCATTTCCCTATCGCCTTTGTAGATCCGGGCGATGTGGTGCTGGTAACTACGCCGGGATATCCTGTTTATAATATTGGAACATTATTTAGCGGCGGCGAGACCTACTATCTGCCGTTAATCGCTGAAAACGATTTTCTGCCGGACCTTGACTCTATACCGGCAGATATCCTGAAAAGGGCAAAAATCCTGTGGATAAATTATCCGAATAATCCCACTGCCGCAGTAGCCCCGCCTGAGTTCTTTGCCAGGGTCGTTGACTTCGCAAAGGAAAACAATATTATCGTTTGCCACGACAATGCCTACAGCGAAATGACCTATGATGAATATATCGCTCCAAGCTTCCTTGAGACCCCGGGTGCCAAGGAAGTAGGCCTGGAATTTCATTCACTGTCAAAGACTTACAACATGACCGGTTGGCGCATAGGATTTGCAGTAGGGAATCCTGAACTGATCGGTTCGCTTGCCCAGGTGAAATCCAATATAGATTCCGGACAATTTGAGGCCGTTCAGGAGGCCGGCATTGCAGCACTGGAAAGTGATCAATCCTGTATCCGTAAAATGCAGGAGATATATCGCGAGCGCAGGGATATTCTGGTTTCAGGCCTTCGGGACCTGGGCCTTGACACCCCTTTCCCCAAGGCCACCTTTTATGTCTGGACCCCGGTTCCTAAAGGTTATACATCTAAGGATTTCAGTTCTCTGCTACTTGAAAAGACAGGGATCGTATGTACGCCTGGAAACGGTTTTGGCCAATCCGGCGAGGGTTATGTACGTATGGCGTTAACCGTGTCAAAGGAACGTCTTGCAGAAGCTGTCGAGAGATTTAGACAAATATTTTAATGGAATTGGGAATAAGATAAAATTTGGTGTCTGATAGAACGCACGGCTGGAAAAAGGCATATATTGGTCTGGGGGCCAATCTTGGAAATAGGATTGAAAACTGCCTTAAGGCCCTTGGCCTTTTGTCCGCCCAGCCTGAAATAGATTTTTTGCGCTGTTCCCAATGGTATGAGACCGAACCAGTGGATATAAATACATCCAAATGGTTCATAAATGCCGTGGCGGAAATAATTACAGCCCTTGGTCCTCAGAATCTACTTTCCAACCTGCTGAAAATTGAAAATGCCATGGGTCGAGACCGCAAGGAAAAAGAAGACCGGCCCATTGATCTGGATTTACTCTTTATGGAAGGGGTGCTGATACGGACAAGCAATCAACAGATTTATGTGCCCCATCCCCGCCTTTCCACTAGGCGTTTCGTACTGGCTCCGTGGGCTGAGCTTGCTCCAAATCTCTTGCTTATCCCATGGAACAAAACGGTTTCGGAACTCCTGGCTGAACTCCCACAAGACAGACCGGAAATCCGTAAATTGAATCAAAAAGAAACACAGGGGGACAGGTAGCCCATGTTGCGCTTTATTTTGCTTTCTATCTTGTTCCTGTTGGTTTTTTATATCATAAAAGGCCTTTTAAAAGGCCTTAAATCGCAAAAGGTTTTGAAAACCGGTTCAAAACATGATGGTAAAACACCCGTAACGGATATACTTGTACAGGACCCTGTATGCGGCGTCTATTGCGCTAAAAGGGATGCCTTATCCCTTAATTGGCAAGGAAAGACATATTACTTCTGCAGCGACAAGTGCAGAAACAAGTTTAGAGAGCAAAAAAAGAAATCCTGAGCCTCAAGGCCCCTCGGTCGCCTCCCAGTTTTTTATTATCTCCAGGACCAACTCCGCTGCAGCTGTCATATCATCCAGGCTTATATACTCTGATGTGGAGTGAACGTTTTGCATACCAACTCCCATGATCACTGTAGTAAGGCCCTTAGAGTTTAAGATATTGGCATCGCTTCCCCCTCCGGTCATGTTTAATCTGAGTTCCCTCCCGAGCCCCTTTGACGCTTTCACGGCAGTGGTAATCAGGGGATGCTCTTCAAAGACCGACATCAGAGGATAGTCATCAATCAACTCTGTGGTAATCAAGGGAAATCCGGGATTTTCTTTGCTGTGGTTTGCCTCCGGCTTAAAATCCAAAGCGATTCTGTGAAAAGCCCCAAGGATCTGATCCCAGACTTCGTTTAATTTTTTAGGATTGTGGCTACGGATCTCTCCCTCCATCTCCACTTCTTCAGGTACTATGTTGGTCGCCTTGCCACCGCGTATCAACCCGATATTGGCAGTAGTATACTCATCAATGCGGCCTATAGGTACTTCTCCCAAGGCCCTGGCTGCAACCTGTATGGCATTTATTCCCAGTTCAGGATTAAGACCAGCGTGAGCGGCCTTGCCAAGGACCCTGACCCTGAAACGAACGGCACAAGGTGCTTGATTTATTAAGACTTCCGGATCATCCGAATCAAGAGCATACCCGGCCTTGGCCTCAAGCAAAGCAGGATCCAGCGATTTGGCCCCCAGCAGTCCGATTTCCTCGCATACGGTAAATAGAAACTCAATAGGACCATGAGAGACCCTGTGCTCTTTTAGCAGCCTTGCCGCCTCAATGAGTATGGCTACAGCCGCCTTGTCATCTGCACCAAGGACTGTGGACCCGTCACTATGGAAAATCCCGTCCTTTAAGATTGCCTTGATTCCTCTTCCAGGTTCCACAGTGTCCATGTGGGCATTGAAAAAGAGCGGTGCCACCTTCTCTGTGCCTGGAATGCGTGCAATGATGTTGCCGCTTTCAGAGCCTGTCTGACTATGTGATCGATCTTCTATAACCTCCGCCCCTGTTTCCTCCTTCAGGATTTTCCTGATACAGTCTGCCACACCCTTTTCTTCTCTTGAAGGGCTGTCTATCGAAACAAGTTGCCTGAATGTATCGGCCAGGCGATCGCGATCAATCCTCATGTGCATAAGGACTCCATTGAATAATTTCAATGCATGGAAATGTAAACAGTGGTCTCATTCGCCATTTATATTTACCCAGGGCCGAGGTCCAATAGTAATATCCAGCACCTCGTCCATATGCCTAACCGGCTTAAAATCAAGTTTTCTGCGGATATTTGCCGGTATCTCTTCCAAGTCTATCAGGTTTTGCTCTGGAATTATAACAGTATAAATGCCGGCCCTCAATGCCGCCAGGGCCTTTTCCTTTATCCCTCCGACAGAAAGTATCCTGCCGCGCAAGGTTATTTCCCCGGTCATGACCACATCCTTACTGACCGGCCGATGAACCAGGACAGAGACAAGAGCCGTGGTAAGGGTTATGCCTGCAGAAGGACCGTCCTTTGGTATGGCCCCGGCCGGCACATGGATGTGTATGTCCTTTTCCTCAAAGACCTCAGGGTCGATACCAAGCTCTTCGGCCCTTGATCTCGCATAACTTAAGGCAGCCTGAGCCGACTCCTTCATTACCTCGCCCATCAGTCCGGTAAGGGTCAGTTTCCCTTTACCCTTCATTACGCTGGCCTCAACCCGCAGGATCTGACCCCCGAACGGAGTCCACGCAAGTCCTGTTGCAACCCCTACCTGGCTCTCTTCCTGTTCCAGATCTGTCTCATACTTCGGGATACCAAGATAATGTTTAATGTTGGCGCTGGTAATTTTAAAGGTCGCATCTCCGCTCTCGGCGATACGCCTTGCCACCTTTCTGCAAATTGCGCCTATCTGTCTCTCCAGTTCTCGAAGTCCCGCCTCCTGAGTATAGTCTGAAATTATCCTGATGAGCGTGGCATCTGAAATCTTCAGGACCTTCTCTGAAAGCCCGTGTTCTTTGAGCTGTCTGGGGATCAGATATTTCTTGGCAATGGCCTTTTTCTCTTCACTGGTATAGCCGGACAGATGAATTACCTCCAGTCGATCAAAAAGGGCGGATGGAATAGTATCAGATACATTGGCCGTAAGCAGAAACAATACCTTTGAAAGATCAAAAGGCAGATCCAGATAATGATCTGTAAATGAGTTGTTCTGTTCAGGATCAAGAACCTCCAAAAGGGCGGCAGCCGGATCGCCTCGAAAGTCAGCCCCTATCTTATCCACCTCATCCATCATGAAAACAGGATTGTTGCTCCCGGCCCTTTTAAGTCCTTGTATGATTCTTCCTGGAAGGGCACCAATATAGGTCCTGCGATGACCTCGAATCTCTGCCTCATCCCTGACGCCTCCGAGAGATATCCTGATAAACTTTTTCCCGATGGTTCTGGCTATAGAACGGCCCAGGGATGTCTTCCCGACCCCTGGTGGACCTATAAAGCACAAAATCGGTCCTTTTACAGAAGGGTTGAGTTTTCTGACAGCAATATATTCAACTATGCGGTCCTTAACCTTTTCCAGGTCATAGTGATCCTCATCCAGAATCTTCTGTGCCCTGCGCACATCCAGCTTATCCTTTGTGCTCTTTGACCATGGAACAGCGATCAGCCAATCGATATACGTCCTTACCATAGATGCCTCAGAGGCCTCAGGATGCATGGACTCAAGCCTCTGGATCTGTTTCAGGGTTTCCTTCTCCGCCTCCTTGGGCATCTTGGCCTTACGGACCTTCTCCCTAAGCTCTGCCAATTCTTCAGACTTTTCGTCGATTTCCCCCAACTCCCTTCTTATGGCCATCAACTGTTCGCGGAGAAAATATTCTCTCTGGGTCTTGGTCATTTCCTCTTTGGCGTCAGACTGGATTTTGGCCTGCACAGTAGAGACCTCGAGTTCCCTTGTGAGCAGGTTATTTACTTCCCTTAAACGCGCCAGGGGATCTGTCATTTCCAACAAACGCTGTGCCTCGGCGGATTTTAAGTTAAGATTAGATGCAACGATATCCGCCAGCCTGCCCGGTTCCTCAACACCACTTAAGATAGCCCCCATCTCAGGAGTAAAGACGCCCTTAAGATTAAACAGTTTTTCTGCCTGATCTCTTATATTTCGGACAAGGGCCTCTACCTCTACGGATATCTCAGATGATTCTTCCTCTTTGACCGTCTTCACGCGGACCCTAAAGCAAGGCTTTTCTTGCAGGAATTCCTGAATCATACCCTTTACAAGGGCCTGGCCCAGGACCTTGAGACGCCCGTCAGGAAGCTGTAGCGTCCTCATTATCATGGCCACGACACCGGTCTTGTACAATCCATCCTTGGACGGGGTCTCTTCCGAGGCGTCCTTTTGTGTGACAAGAAAAACCATCCTGTCAGAGGCCATGGCATCGTTTATCGCGGCTACAGAGGCCTCTCTTCCAATGAAAAGCGGAATAATCATTGAGGGAAAGACAATCACGTCCCTTACTGGCAAAAGAGGAAGCTCTTCAGGTATTTCTATAGGCTCTCCCTGGTCATCTGTCTCAAGCAGATCTGTAATAGTATCTTCTATATCCATTTTGACTTACTTACTCCCGTTTAATTTATAACTAAATTGAGCGATCGACCGCCTGGCAGTCAGCTATTGGTTTAATAATGATCGGACCGCCGTCCTGACAAGCAGAATTTCTTGTATCATAAATTTTTACCTGTCAGGTGTTATTTTTGATTAATGTAATACCCTGATTTTTGACAATTGAATACTAATGTCTAACAGATGAACTCTCAATTCAAGTTATAACATGACATGCAATAAAGTGATCTTTTTCAATTTCCTTCAATAAAGGTCGTTCTATGCCGCATCTGTCTACAGCCAGATCGCACCGGGGACAAAAGGCGCATCCATCCTGATATCTATCACTTCTATAATTAAAGGCGGCTCCATGATCTCCTTTCTTCGCCTCCGCCCTCGCCTTTGGATCCGGAACAGGAACAGAATTCAGAAGAAGCGATGTATAAGGATGATGGTAATTTGATGATTTGGTCATTGGGTGATTCTGTGATTGCAAAAATGCACTTCGAGGCATCAATTCCATAAGCTGGCCATTATATAAAACAGCTACACGATGGCTTACAAACTGTATAACAGGAAGGTCATGTGAGATAAAAAGGAAAGAGAGCTTATGCCTTTCCTGAAGGTCAAGAAGCAGATTTATTATCTGGGCCTGTATAGAGACATCCAGAGCAGATGTAGGCTCATCTGCAATTATCATTCTTGGCATTGTGGCAAGTGCCCTGGCCAAACCGATACGCTGACGCTGGCCTCCGCTGAATTCATGTGGATAACGGTTCAGGATCCGTTCGCTCAGGCCGACTTCCTGTAAAAGTTCCGAGACACGCTCTTCATAATGGTCCTTTGAACACAGCCTGTGTATCTTTAATGGTTCGCTCAGGATCTTCAAGACCGTCTTTTTAGGATTTAGCGAGGAAAAGGGGTCTTGGAAAACCATCTGTGCCTGACGCCGAAAAATTTTCATCCTGGTTTTATCAAAACCGGCAATGTCATGTCCGGAAAAAAAAACCTGTCCACTTGTAGGAGATTCAAGCCCCAATGCTATTTTGGCCAGCGTGGATTTGCCGCAGCCACTTTCTCCAACGAGTCCCAAGATCTCATCTTGTTCAACAGACAGATTAATCCTGTCCAATGCCTTAATTTTGTAAGAATCTGTGGCAAAAAAACCATGTGGATTGGAATAGTCCTTGCTGACTGCCTTGAACTCACAGATCGAATCTTTCATATAGGACGATTATAGCGCAGACACTAAAATATGATTCTCGGGACCTCGCTCCAGAGGCCTTCAAGGTCATAAAAATCCCTTGTGGGCCCGTAAAACAGGTGTACAATAACATCGCCATAGTCCATTAATACCCACTTGCCTTCCTGTTCCCCTTCAACTCCTCTGCACCTGATTCCCTTTTTGCGAAGGTCCTTGCGCAACCTGTTCGCAATACCCTGGACATGTCTTGTTGATCGTCCTTGGGAAATTATAAAAAAATCAGCAAGAGGAGAAAGACCTCTCATGTCCAGAATTATCAACTGTTCTCCTTTGTTTTCCAGGATTCCGGCAACTATCTGTTGAACTGGTTCTGCTAAAGACGAAATCTTAGACTCTTTATCCGCTAAAGATGGTAAGAGGTCGCCTCCCGGCTCTGCATACAAGCTATTTTTTTCCATATATATCCTGACTTTTTCAGGGACAAGAAAACGCACAGAAAGACCTGCTCTTGCCCTACGACGTATATCAGTACCCGAAATGGCAAGGTGAGTCACTGAATAAAGGTATATAGAACCTTTACCATGGGCAACAAAAAGGTCTTTTTCCCCCTGTATACGATGATTTGGAAATGCCCGCGATATGACCTGTTTCAGTCCTGACGAGTCTTCAGCACCCCGTCTCATTACTACCAGAGAACCATAGTCCGTAAGTCTGCCATGGTCCTTCCATGTCTCAATGTCAAGAAATGCGTCACTGCCCAGAATAAAGAAAAATTCAGCCCTGTTTTTATACCTTTTCCTGAGTTCCTTTAAGGTATCAATGGAGTATGACGGACCTATACGTTCGCCTTCAATGGCTGTAGCCTTAAAAAAGTCGATAGAATTTACTGCCAGCTCCGCCATTGCAAGACGGTGGGCGAAGGAAGTAAGTTTTGATGGTTCCTTATGTGGCGGCAGGGCGGCAGGCATAAACCAGATTTCATCCAGCTCCATGACCTCTCTGATTTCCTCAGCCGACCTGAGATGGCCAAAGTGGACAGGATCCAGCGTACCTCCCAACAGACCTATGCGCACACTAGCTCCTTATCTGGCCGTCACCAAAGGCTATGAATTTCGTGGCAGTGAGCTCCTCAAGCCCCATTGGACCATAGGCATGCAGCTTGGAGGTACTGATTCCTATCTCTGCTCCAAGGCCCAACTGCCCCCCGTCATTGAACCGGGTTGAAGCATTTACCAAAACCAGAGACGCATCCACTTCTGACAGAAACCTCCTCGCCTTTGAGTAATCCCTCGTGACTATTGCATCGGTATGATTTGAACCGTAGCGGGCAATATAGTCCATGGCCTCATCCATGCTGTCAACCACCTTTACAGCCAGGACCAGGTCCAAAAACTCCGTTCCCCAGTCCTCAACAGTAGCCGCTTTGGCAAAAGGTACCAATCCGCAAGTGCGCTCACACCCCCTGAGTTCTACATCGGCATCCTTAAATGACTCGGCGATTAAGGGCAGAAACTCATCTGCGATCTCCCTGTGTACAAGCATGCCTTCCATGGCATTACAGACCCCTGGCCTCTGCACTTTGGAATTAAAACAGACCTCTTTGGCTACCTTCAAATCGGCCCACTTATCTACATATACATGGCACACGCCTTTATAGTGCTTCAGCACAGGCATGCGGGAGTGCTCGGCCACGAAACGTATAAGGCCTTCACCCCCCCTTGGGATTATGACATCTATTTCTTCTTCCCTTTTCAGAAGCTCTGTGACCGCCGCCCTATCTATGGTTGAAACTACCTGCACCGCCTCTACAGGCACAGAAAACTCTGCCAGCACCTCTTGCAGTATGGAGGCCAGGGCCAGATTGGAATAGAGGGCATCTGATCCGCCTTTAAGTATTACGGCGTTTCCGGCCTTGAGACAAAGGCCCGCCGCATCTATGGTTACATTCGGTCTGGACTCGTAAATCATTCCGATTACACCCAGGGGTATTCGAACTTTGCCCACTGTAAGGCCGTTGGGTCTCTTCCACATCTTCGTAATCTCGCCCACAGGATCCGGAATGGCCGCCACGTCTTTGAGGCCTTCAGCCATGGAATCAATGACTTTGTCAGACAGCCTCAGACGATCTATGAAGGCAGTACTAGCACCTTTCTCTTTTGCCTTTTTAAGATCTCTTTCGTTCTCCTTGTGCAGCCTTTCCCGGTCCTTTAATATCCGTGCCGCAGTCCCCAGGAGGACATCGTTTTTCACCGTGGTCGAGAGTTTAGCGACCTCTCTTGCCGCCTTTTTGGCCTCTTTGGCCATTTTTGCTATTAAATTCTGTATTTCATTCATAATAAAATCACCATATTATCCCTGTGTATAACCTCGCTCGTTCCTTGATGACCGATTATGTCATATATTTCACCTGTCTGACAACCACAAATTTTGCGGATGTCTTGGGAATTGTAATTGCTGAGCCCTACGGCGACCTCTTTCCCTGAACTATCACGGCACACAACACATGCACCGGCTTCAAAATCCTCCTGAACCGCCCTGATCCCGACCGGCAAAAGGCTCTTACCATTATCCACCATTGCCTTTACTGCCCCATGATCGATTTCAAGGACGCCTTCCCGAGCAAGAGTGAATACAATCCATGGCTTTCGCCCGTGTATCCTTCTCTTGCTAGCGCAAAATAAGGTGCCCAAGTCTTCTCCGGCGAAGAGCCGAGTCAATATCCGGTCGGTCCTGCCCTTGGCAACCAGCATAGGAACACCGCAAGCCGTCACCATTTGGGCTGCCTCCAATTTGGACTTCATGCCTCCCCGGCCGGCCCTTCCCAGACAATCACTGGCAAAATCAGTTATTGATTTGTCTACTCTTGACACCTCAGGGATACGCTTTGCATCAGGCTTCTCTCTGGGGTCCCCGTCGTAAAGCCCTTCTACATCACTCAGGCAGATAAGGACCTCTGCCTCCACCAAATTCACAATCAGCGCGGCCAAGGCGTCATTATCAGTAAACTGAAGCTCTTCTGTAGCCACGGTATCATTCTCATTGATAATTGGGATAATACGCCACTGCAACAAAGTCTTTAATGTATTTTTTGCATTAAGGTAACGATACCTTGAAACCAATCCTTCCCTGGTGAGCAAAATCTGTGCTACTTGAATGTTATGATTTCTGAAGGCATCCTCATAGGCCTGAATTAGACGCCCTTGTCCAAGTGCGGCCATTGCCTGTTTTTCCGGAACGGTTTTAGGTACTTGAAGCCCGAGCATTTTCCCCATGCCGGCGGCTATGGCCCCGGAGGAGACAATGGTAATCTCCAGGCCTTCCTTGCGAAGTAAGGCAACTTGGGAGCAAAGGTCGGCTATTACCTGATCATTAAGGCCATTTTCGTCAGTGAGAACAGCGCTTCCCACCTTTATTACAACCTTGCGTACGGATTTTAAAAATTTACGACCCTCTATCCGTGACATATTTTCCATTTGTTAAGTTGTTCTCCAGTCTCTGCATATTTAATAGTATAGGATTTTTCTTTTTTGGATTTAAATTTAACAAATAGCCGCTGATTAGTCAGGGCAATACGTGTCAAAGATGCTCTAACTCGCCCAGAGGCGCTATCTACATACCTATAATCAGGGAACTGTGAATTATTAAATCACAAATCATCAATTCCTAAATTCACTATCTTATATAAATCCTCTATAAGCAAAGATACTCCAAATCCAGTAAGGGCTGAAATAATATAAATCCTGTGTCCTTCTTCCGCCAGAGCATCTTTGGCCCTCTCTATAATGACCTTGTCTGTAATATCTATCTTATTTAAGGCTACCGCCTGGGGCTTTTCAATAAGGGGTACATGGTATTTTTTTATTTCCTCCCTGATGGTCCGGTAGCTGTGCAGGACAGACTCTTTCCCTTGAGAGGCATCCAGAACATACAGCAGGACCTTGGTCCTCTCGATATGCCTTAAAAAATCAAGACCCATGCCTACACCCTTATGGGCTCCCTCAATAAGACCCGGTATGTCAGCTACTACCATGGTCCTGTCATCCGAGAGCTCTACCACACCCAGATTCGGTACAAGGGTGGTAAAGGGATAATCCGCTATCTTGGGCCTCGCCGCCGATATCCTTGCGAGCAGAGTTGACTTCCCTGAATTGGGAATGCCTATTAGACCCACGTCACCAATAAGCTTTAGCTTTAGAGTCAGCCATTGCTCATCACCGGGCAGGCCGGGCTGAGCAATACGAGGCGCCTGACGTGTTGATGACACAAAATGGGCGTTTCCTTTACCGCCCAGCCCTCCCTTGGCGGCAACCCAGCTGGTATTCGGATCTGTAAGGTCCGCCAGTACAAATACGTCCTCAGAATCCTTTACTACAGTGCCTGGAGGTACTTGTATTTCAATATCCCTACCGCTCTTGCCTTGCTGATTTTTTCCTCTTCCCGCCTGACCATTTTCTGCCTTAAAGTGACGCTTCCTGCGAAAAGAAAGCAGTGTATTGAGTCCGGTATTCACACGGAAGATGACATCTCCTCCGCGGCCTCCGTCCCCGCCGTCAGGCCCCCCCCTGGGGACGAAACGCTCCCGGCGGAAGCTTACACACCCGGCCCCTCCGTCTCCAGCCTTGACGTATATTTTGGCCTGATCAACAAAATCCATAAATTATCAATAATCTATATCTGCAATAGAGGTTCAGGTGCACAGAATTGACTGTTCAAGAGTACTTCTCCTTTGTGAATCTTCAGTAACACCGCACATCGAACCTTTGAGCCCTTTTATTTATGTGATTGCTCTTGTTAAAATCATATATATTATCAATAGACAGTTTGGTGAAAATAGAAAACCTGAAATATTAGGCAGGACTTACCGCTTGGGCTTCAATATCCTGCCCGCACCGCAATACTTTAGCCTCTAAGGCCAGGTAATCAAAGCCCGAATCTTATTCATATGCCGACCGTTTTGCTTAGATTTGTGCAATCAAACAGTCCGCAATCCGGGCAATCTGCGAACCTGAATTCAAAAATGACCGGGAAGTCGATATCAGTAAAATCGCCAACAGCAGAGCTTTCCCGCCAGGCACTTCAGGTTGTTGAGAGAAGATTTGCTATGGATGGAGGGATCAGGAAGCAACGCCCTGCATAGGGTAAACGCTGACTCGCTTCCTATTTTGCACTATCTCGAACTTCACGACCCCATCTGCTTTTGCAAACAGGGTATAATCCTTACCTATGCCCACGTTTCGTCCCGGATGAAACTTAGTTCCCAACTGACGGACCAAGATATTTCCAGCCCTTACGATCTGACCGCCGAAACGTTTTACGCCTCTGCGCTGGCCTTTGCTGTCTCGGCCATTTCGTGAACTGCCGCCGGCCTTTTTATGTGCCATGATTAAATCTCCCTAGACAACGATTTCTTTGATCTCAAGAGTAGTGAAAGGTTGCCTGTGCCCGCGCTTGACCTTATAACCCTTGCGCCTTTTCTTCTTCATAACAACAATCTTTTTACCACGGCCGTGCTCCAAAATTTGAGCCCGCACCGTGGCGGCTTCCACTATAGGCCTGCCGATTCTGGTCTGGCTATTATCTACCACCATCAGCACTTCAGGTATCTCAATCTCTGAGCCTGCTTCGGCATTGAGTTTTTCTACCCTGAGGACCTCCCCCGGACATACCTTATGTTGTTTTCCGCCTGTCTTAATAACAGCGTACATAACTTCCTCCAAAAATTAAATAAAACGAGATCAGAAATTAACATGAAATCAATAGCTGTCAAGGATATTTAAATCTTACCCAAAACTCATCATTGATTACACCGCAAAAAGTCCTGAAAGCAAGATGCAAAATTTTCCAGGAATGAAGTATATCCGATCTATCACATATGAAATTTGACTATTTTATAGTAACATATATACCACATATAATATATTAAGCCTACTACCCGGCAGACGTAACACGACCGGAGAATCGAAATACAGTAGCAGATAAGGAGATCCTATTACAATGATTAAACTGGCTTTCTTTAATGTAGACGAGAAAGAACAGGCCGTATTATCAAGGACGCTTGAGAAAGAAAAGACATTTGAATTGAGTTTCCGTCAAGAGCCTATTGATATACATACTGCAGATATCGCAAAAGATGCGGCTGGCATAGGAATATTCATCCAGTCTCAGATTACACAGGATGTGCTAGATCTTCTGCCTCAACTGGAGATAATTGCGACCATGTCCACCGGTTTCGATCATATTGATTTAGATGCCTGCAGGTCTCGGAATATCACCATATGCAATGTCCCTGCTTACGGCGACAATACGGTAGCCGAATATACGTTTGGTCTTATTATAGCCTTGGCCCGTAAATTGAAACCGACATTTGAGCGGGTTGAGCGGGGATTTTTCAGCCGTGCCGGCCTCAGGGGCATGGATCTTAATGGAAAGACCCTCGGCCTGATAGGAACAGGTAGAATCGGCTCTCAGATGGCCAGGCTTGGTTGGGCCTTTGGAATGAAAGTAATTGCCTATGATGTGGAGCCGAATTCAGCACTTGCCGAAAAATTCAAGGTGACGTTTCTGGACCTTGAGGAGGTGCTACAGCAAGCTGATGTTATCAGCCTGCATGTGCCATATCTCCCGTCTACCCATCACCTGATTAATGCGGATAGATTGCGGCTTATAAAGCCCACAGCCCTGCTTATAAACACTGCACGCGGGAAGATCATTGACACCAAAGCCGTTGCTGCGGCTCTACGCGAAGGACGATTGGGAGGAGTAGCCCTTGATACCTTTGAGGGTGAAGAGGTCTGGATTGAAGAAGAATTTCTCAAAAGAGACGACCTGGCGGCCATTACATTAAAGGAGGCCATGGAAAGTTTTTCAATCCTGCATTCGGAACATGCAATCCTGACCCCGCACAATGCATTCAATACCAGCGAGGCATTGGAGCGAATCCTCATCACAAGCGCTGAAAACGTCAAGGCCTATTTTAGCGGCAGTCCACAAAATTTAGTCTCAAAAACGCCTTATAGTTAAACCCGTAAAGAGTCTCAAAGTCCATTTCTGAATTGAACTGAATTATCCAAACCACTTATATCATTGACCCCATAGCCAGATTACCTTTCGAGATCAGTCCCTGAAATGACGATGAAAGTTTATATTGAACCAATTGATAAAATGTTCTGATACCTGAATTGCCCCAGAGCCGGTCAGAAAGGTCTTTATGTATGATATATATGGTGTCGTCGAAATCCCAGAAAACAATAGTTTTCCCAGCGGGTTTAAACTTTAGCAGGTCATCTATATTGCGCAGGTTGGCAACATGCAGCATGAGATAGACTGCCTCGGTAGCATTTATATCCTCATACAGATTCTTTGTAAGGCCGTCGAGCAGATATGTTGATGGTACCAGCCAGAATACCTGACCGGTTGGTATGTCAGGATATTTTCGGTTTATATACTTTATGACATGGCTGGAAATGGAGCTTATCAACACGTCGTTATCGCGTTGGCGGGTCTTAATATCTGCCATGATCTCATCCACCAGGCACTCATCTTCTTGATTGTTCCCATGTGACTTTATTTCAATGTTAAGTTTCTTGCTCAAAACGCCTATAACTTTATCATAGGAAGCGATTTCTCCGCCTGTTATTTCAGATATTTCGGCAAATGTCGTATTGCCTATTGCTCTCATGTCGCCAAACAATCTGAGCATCCTTTTGTCATGATAGACAACTATTCTTTTATCTTTTGAATATTGGACATCAAACTCAATGAATGCATATTTTCTGTTTTTCTCTGCAGCTTTCAGGGCGGCAATGGTGTTCTCCCTGTGTTCTACAGATACGCCACGATGTGCGCCTAACGTGCATCTGTACGCATAGCGGGTTCGATTGTCTGTACCCTCCTGTTCCAGAATTTCGTCAAGACTTGTTGTGTAAGGCGGCATAGAGCAGGCGGCTATTATTGCTGTAAGAACGGTTATTGTGAAGACAGGCAAAAAACTGAATATTTGTAGTTTCAACCGGCTGGAATATTCCATGGGGAAAAAAGCTGCAGAAACTAATCTACGTGATATTGAAAAAGCTTTCTCAATAGTCATCTC
>Ga0190348_1000044_pt1 | contig 34905 bp, 20 predicted proteins | sample 48721367_MG_FD_161658 | JGI IMG/M metagenome (GOLD analysis project Ga0190348, IMG submission 161658) | Hydrothermal vent microbial mat bacterial communities from Southern Trench, Guaymas Basin, Mexico - 4872-13-6-7_MG | ecosystem: Environmental > Aquatic > Marine > Hydrothermal vents >... | reverse complement strand
CCAACGTATCCAGATCAGATTCCTTGTGACTTATTTAAAAACAATAAGTTAGGGGACACCAAAAAGGAATTTTTGGTGAAAAATCTTGTGAATTGCTGGGATACCCTTATAGCTTTTCTGCCACAGCATAGTTTGAAAAAACAAGTGCGAAGGTTTAAAAAAGAAAAGATTGGGCAATCAGCAGCCAAGCTTCTAAGTCTTTTAAGATATGAAGAAGGTTCAGAGACTAAGGTAATTTAATGAAAGCTATTCGTGGTTATGATAGAAATCAGGTTTTAATTGGAACTTTATTAGGAGATGGTTGTTTAATTGTTAGTTCTCATAATTTAAGAAAAGCATCTCTTAGAATTAAACATAAGAAAAGCAATTATGATTATATTATTTGGCTTTCAAAGTTTTTACGCCAGTTTTCTAATAAAGATCCAATTATTAGGGAAGAACATGGATATAAAGCATATAAAAAACATATCTATAGTGTATTGCATATTCGTACTAGCAAAAAATTGTATTATATGTGGAAGAGATTTTATAAGGTAAATCCTAAAAATAAAAGCATTTATACATCAGGAATAAAGGTGATAAGAAATAATATTGTAAATTCAATTGATAAGTTAGCATTAGCAACTTGGTATATGGACGATGGTTCTATTTCTATTGTACGTAGCAAAAAAACAAAAAAAGTTGTAAGGATAATAATAGAACTATCAACTGAAGGATTTACAAAATACGAAAATCAATTGCTTATTGGAAGATTAAAAAAGAAATTTCACCTTAACCCTTTTTTGATTGGTAGAAACCGCAATGGGAAAATCTTATATTCTATAAGACTAAATACAAATGATGCTTTAAAATTTATAGAGATTGTATACCCATATGTAATACAAATTCCAAGTATGAGATATAAAGTAAAAATCCCACCTGATTATAAATCTAGAATAAAAGAAATAGATAAAAGTCTTAATATTTACCGTAAGCACAAGATATCTAATAAAAGTTATAATTTATTAGATAATAATATAGTCCAATCCTCTCTGAAAAGTGAGGTAATATAATGCCATTTGATATTTCTATAACAGGTAGAAATGAGATGGGTCAGGGTACGTCTTTGGCTATATATGGAGTTGAGTTCTTGAATCATGGACAAGGTATATCAACTGAAGATATCACTATTGAGGATCAGTTTACGTCAAAAATGGGCGCCACGGAATTCGCGAGAACCCGTGAGAACCGCATGAACTGCTGGGAACCCCTTAGAGCCCCACTACCACAGCGGAGTTCGAAAGAACAAATGCAATGGTTTGAAAAGTGTGGGGATTGGGCAATTAGCAGCCAAGTCACTAAGGTACAAAACTATGTGAAAGGTTCAGAGATTAGGAATATAGCATTAAGAAATATAATGAAATGTAATAAAAATCAAATAATAATGAAAACATCTTTTGCTATATTTTATAAGTGTGCGGCATCCATTTCTATGGATGGTGATATAATCCGCTCTTTATCGAAAGATGAAGAAATAAGCGTCGTAGCTTCCAACTATAGTGATTGGAAACCAGCTGTTGGTCCTGAGGGACAAGCTAATGACATTGGTGGAACTTTTCAGACACATACCCCAGGAACTGGTACAGGAGTATAATGTCCATTGATTTACCTGGCAATAAGTTAGCATCTATTGCGTCGGTTGGGGGAGTTTTTTCCCCGGCCGATGCAGTAACTGTTTTATATGTACCTGACATAGATAAACTTGTTGCTTTAAAGAATATTTCAACGTTAGCATATTCTATTCATAGAGAAAAGCGTACTATTATACCACTTGGTAGGTCATATCCTAAATTTGTTGTTAGAGGATCGAGAACAATTGGTGGATCATTAAACTTTATAGTACAAACTGAAGATCCTTTTTTTGGGATTTTAGCAGAAAGTTCAGTTGATTCAGATTTTGGATTGGTTTATAATCCATTGCCTGATCAATTAAGTCCTATGGATGTAGTAATTACATTTATGAATGAATATGGAAACTCTGCATTTTTAAGATTATATGGAATAGAAATTATAGATCAAGGTCTTGTAACAAATGTAAGTGATTCGGTATTGGAATATACTAATTCTTTTATTGCTAGAGACTTTGATGTAATGGTTCCATCTAATGCACAATGGAAGTTAAATAAAGATGATATTTATTCAAAAACAGCTATTATATTAGGCGATAATGCACATGGAAATAATGCAGATTATGTTGGTGCTTTGAATGAAAGAGCCAAATTAATGGTTGGCATAGAAAGAATGAAAGCTATTCAAGCATTATCTGATGATAGTAATATAAATCAAATAGGAAATATATATTATTACCAAAATAAGCTTTTACAAATGCCTGCTAAAATTTTTTATAGTAACAAAAGCAAACAGCAAGATCTTATAGATTCTACTGATAAACGTATAGCAGATTTAAATGCAATAATAACGCAATATAATACAACTGGTATGTTACCAATAAATGTTATTGAAAAATGGCCTTCTGCATATAGAAGAGAAATGATTAACTTAGGCTATATACATGCCTCGGAGTTATAAATGCCTATTCCACATGTAAACGAACTAAAAGATATAAAAAGTGATTACTTGGTAGATGCTTTTACTGGATCACAAGTAAGAATTTTTATTGGTGATATATATGTTGATAATTTGCTATCAATACAATGGGATGCTACACAGTCTAAGTCTCCAATTTATGGTTATAATTCTGTAGAGTTTGATTATGTTATGAAAGGTAATTTTCTTGTACAGGGTAGTTTTGCAATTATATTTACTGAAATGGCTTACTTAGAATTAATAAGAAGAGCAACAACAGGAGAATTTGATAATGTAAAAGATGAAGAAAAACGAATATTAATGAATAGTGGAAGAACAAATGGTATAGAACCAGGAGAATTACCTATTTATGGAAATTTATCAAGACCTGGTCCATTATCTGCATATTACAAAAATGAAAATACAAATGTTGTATCTCCTATTGCTTCATATAATACTATTAGAGATATATTAAGATATCAAAAATGGAGTATGTCTAAATATGAAGATTATGCCGAAGTACTAGAAGACTTATTATGGAATGGTGCATTATATGATTCTATTATGGAAGAAGATTCACATAATGCAAAACAATCAATTGCAAAATGGGATAAAGAACACAAAAGGATAAGAAGAGCGGATGAAAATGATTATTATTATGATCAAATAGATAATCTTGCATATATTCTTTCTGATACAAATAATTTATTTAATATTACATTATTATATGGCGATGTAAATAATCCAGCATCTGAACATACAGTTAAAAATATATTTGATGTTCACATAACTGGTTCTTCACAAGCTATAACAACTGATGATGCAGTGGTTGAAACATATACATTTTTTGCTAAAAATGTTGACGTTAAAATTGGAAATATTGCAGTTCCAAAATTATTGCATAATTTAAGGACTAATGATTCTACAATCGCAAGTACATTTTCTGTTGTTAAAAAAAGCGATGATATTTGGTATAAGATATATCCAACTTATATAAATAATTCAACATTAGAACAAATAAATATAAGGGCTAAACCTATACCTAATGTAGTAAGAGAAAAAATATTTGGAACTTTAAAGTCTTTAACAAAAGCAGATTTTATTGCAAAGCTTAATCAATATTTGAATTCAGGAGATAATTCTTTGATAGGTAGTTCTCTTGCTAGTAAGTTAAGTTCATATACTGTTACATTTTATATACGTTTAGGTGATGGAAATACAAAAACAATTTTAACAAAGGAGGTTAGTTTATGAATGAAGACACATTTGACATAGAACAATTTGTGAAAAATAAAAAAGCAGAATTGGTAAGGGAAAATAAATTAGATAAACTTGAAAAAATTCCTTTAGAAGATCAGATTTATATTATACGTGGGTTTAATAGAAGGGAATGGGTGGAATTTGTTTCCGAATGTGCAAAGAAAAATATTATGCCAGATAGTATTGAATTTGAAAATGAAACTATTAATACAATGGTTGTTTATCCTGAAAATTTAAATGTAGATGCAATGTCTGCAGGAACTACAACCACATTATTTAATTATATTATGGAATTGTCTGGTTTTTCAAATGAGGAAATAAAGCCTGTGTTACTATAAATTGTGAATGAAAAAACATTATGTTCTTTATATGGAGAAATATATAAGGTAAGTATTCATGGTACTGTTTATGTCTTTAAATTACCTAATATTGGTGAATATATTAGGTATCTTAATTTATTTGCTCATGATCAATATGTAGCAGGTAGTTATCTCTTATCTTGCTGTATTTTACAGCCAAAACACTATAGTTTATCTGATGCTAGTTTACAACAAATTATTGATTCTATTTTAAAACATTATATTCTTTCAAATCCAGATAGTTTAAAAACAGAAATAAATAGGATTAAATCAGAGGAACTACAATCAGGAGTACCATTTGAATTAGCGGCAGTTCAAATATCTAATTCTTTTGGTATTCCTTATAACGAAGTTTTAAAAATGGATGAACATATATTTATTAAATTTTTAGCTATTCTTGAATATATGACATCGGAAGAAGCAAATACATCTATACAACCTACAGAAACAAATAAAAATTCTAATTCATTAAAAATAATTAAGAAATCTTATAATGAACTAGATAGTGATCAACGAAAAGTAATAGAAGATTTTAAAAATAGAAAATTAGTTAGTTCTTATTTAAATTCATTGATAAATGTTAAGAGAAATACCACATAGAGATTATAGGGAAAATAAGTATTTACCAAATACTGTAAAAAAGGAACCATTTGCTTTAAGGGCAACTAAATTTCTTGCCGGTCTTGCTTTATGGTCTGTAGGTGAAAGTATATTTAGAGGAGCAGCAAGCGGTGTTGGAAAGATTGTTACTTCTTTTCTAAATAGAAGTATTACATCATCTGGAGCCATACATGCCGCAATGAAAGTTGCTGCAAGAATAGAACAGAAAGTTGGTATAAGACCTCTTACTGGTATTGCTAAAACTGTTGAAGAATCTATTGCAAAACATGCAGTTCACTCTCCTTCCTTTAGTTCTTTTTTCATTGCATATGCTAGAAAAGATGCAGGATTAGTTGGTGATCTAACAAGGCATGTTTCTTCTTATATTTCTTCCGCTAGAAAAGTTTTTAGAGGATCAACAACATTAGGAGAATATACTAGTGCTTTTCTAAGATCTAAAAATAAGACTAGAGTAGCATTAGGTGCTTTGTATAGGGTTGGTACACAATCATTTCCACAGACATTAGCGTGGTATGCTGCTTCTAGAGCTGTTTATCCTTCAGAATATAAAAATGCTCCAATATATAATCCTGTTGCACTTGGCGCAAATTTTGGTCAATTTTGGGCAGGAGTTGGATTAACATATGGTATTGGTGGTAGATTAGCAAAAGCAACGTGGAGAGGAATTTACAAAAAAGGAAGCATATTTGGACTAAATTTATCTGCAAGAGCTTCTCATAAAATAGCAAAAGTTTCTGATGTAGTTATGTATGCGGCAAGTGCTTCAATGGATTTTATAAATAGAGCAAGAACCAAAATATCTACAATAGGACCAACTCCACAGGACTTAACAAGTGCATTAAGAAATATAAGGGATATTAGAACATCTTCTGCCGCTAGAAAATATAGAAACCTATTTAAATATGTAAAACAAAAAGGTTTTGTGGCTTCTATTTTTGATCAAATGAAGAGGTATAAATCTATATATGAAAATCCGGCAGAGAAATTAGCTTTTTTAGCAGATGGGCATAACATATATTTACAACGGCTTGTAGATTTTGCAAGAACATATCATGTAAATGCAAATGATATTACTAATATGATAGGTAATAATAAACAAGTACGGACTGAATTTACTAGCTTGGCATTAAAAAAATCATTAGAAGCGTGGAATAAAAAGAAAGCACCACAGTATTTGTCTAGATCTTTTATGCAATTAGGAAGTAAGTTGCACAAACCAGAAGCGGCTGCTTTGTTAAAAGCAGCCGGATTGAATAAACAATCGGCATTTTACGACGAACTATTAACAAGTTTTAGAAGAATAAATATTAACAAAATTCCATTTTTAGTACGTTCTAATACTGGTTCTATCTTAGATACAGGATTGGCAGTTCCTGGAGAATTTTTTAAAAGAATATTAAGAGGAATTTCTAATATTGGGTTTTATGTTCCTTTAACACAAGATAGATTGAAACCTGCTTCATTTTTTGGTATAAATGAAATGGTTTCTGAATCTCCTTTATTTGAATTTGTTCCGCGTGGAAGATTAATAGCACAAGGTCCTAGAGGTACAGGTAGATTATTTGGTACCTCACAAAGTATATTAGGAAATAATGAACTTGGTATGTATTTAGGAAGAAAGCCTTTTGCTTTTGATATTAAATCTTTTGCAACTAGTATTGGTTCTGAAAAAGGAAATATACATGAGTTAAGAAAAAGTTTAAGCCATATATTTCAAAGCTCAGATATTTCTTCTGGTGTTAGATTTAAAGCATTTTCCAAAGGAAGTATCTTTGGTCGTATTTATAATATGGCTACAAGACAAGGCTATTATGAATTAAAAAGTCAAAATGCTATTTTTAAAGAACTTGATTTATTACCAGGGAAATCTGATACATTTATGAAAAAGATGCAAAGATTTGGACTAAATGTAGCTAGAGCTTTAGAACTTGGGCCATATAGTTATCATATAACAAGAGATGATTTACTTAGTATCAATACACCAATGAATTTAGCAAGATCTTTTTTGGGATCTATGTCTACAAAACATCTAATACAATATGAAAGATATATGAAACTAGGGGATGAAACAATAAAATCTCATCCAATGAAAGTTTTACGAGCTGTTAGAAAAGTAAGATCTACTTTATTTAATTTTTTAAATCAAGGTTTTTCAGATTTAGCAAACAATAAAGAAGAAGTACGAAGAGCGTTTAAAAATTCACCATTTGCTGGAAATATAACAAAGGAAATATCTAATTTTTTTGATAATCCTAAAGTTGCTGCAAGATATTTACTTGATCTATCAACAGGCAAAAAAACAAAAAGAGGTGCTTTTTTGCCACAATATGTATTAAATGTTGCAAAAAATTATTTAGAAACAAATAGAAATATCCCTCTTGCACTTGCGGATAATGCACAAGTAACTTCTTTTCTTTCTATTGCTGCTTCTATGTCTAAAGCAATTACAGAGGGGAAACAAAAAGTATTTATGGAAGATTTCGTAAAACAATTAGAAATATTAGGCAAAAAGACAGGAAAGTCATATTTAAAATTATTGCCAAAAGCTATGGATGTTTCGGCTTCTTATCAAGGAAAGGTTTTAGAAATTATGAAAAGTATTAAAGATGCAGGAAAAACACCAATATTTGATAATTTTAGCATAAGAAATGTAAATAGTGTATATACTATTTTTAAAAAAGACTTTTCTTTAATAAAAGATATATATGCTAAAGCTCCAAAGTTAAGAACTTTTATAGGTGCAGAACCCTTTGGGGATTTGACATATGATAATACAAGAGAAATATATTGGAGATTAAAAGGTGGGGGTAGGTGGGGTACGCATCAATGGCTACCTACAAGAGGATATACGTCTTTAGCAGATTTTATAAATGCAAAAAAAGCTCAAAAATTAGCATCAAGCAAAATTTCAAAATTAAATACAAATGAAGAAGGAGTGTATAAATATTTTGAAGATATTATTCCATTGCATTTAATAGATAGATTTAATAGAGTTGGATCTGGAATGGGTTTATCTTTAAACACACCACAATATAAAGGCATGATGGATTTATTTACTCGCGGAATTTTAATGAAAAGAATTTTACCAATTGGTTTAACAATAGCAGGATGGAATACTTTAGATACTTTTTTTGACAGTAATCCACTTTTTAAGCATACTCCTCTTGGACAAGGTTTAAATGTTTATATTGGTTCGCAAGTAGCAAAAGTAAACTTGTGGAGTGCAAAAGCAAGAGATATTATGGGAGTTACTCCAGCATCTCAATACTTGGAAGGACTTTTTCCTGGTTCTATTGATAGTCCTTTATCAAGAATTCTAAGATTAACTACTCTGCCTACGGCCGGTGCGGCTATTGGTGGAAGGATCCTTGGAGAAAGAGGAGTGGCACTCGGAGCACTTTTAGGAGCAACTGCCGGCGCTTTAACTTCTTTTACTAGTATGACAAAAAGTTTTGAGGAACAAAAAGAAGAATATGAAGGAAAAAGAGAAGTTCCATATAGGCGTGGTGGTGGTTGGTTACTTAGTAAAAGCAATATTTTAGGGGATAAAATATATGCAATGGGGCCATCTTGGTATACAAAGTTAAAAAGTCAATGGCAATATACACCTAATGTATATGGCAATAAATTAGAAGCAATGCTTTTTCGTCCCTGGTTTGGACTTGGATTTAATCCAATAGGAAGTTTAATAAATCCATATTATTATGAGCGTAAGCAATATTATACAAGACCATATGCTGTAGCATCAAGTGCATTTAGTGATGTACCAATAGCAGGCCCGTTTTTAGGTGCCAGTATAGGAAAATTTGTTAAGCCTGCAATGTTAATGCATAAAGATCAATTGGCAGAATCTTTTAAAGAACCATATTGGCCAATGCTTAATGAATATGGATTAAGTAACTCAACAAATTATGACATATCAGCTTATACTGGAATTTTTGCTCCACCACATCGAATTTCTGGACCTTATGGTGGGATACAAAGATCAAATGCTACATTTGTACCTGGAATAAATTCTTTTTTTCAAACAACAGATGGACAAATTCCACCTCCACAGATTCCAGGAATAGATTTAAGAACAATTTTGTCAGAGCAATGGTATAGAGCGATTACTGAACCTGGTGGATTATATGGGTGGATTACAAGTTTAAAAAATGTCCCTGGTGAAGCTTTATCTAGATTAGCAGAATCTAATCAAATGTTAAGCTCAAGAAGAGCATTTTGGAGTGGGGAAATAGGTCATTTAGGTGGTTTTACAGAATATATTAGAAGGTATTTTCCAAATTTTACAAATATAAATACCAAATTAAATCCAATTAGAAATAGAATGCCAAATTGGTTAACTCCATCCGATTTTTTTGCAGATTATAAATATGGAGATCCATATAATAAAATGAGAAACGGAGAGTTATTTTTACCTGGGCCGGCATATGAAGTTTTAAGGCATCCACTGAATACTTTTCCTGCTACTGCAAAAAATTTGAATCAGCCTATATTTAAAATAGTTTATTCTATGTTAGGATTAGATTATCCTGATCAAGAAGAAACATTAGCAGAAAGAGTAAAAACGCCTTTAAAAAAGATGGTAATTGACGAATTAGAGAGAAGAAATTTAGTAATAAAAAAAGAAGCTCAAGTATATGATCCATGGACAAATATCTCTGGATCTGTCGATGCTATCATTAAAAAAGCAGGTAAAAAAATGTTATTAAATATAGAAGTTTTACCTACAAATGAACTTGATACTGGAGATTTTATTGACTATTCTAAAAAATTAAACTTTTTAGAAAAACAAACTGGTATATATACAGGAGCAACTATGTTTATAGATGCTTCTGATCCAAGAAATACATCTATTTTGCCACATGTTTATTCGAGAAAAGAATACCAAGAGGATATTAATAAAGTTTTAATGGCTCGTGGGATTGCTAGTAATTTATTAAAAGAAGGGGCAGTATATTCTACATATGGGCATGGATATAGTCATTTAGATAGGTTAAAAATTTTAGGATCTGTATCCCCATTAGTATATTCTCCAACATATCAAAAAGAATTACAAATAGTAAAAGCTCAAATCGCTACTCATATGCTGCCGGCTTCTGCTATAGATGAAGTCCAAAGAATCCAAGAACAAAGAAATATTATAATGCAACAAAGAGAATATTATCCACATAGATTTTTAAATCAAATTACTAATCCTGCACAAAAGTATCCGTCATTAAATTTAAATGAAAATATTAAAGCCGCTGCACAATATAATGTTTTAGAAAGATCTTTAGGTGCCGTATGGGAAGCAGCATCACAAATTCCAGTTCCTTATGTAACATCTAAATTATTTCCATATAGTACACCACTACAAAAATATGAAAGAAATAGTTTATTAGGGGCTGAATTTTCCTTTTGGAATAGACCAGTATCTAGTTTTTTTAGACCTATGGTAACCACATTTATTGGAACTAGGGAACCAGTTGGAGCGGCTTTATCAGGAGGAACTATAGGTTATTTATTTGGTGGTCCATTAGCCGGATTGTATGGTGCTATGACAGGACTTGTAAAACCATTAGTATATAGAAAATCATTTATTCCAAAACATGTTCAAATGCAAAGAGAAGTTAATAGAACTTTTGATGCTATTACATATACAAAGAATAAGGCTTATTATAGTGCTTATGGAATGAGTACATTTGCAGATGCGGCCAGAAGAACAATGGCCGGTTTATATTTAGAAAGTAATCCTTCATTAGGACAGTTTATGCGATCGGCATATAAACCTGAGAAATCATATATATTAGGCTTGTATAACACTACTGATCCTAAAGAACGCAGAAGGATTTTAGAAGAATTACCATATGAAATGTCAGATGTAATGCAATATCTATGGGAGAGGCAAAATAGACAAAACAGAAATGTTGCAATGAATAAGTTTAATACCGCTAAAGCAAATTACCAAAACGATTTGTTAGCTCGTATTCCTGGTGGAGATTGGAGTGGATGGAATCTTGGGGTTGATACTTCAAATGTTGAAGTAAAACTAATGAATCAACTTGGATTGGATCCACATTTAGTAGGATTAGGGTGGAGAAAACAACAATTAAGAATGTTGTATAATAAAACTGCATTACAGCAATCCACAAGGGAATTAAAAACTAGTTTTGCACATAATATTCATTACAATATGGATGTTAGTTCTTTAAAATCGGCAGTTATAGATACATTTAGAAGATCTGGTTTAGATTGTTCTGTAATGGTTAAAACAATACCTGGGCCAAATACTGTTTTTCTAAATGTTAGAGAGGATTAATAATGCCTAGAAAATTATATAAAACAAAAATTCCATTTACAACAGAAATATCTAATGCATTTGTTGGCTTAGGTGCTATGACTGCAGGAAAAGTATATGGTTTTAAATTTAATTTGCTTGGCATTAAAAGATTTATTTTATCTACTTATCACATTAAAGAAAGCAAACATTTAGAACAATTAATAAAAAATGAAAAAAACAGAAGAATAGCACGAGAATTCCATAGAGAATTTAAAAAAGCATCTAAAATGGATGTATCTAGATCTATGGAAATTTCTGCTCAAAAAATATTAAAACAGCAACAAAAGAGTATTGCACGAGCAACTAAATTGTCGTATTCATATACAAGATCTTATATATACAATGAATTGAAAACATATAGAACAATTCAAACATATATTGGAACATTTTTTGAGGAGTTTGTAGCAGATTATGCACACGCTTTTTCTAAAACACTAGAAGAAATTTATGGAATAGATAAAATTCAAGCAAAAGCAGTTGGCAAAAATGCAGTAAATATATTATCACAATATATAGCACAAAATAAAAATGAAATTTTAACATTAATTAAAAATAATGTTGGTTATTTAAGAAATAAATATCTTTTTAAACGAAAGGATAAAGGGATATTAGCAAAAACAATTAGAAAAGCACTATTAAGATCATTTAAACCTTCAGTAGTCAAAAACTTATTAAATGCACAATTTATTGGAGAACAAAAAGATTTATATTCACAAGCTTCAAATATTGCACTTAATGTTTCTATTAAAAGTTCAATCGATAGAATAAATATCCTAACTGATGCTGCAATTGAATATACGAATGTTTTAATCCAATGGTCTGCTAAAACAATATGGAAACAAAAGAAAATCCTTCAAACTGTTCTTGGAGATATGTTTTCATATGATATATCTAAATTAAAAACAAATAAATTCATTAGAGATATTATAAATGAAGAACCAAAAAAAATAAAAGAAAGTATAAAGCCTATTAGTAAGCCAATTATATCAAAAGGATTTTCTGAAGTATTTTCTACTGATTTATCAAATATTTTTAATAAAATGAATTATAAAATGGTTGATATAACAGATGGGCATTTTGTTCCTAAAGGTAATTCATTTAATGACAAAGAAATTGATAATATTGTTTCATATATTAATGAAAAGATTATTGCTCCTCTAAAAAAACATGCATATTATAGAGCAGGATCTGATAGAAAAAAAGATATAAATATTACTTCTTTTTCTACTGGTTTAAAAAATCTTTTAACAGGAATTAATAAATTTAACAAAGATATTAGAGAAAATATCGGTAAAAATAGGGGCTTTAATTATATATCTTTAGTAACTGAATCATCTAGTAGTGGACTAAGATTTCTGAAAATGACATTAGGTATAGATAAACAACATGCCGTTTCTGTTAATATACCAATTCCAGTTGGTTTATTAGTCCCGTCTAAAGCATCTGAAACCCCAAGAAAATTAATGCCAATTATTGTAAGAGATGGCAATCAGTTAAAGGCAAAATCATTTTTTGATTTATATTATAGAAATATATTATCTAAACTTTCAAGAATTGAAGGAAGATTAGCAGCTATGAAGAGAAAAACGTATACTGGCAAAGATACACTACAAACAATTCAACGGAGTTTAAATCTTATGTTAAGAACGAATATAGAAACCTTTGAAAATATGGTAGGAGAAGGTATGCCATCTTTAAAAGATTCTATAGGTTCTTTTGATCCATTTATTAGAACATTGATAAATATGCCAGATGTAATAAAAAATGATAGAGATTTTTGGAAAATATTAGACGAAGGAAGAGAATCTATAAATGCTTTGTTTAATATAGTTAATACAAAATCTTCGTTTAGAATGTTAGATATAGAAGGTATCCCACGTGCAACTTCTCTTAACTTAGGTACAAAAGCTTTGACTAATAAATACCCATTTTTACCAATACAATTTTCTGGGATTTCCTCAACGGTTAGTGATAATGGGAAGTTTATTATTAATGACATATTTGATAAATATTTAGATCTAACAAAATTCCATGGTATTAAAAAAAGGAATATACCAAGAATAATTTCTGAGTTAATTTATGGAGCTAATATTGGTGGAAAAGAAAGAATAGAAGAAATAAAGAGAAACGTTTTAAAGCATGGAATAGCACCTAGTGATAACTTTTTTAAAACATTATATAAAAATAGTACTATGACTAATTCTTGGTCATTTAATCCTCGCACTTTTGATACACCGGCTTGGAGGAATTTACTAAAATCTGGAAATGTCCAGTTCAGTTATGGTTTTACTAAGCTTAATGATATTCGTTCTGCAATGATGTTATTTTATTATTCTTTTCCAGAATATTCTGTATTGAATGGTAAGATTAATCCGGCATTAACTTATTTAATGTTTAAAGGTGGTACAACAGTTTCTGATTTTGCAGATTTTATGTTTGAGTCTGAAGAAGAAAAAATTAATACAATGTCAAATATATTAAAACGAAACTTGAGAAATTTATCAGGAGAAAAGGCTAAAATTGCCAAACAATTATTAAATGCTATAAATGGAAAGACTAAAAAATCGGCTTTACATAATTCTTTGTATGATAGTTTATTAGAATTAGCAATTTCCGAAAAATTTATGGGGCATTTCTTAGAAGCCAAAAAAACATTAGGCGAAGACAAAGTAAAAGAACAATTGGAGCAAATGTATAATGCTTTATACTCGGCAAAAGTAGGTGCAATTCCACAATTTAATAGCACAATGTTGGAAAGAATATTAGCGGCTCATAACCAATATGTTGGTACAACTAATCAGATTTTTGCTATAAATGCAAGAATGAATGCTAAAATAAATATGTTACCACAAATGGTAAAAAAAGCATTTCCATTTTCTGTTTTATCAAATACAAAAGCATTACAAAAAGGTATAAGTTCAGATATGCTTTTAACATATTTTGATCCAACGAGAATTCAAAATATTGCTTTAAGAAATAAAAATAAAAAGGAATTTATGTTTAGCATAACTGATTTTGCTACTAGAATGGACAGACTTGGATATCAATTTAGTAATTATTTAAGCATGTTTGAACCTCAAAAATTAAATATATCAAAAAGAAAATTAGCAGATGGTGCAACTAGAAAGATTTTAGCAAGAACTTTATTTACTTTGGGTGACTTGGGAGAATATGGTCAAATAAGCGTCTCTAGAACATTTGCAAATTCATTTTATTATAGAGAAGTTAATCCAAAAGTAGAGAATTTTTTTACAATATTATCTTTAAACAAGTTAGAAGAGGTTTCTTCTGATGTATCTTTGATTGGTAAATATATAAAAGAAAATTCAATATATTCTCCTAATAAAACATTAACTTATGCAATTAAAAAGGCTTTAGGTAGTAAATTTGGAAAAACAAATTTTAAAGATCTTACTGAAAATGATTTTAAAAAATTATTAGAAAGTAGATTTATAAAAGAATTGGTTGGTACACATCAAACGATTACATTAAAACAAATATCTGGAAGACCACGCAGATTTACAGGACTATTAAAAGATATTAATATTTCTGTTATAAAACAACAAAATAGTACAGAAGTTCCTGGAAAAATAATTGTAAAGTATTCTATGGAAAAAACATCTCCTATCTCAATTGGAGATAAGCTAGCATCTTTAGGACTTATAAAGGGAGTAGTTGGAAAAATTATAGGACAACAATCTTTTGTTAAAGAAGCGGAAAGAATGGGTGTTCCAGTTGGTAAGGAGTTTATTCCATTATCTATAGATCTTAAAGGTTCATTAACACCAATATACAAAAAAGACTTAATGGGGGATATGTTATATTCTATTTCAAATGATACAGTTTCCACAATTATAGCCGCTTTATCTTTTGAGAAAAAAAATAAATCAGAAATTTTACATAAACTTGCTAATTCACATTTAATAAATGAAAAACAATTAAATAAACTTATAAATATTTTCAATACACAAAGAGAAACACAGAGTTTACACAAAGCATTATATAAGATTTTATATGGAAAAAATTATGAAGCATTAAATAGAACTGCAACTAAAATAGAAGAAGTAGCCAAAGAAAAAGGTAGTGTTGATAATATATTAATTGACAGAATGAAAAAAAATATTTTTAAGTCTTGGAAAAGTATAAGATCTGTTAGAGAAGCATTAGGACAAGTATGGTCATTGGATGAAGTAAATTCTTTAAAGCATAAGAAAATAAAATTAAGTTCTGGTAAAGATATATCTTTAGATAAGTATATTTTACAAATGGAGAAAAATCTTGGTATTTTGGATGAATCTGAAACAACACTAGTAAATACTGGAAAAATAATGATAGATGTTGCTACTAAACAACCTGATGGTACTATACTTAATACTGTAGGTTTTGTTGGATCCTCAGAAGTATCTTTAACCAATTATGCAAATTTAGTAAATAAAACATATTTACTTGATACATTATATAAATCAAGAAGTGGTGTGTTGTTATCTTTACATAGAGAACCGTTAGAAGGTATTATATCTCATATAGCGGGATTTGATTTAGCTAAAAGACTTAGAAAAGACATTCGTTCATATGCAGATATTACAGGCGAAGGAAAATCTTTATTAGACACAGTTAATTTGTTAATGAATAGAACAAATGTTTCAAATGCAATTGTACATAATATAGAAAAGAAGGATATACGTACATTGACAAAATTTGTAATTAATAATGCAAAACGTATTACAGAATTAAATTCGGCAAATCAAGAAACTAATGTAGCATCGGCAGTAGATTTGGGCTCTAATAACTGGGTATTACCTTTTTCTGCTTTTACTCCATTTAGAAAACATTTGAAAAAAGGAATATTAAATCCAATAACAACATTAATGAGAATGAGCGATACATGGAAAGATGTAGATGGTACAGTTATTACTGCTGCTAGAAAAGGGCAATTTACCCCAAATGTTTTAAAAGTTGACTTATTAAATATAGGTGATTTTAATGTAATAAAAGAAGGGAAGCAATTTACATATAGTTCTATAAAAGAGAAAAAAGAATTTTTGAAAGAACTATCAAGTACTTTATTTGGGCAAAATAATCAATTAACTGATTATTCTTTTTATGTTCCATCATTTTTTGTTGGTAAATATAAGTATGTTCAGGATAATGTAGATGTTGTTAATATTCCTACTCATACTAGAACAGCTCTTTCAATCTTAGAAATGCTAACAAGAAGTGTTAAAAATGCGGCTTCAAAAGAAAAAATAAGAAAGGCCTTTAGTTCGTATGAACATCAATTATTAACATCAGTTGGTACTAAAAATGGGGATATAATTTCTGCATATAAGGTACATTTTCGTGGAGAAATGGGGGCTTTGGTTTCAGATGAAAATTTACAAGCTTTAACTGCATACATTAATCCTAACATTTTTGATAAAATGGTTCAAGACATATATGGAAAGAGCAAAAAATTTAAATCCCCAGAAGATGTTAAATCATTAATGGCTTTTGTTTTAGCTAACCCTAATGTAGGCGGTTTAATGCCTGTCAAGGTTATGAGATCAAAAGATCGTAATTTAAAAGCAATAGTATTGGATCCAGCAACAATGACAAAAGTCTGGAGAGATTTGGACCAAGATATAATAAATCTTGTACCTCCTAATAGAGAAAAAGATTTTATAAAATATAGAGAAAAAATATTACATTCTATTTATAATATGAAACAAGTATTAAATAAAAATATAAAAGAAGCAAAAACATTAAATACATATAAAGATATAATGACTTTTTTTAAAAATCATGGAATTGATTTTGATACATTAAATTTTATAGTAGCAAAACAAAATGGGATATTATTGCCTGCAACAGGTATTCGCGGAGATAATAAAAATAAGTTTATACAATTAGTTAATATGGAAGGGGCTACAAAAATTACACCATTTGATGTATTAAATTCAAAAATTGTAGATAATTCTATAGATAATTTTGTATCACAAGCAAAAAAAAGTAATCTTAATACTTTTTGGAATGATATTGCAAAGAGCAAAAGTATAGGTCCATTAGATACATATTTAAGAAGAGTGGTAAATAGACTAATTCCTATTGCATATGGTTTATCAGCAAATGAAAAAAAAGCATTTAAACTTTCTGCTCAATTAGTGCAAAAAATTCAAGCTTTAAAAGAAACAGATATTATTAAGAAAGCAGTTAGAACTAGTAGTGGTGGTGTTATGCCAATGTCTATTGACTATATCCTTAGACATATGGATAGACCAAATGTTCAAAAAGTAATAACAAATATGGCAGATCCATCTGCAAATAAAAAGAAATACTTCACAAAAAAAGAAGCCGAAGTATTAAATTTTTATTTTTTACATTCTAAAGAAATTTTTGGAAATTTAAATTTATATCCACAATTTACAGAAGAAATAAATTCATTAAGTATGGGGCATTTTCCATGGCAAGATGAGTATAATAGTGCTTTAATGACTTATGCCGATGCTTATAATTTACATGAATTTCATACAGTAGAAACTGGAATGTATAACACATTTGTAGATAATATTAAAGAAACTTTGCATATAAATGATATGACAAATAGTATAAGGAAAAGTTTTGAACCATATATAAAAGGTTTTAGCGATGTATTAACTCCTATTAATAAATTATATGCACAAAAATTAAAAAATTTGAAACTTAATCGAGAAGATAGAATTTTTCAGGGACTAGGAAATGCTTTTTCTAGAGGTACTAGAAAAGCAATGAGAAGATTGGAAAAAATATCACCAACAAAAGCACTTACAGTTGCATCTACATTAATAGGTAGCTATTTTTTACTTAAGTTACCAAGATTAGATATGCAAAATAGTGGAGAATATTATGACTATAAAGGATGGGGAGGGGATTTATCATACAGAGATAATTTATCCAGATCTATTGAAACTCCATTTAGAAAGCAAAAAATTAGACTTATGCATATGTCTCCAATATTAAGAGCAAATATGATTAATTATATGATGCAACGAGAATTAGCAAAATATAGTCAAGGAATTACAAATACTAATGACTTTTATAATGGAGAATATAATATACCTGCAAAAACAAAAATGATTAATCTATGGTAAAAATATACTATATGTGCTATAATAAACTATGATTATAATAGATGTAACAGTTCGGAATGCTAATGATTCTGCTGTTAAAAAAGCAGTTAATAATGCAATTACTATTATTAACAAAATTGTTGGATTTAAAGTTGTTCCAAGAATAATGGTATCAAGTACAAAAAATTTAAAAAAATTAATGTATAATATTGATCAAAGTATTAACAATAATCAAACATAATGAGAACACCAAATTTTTGTTTTACTACAAAAAAATTAAAATTGCCAGAGGACTTGATAGACGTATATCCGGCTTTATCTACTTTTAATTATATTTCATCTCCAGTTGCTTTACCATATGTAATAACATCAGTAGCATCTCCTTTAAGAACAAGTTCATTGGCATATGCAAATAAAAAACCACATTATGGTATAGATCTTGTATCAAAAAATACTTCGGCAAAAACGGATGTTATCGCATGTACTAATGGTATTATCTCAAATTATGTATCACCAAAAGATGGTATTGGAACAATATGGATAAAGCACAAAAAAGCACCAGAAATTGCATTTTTGTATTCACATGTTGAATTAAATCATTCTTTACAAATAGGAGATAATGTATCTGAAGGGCAAATTATTGGTAAATTGCTTACTCATAATAGTAAATATAGTACAGGAATGCATTTACATTTCTCTATTGAGGCTTTTAATCCTGATAGTAGCTTAAAAAGAGTATTAGTTATATCAGATACAGGTAGATATTTTTTAAACTATGATTTATTAAATGTTATGTTTAATGCAAAATCTATTACAACTTCCTATCTATCCTTATGTCATGATAATTCATTTACAACTACTGCAATTAATCCAATAACACAAACTGCAACATTTAAGTTAACTAATATTGGAGTTACAGAAGATTATAAAGGAGTAGAAGAACTTGAAAGTTTGTCTCCTGAAATTGAAAAAGATAGTGCTTTGCTTTTAGGAGATACTGTAATTATACCAACAGATATACATGTAATGATAAGAGATATGAATACAGTATATCCAACAATACGGACAACTGGAAATCCAATGATAAAATCAGGTAATAGTGAAATAGAAATAGGTTTATCTTCTATTTTTTCAGATTTTGATAAAATTAATAATAAATTACGACCTATAATTGCACAATATATTAGAACCCCATTTACACTAATAGAAAATAAACATATAAATAAAATGATAATTTCAGAATTAGTACCTGCTTTGTCATTACCAAAAGGAATTTTGTTAACAGGAACAGAGAAACAAGTTAAATTAGAAAAAGATTTAATAAGTAATTTAACAAGCGGAATATTAAATGGTATATATAATCCACAAACTTTTGGAGTTGAAGATTTACAAAATATGGTAAAAGACATATATCCTGATATAACAGCAGCAGAACGTAGATCTTTAGTAAGTGGAGTGTATAATGATACAAGACCATTAATAAACTGGATGAAGGAATTTAAAGAAATTGAGTATAGATCTGGAATTTCTTTCGAAGATCAGCCAATATCTGTCATATTAGAATCATTATCTATTTCTTCTATAGAAAAATTTCCTTCTTCTGTTAGAGTTGATTTTGGTATTAAATTATTTAATTATTATCCTTATATGCCACAGTATGCATTTTGTAAAACTTTGTCAGATTCAAGAAACCAGATTCTTAATAGATACAAATATATTTCAAATGACCAAAATAAAGAAAAAGTAAATTATACTCTTTCACCGTCTATATCACAACCGTATAAGTTATTTTATAGAAACATATTGGAAGAATATAATCAAATAGATTTATTTAATGAACCTGTTACAAATGTCATTAAGAAAGTAGATGGAGATACAATAGATAAATATTATTTTTCTTATAGATATAATGATGTGCCTTATATTGATAGAGTATTTAAATTACTTAGTACGCAACAGCAAAATTTAAGTGATATTGTTAATTCATTTAAAGATTATATCTCAGTTAGTGAAGAAGAACTAATTAGAGGTATAAAAGGACTTATTTTAAGTATGATTTCTGTTGTTAAATTGTATATTTATGAGCCAGGAAATATTGCTAAAGATATTATAAACAGATTAAGAATAACAGCAACTGCAAATGGTATTACAATGGATCAAAAAACAGAAAAAATAATAGTACCAAATCTATTATCTTTAATAAAAAATATAAGTGAAAATAAGCTTAATACAAGTGTATATGTTGATAAAACCTTAGATAATATAATAACTGCTTTAGAAAAATTAGGAGAAAATAATCAAGGAGTTCAATCTTTATATACTGCTTATACAATAGTAAAAAATATGGCAACAAATTTATTATTTAAAGATTTTGCCAATTTATATGTATATGCAAAAAAAGATGAAGTTTTTATAGAAAACAATTCTAAAACATCAATAACAAGTTGGAACGCTACTTTTTCAAATAAGTTTAATCCAATTAAAATTTTACAATATAATGTACCAACATACCAATATTTAGGTTCAAATAATTGGGAAATTACTTTAAATATAAAAACTTCTGATATGGATCTGATTAAAAATTTAAGAAAAATGCAAGGAAGGATTCAATATACTGCAGCAACAAGAAATAGATGGCTTGCATTAACAAAAGGATCAATTCTTCCATTATTTATCTCTACAAATGAAAGTGGCATTTTTGGTTTATTAGGAGTTGATAAAGTTATTATAGATTTTTTAGATATCCAATCAATAGCAGGAAGCCCTGGTAGTTTTAATATTGTTTTGAGATTAGTACAATCTGATTTTCAAATGAATGATTATGAAGGCTTATATGATGTTAGATTAACAACTATACAAGATGTAATGGATTTTTATACTGCATTAGAAAAAGATATTACTCAAGATACAGATATTAATGCTTTGCCATTATTTTTGCAAAGAATAGCAAAAAAATATCTTGAAACAAAAGCAGAAGCAGAAGATATTAGAAAAAAATTACAAACACAAAAAGGTAAGTTGCCCGAGGAAAAAGTTAAAACATTATTATAAATTATGATAACACATCAAAATGAAACTAAAAAGTTTTACGAAAATATAGATAAATTACTTGATAATCCATTAAGTATTGGAACATTAATGGCCACAAGTTTTGGAATTGCTTTTTCTAAAGATTACCATCAAGTATTAAAATTAGCTATGGATAAGTGGTGGTTATCTGCACGTATTAAAGAATATATCACTTATCCCGAATTATATGCTAATGAAATGTTATTTAAAGAACATTTTCAAATTCCTAAAAACATAATAAAAGCACTTGAAACAATACAAAATAGAAGAATTAAAAAATTTCATAATTATGCCAGATCTTTATCTGGATATCCATCTTTAGCATGGCTCAATTTTAGTGATACAAGTTTTAATAGTTCATACATTAATACAAATTCTTATCCATTTCCGTCAGATATAGTTACTTCTCCTGCTTTTTATTTTTATAACAATTTGGATAGATATAATTTAGCTTATTTAGAAGCAAAAAATTTATTTAGATATTATATTCAACAAGTAATAGGATATAGACTTACTCTAATTTCTTCTTTATTTGACGATATAGATATTCTAACAGAAACAAATGAAAATATTTCAGTATCTAAAACTATTCAATATAATACTTTATTGGAGAGAGTTTGTCATGATATTACTGATAATCCTTCTTTTTGCAAAATTGAGAATGTAACAGTAACATCTGTATATGATGGTGATACATTTCATGGAAAAATAGGTAATGCAGAACCAATTCCAATAAGAATAGCAATGATTGATGCACCTGAATTAAAAGTAGACGGAATTGAAACAGAAGAAGGAATCAAATCTAGAAATATATTACGTAAGAAATTAAAAGTTGGCAGCACTGTAACTTTAATTATTAATAAACATGAAGCCATAGGGCATTATGGAAGATTAGTAGCTTATGTACGAAAAGGGACTATTGATATTAGTACATATATGTTAGAAAATGACCTAAATACTAAATTATTTCCATCTCTTTTTTGGAATGAAGATCCATATGCACAATCTATTGTAAAAAATTTTTATAATGCAATTAAAACAAAACATATTGATATTAATAAGAAATTAAAAAAACAGCAACGAGCAACTAATTCACTATACAAAGATTATACTACAACATTAAGACTTATTAAAAAACAAGCATCTTCATATACAAAAATTAGTCCAGATTTACAACAATTTGGAAAAAATATAATAGACGATATTTCTATAAATGAACAAAGATTTATAAACGGAGTATATGACCAAACAACCGGTCAATTGAAAAGCACGGAAGAAATAATGAAATACTTAGATACTCCTAATGCTCAAGACCTAATAGAACTAGGATTGGTAAAAATTGAAGCAATTAGAGCATATTTCCGATTAGCAGCAAACCAAAAAATTATTAGTTTATATAATACACTATTAACAGAATTAGATTCTACAAATAAAGATGTAAATATTAAGGCAATACAAAATGCTTTAAATCTTCCAAATATAGATATAGAAGATCCAGCAATACAAAAACAAATAAAAAAGTCAATTGATAAAGCAAGAGAAAGAGAAACAAAAATTAAATCATGGTTACAATATTTACAAACAATTTTATTGCAACAAGATAAATTAAATATAGCTAGATCTGCTATGCCTGTATTAGGGCAATGGGGTCAAATTACTATGAATAGCTTATATACTGAAAAGAAAGTATTAGATAGTTTGGAAGATTCCTTGAAGTACAATTCCTATGGGATAGAAAGAGCATTCCCTACATTTAAATTATTTTTTGTAGAAGAAGATAATACTAGACTATTAGCATTTAATGATTTTTATTCATATAATGCTATTCAAGAAATAAAAATAATTAAAAGTAGAAAATCAGCTTCAACTGTCGCACAACTAAAAATTTCAAATGTATCAAATATATTATCACCTGATACGGAACCATCAATAGAATATTATGGTATTGATATTCCTAATATAGGATCTATAACTGAAAATGTTCAAGATACAACCGCCGAGCAAACTGTTCATTCATTTATATTACAACCAGGAACAGAAATTATTATAAAATTAGGATATTCAAATAATCCAAATGAATTAGAAACAGTTTTTGTTGGAAAGATAACAGAAACTAATATAGGTGAAACTATTGATATTGTTGCTCAGGATTATGGATCAGTTCTTAGTGAAACAATTGCTAAATATCAGCCTGTTGGATTTCGGATGTTTGACGACTATAGAACTCATGGCGATGTAATAGGATATATTCTAAGAAATATTAATACTCATGCAAAATTAGGTGCGTTTAGTATTTTTGACGACGTTAACGGAATGTTTACTGATTCACATTTTTCAAGAAGATTTTTGTCTCGTTTTATAGCATCAAATATGTTACCAATAAAACTGAATTACAATGATGCATTATCTGATAATGTTTATTTACAAACAGGCGGAAAAGTTTATGCCGCAGTAAAAAATACTAGAACATTTTCATGGTATATAAATAATCAAACTGCATTTGAAGCAATTAATGAAATTTTATTATGGCACCCTGATTATATTGTTAGAGTTTTACCATATAATGATAATTTATATGGGGAAACAAGACAAACTATATATATTGGCCCAAAAGATGGAACATATAAAAAATCTGATACAATGAATATTTTTGAAAATATGTTTCTAAATGATATTTCTAATAATTTGCTTTCATTAGTAAAGAAATACAAAAAAGAAGTAGAGGAAAGCACAGAATCTAGTTATGCTATATCTACATTATTAAATAAATATATAAATGATTTACCAGATAAAATTAAAAATAATGATAAGGCATTAGATATGTACACAAGTTTATTCAAATTTGATATTCTTATGGCTGCACGAGGAACAAGACCAATAGCAACTTCTATATGGTCTAATTTTAATGTACATTATTCTAGAAATGCAAATGGTATTACTGATAATACTATGATTTTTGTAAAAAATTATGTGAAAAGCGCATTAAACTCTGGGGATACATTTTCTAATTTACCTAGTAGTGTTTTAAGTTCATATAGATCTATGCTAAACACAGGATATAAAAGGGTAACTCAATCGCATTTTTATGATTCATATCATAATATAATTTTAAATAATATAAAAGCAGGTTCCGCAAATTTTTATAATAAAGTTACTATGTTTTATCCATCCAATAATCCTGTTTCTAAACCAGAAGATGTTACTAGTGGAACTCCGTTTAGAAGGTTTTTAGCTAGAAAAGTGTTTAAATGGATCAGTATATTGGATAAAATTGATTTGTCAATAGACGATGACATATTTAAAGAAGAAATAAGAGAATACCAAACATTTCAAAAAAATATCGATGCTGCTTTAAAAGATTATGCAACAATATTAACAGATTCTGTAAAATATCTACAAAAAACTGGTCAGGAATATAACAGAATTAATTATGATTTACCAAAATATGGTTTACCAGTACAATTTAAAGTTGCTGCTAATATATTATCAAAGTTAATGAAAGATATGTATAGTGGCGAATTAGTAATTATAGGAGATCCAACTGTAAATCCATATGATACTGTATACATTTATGATACATATAATAATATGACTGGTATTATTGATGTGGAACAAGTTGTGCAAATATATAATGCACAACAAGGTTTTTATACTGTTATAACACCTGATTTAAGGACTAAAGTAGAAAATAAGAATAGTTTTATGTATGAGCCCTTAATTGGGTGGGTACAAACGTTTTTATCAAATGTAAATGGAATAGCAGGATATACTGGGTTACTTACTGGTCTAATTGCTGGTGCTACAACAGGATCGACTACTGGCCCACTTTCTATTGCCGGAGTACCAATTATGGCCGGGGTTGGGGCAATAGTTGGTGCTATCGGAGGATATTTCGGGGCAAAAGCAGTAACTGATAAATATTGGAGAAAAACTGCTGCATATGTTTTTGGTAGAAATTTAGTTGATTTTACTGGATTATGGTATGGTAATAAACCCTTTGTTGCAGGTTTAAGGGGAATGAGGAGAAATTCTATTTATAACCATACTGTTAATAGAGTAACTACAATGTTTCCAAAAATAAGAATAGGGATGGGAGAATGAAACTAAAAATTGGTATGTTTGTAAAAATGTACGATAAGGAACATAATATTGCAGTTATAGAAAGCGGAGACGAAATAATAAATTTACCTATTGTTGATACGGGGGTTGATATACATGATTATTCAGAATATGCATTTTTAATGATTTATAATGAAAATACAGTTGATAATAATGGATTTGCTATTGGAGTTGCTTTTCCTTTGCACATTAAAAAAAGACCAAAATTCAAAAAGAAATCTGGTGGTATTGTAACAAATGATTCTACAAACCCTGAAAAAAATCAAATAGTAATTGGTACAATAGATACAAAGAAATTAACAATAGGTAACGATAATATTGCTTTAGAGGGCGAAGGAACAAATCTTACTTTAACTGATAATATTATATTAAATGGGCCAGTTAGAAGAGATAACTATAAAGAAAGTTACGGTCTTATAGAGAAAAATCCTCTTACTGTTTTTCCAATACCTGATTTTCCTACGGCAACGTTAACAAATACTAGTTCATTAGATATATTTAGTATATTAAATATTGTAAAAGAAGTTTTACCAATGGCTATAAATCTAATGGCTTTATTTAAAACACAGGAGTAATATGGATATTAAAATAAGTTCTAATGGTTTAACTGCAATAAAAAATAATGATTTTGCAATAACAAATGATGTATTAGAATTTTTAGCACAATTAGTATACATTGCATTAAAAACTTTACCAGGAGAATTAGATTCGCATCCTTCTTTTGGTATAGGAGCAGATAGGTTTGCTGGTTTAAAAAATACTAAAAGAGTTGCAAAAGATCTCAAAAAGTTAATAGAAAGTAAACTTAATGATATGAATGTTGCTTTATTTATAGTAAAAGTAACCCCATTAGATATAAATTCAATTATGTTTAGTGTTTATGCTTCTATTCGTAATAATATGGTAGAAATAGCTAGGTATGAAATAACGTTTACGGCTTATAAATCACAACTGAAACAATTATTTGTAAGTGAAGAAATGTCCGATCAAAATATAATTTCAGAAACTGTAGAAAATAAACATAGAATAAAGAAAAATCCATATGTTGAATAAAAAATTTGTAATAATTCATATTATTTGATATAATGCAAGTATAAGAATGGACTATAATACACTATTAGTAGAAATTGTTAATAAAGTACTAGATAATACTGATTTATCTGCAGTTACAACACCAGGATCAGTAGTTAGAACATTAGCAGAAGTATTTGCAAAGTACTTTACAAATTTATACGACTATATTACATTTATTTCTAGAAATGCATATCTTGATACTGCCGATACGTATCACTTAAATTTAATAGCTTCATTATTTAATTTAGATAGATTAGATTCAACTTTTGCTCATGATATATCAAAAGCAAATGTAAAATTTTTTATTGACCCTATTTTTAATTATACTGCATCAGATCTTGTAGATTTAATTCCAGAGGATATTACAGAAGATACTATAGATAGAACTAATCATTCATTTACAATTTTGCAAGGAACAAGTATTTATAACAAAGACAAGACAAAAGAATATTCAACATTAGAAAATATAGAATTTACAGGAGCGGATACAGAACAATTTGTAAATGTATTAGCAACAGAAACTGGTGATATTTCAAATGTTGGGATAGGAGAATTATCTGTTCATGGAATTAAAGAAAATCAGATAGAACTTTATTCTATTGCTGATTATATTTTGGTAGAAAATTTACAACCTATTGTAAATGGACAAAATCTTGAATCTGACGAAAATTTTAGATATAGACTAAAAAATAGAATAAATCAATTAATTGCTTCAAATTCAATGGAAATTAGACTAGCAGCCCTTTCTGTTCCTGGTGTTGCCGATGTAACTATAAAAAGGCATGCTAATGGAATAGGAACAACTTCAGTTCTTGTATTTGGAACAAGTCCAATTGTTCCTGATGGTGTTTTAAATGCCGTTAGTGAAGCATGTAATAGAGTAGCTTCTGCAGGTGAAAAAGTAAAAGTTATTGCTCCCTTATATAGATCAATTCATATGTGTATAGATCTAACATATGATACAAAAAATCAAACATATATTAATAATGCAAAAACTACTGTAAAAAATAAAATAATAGATTATATTAATAATGTAGAAAATGATCTAATAATTGGCGATATTAAAACATTAATATTAGAAACAGAGCATGTACAAGATTACAAAATCTCCTGTTTTTCATCTGGTTTTTATGAACGATCTTCTGGGCAAGAAATATTTATAGAGGATATGGCTATTACAAATCAAAGAACAGGATGGAACGAAAAATTTTATACTAATAATTCAATGATTAGCGTTTGTTAAACTTATGAATTTTCCTTACGAAAAACATAACGATAGACCTGCACATACAACAAAGCAATTTGTTGATAAATATTTTCCACAATGGTTTGATTTTACTAGGGTCCCACAAGATCCATTGCATTCATTTTTAGATCTATCATTAAATCACTTTAGTGAGATTTTATATGAAGATATATTAAAAGTAGAAAACAATTTTATTTATAGCACAATTGATATAGATGAGCCTGACCATTATTATGATTTACTTCTAGATAAATTGCCTCAACAATTGAATATCACTGTTCGTGCCAAAGCAACTGATGAAAATCCAGTAAATATTTACAGATGTACTACAAATGAAGAATTTTTAACAAAGATATTCACGAGATTAGATTATGCAAATGGATATAATTCTTTTAAACATCTTAATATTTCATTTCCAAATGATGTAAGAGGTTTGAGTTTTGCATTTGAAGAAAATAATGCAATAAACCAACGATTATACTTTCTAGTATCTGGTATTTATTTATATAAATATAATATTATACCAAATTATACTACAGAAACCTCATATGATTTTCTATTAGAAGAAGAAAGCCATAGAGATATGAGACAAGTGAATATACAAGAAAAAGTAAGTATTCAACCAGATAATACATTAATTTTATCACATGTACCAAATTCATTTAACGAATTATATGATTATGGTTTCTTAGATATCAATAATAACCCATTTAAAGTGAATACAAATGAATATAGTATATCAGAAAATGTTATTCATTTATCCGGGATTAGACCAAGTTTTAATCCATTATATTATCAGGGACATCCTTCTGGGCAACCAGATGTTGGTTGGCATGGAAAATATATAGCAGACTATTCTTATAATGTATTTACAACAGGAACTCATATGACTTATAAAAATAAAAATAATGATATTAATTATTTTATAAAAGATGATTCACCTGTAATATCAATTAACGGAACAAATATGATTATACCATATGAATATAGTGAAACAATAAATGATAATATAATAAAATTGCGAGTAGATATAGATGATCTTCGTCCAGGGTCTTCTGTAAGTGTTAGTGGTATGACTTTTATGGTAAATGAAATTACATATGATGATTTTAAAACTGATACAACCATATATATAAGTGGATTAATTAATGAAACAATTATTAATGAAGAAATAGATCCTAGTGGAATAATTTTATATAAAAATGAAACTCCAATAAATATTTCATATGAACCATCTGGTATTTCTATTGCACAAATATCGGGTATATGGAATATAGATATATCCGTTCCAGATGACTATTCATTTAATAAAGTAATAGTACCAGTTAAAGAATTTATTTGGATGCCAGATATTTCTAGTTATGCTTCTTATACTATTGAAAGTGGAATAAATGCACAGGAAGACTTTAAAGTTGAGGATAATACATATGTATATCCATATACAATAATAGATATATTAGATACAACCGATATATATGACAATTTATATCCTATAAAAAATGCATTGATTAGAGATTATAATGCAAATTCAAAGATTTATACAATATTTTATACACCAAAATGGGAAGGAATAGATTTTGACAAATATTATAATAGTTTTTGGCATATAGATAGTAATTCCTCAACTTTATATTTGAAAGATGCATTTGGTACAACTATTAGAAAAATATTTTTAGATTCATTTGATAACACATTTGCAATCAAGTTTGATTTAAGTTCATATGGATATAAAAATAAATTAATTTTAAAAACAAATGAAAGGATACATCCTGAATACATTTTTCATTCTGTATATTCTTATGAAGATATGATAACTTTTATTTATACATATTTAAATGAATTTGACATTCTTCAAGCTAATAAATTTGAACTTACAGATTATTATACATTAGATTCTCCTATAATAAGTGAATTAATAGATGATTCTTTTAATTATACAAAAATTTTGATAGATCATACTTTTATGCCAGGTCAACGAATTTTAATGTTAATGAACGATGGGTCTACTCAAGATATATATATATTATATAAAAAGTACGATTACTATATTACAAATACAGACTATAATAAAATTAGTTTTAGAGAAAAATATGAAAGTATTACAATTAATGAGGATGATACTTAATGGAACTTAATGGAGAAAATGTATGACATATTATGTTGATACAGATTTAATTTATAAAAAACATACAACTTTTTTAGATAGATTCGCTTTATTATTGGGTATAACCAGAAATTATAAAGAAACTATTTATGAATTCTATAAAAGATTAAATATATTTAATTATAAATGGAATATAGATAAATATGGAATTAATAAAACTACACAAGGTATAATAAATGATATTTCTGTTACATTGGAAAAGCCACATTTTAATGCAATAGAAAAGCATATATATTTTTTGAATTATAGCCCAAGTATGTTTAAAGATAGTAATAATACACTTGCCGATGTACATATTTATATAGATACATCTGGTATTTATAATGAATTTTTACCAAGATTAAAACAATATCCAATTTTACCTTCTGGATGGGTTGATCTTGGTTTATCTAATTCATATTTTGATTCTCTTGGTAACAAAATTGCCGAAAGTGGATGGTTACTTTGGAGAAATGAAGATGGAACATATACTAATATTTTGGAACTTATTAATTTACCAAAAAATGGAGCAAAGATAAAAGCAAATTATTGGATTAAAAAGGATGACATTTTTTATTCATATGAAGATATAATAGATCCATATATAGCAACAGAAGATACAAGACTGTTAGTATTTAACAAAACATCAGGAGTATTTAATATTTATAGCTTAAGTGACGATTCTTTTTATAGTTCTCTTTTTACAATAAGTGGGATTACAACAACAATGCAAGATATAATAGAAAAGCAACATTCCATGACTTCTTTATATTATAAAGATATGGAATGGAACCATAGTATGTGGATAGACGAAGATACACAAATAAAATCTATATTGTTTATGGAAAATGATCTATGAGTATAATAAATGATAATATTAATAGAGATTATAATTATTATAGCAATATTGTTGCCAACGGTGAATATAGTATATTAGATGCAGATGCAACTACATATATTGTGCTAGGCAACAAGAATAATATTATAGAACTTCCATACTGTATAGCTTTAAATAAAGTTATTGTTACTGGACAAAGAACTGATACATCACAAATAGAATGTTATGTTTATGGGTATAATTTGAGTGGTATTATGCTAAGTGGAATTTCATATATTAATAACCAATATACTTTTGCAAAAGATGATAGTTATACAGAAATTTTTGTTAATAAGATAATCTTACATAATAACAATCCTGCTATACCTTCAGAACCCGCAGAATAATAAGGAATAATAATGGGACGAAATTTATCTTTATACACAATACAAACTGAATCAACAAATCCTTATTTTGATTTAATTTCTAATGATATAACAGTATCAGTATATTCATCTTCTATGGTTACATATACTTTAAAACCATATGCAACATTAGAAAAAACAAGAGTGTATATTGTTTATGATCCAGACGATGAAAATAAATTACATGAATATTTTTATTTTTCGGCAGATAAAGAAAAATGGAATAAATATTATATTGATATAAGTGGAGTATTAACAAGTGGTAATAATATACCAATTTATGTTAAGGTTGATTTGCAAGAAAATATACCAAGTGGAATCTATCCATATAATATAAGAGCAATAGCTCTTGTAAGCTTAGAAAATCCGTAATAATTAAATATAGGAGGTTTTATGGCTAATTATTTTTCAGTAGATGCAGTAGATAAAATAGATATGGTAAATACAGTTTTTAATTACTATTTACCTGATGTTACAATAACTGGTGGTCAAAATATGTTAGATCAAGACGAAGAAACAACTAGTACATTGAGATTAGGAGATAAATTTATTTTTTCATTAGGAGAATTAACAAAAATTAATAAAATTTATGCTTATGGAACTAATGTAAACTATTTATCTTTTTATACTACATCAGATTATGGTAATACTTGGTCTTCGGTATATACTACAAATGGATCACAGACAGAAGCTTTTATTAATGTATCTGATAATATTACTGGCTTTAAATTTCTTAGTAACAAGGAAGGAGAAGAAATAACTGTATATAGAGCTGCTGCTTTTGTAGATGCTTCTGCACAAGAAGGATTAGTAATTAGAGATGAATATGGCACAGTAATTACAGGAATAGATTTTGGAACTGCAACTCTTAATTCGACCAATGTTAAAAAAATAGAAATTTATAGTAATGTTAGTTATCTTGATTACGATAATATTAAAATATATGAAGTTAAAGATAATTTAAATACAAGTAATACATATCTTTCTTTTTCCCAAGAATTAAGTGGAGTATACACAGATCATGCATTAAATATAAGTGGGCATCTTTATGGTAATTCAGGTATTTATACCTATGTTAAACTAAACACACCATCCAACGCAAATTTTGGTAATTACACTGCATATATTAGAGTTGTTGCAAATGAATACTTTATGGAATAAATGCCAAATCCAATAGTATCTTACAGTATAAGTGGTATTTATCATGTTCCTTTATTTACTAGTTATTTCGTAAATAAAGAGAACCAACTTACTGTAGAAACAGGAAAAAATGTTAAATCAACTCAATTGTCGGCTTCATATGTAGTATACAATGGAATTGCAGTTACAAAACAAATTTTTTCTTCGTATTTTGTTTTTACAAAAACTAGTGTATCAACACAAATATCTGGTATTTACACTGTTGTTGAACAACCAAAATATGTATCAACACAAATATCTGGGATTTATTCTATTATACAATCTAATGTAATAAAATTTTTGGAAGCTAGAATAGAACCAGAAGCAGTCGTTGTAACTGTTAAAACTTCTTCAGAACCATTAAGCGGAATTAATATTCTAATTAGTGGAATTACAGATGACTCTTATTATCTGAGACATATACAAAATGCCGGTTCAACTTCATTTAATAAAGTAATGTTTAATCAAAATTATTTATATACTATTTATGCATGGAATGTAGAAAATGATAAAAAATATATTAACTTTAAATTTTTAGAACCATATAATTTAGAGAATGGAATAATTGATAATAACAGTTTAAATATAAATGCAATTTCATTTACTGAAAGTGGACTTTATATGGAATTAAATCCTGGATATTTTTCCTTAAATAATGAAATATACTATTTATATAAAGATATTGGAGAATTAACATTTACAGGTACAAAGAAAGAATTTTTTATAGATACTATTGATATTTTTGCTCCTATTATCGTCAGTAAAAATCAAAATAGTTCTTATTCTGATCTTAGTAATGTTGTAAAAGTTTATTCTAATAATACTATGAGAAACAAATATAATCTGTCTGGAATTAAGCCTTATACTGAATCAGAAGATACAAAATATAATTATACTTATAATTTAAACAATAATGAATACATGTATAACATTAGTGGTATATGTACAAGCGGGGTATATCTACATGTATATACTGGTGTTAATGATACATATTATGTGTATTATGAAAAAAATATTAATCCAAATGATTTTGCATATTTTGAGTCTAATAATATTTCTTCTCCATTGAAATTGGATAAACAATTTATTAGTATTACTAATGAGGAATATCATAGAGGAAGAAGATACGAAATAATAGAAGAAACAAATGAAAATGATAAATATTATCAATATTTACATATTAAAGATAGAGACGGATTTCCATTAACTGATATTGGTAATATGAAAATAGGTATCTATAAAAATGGTGTTAGCCTTAATGATAAAACTGCATTTGTAGAATTACTTAATAATTCAACAGTATTTAAGATTACTTATAATATAAATGATAATACATATGGGAATGATTATATACTTAACAAAGACGATATTGTTGATCTTGTTTTTCGCTTTGACAAATATGGATATTCTTTAACAAGAAAGGAACAGTTAAAATGGGAATAAAATTAAAATATTCGTCTTCTTCTAGCGATACAAATTTGGCCTATTTTTCTGTAGATCCAAATTCTATTTACAAAATATATAATACTTTAAGAGAAAATAAACTAACTCAAGGTACTTTAAATTATGGTAAATTATATTCTGGTAGAATATATAATAATAATACAATTGTTTTGCCTGCTAGTGGACAGTCTTTACCATATGTTTTATCAATATATAGTGAATATGACGAAAGAGCAAGACGAGAGTCATTAAGACATGGTAAACAATTTTTGAAAATAACAAAATATGTAGATAGTGTAGAACAGGGTACTTATTTAAATATATTAGATAAAAATATTATTATTCCATATATTCCTTCAGAAAATACAAGCTTAAAATTCAATTTATATGGAAGTTTAATAAATGATGCTTATATTAATGTCCAAATTTATTTTACTGATTTACCTTATAATACAATTTTTACAGATAAATTCGATGATAAAATATATTTATATTCATATATAACAAATCAAACAGTTGATATTAATGATTCAAGTATTATTTTAAAAGATAAACAAAACAATGTTATTTCACCAGATTCTTATTATTCTACTGTTTTAACTTATGCTAAATTTAACTATATTATTTTATATTTTGATATAAATTTCTACGAAAAATACAAAGAAAAACAGTTATTCATGTATTATAATGCAATAATTAATGGGAAAAAAATATATAATTACTCAGAAAATTTAGCTTTTTACCCTGTTGGAATTGCAGGTTATAGACCATTTTATTTTCATAAAACATTAGTAGGTACCAGGAGTTATAGCAATATCATTTATTATAAATATCCTGATATAAAACTAAATGTTACTAACAATGATATTAAACGATTTCATTATATTACTGTTAGCAAAGGATACAACTCTGAAACACAATTAAATACTACTACACTTAATGATACTAAACCTTTAAATGTTTTTTACCAATCAACTTCATTAAAAGATTATAGTTATAAAAAAATTAGAAAAGAATCAAGCATAATAAGTAATACATATATATTAACAAATAAAGAATGTTTATCATTAAAAGAGTATAATATATATGATACTTTTTTAGAAGATACTTTTATTCCAGATGGATACCCAATAATACCTGAATTTAATTATGGTATAAATATTTATTTTAATAATAAT